>Ga0209415_10016353_pt1 | contig 11930 bp, 8 predicted proteins | sample PeaSoiSIISIP2007_FD_187696 | JGI IMG/M metagenome (GOLD analysis project Ga0209415, IMG submission 187696) | Peat soil microbial communities from Weissenstadt, Germany - SII-SIP-2007 (SPAdes) (version 2) | ecosystem: Environmental > Terrestrial > Soil > Wetlands > Peat | place: Germany... | reverse complement strand
GCGCCGCGCTGGGCGCTCGCCCACAAGTTCCCGGCCGAGCAGGCGGAGACGCGGCTCAACGACATCATCATCCAGGTCGGGCGCACCGGCGCGCTGACGCCCGTGGCGGTGCTGGAGCCGATCACCGTGGGCGGCGTGGTGGTTTCCCGGGCCACGCTTCACAACGAGGACGAGATCGCCCGCAAGGACGTGCGGGTGGGCGACCGGGTGATCGTGCAACGCGCCGGCGACGTCATCCCCCAGATCATCGCGGTGGTCGAGAAGGCGCGGGCGCGGGGCGCCAAGCCCTTCACGTTCCCCGACCATTGTCCCATCTGCGGCAGCCTCGCCATCCGCGAACCGGGCATGGCCGTGCGCCGCTGCACCGGCGGCCTCATCTGTTCGGCCCAGGTGGCCGAACGCCTGCGGCATTTCGTCAGCCGCAACGCCTTCGACATCGAGGGCCTGGGCGACAAGCATGTCGCGGAATTCCACAAGGACGGCCTGCTGAAAAACCCGGCCGACATCTTCCGCCTGAAGGACAAGCGCGACGCCCTGGAAGAACGCGAGGGCTGGGGCAAGCAATCGGTTGCCAAGCTCCTCGCCGCCATCGAGGCAAGGCGCGAAATTTCCCTCGAACGGTTCATCTACGGCCTCGGCATTCCCCAGGTCGGCGAGGCGACGGCGAAACTGCTCGCCCGCAGCTACGGCTCCCTGAAACATTGGCGAGAGGCCATGATCGCGGCCGGCGATCCGGAAAGTCCGGCGTTCCAGGAGCTGGACGCCATCGAAGACATCGGGCCCTCAGTCGCCGCCGACATCGTCGGCTTCTTCGCCGAGCCGCACAATCTGGCGATCCTCGACGACCTGGGGCGCGAGGTGACGCCGACGGACTATGTCCCAGCCCGGGCAGCCAAGGATTCCCCTGTCGCCGGCAAGACCGTGGTCTTCACCGGGACTCTGGAAAAGATGACCCGCCAGGAGGCCAAGGCCCGGGCCGAGACCCTGGGCGCTCATGTCGCCGAGTCGGTGTCGAAGAAGACCGACTACGTCGTGGTCGGCGCCGACCCCGGCTCCAAGGCAAAGAAAGCGGCCGAGCTCGGCGTGGCCGTGCTCGACGAGGATGCCTGGTTGAAGTTGATCGGGGAGTGAGCCGAGCCCACTGTTGGAATCCCCTCCCCCCTTGCGGGGGAGGGTAAGGGAGGGGGGTGAAGCCGGACGCGGCGGCCGTCATGTCGCCCCCTACCCCATCCCGCTTCCATCGAGGTGGCGGGTGAAGTTGGGACGGCCGATCTCACATTGCAGACGGGTACATAGCGGAATGCCCGAGCCTCGGTTCCACGGGCGCTACGCTTTTGACTTCAGCGCAAGGATCCTTTGTGCAACGGCATCCATGCCGCGTTGTGAGCAACCCACTCTTCGGTGGACGCAATCGTCGAGTGCCTGCCATTCCTCCTTGGAGATGCGGCCAGACTTGGCAAGCGCATCCATGCGACTCAAGATAACGCCGGCTCTGGTGCTCGCAATTGCGTTCCGCGGTACGCGAGATTGCCGATACCATGTGGGCGTCGGAGCTTCGGCTCGCGGTTCCCACAGGGCAAAGCACGACATGGCGAGCGCTTCTATAGACTCGAAATTTTCGAAATGCATTTTTTGCCAGCCCAGGTGTTGGATCGCGGCCTCGGCCAACTGCCTATGGCCGGCGATTTCTTGCGGCACATGGGCGGTGTAATAATCCAGATAGTACTCGCCCTTGCCACGCAGACTGGCGACTATCCTGCCGGCCGCGCGAGTCGAGCATTGTCAGATCGCTTCGTCGCGCTTGTGCCAGGTCCCCCACTTGAACAACTGGTATAAACCGCTAGCGATCCTGTGATCGCTCAGCAAAGACCGCAGTTCGCTGCTTCGAAATATGCCGACTTCCAAGTCTGGATAGCCCCAGTCGACTGGTAACTCGGGCTTGGGCTGAATCGCCGCATCGATGAATACCGCGTCGACGTCCGAAAAGATTAGATCGCCGTATATCCAGCCATCCGGCGGGATTTCAATTCCGAACTCCGGCCTCCGCCACGCCTGGACGAGGCCCATCACGGTGAATTCGGCTGGACCGCGGTAACCGCCCGGCAAGAGCACGTCCTCGGCTCGGCGGCGCTTCCCATGGCCCCACACACAGAGAGCCGGGCCATGTGCGGTGCACCAAGTCTTTGCTCCCGACCAGTGCCCATATGGAATATTGGATCCGGGCGGCTCCTTTTGCCCCGGTGGCTCCTGGCCTGGCTCCAAGATTGGGATCTTTCCCGCCTGCACTTGGGATCTCAGGTAAGAGACGCTTTGGACAGCCGGTGTCGCCTTGTCTTTCTTGTTTCCGCCCACGCTTCCGCACCTCTGTAGCTTGCGATCAGAGATTGCAAATCATACCGCAGACGGGCTGACAATCGCGTATCAGGCTGGGTTGGTGCTCTGGCCCACCCCCACCCCCAGCCCGACCCGCCCCCGTCGAGGGGGCGGGGGATTGAAGGGCGTTGTCGGCGTTGCTAGATCGCCCGCGTCGACTCCTTCAGCCACGCGGCGGTCTTCGCATCGACCAGCGGCGTCAGCGTTTCGCGCACGCGGGCGTGGTAGGCGTCGAGCCAGGCGATCTCGGCGGCGGTGAGCAGGCACTTCTCCACCAGATTGATGTCGATGGGGGCGAGGGTCAGGGTCTCGAAGGCCAGCATCGGCCGCTCGTCGCCTTGCCTCGCGTCCTCGATCACCGTCACCAGATTCTCGATCCGGATTCCATAGGCGCCGGTCTTGTAGTAGCCGGGTTCGTTGGAAACGATCATGCCGGGCTCGAGCGGGTATTTGTTGGGCAGCTTCGAGATCCGCTGGGGGCCCTCGTGAACCGAGAGGAAGCTCCCCACCCCGTGGCCGGTGCCGTGGTCGTAGTCCAGGCCCGCCTGCCACAGAGCGTAGCGCGCGAGACTGTCCAGCGCGCTGCCCGTGGTGCCGCGCGGAAAGCGGGCGAGGGCGAGCGCGATATGCCCCTTGAGCACGCGGGTGAAGCGATCCTTCACCTCCGTTGTCGGACTGCCTAGCGCGAGCGTGCGGGTGATGTCGGTGGTGCCATCGAAATACTGGGCGCCGGAATCCACCAGATAGAGCTCGCCCCGATTCAGCGGCCGATTGGTCTTCTCGGTCGACCGGTAGTGCACGATGGCCCCGTTGGGCCCGGCGCCGGAGATGGTGTCGAAGCTGAAGTCGCGGAAATATTCACCCTGCCGGCGGAATTCGGCGAGACGGGCGGCGGCCTGCAGCTCATCGACGGTCCCCGACGCCGTGGCTTCGCCAATCCAGGCAAGGAACCTGGTCACCGCCGCACCGTCGCGCCGGTGGGCCGCACGGGTGCCGGCGAGCTCGACCTGGTTCTTGCAAGCCTTGGGCAATAGACAGGGATCGTCGCGCTCGACCGACCTGGCCCCGGCCTTGGCGAGCCTGTCGAAGGCCCAGGCCGGCGCCGATTGCGGGTCGATCAGCACGCGTGCTCCCTTGACGCCGAGGCGATCCAAGGCGGCTCCAAAACCTTCAGGCGCCTCGACCGAGACACGGTTGCCGAGATGAGCCTCCAGCCCGGGGGCGAATTTCCGCCGGTCCATGAACAGCTCCACCGCGCAATCGCGATGAAGCAGGGCGAAGCCGAGGGCGAACGGCGTGCGCGGCACGTCGCCCCCACGGATATTCAATAGCCAGCAAATCGAATCGGGTGTCGTCAGCACCGCCGCTTCGATCCCGTCGCCGGCGAGGGACTTGGCAATGGTCTCGCGCTTCTCCTCGGAATCGCGCCCGGCGAATTTGCGATCGAGGGCGATCACCGGGGCGAGCGGCGCCGGCGGCTGGTCGGTCCAGACAGCGTCGAGAGGATTGCCTTCGACGGGGACCAGCTCGCCCCCCGCCTTGGCCGCAGCCCGGGCGAGGCGTTTCAGCCCCTCGGGCGTGTGCAGCCAGGGGTCGTAGCCGAGGCGCCCGCCCTTGGGCAGATGGTGGGCGATCCAGGCGTCCGGCGGCTGGTCGGTCACATGCTGGGGCTCGAAGAGGGCCGTATCCACCTGGTCGCGCACCTGCAGGGTGTAGCGGCCATCGACGAAGATGGCCGCGCGCTCGGCCAGCACCGCGGCAAGCCCGGCCGAGCCGGTGAAGCCGGTGAGCCAGGCCAGGCGCTCGGCCCGAGGCGGCACATACTCGCCCTGATGCTCGTCGGCCCGGGGCACCAGGAAGCCCGCCAAGCCCCGCCGCGCGAGTTCCTTTCGCAGTGCAGCAAGGCGGCCGGACCCCGCCGGCAGGCTCGCTGCCTTCCGGCTGCCGGAGACCTCCTGCCTCAAGGCCTGAAGCTGACGCCGGCAGGCCGGGTCCGCCCCGGGGGCGACAAGCCCGATCCAGTCCTCGGGATGCTCCCCTTCGGGGGCCGCGACGACCCCGGCCAGGAGCCGACGAATTTGGCCCAAATCAGCCGGATAGCCGGATTTTTTCAGAAGTCCGGCCAGGGCTTCGTCACCCCTGTAGGTCTCCTGGGCGATGCTCATGAGAGCGGTTCCTTTTCCGTTCCGGGACTGTGGCATAAGTCATGCGGAAATTTGTCAATACTGCGGCCAGCCATGCTCCCATGTCATTGCTGCGCTGCAATATGCCGCCTGCTTCGACAAGCCCTCGAGCCCTATATTGCTGCGCATAACAGGCGTCGGCAACGGGTCGGCGGCCGCAGACAGAAAAGAGTTACTATCATGAACACCTACGCATACACCATGAACGCCCCAGCGACCGCTGCGATGACGCCGGTCTCCCGGGCGCCTCAGGCCGACGAGACCCTGCTCCAGATCCTGCTCCGTCCTTTCGCCAGAGCTCAGGTGCGCAATGAGCTCCGGGGCCTCGACAGCCGGATGCTGCGTGACATCGGCATCACCCAGTCCGACATTGCCCATGTGGCCGCTTGCTCGGTCGATGGCAAGGACGAGTGGATGATCGTCTCGCTGGCGAAGTATGCGATGCGCAAGCTCTCTGCCTGGCGTCGGCGCCAGGAGGCCTATCGCACCTTGATGGCCCTGGACGACCGCACGCTCAGCGACATCGGCCTGGAGCGCGACCAGATCCCGGCCCTGGTGAAGGTCATGCACGGCCAGTACCAGAGCCCGTCGGTCGACGGCGCTTTCGAGACCGAGGTCGTGCAGCCGCTGAGGCAGTGGCGTCTGTGGCAGGTTGCCCACAAGCAGCTGAGCCGGCTGGACAACCGCACGCTCAGCGACATCGGCCTGGTGCGCGGGGACATCGACTGGGTTGCCGACGAGCTGGCGACCCGCGCCGTCGCCAAACCGGCGAACGCCAATACGGTCGCGCCCAAGGCGGCCTGAGGCCACCACTGAGGCGCCCCCCGGGCGGACTTCAGCAGAAGACAGCATCGACCGCGCGACGGTCGGTTTGGCCGGTTCGGTCCTAGACCCGAGCCGGCCTGGAAAGCGGCGCCCTCCTCCCCCGGGGGCGCCGCTTCGCTTTGGGGCCTCCCAGCCCGGCGTTGAGGCTTTCCCATCGCCCGAGCCACGCGGCCGGGGTAGTTGATACCGGCTCGGCGGAGTACCCGGATAGTTCCCGGTCAGCAGGTCCCTTTCCGGTACATGTATCGGCTCTCCCAGATCCCGGTGACTATGCGCTCACGGGAACGCCCAGCACCGGACGCCCACCCGCAACCGCCAAGCCGCCGGGACAAGGTTCGCAGGATCAATTCGGCGGAGGTCCGGCCGGCAGCTGCGCGAGCGGCGCATACAGCCCGGGACGCCGGGTCTGAAAGGTGCCCCAGAAGTTCCGTGCTTTTGCGGCAAGGTCGAGGTCGATGCTGCCGATGAGCGCCACCTCGCCGTCGCGCGGGGCGGAAGCGACCATCGCGGCGTGGTGATCGCACAGAAATGAAGAGCCATAGAACGCTATCTCCACCCCGTCGTCGATTTCTCGCCCCGTCCGATTAGCAGCCAGCACCGGCACCAGGTTGGCCGCCGCATGGCCACGCATGACCGCCTGCCACTGATCGCGGCTATCCCAAGCCGGATCGGTAGGCTCGCTGCCGATCGCGGTCGGATAGACGAGGAGCTCCGCCCCCATCAAGGCCATCATCCGGGCCAGCTCCGGAAACCACTGGTCCCAGCAGATCCCGGTGCCGAGCTTCACATGGCGGGTCTGCCAGACCTTCGGCCCGTCGGGGCTGGGCGCGAAGAAAGCGTTCTCCCGATAGCCGGGGAACTGCGGGATATGGCATTTCCGGTAAATGCCCAGCAGCTCGCCGTCGGCATCGATGACCGCGAGCGAATTGTAAAGCGCATCCTCCGCCCGCTCGTAGAAGGAGACGGGCACCACGGCCTGGCGTTCCTTGGCGAAGGCCTGGAACAGGCGGATGGTCGGATGGCCGGCAACGGGCAGTGCAAGCTCGCGATAGCGTGGGTTTGCTGTCTTGCAGAAATAGGGGGTCTCGAACAGCTCCGAAGGCAGGATGACCTTGGCGCCGCCATCGGCGGCCTTGTGGGCCAGCGACAGCACGCGCTCGACGGTAGCCTGCCGGTTCCAGTCATGGGTGGTCTGTATCGCTGCGACGGTCAGGGTTCGGCTCATAGGCGGCTCCATTCAGGGATTCTCGGCTTCCCACCGGTGGCCAAGATCGGGGTTGCAAGATACAGCAGGGGCGGGACACTGCCTCCACCTTCGCGCCCCGACAGCCAGAAAGCGTCAAATGGATCACCCCGAGATGCTCACAGCCAGCCGGTTCACCACGGCCGATACGCCGCTCGGCCGCATGCCCGCCGAATGGGAGCCCCATGCCGGCTGCTTCATGGGCTGGCCCAGCAGCCATCGGAACTGGGGCCGCGATCTCGATGGCATCCAGCGCGACTACGCCCGCGTGGCCCAGGCGATCGCCGATTTCGAGCCGGTGACCATGATCGTCGATCCGACGGCCCTGGCTGAGGCGCGACGGCGTCTGGGCAACGGGATCGAAATCCTGGAATTGCCGCTGAACGAGGCGTGGCTACGCGACAGCGGTCCAAGCTTCATCCGCCGCCCCGACGATACCCTCGCCGGCGTCGCCTGGCGGTTCAACGGCTGGGGCGGCGCCAGCCCGGATTTCGCGCCCGACAGCCTGCTGGCTCGACGCCTGCTGGCCCGCCTCGGCCTGCCGGTCGCCAGCTCGGCGCTGGCCATGGAAGGCGGCGCGCTGCATGTCGACGGCGAGGGCACGCTGCTGACCACCGAGACGGTCGTCTTCGCCGCCAATCGCAACCCCGGCATCACGCGGGAAGCGGCGGAGGCCGAGTTCGCCCGCCTGCTGGGAATCGAGAAAACCATCTGGCTGCCGGGCAACCCCTATGAGAAGGGCACCGACGGCCATATCGACGGTATCGCTTGCTTTGTGCGCCCGGGGGTCGCACTTCTCGAGAGCAGCGCCTCGACGCGCGAGGAGCTGCGCGCCGTCGCCGAGCGAAACAAGCGCGGTCTGGAGGGGCAACGGGACGCGAAAGGCCGGCCGATCGAGCTGCTGTACATCCAGGAGGCGCCGGAGCTGGGCCGCGCCGTCGCCGAGGGCTGGGGCTATTCCTCCTCTTACGTCAATTTCTACATCGCCAACGGCGGCGTGGTGATGCCCAGGTTCGGCATCCCGCAGGACGATGCAGCCAGGGCAGTCGTTGCCGCCGCCTTCCCTGATCGCGCCGTGGTCCAGGTAGACATCTCCGAGATCGCGAGCGGCGGCGGGGGCATCCACTGCATCACCCAGCAGCGGCCGGCGTAATCCCAGGGCCGTCTAATCTTGGCCCGCCGGCCGCTGGTCAACCGGCGACCGGGTTGAAGTCGTAGGTGCCGATGCCCTGAAGAAGGGCGAATTTGCAGGGGCCCTCGTTCTTGCCCGCCACGCGGTGGGCCCGCTTGGCTGGCACCGCACAGGTATCGCCGGCATTCAGCTCGAAGACCTCGTTCGGCACGCGAGTTTCCACCACCATCGGTCCCCGCATGCAAAAGAAACGATCGGTGACGTTGCTGTGCCAATGCCAGGGCACTTCCTGACCCTTGCCGAGCGTCAACATCACCATGCGAAGCTCTGGCGTTTCCGCCACAATCTCGTAGTCGACCACCTCGTATGGGGGCCGCTTTCCCGGTCCCATGGCCTACTCCTTTACCGCTTGGTTCGGGGCGATGCTCGGTGCGGCATGCGTCGTGGCCTACGAGGGCCGCCACCGCCGGCTGCTGCCCGGGCGTGCGCCGGACCAGGACCGCCAAATATTCCAGTTTCCGCCCCGAGAATGCGAGGCGTATGTCCGCAGATCACCCGAAAGCAGACGCGATGCGGCGCCGGTCCCACTTCCGAGTCTGACCCAATGCAGACAATCGTGGTCATCCAAAGCAGGCCGAGCTATGGCTCAAAGGCATTACAATGCTGCCGATCGTTGCTCCCAAATCGGCTGCGTCTCAGTGGAGCTGGTGAGAGAACTTTTTTCTCAGCCAGTATCCCCTGCTCAAGGGGTGGCGAAGTGCCCGGTAATTTGTGTAACGTAGATGCGGTAAAAGACCGGCACTAGGGAGCGCTCCCTACCGTGGAGGATCGTCTTCACGGAGCCGGGCTCCCACCACCTGACGTTCTTTTTTATCAGTTCGGCTGCCATTGCTCGCTCCGAACTCCACTCGGGTGTGTCAGGAAGTTCCTCGTATCGACCGAAGACGATAACGCTCGCCCATTGCCGCGGATTCACTATCTCGTCCGTTTCGACGCTCACGAGCGGGTTGGCGCGCATCCACTCGATCTTTTGCCCGAGCGTGCAAAAGCTATACAGGCAATCATGATAATAAACGAAATAGAATGGCACGATGTAGGGTTGGGCGCCTTGGGCGCAAGCCAATCTGCCGAGATGTGCACGGGTCAGCAGATCTAGACTCGCCTGCCTCGTCAATTCCTGGATCAACATGGCCTCCCTCCCTCATCCCGACCCTTCGCATGTCTTTGAACTATAACTCAAATATCACGCTATCCGTAAATAGAACCGAAGGCGATTTTTTTTGTTGCCGTACCTAAACGCACTTTGGAACACGGATGAGTCGCCCATTAGCGCGACGTGGGGCAATCTGACCTTCCCCGCGCGCATGGACAGTCACCGGTAGGCTTCGGCGGGAGCGGCAAACAATGAGTGGCAAAGTAGCTTCGACAAGCGTGCCGTTCTGGAACCAGCCGACCATCGAGCTAGCGGCAGCGTTTGGGACCAGCGAGGCCGGGTTGTTGCCCATCGAAGCGACGCGGCGGCTTGTCCGGTATGGACCGAACGACGCTGCCGCTCCGAAGCGTGGTCCCGCATGGCGGCGCTTCCTCGGAAGATTCGCCAGCCCGCTGGTTGTCATCCTCCTGTTCGCGAGTGGTCTATCGGCGGCCACCGGTGATGTCGCCAGCTTTGTGATCATTGCCAGCATCGTGGTGTTAAGCGTTCTGCTGGACTTCGTGCAGGAAGCCCGCGCTCAAGTGGCCGTCGATGCGCTACAGGCCAAGGTCGCATTGCGGGCCAGGGTAGTGCGGGCGGGCGAGGATGTGACGGTGCCAGTGATCGAGCTAGTACCGGGCGACATGGTGCGGTTGAGCGCCGGCGACCTGGTGCCCGCGGACGGGCGACTGATGGAGGCGCGAGATTTCTTCGTTAATGAAGCCTTGCTGACCGGCGAATCCTATCCTGTCGAGAAACACGCTACTGCGGCACCGGTAGCAGCAGTGGAACCAATTCACGCCGACGGCGTGGCCCTCGCCGGTACTTCGGTCATCAGCGGTTCCGCTACGTTGCTGATCTGTGCAACCGGTCGGCGGACGGTTTTGGGACAGCTAGCTGACACCCTGATCGCCAAGCCGCCTCCGACCTCGTTCGAGATAGGACTGCGCCGGTTCAGCTTCTTGCTGCTGCGTATCACCATTCTGTTGGTGCTGGTCGTACTGACCGAAAGCCTGTGGTTCCACCGCGGGTGGCTGGAAAGCCTGATGTTTGCGTTGGCGCTGGCCGTAGGGCTGACCCCGGAGCTGCTGCCAATGATCGTTACGATCACTCTGGCGCACGGTGCAATTCGCCTGGCGCAGCGCCAGACCATCGTGAAGCGGCTACCGGCGATCCACAACCTCGGCGGCATGGACGTGCTATGCACTGACAAGACCGGTACGCTGACCGAAGCGCGCATTCGCCTAGTCCGCACGGTCGATGCCGCAGGAACGGAAAGCCGGTCGGTGTTCGAGCTGGCCTGGTTGAACAGCCATTTCGAGACCGGGCTAAAGAGCCCGCTGGACGACGCCATTCTCGAACACGACAGCATCGATGCTGCGTCCTGGCAAAAGTTGGATGAGGTGCATTTCGATTTCGAGCGACGACGCGTGTCGGTGCTCCTGCAGAAGGCGGGGGCGACCCAGCGGCTCCTGATCGTGAAAGGCGCTCCAGAGGACGTGTTACGAATATCGGCCTCTATCGGCCGGCCGGACCGTGACGCGGCGCCGTTGGACGATACAATGCGCAAACGGCTGTCGGCGGCGTTCGAACAGATTGGCGAGGAAGGCTGTCGCGCCCTCGGCATTGCGTATCGCCAGGTGGCGGCGGACCATGACAGCGCCGTGGTGAGCGATGAGGCGGCTCTGATCTTCGCCGGCTTCGCCGTGTTTCTCGATCCGCCCAAGGCATCTGCAGCGGCGGCGATTCATGCGCTGGCCAGCGACGGCGTCGAGCTCAAAATTCTGACCGGCGACAACGAGAAGGTGGCCGTGCATCTTTGCGCCCAGCTCGGCGTAAGCGTGCAAGGCGTACTGACGGGCGACGAGCTAGCGGCTCTCAGCGACGAGGCGCTTCCAGCGCGGCTGCGGCGCACCAGCCTGTTCTGCCGCGTCACTCCACAGCAGAAACTGCGAGTGCTATTGGCGCTGAAGCACTCGGGCCAGACTGTTGGCTACCTGGGCGATGGCATCAACGACGCCCCCGCCCTTCATGCCGCCGATGTAGGCATTTCTGTCGATAGCGCCGCCGACGTGGCTAAAGCTGCTGCCGACATCATCCTGGTGAAGGAGGATCTCGGTGTGCTGCACCAGGGCGTAGTGGAAGGACGCCGCACGGTGGTCAATGTGCGCAAGTACATCCTGATGGCCAGTAGCGCCAATTTCGGCAACATCATCAGCATGGCGCTGGCCGGACTGTTTCTGCCGTTTCTTCCGCTGTTGCCGATCCAGGTGCTGCTGACCAATCTCATCTATGACGTGGCACAGATGGGTCTGCCCATCGACCTTGTAGACCGCGAGGCGGTGGCCCGTCCCGTGCATTGGGACGTCCGCATGATTGAGCGCTTCATGCTCGTGCTGGGCCCAGTCAGCACCGTGTTCGACCTGATTACCTTCGCCGTGTTGCTGCTGGTGCTGCACGCCGGGCTGGCGGAGTTCCGCACTGGCTGGTTCGTGGAGTCGTTGGCGACCCAGATCCTGATGATCTTCGCCGTTCGTAGCCGCCGCAATCTGTTCGCCAGTCGCCCGCACATGCTGGTCGCGTTACTGGCGCTGAGTACAACGGTGCTAACCTTGGCATTGCCGTTCTTGCCGCCCGGCCGCTGGTTCGAGTTCGTGGCGCTTGGCTGGCCGTTCTGGCTCTATCTGGCGCTGGTGGTCGCTGCATTCCTGGCAGCAGTAGAGGCGGTGAAACGGGCCTTCTACGCCAAGCTCGTGGATAAGTCGTGACGCCGAGTTCATCAAGCGCCCGCATGACCACATTGTCGTGAGCCTGAGGAAGCTGGGGCTGCTGGAGCGATGACTTCCGGTATTGGCCGGGCTCAGGATAGAGTCCCCTGATGGCACATTCCTGACTTACCGGGAGTACGAGCGCTAGAGCAGAATCCGTTCAAGTTGGCGCATATCCCGCGGCGGCGAAGTAATTTGCGCATTCGATCGGCTT
>Ga0209415_10016352_pt1 | contig 11930 bp, 12 predicted proteins | sample PeaSoiSIISIP2007_FD_187696 | JGI IMG/M metagenome (GOLD analysis project Ga0209415, IMG submission 187696) | Peat soil microbial communities from Weissenstadt, Germany - SII-SIP-2007 (SPAdes) (version 2) | ecosystem: Environmental > Terrestrial > Soil > Wetlands > Peat | place: Germany... | reverse complement strand
CGGCGGTCCGATGAACTTGTCCCCGCCAATGTCGTCAGCGACGTACGCCCCGTCCTCGTCTTGCGCAAGGTTCTTGAGCTTGCCGCCCACCGCGCAACGATGGCAAAAATACAGCCCCGTGGCCGGCGACAGCCCCAACGAGTAGTCAGAGCGCCCCGTCTTGCTCGACGTGCAGAACGGGCAAAGCGCGCGCACCTTGCCGCCCTCGCGCTTGCCGGACGACTTGAGCGCGTGTTCCACCGCCTCGTGCTGCTCGCGTAGCTCCGACAGGTTCACGTGAGTTCCCCGTCGGGGCGCGCCACGATGCGGCCGCACGCGAAGTCGTGCGGTAACGGCGTCAGCCCGAAACCGCACGGGCCGTGGTTGTTCGCGCCGACGTACAGTTCAATCTCGTTTTCAGACGGGCGCACCGCGCTCACCATGAGATCGATCGCGCGCACCTTGTTCATGCTGTCGGCCACGTCCTCCGCTTCGATCCTCGTCTTGCGCGCCTTGGCCTCGCGGCGCTTGGGCTGCGACGCCGACCAGCCCCACATGCCGCGCCCCTCGACGTAGATGCGCATGTCCTCCGTAGCCTGCCCTTGCATCAGGTACTCGGTGTCGTGCTTGCGGTTCGAGCTGCCTAACTTGTCGATGTAATCCACGACGAGCAGGTCCGTCTTGCGCCCTTCCTTCTGCTCCACGTCGCGCACCCACGCCGCCACGTCGCCGAAGTTGGTCACCTTGGGCGTGAAGAACCGCACGGACACGCTGCCGATGCGCTTGTTGATCTCCGGCAACTTGATGTGCAACTCGGCCTGCGCCGACGGGTCGCGCACGCGATCGATCGGCCACCCCAGAAAGTTGGCGATGAGCCTGGAATTCTGCTCGTATTCCGGAAGTTCCAACGTGGCGAGCGCCACGGTCAACCCCAACTCGAGTCCGGTGCGCACCTGGTTGATCAGGTACATCGACTTGCCCGTGCTCTTACCCGCGACGAACAGCCCCATCTTCCCGCGCGCGAGACCGCCGTTCAGGCCGATGTCCAGCTCGTGGATGCCCGTGCTGAGTCGGTCGGACGTGGCGTGCGCCATGATCTCGTCCAGCGCCTCGAGCCCGAACTTGGACCCGAGCGACTTGTCCACCTTGCCGAGCGCCTCGGTGGCTTGGATGCGCTCGCGGATCTCCTCAAATCCCTCGTTCTTCTGATACGCCTGGATTGCCGCGAGCGCCGTCTCGCCATGCCGAATGCGCTGTAGCAGCGGCACGAGTTCGACGAGCACCTCGTCGTCGGGCATCACGTGCACCTTGTCCGCGTAGTCGTCGATCAAGTCGGCGAACTGCCCGATTTCCTCGTACGTCGTAGTCCCCTCGTGCATCCAGCGGTGGAGCCGTTGCGCCACCATGATGTACGAGCTAGGGCCGCGACCGAGATCCTTGGCGTACGCTTGCACCGCGCGCACCGTGAGCACGGCCACGGGATCGCTCAGGCGCGCCACCTCGATGGCGTGACCCACCACGCCGTACAGCGCCGGGCGGCACACCAGCATGGCCGCCACCACGCGTTGGAACTCGACGGACAGCGGGTACGGCTCGGGCGCTTTCGTGCTCACCCCCACAGGTACGCTCCCTTGGCCACGCGCCGCGCGATGATCTCCTGCAACTGCCTGGCCTCACTCTGCGCGCGCTGCACTAGCACCTCGTACTGGTCGCCGGGAAAGGCACGGTGCACCACCTCTTGCACGGCGCGCAAGTCCTGCGGCGCGCTACGCAACAGGTCATGCTTCATGCGTGACCACACGCGCAACAGGTTGCGATGCACGTCGCCGAGCACCAGCTGGCCGCCCTCGTACAGCGCCGCTTGCGCCAAGTACTTGCCGCGACGCTCCGCCACCTGCTCATGTCTGCACACCCAACTAAATTGCGCGGGCTTGCCGCGTACCTTCGTCATTGTGGCATCGTGATCGGTCCAATTGCGCCACTCGTCGAGCATGAACGCGCACCACGCCATGGGTGGCCATCCAACATCCGCCAATGCCATGGCGCACGCCACCACGGCATCGCGGTCCTTGCCGCGTGGCGTGGGTGCGCGGCGGTGCAGACCGTACCGGTGCGCTACGGCGGCAGCGTGCGCGTGCGCCAGCGTGCGCACCTGGCTGTCGGCGTCCGCGTCCGGCGTGAACTTGGGCGGTGGCGGCACCCGCGCCACGGCCACCACGCCGTCGCCGGGGTACGCCGGGATCACCCCGGCGTGCGCGCGCACAAGATCGGTCCACGTGCCTGGCGCAGCGTGGAACTCCCCGTGCAGGTGTTGGTCTTCGTCCGGTGGCAAGCGCCCGCCCTAGTGCGAGGGAGTGCGCCTCGCACTAAGCAGATTGCGCGGCTCGCCCAGCTGCGTACTGGACAAAATTACGCAGCTGGCCGTTTTCACGTGCCAGCCGGCGCACCTCGCCCAGCATTCGGATCAGCCCACGCGTGGCAAAGTCTCCCAGTTCCGGCGTGTCATTGCCGATCATGTCGGCAAGGCGGCGTTCAATCTGGGAAAGCTCGTGCTCGGTTATCGCGGACGCTTCATCATGGCTTCGCATAGTCCCCTCCGTAGGTTGTGCGGGGGCTGGGCTACACCGTTATTCTACCCATTATGCGCGCCGACGCAAGGCGTTACATGACGGATGGCAGGCTAACTGCGTTCAATTACCTCGTAACCTTCCCCCAAGTACGCACGTCGGCGTGACCGGGCGTGCGCGTGCAACCACTCGCACGGCTTGTGGTCGTACACGCCGCGCTTGTCCACCGTGCGCCGGCAACCGCACCCCACGTCCAGCAAGTCCACCACGGTGAACGCGTCCTTCACCACGTTGCCCGCCCGATCGAGCCTGCGCGAACCGCGGCCGGCTTGCTGCAACGCCGCGATGTGCGACTTGCCGCCGGCCGCGTTGATCACCGTGGCCAGCGTGGGAATGTTAATGCCGGCCTGGAACACCACGTTGGCCACGATCACGTCCGTGTCGCCGTGCTCGAGCCTGCGCACGGCCGCCTCGCGTTCGGGCGTGGCCTTTTCCCCCCACATGAACTCTGCGGGCGTGCCGGCGCGCGTGAGCGCTTCAGCTATCAATTTCCCGTGCTCCACGCGGGAGACGAACACCAGCGCCGGCTTTTTCGCCTTGCGCGCTTCAGCCATCACCACGCGGTTGCGCGACCCGAGCGCCACGAGCGCGTCGTACGCGTCGGCGTAACCCGACCAGTCCAGCCCATTCACTTCCGCGCGCGGCATCTGCACCTTGACCAGCTCCACGCGCGCCTTGGCGATCACGCCCAGGTCCACCAACGTCTTCTGCTCGATGCGGTAGATGCCCGGGCCGATGGCCGCCACCGCGAGCAAGCTCTTGCGATCGCCGCGGTCGAACGGCGTGGCGCTGTACCCGTAACGCCAGTACGCGTTAGGGCACGCCATGGCCACCTGCCAGTACGTGTCGGCAGGCAACCCGTGTACTTCATCCACGCTGAATGCCCCGAGTGACGCCAGCCACTTGATGCACCACTTGTCCTTGCGGCGCAGCGCGGCGTACACGGATTGGAACGTCGCCACCGTCACGCGCGCGGTGCGCCACACGCCTTCGCCGATGCGTCCGGCGACTTCCCCCGTGCGCGACTCGAACCGCGTGGCGATCTCTTCGAGCAATGATTTACTCGGCACGAAGATCCCCCACGTGCACGGCAACACGCACGCAAGTGCCGCCATCAATTCGGTTTTCCCAGAACCGGTTGGTGCGTGGAAAATTCCGCGGCCGCGCTCGAGCCCCACGTCCAACGCCGCGTCCTGAAAGTCGAACAGCCACCCCACGTCCGCGTGCAGGTCTGGCGCGCACGGGCGCACGCGGCGGTCGATCACTTCGACCTTGTAGCCGTCCTCCGTCGCACCCTCGAGCACGATGGGCAAGAGCCCCGTGGGGAACGACATGTTGAGCAGGTTGAGCATGCGCCTGCGGTTGCCGTGGTCGCCGCGACGGAAGCGCGCGTTCGGGTCGGGCATGCCGAGATAGTTGTCCAGGTAAGCGATCTCGCCGTCGGTGTACTGCGACAGCGTGACGTTAGTATTTTGAACTGTGGCCCACACGGCGCAGCAACTCCTTGGCCTCGTCTCCGGTTGGCACGTATTTGAACCGTGCATCTTCGCAAAATAGCAGCGCGTCGCGCTCCTCGAGCACCAGCACCTTGAGCACCAGCACGCGCTTGCCGCCCGAGTACCGCGCCACGATGCACGCCTTGCCACCCTTGGTGGACGCTATGCGCACGAACGCCAGGTACACGCCGTGTTTGTACCGCTTGTCCATCACGCACATGGGATCGCCGCTCTTCATGACCGCAACACCACGAGCACCGCCACAATTTGGTCCAGTGTGACGCCGTCTGATACCAAATAGCGCGAACACAGCTCCCACCCGCGCGCAGGGACGTAGCGCAGCATGCCGGTGTTCACCAAATTGAGCACAGCAAATACAGCAAACCTTTCGCTGGCGTAGCGCCAGGGTTCCGGCAACCGCCGACGCAACTCAGACCACGTCATTGGTCGCGTCGGCGTCTTCACGCCAGCCCGGCGGCCTGCGCCACGCTCGGACCCACGTGCTTCACCAGGCTCGACACGAGCACGTAGCGCCGCCGGTGACACACCACCTCGCCGTCGATCTTGCCGCGCGCCAGCCACGTGTAGACCATGTTCACGCGCACGTTCAGTCGCCGCGCCACCTCCACGGCGTGCAGGTACCCGCGCGAGTGCATGAGCGCCAACTCGGACGGCGGCACCCGCGTAGTGCGTACAACCTGCGTGGTTACCGCCTTGCCATTCTTCTTACTCATTGGAAATCTCCTCGCCCAACACGTTGAGAAGCCCTAGCGCCATGTCGCGCGTGGTGCCGCCGGCCTTGCGCAACTTGCGCTTCACCGTCACCAGCTGCTTGCGCGACCCGAACTTGAGCTCGAGCACGAACGGGCGGTCGGCCACCGCGGGTTCGTCCTCCACCGCGCCGCCGTGCCCGAGCAACGGCTGCTCGGGCTGCGCCATCAGGTCCGCCACCTCGGACTCGGTGAACCCGGTCATCACGGCGAGCTCGTCCATGTCCAGACCACCGGCCAGCATCTCGGTCATGGCGCCCGCCGCGAGCGTCAGGTCGACATCGCCGCGCAGGTGATTCATAGCCAGCCGGTACGCGCGAATCTGCACCGGCGTCATGCGACGCACCACGGCCTGCACGTGCCGCAACCCCAACTCGCCCAGCGCCTTCACGCGGTGGGCGCCATCCACCACATCGAATTCAGCATCCGCGCCCAGACCGATGGGCGATACGAGGATGGGCTGCAGAAAGCCCCCCTCTTGAATAAACGCTTTGAGCGACGCGAACCGCTCGGCACTCATCCTATTGGGGTTGTCCGCGTCCGGCACCAGGTGCAGCACGGCGAGCGACAGCGTGCGCGTATTAGTGATGAGCGTGGCTTCCAAGTCTCGCTGGTTCATACGGCGATATTCTCTTTCCACAACTTGTGTAGTTCTGCGTCGTTGCGACACAACTTGCGCACGCGGCCTGCGAGTTTCTGCACGGCGCGCGAGTTCGTCCCGTGGTACGCGGCGATCGCGGCCGGCTGGTGCTCGCCGCTGAGCACGGCCAAAGCAAACGGCAACCCCTCGGCACCAACGAGCTCAAGCAGCCGCTCGCGCACCCGGTGCTCGAACGCCGCGCGGGCGTACGCGTCGCCGGCGTCCGCCCGGCCATCCGCCCGTATGTCGTCGTGCAATGCGCACCGGCGCACCCCGTTGGCCATCTCTGGGCGGTGCTTGAGCCCCGAGAGCGGTAAGGCCAGCTGCGCGGATTCGCGCTTGCACGCGCGGAGCGCGATCGTCCACACGTACGGGTAGAAATCGCACTTGCCCGAGTCGAAAGTGCGCACCGCCTTGAGCACCTCCACCCACGCGGCTTGTTCGAGGTCCTCGTGCACGCCGCGCCCGCGGTCGTACCGCTTGGCAGCGGCGCGGCACGCCTGCTCCATCTTGACCAATTGCTCGGGCGTGGGTGTCACGTTTCCAACTCCGTGAGCAGCAACTCACCCACCTTGGCCGCGACGTCGCTCGCTCGCGCGTGCAAGTCGTTCAGTCGCGCGCCGAGCAACCCAGAGTACGCCTCAATCTTCTTCTCGAGTATCTCGAGCCGATCCGCCCGGGTCTTGAGCGCGCGCTTGCCCACGGTGCGCTTGCCATCCGCGTCCACCTCGTGCAGCTGGTTAGAAGCTTGCTCGAGCACCGCGGTGCTCTCCCGTTGCAGTGCGTCGAGTACCGCCTCCACCGCGCCCGCACCGTCGAGCGCGGGTATCGCGAACACCCGGCACTCGGTCACCGCGTGCAACACGTCGCAGTAGCGCTGCCACGCCACCGACTCGCGCGCGGGCAGGTAGTAGATGCCGCCCGTGTCGCGCAACGACACGGCGTGGATACCCTGCACGAGATCGACGAGCCACCCGCCCACGTCTTGCGTAGATAACCGCGTGCGCACTTCCAAGTACAGCTCTTGGATGCGCTCCACGTCCGCGGGGTCGAACCCGCGCAGCTCAACGCGCGTCAACGTGTTGTCGGTTCCGCGCGCGACAACCAACTCGCGGTGCACGGTGTGACGGGGCAGACCCGACTCGTCGTGCGTCTCGTGCACCAGCGCAAAGCCCGATGCCTCACTCCCGCGTATCGGGCGCACCAGCGTGGTGTGGCGCCTGTCCTCATCCGCCAGCAACTGCGCCGTGCGGTGCAGCGCGGTGTGCATGCTGGGCAGCGCCGGCAAGTCGCCGACGTTCAATCCTGCCGCCACCCACGCGTCGCGCAACGGCGCGTACGCCACCGCGCCCCCCGCGAGCCGCCAGTACGTGATGGTGCCCGTCTCCGCGTTCTCGAGACCCTTGGGAAGCGCGATCACTTTTGCGTTCATTTGCTTTTGCCTTTCGCTTTTGCTTTGTGGTTTCGGTTACTTGTCCGTCGGCTTGAGGTGCGCGATCGGCAGCGGCCACGTGGCGCCCGCAAGCTCGAGACGCCCTTCGCATAGCGCAATCTTGCCCGCGACTTTGCTCACGGTGAACCGCGCCGTCGAGGGCTTGGGCAAGAGCACCCCGTACAGCTTGCAAAACCGGTCGCGGAACTGCACCACCGTGCCCGCCACGATGACGCCGCCGCGCACGCGCTTGAGCGTGAACTCCGCCGGGAGCGTGTCGAGCGCCACGGCGGCGGCCTCGCACGCCTCTTTGGCCCCCTCGAGCTCCTCCGCGGCACCTTTCGCGATCGCGTGCCCGCTGGCTTCAAGCCGCGCGGCGTGCGCGCCAATCTTCGCCGCAAGCCAACGCGCGGCGCGTGCGAGCCGCGCGCCTTCCGTCGGCGTTTCCTTGGCAGCGCGCCCCCGCTTGCGCTTGTTGCCGCCGCCGATGACGGGCTTGGGTGGCGTGGCGGTGATTGCAGGTGCTTCAAGTTTTCCCATGTGTGTTACCTCCGGTTGCTATATTGCGCTTGTGCGCTAAGTTGTCAATGCCCTCTATCACCGTTTTAATTGGTTTGCAACTACTGCAACAACACCCCCTAAAGAAACAGGCACCCACCCAGGTTCACGCAAAACCACCACGCGCGCGTCTGCGTCCGCGGTTTGCAGCTTGGCCAACGATTTCCAACGCGGGCTCTTGCGATCAAGTTCTATCGCCACACGGAACCCATCGCGCACGGCTAAAATGTCAACGCGCCCGATGCCCACTTCGAATTCACGCCACACGGCAAAACCGGCGTCACGCAACTTGTAGACAGCACTACGGTGCAGCGTTGCGGCATCGTGCCCGATTGAATATCGCAGTGCAGTCAAACAGTCGGCGAGTGTTGTTTCCATGCGGGGTAGGTTGTGCGGAACAGGCGGGCACGGCGGGTAGCGAAAAAATCGACAGCACATGACGATTTTTTAACCACGCGGAACAATTGTATTACTAGCCAACTTTCGGTACATGCACATCAAAATGGTCGGGGCACATTTTCTCGCCGCGCGCAACGTGCGAGGCACTCCTCCCGCACCCTTCTCAATTGTGTGATTGAACCAACCCAAGATTGCGCTTCGGTACGCTGCGCGTACCTCAGACGCAACGGCGCTCGCGGACTCGCGCCGGCCCTGCGCGGGCGGCGCCCTCATTCTTCGGGAAAGAAAAGAACGCGTTTCCGGTTCTTTCCGAACGAAGTGAGGGCCCCCGCGGCAGCGGGGCGCGAAGCGCCGCCGGGCGCAGCGAGCGAAGCGAGCGAGCACGGCACGTTTGTTAGTTCACGTACGCGCGCGCGATCCATATAGGGGCTGCGTGCGCAGAAAAGTGAAAAGAGGCATTGACAAGTTAAGAGTGATAGACTAGGTTGTGTTTACAAGGAGCTACCGAGATGCAAATCACAGCCAAATTCGCCAGCACGTGCCCCAATTGCGGCAAAGCCATCGCAGTCGGAACCAAGATCGAATGGCAGAAAGGCTCGCGCGGCCGCCACGTGACTTGTCCAACGGGCGCCGCTTCGCCATTGGCCGCCCGCAAAAGTGTCGCGCCGGACGTACACGACGCGCCGTACGTGGCTTACGGCCGCGCCGAGCCGTGCAAGCGCGTGGATCTCGCAGACGCGACGGGCGAAACGCGGCGCTACGCCAAGCCCGCACAGCTGCGCGAGGGTGCGCTGGCGCCGATGGAAGTCGTCGAACCCGTCTACGTCGTCGTCGCGCAGTCCGCGTACTACCAAAACCAAGAGGACAACGAGGACATGGGCGACATGCAGGGCGCGGGCTGGCAAATTACGCTCTACCTGCGTACCGCCACGGCCGAGGAGTGCGAGAAGGACGCGACCGAGCGCTTCGGGCGCACGGTGCCGGCAATCTTTACGGCACTGCGCGGGCTGGTTGCACGCGGCGAAAAGATCGCCGCGCAGGCGCTGGTCGCGGCCGGCGGCGGCGACGATTACGCCACCGCGCACGTGTGGCACCTGGCAGCCGAACTCGGCCTCGACGCTGAGCGAACCATGGTTTGGAAGCCGGCGCTTGACTCGGATGACCGACACTCGTTCGTCGCCGCGATCGCGCTACCCGACGGGCGCCCCGCGTGGATCTCGTACACGTACATTTACGACTGGGATCAGCCGTACGTCCTCCGCGCGCCGCGGGAGATCGTCGAGCAGGCCGAAGTCGCGGAAGCCCTCGTCGCGGCATTCGTCGCGCTCAAGTATCGTCGAGCAGCGTAACACCCACAACTCGCACAATCTAAGAAACTGGAAAGGTACCGCCCGTCATGAAGCACCCGATTGCGAAGCTTTTCGAAGTTCTGATCTGCACCCCGACCGACCACGGCATGGGTGCGCCCGCAATGTTCTGGGGCCCCCCGGGCCCAGGCAAGACGTACGTGCTCACCGCGCTGGCGGCCGAGTACGGCATGCCGTGCCAAGTGCTCAGCCCTGGGCTCATGGGCGACGGCGCGTTCGGCGTCGTGCCGGTGCCGGTGGGCACGGGCGCCGCCACGCGGCTCATGTACCCCGCGCCGCATTGGGCGGACACGTTCGACGACCACGGCGCTGGCCTGGTGTTCGTCGATGAGATCACCACGGCCGCGCCGGCGTTGCAGCCGCCGCTGCTCGGGCTCGTGCAACAACGCCGCGTGGGCGATCACTACCTGGGCAAAGGCGTGCGCGTGCTGGGCGCCGGCAACCCCCCTGAGCAAGCCGCGGCGGGATACGATCTGCCGCTGCCACTGGCCAACCGCATGGGCCACTTCGACTGGCCGGCCGTCGACACCACGCAATGGGGGGAATTCATCTCCACGCGCGCCCCGTACGCCGTGCTGGCAGGCGCGAAGAAGAACGGGCACGCCACGGCCCCCCTGCACGACTTGGCGGCGCTGGAAAGGCGCGTGGCGGCCGGGTGGGAGTCCGCGTGGGCGAAAGCCTCGGGGCTCACCGCGACGTTCCACGCCCGGCGCGACGGCTTCTTGCTCAAGATGCCGCAAGCGAACGACCCGGCGGCGTCGCGCGCTTGGCCGTCGCCCCGCACGTGGGAGCTTGCCACGGCGTGCGAAGCCACCGCGATGATCCTCGGCGCGGATGAAAATACCGTCGACACGCTCACGGCGGGCTTCGTGGGGCACGGCGCGGCGATCGAGCGCGCGGCGTTTCGTAACGCAGTCGACCTGCCGGACCCCGAGGACGTGCTCTTCAAAGGCGTGTGGAAGCACACCCCGTCGCGCCTCGATCGCAGCATGGCCGTGCTCTCCAGCTGCGCCACGTACGCGATCAGCCCGCTCAACGGCAACCCCACTGAGGAAGACAAGAAGACCGCGAAACGCCGCGGCGAGGCGTGTTGGAAGCTCATCGAGACGGTGAGCGACGCGCTGGACATCTGCATCCCGGCCGCGAAGATGCTCGTGGACAAGGCGCTCGTGATCACGGAGTCGGGTGCCGGCGCGAGCAAGGTGCCCCTGGAGCGCATGCGCCGGGTATTGCAAGCCGCCGGGAACGCGTAGCCATGGCACACTCCATCAACATCGGCGATGTTGTGCAGTTGCGCTGCGGCGGTCCGCGCATGGTTGTCGAAGCAATCAAGGACCGACAAGGTGTTGCAATGGCAACCTGCGCGTGGTTCACGCGAGACACCAGATCATTCGGCCCCATGCCGGCTACGCGGCGCGAGCTCATGCGTGAAGACATCGCCACGACCAGCCTGATGCATGCAACGGTGCCACGTGGCAACTGACCAGCTGCCGCCGGAGCAGAAACTCGCCGCCGCGCGATGGCGCGCCACCAAACTCTGTCCGTACTTCGCCGGGGCGCTGCTGGCGCTGGTGCCGCGCCGCGTGGACGATCTGCGACCGCCCACGATCGCCGTCACCAAGAATCTCGTCATGGTGTGGCGCCCCGAGTTCGTGGCGGCCGTCACCGTGGAGGAGCTCGCCACCGTGCTAGTGCACGAGGTGAACCACGTGCTGCGCCACCACCTGGCGCAGTTCGCGGCGGCCGGCGCGGACCCCGAGTTGGCCAACATTTGCGGCGATCTCGAAATCAATGACGACTTGCGTCAGATCAAGGGCGCCGTCATGCCCACCGGCAACAACGCGCCGCTCATGCCGGAGATGTTCAAGCTCACGCCGGGCAAGACGTGGCGCGAATACTACGCCGTGCTCTCGCAGCAAGGCGCCGCTGGGAGCCAGCCAAAGGGCCACGGGGTGTGCAACGGCCGGTGCGGCAGCGCGGGCGGCAACGCGGCCGAGAACGAGCCGGGCGACGGCGACGCCCAGGGGCGCTCCGCGGCGGACGTGGAGCGAGTGTGCAAGGAAGCCGCCCAGGCCGTCCAGGCGCACGCCCAAGCCAAGGGGCGGGGCTCGGTACCCGCCGGCCTGGAGCGGTGGGCTGGTGATGCCCTGAAGCCACCCAAGGTGCGCTGGCAAGACAAGCTCGCGCGTGCCACCCGGCGCGCCGTGGCGTTCAAAGCCGGCGCGGTGGACATGCGGTACAGCCGCCCGTCGCGCAAGCAAGCCGGCATCGGGTACGGCCCCGGCCGGCCGGTGTTGCCGACGTACGTGGCACCCGTGCCGCGCGTGATGGTCGCGGTGGACACCTCGGGGTCGATGGGTGACGCGGAACTCGCGCGCTGCTTGGCGGAATGCGACGGCGTGCTGCGCGCGGTGGGTAGCGATCTGCAGTTCATCACGTGCGACGCCGACGTGCACACCGACGTGGTGATGCGCACGTGGCGCGACGCCGCGCGCAAGATGACGGGAGGTGGCGGCACAGACTTCCGCCCCATGTTCGAGCGCGCGCTGAGCAAGCGCCCGCGACCCGAAGTGCTCATCGTGCTAACCGACGGCGGCGGTCCGGCACCGAGCACGCCGCCACCCGGCATCCGCGTGGTGTGGGTGCTCTGCGGTTCGCACCG
>Ga0209415_10016351_pt1 | contig 11931 bp, 10 predicted proteins | sample PeaSoiSIISIP2007_FD_187696 | JGI IMG/M metagenome (GOLD analysis project Ga0209415, IMG submission 187696) | Peat soil microbial communities from Weissenstadt, Germany - SII-SIP-2007 (SPAdes) (version 2) | ecosystem: Environmental > Terrestrial > Soil > Wetlands > Peat | place: Germany... | reverse complement strand
AAGGCCCGCCTGTCGCTCGCCCAGCGGCTAGGGCCTCCCATCGAGGTCGAGGTCGACCTCGACCACGAGCACGTGTTGGCGCGCGGCGACCCTTCGCAGCTCGTGCAGGCCATCCGGGACCTCCTGGTGAACGCCGCCGATGCGATGCCCGACGGAGGTCTCCTGCGAATCCGGACACGTCGCGTCCACCTGGCCGGAAGAGACGCGTACGCGCGCGCCGTCGCGCCGGGTGAGTACGTTGCGATCACCGTGGAAGACTCCGGGCCGGGGATGGACTCGGAGACGAGGAGGGCCGCGTTCGACCCTTTCTTCACGACCAAGCCCTTCGGCACCGGGGTGGGGCTCGGCCTCGCGACGGTCTACGGCACAGCGCGCACCCACGGAGGGAGCGCGGAGATCGAGAGCGTCCGCGGACGAGGCACGAGCGTGACCCTGCACGTCCCTAGCGCGGACGAAGAGCCGGAGGTCCACGTCTCGTCGGCTCCCCCCAGCGGGCCGCGCAGGGACCTCCGCGGCTGCTCGGTGCTGCTCGTGGACGACGAGTCCACGATCCGCGGAGCGGGGCGGCGCATCCTCGAGCGCATGGGCCTCCGGGTGTGCGAGGCGGAGAACGGGCGCCGGGCCCTCGAGTCGTACGCGGGCGAGGGGCCGTTCGATCTCGTCGTCGCCGACATGGTGATGCCGACCATGGGAGGCGCGGAGCTCTTCCTGCGGCTGCGCGAGATGGCGCCCGAGGCGCGCGTGCTCCTCGTCTCCGGCTTCTCGCCCGACGAGAGCGCGAGGCGGCTGCTCGACGCCGGCGCGGTGGGCTTTCTCGAGAAGCCCTTCACGGCGGAGGGGCTCACGCGCGCGGTGCGGGCCGCGCTGGCCAACCTGGCTCGGCCCGGGTCCGCCACCCAGGCGTAGCCCGCCCGCTCAGACGATCTTCTCGGCGATCTGCACCGCGTTCAGGGCGGCGCCCTTCCTCAGGTTGTCCCCGACCACGAACAGGTTGATCGCGCCCGGGACCGCCAGGTCGTCTCGCACCCGTCCCACGAACACCGGATCGCCGCCTGACACCTGCACCGGCTGCGGGTGCTTGCCCGGAGCGTAAGGGCCTTCCATGAGAGTGACCCCCGGCGCCGCGCGCAGGAGGCTCCTCGCCTCGTCGGCGCGCATGGGGCGGTGAAACTGCACGTGGAGGGCCTCGGAGTGCCCGTTCACGACCGGGACGCGCACGGTCGTCGGCGAGACGCCGATCGACGGATCGCCCATGATCTTGCGCGTCTCGAAGACCATCTTGGTCTCCTCCTCCGAATACTCCGCCTCGCCCGCCTTCCAGTCGCAGAGCACGTTGAAGGCGATGGTCCCGGGGAATACGCGGGCCTCGGGGGTGCGCCCGTCGAGCACGGCGCGGCTCTGCGCGAGGAGCTCTTCGACCGCCGCGTGCCCCTTGCCGCTCGTCGCCTGGTAGGTCGACACGACGACGTGGCGGATGCGCGCGGCGTCGTGCAGGGGCTTGAGCGCGACGACCATCTGGATCGTCGAGCAGTTCGGGTTGGCGATGATGCCCCGCGGTCGGATCTCGGCCGCGTCCATGTTCACCTCGGGGACGACCAGGGGGACCTCGGGGTCCGTCCTCCAGGCGCTCGAGTTGTCGATGACGACCGCGCCCGCCGATGCAGCGACGGGCCCGAACTCGCGAGACACGGAGGCGCCCGCGCTGAAGAGGGCCACCTCGACCCCGGCGAACGACTTCGCCGTGAGCTCCTCGACCGTGACCTCGCCGCCCCGAAACGCGAGCTTCTGCCCGGCGCTGCGCTTGCTGGCGAGCGGCACGAGGCGCTTCACCGGGAAGCGCCTCTGTTCGAGGACACGGAGCATCTCGCGACCGACCGCACCGGTCGCGCCTACCACGGCGACGACGAAGGACATGGGTGACATATGGCTGATCTCGGGTCCGCTGTCATCCTGAGGGGCGCCGGAGCGCCGCTGCCGCCATGATTGCCAGGACCGGTGTCACGACCACGTGGTAGCGGTCCTCGCCGAAGAAGATGGCGTGGGTCGCCATCGTCGAGGCGAGAAGGGCCGAGGCGAGCAGCATCGCCTGCGACACGGGCGGCCGGCCCGGCAGGGGCAGCCACGGTACGGTCGCTGCGAACACGGCGAGGGGCCAGAACGCCGGCGTCGCGCTCGTGAACGCCAGGGCCCCCAGCAGGGCCGCGACGAGGAGAGCCGCCGCCTGCGTCCTCGACCCGCGCCTCTTGCCGAGCGGGAACGCCACGGACCCCAGCGAGGCCGCCGCGAGGAGCAGGCGGTGCGCCAGGGTGGTGGTCTCGCGGGCGCGGGCGCGCCGCTCCTCCGGCCAGGCCTCCGGACGCGCCTCGTGCAGGTACTCCACCGCGAACGACTCGTGGTCGAACGTGTACCCGAGCTTCGCGGGGACAAGCCAGAGCCAGCGCCCGGGGTGCTCGGCAATCTGCCCCAGCCCGTATCCCAGCCAGCAGCGGTCCTGCTGGACCTGACCGGTGACGTCGCGGCAGCCGTCGCTCGCGCGCAGCGTCTCGAAGCGACCGGTAGCCCGCGGGAACGCGCCGATGGCAAGGTTCCACCCCGCATTGGTGCTGACCAGGGCGCACCCGTCCATCACGCGGCAGTTGCGGGCCGTCCAGGGGAGCACCGGGACGAGCGCGAGGGCGCAGGCCGTCGCGACGGCCGCCGCGCGCGCCCGCCCCTTGACCAGGCATGCGAAGAACGGGGCACAGAGCAGCGCCTGCGGTCGCACGAGCGCCGCGACGCCAAGCGCGAGCGCGCCGGCCACGAGGCCGCGCCGCGGAGCCGGGTCGCGCACCGCGAGGATGAAGGCCGCGAGCGTGAGCAGCGCAGCCAGTGGCTCGCTCATCACGAGGGCCGCCTGGAGCACGAGGCCGGGGTGCAGCGCGACGATCAGCCCCGCGACGCGAGCGCGGCGGGTCGACAGGGCTCGTCGGGCGAGTGACCAGGTGACCACCGCGAGCGCCGCGCCGACGAGGGCGTTGGCGACCCCCGCCACCGAGTGGCTCGGGCCGAGGACGCGGTAGAAGGCCCCCAGGAACGCGCTGTAGCCGACGGGATAGTGGCACCACGGGTGCCAGACGAGGTGGCCGTCGACGCTGCGATCGTCCGAGTAGCCGAGCCCTTGGGCGATGCGCCGCGCGCCGAAGTCGTAGTAGTGCCCGTCCCACACCGGCTCGCCCGCCCATGCGAGCGCCACCCAGAGGCGCGGCGCGAGCGCCAGCACGAAGAGCGCGGCGCCGAAGAGAGCGTCCCCCGCGGCGGACCGGGCGGGCGCGGCGCCAGAGCCACCGTTCACGCAGGCTCCTTGCCGCGGGCCGCCATCTCCTCGCGCATCCTTCGCAGGTACGTCCTCTGGACGTGGGCCGGGTCCAGCCGCAGCTGTTTGGCAATCTCGACGAGGAACCCGCGCGTGTAGACGAGGGCCGGCAGGGCGTCGAACGTCTCCTCCTCGATCGACTGGAGGTGCGAGCGCGCGATCTTCGTCTTCGCGCTGATGTCCACGAGCTCGAGCCCCTGCGACTCGCGCACCTTGCGCAGGATGGTCCCGGTGAACTCCGTGTCCGGCCCGATCTCGCGCTCGAGCTGCTCCTGGAGCATCAGCTGCTCGGCCGCCAGCGCCGGGCGCGTGACACGCGCCGAGTGGGTCTCGGGCTCGGGATCGGGGAACGTCGAGAGGTCGTACGCGCGCCGGCGGACCGCGTCGAGCAGCGTGTCGTGCGCCTCGTCGAGCCTGCGCTGGGCGGCTCCGAGGGTATCGTGCCCGAGCAACGACACTGTGGCCAGCCCGCCGGTCGCGTAGACCTCGCGTTGGCGCTTGTAGGCCCTGCGGATCTCCTCGTCGCTCGCCGAGCGCGTGACGCCGAGTGCCGCGTAGAGCGTCTGCTCCTCGGTGGAGATCGGCGGCGGGGGAGCCTCGTCGCCGCCCTGCGCCGTCGCGAGGGCGAGGACGCGCCGGGCGATGCGCTCGATGTTGCGCGCGCTCTTGCTTGTGGGGCTGTCGACCAGGAGCGGCTTGTTGCGGCGCACGGTCAGCCAGACCGTGTCGTCGTGCTCGATGTGCCCCAGCTCGTCGAGCAGGACGCCGTAGTGGCGTGAGACCAGCCCCGACATCCACGCGCCGAGCTCCATGTCGGTGCGCACGCGCGTCTGGTTCACGACCAGCTGTACGCGCTGCGCGAGCGCCTCGGCCCACGCCAGCTCGGCCAGTGGACGGTCCATCCTGGCCAGCTGGTGCACGAGATCGATCGGAGCGGGTAGCTCGCCGAGCTGCACGAGGGCGCGCTCGAGGATGGCCGACTGGAGCTTGTCGCGGACGAGCATGCGCCGGAGCCGGCGGCGGAAGGCGGCACGGAGAAAGCGATAGGTCGTCTCGATGGCCGGCGGCTCGGGGACCGTGACGGCGATGGGGACGTCGGCGGCGAGCATGAGATCGAGCGCGAGATCCCCGTGGCCAGGCCCGACGTCGATGATCAGGTACTCCGCGGGCAGGGTGCGCAGCGCGGCGAGCCACCGCATCTTTCGCCCGGCGCGAAGGGTGAGCCCCGGGGCGATCGAGTCGTGGGCGGCCGGGAGCAAGGACAGGCCCGGCACGCTGGTCGGCACGAGCGCGTCGCGCATTGCTCGGGGGCCGTCCTCGCCGAGGTCCGGTTCGGACCGCGCGGCCCGGAGCCCGAAGTGCGCGTGCAGGTTCGACCCGGCGGCGTCCGCGTCGACGAGCACGACGCCTTTCCCTAGCTGCGCGAAGTAGACAGCGAGGTTGACCGCGACCAGGCTCTTGCCCACGCCGCCGCGCCCCCCGCCGACGGCGATGAATCTGCCGACGCTCTTCACGCCGAGCTCGGTCGAAGCGTCGTGACGCGTGGACGTCGGAGCGGGGTCGCCCTGGGTCATCGTCGGATCGGCCGGCTCACGAGTCGGCGCCCTGCGTGACCATCCGCGCGCGCCTCAGCAGGCCGAAGATGCGCGCGCCGAGCTCCGGCGCCCGGAAGGGCTTGACGACGTAGTCGTCGGCGCCGCTCGCGAAGGCCTCGACGACATCCTGGGGTGCGGCGTGAGCCGTGAGGAAGAGCACAGGCAGCGTCGATAGATTCGGATCCTTCCGGATGAGACGGCACAGCTCGATTCCGGTCATGCCGGGGAGGTTCCAGTCGAGCACGACGAGATCGTAGCCTCGCCCGCGCACCCGCTCGAGAGCCTCCTCGGCGCTGGTCGCGGACTCGACGCGCAGGCCCACCGCGTCGAGCATCGCGCCGACCACCTCGCGGATATCCCGTTCGTCGTCCACGATGAGCACGCGGGCGCCGGTGCCACCGGCGGGCGACGGGCCCCCCGCGCTCTTGCGGGAGCGCGGGGCCTTGATGGTGCGCCCGCTCGACGCCGCGCCGGACGACGGAGCGGCGGGCCGGCCCGCCTCCTCGGAGAGCGAGGGCTTCGTCGGCGGATCGGGGGGCACGACCGGTCGATCCCCGGCCTGTCCCTCGCACGCCCGCCCGAACTCGACGAGGCGCTCCCAGTCGCGGCGCTCGAAGGAGAGAATCGTCGCGGATGCGGGATCGCCTTCGGGGCCAGCCGTCGGGCGCAGCCCCCGCGCGGCCGCAGCTGTCGCCTTGCGCTCCGCTCCGATCTCGAACACCGCGAGCACCCACTCGCCGTCGCGCACGGTCTCGCCGGCCGGCACGGGCAGCTCCTGGTCCGCGTTGCCGAGGGCCCGCGCGACGCTCACCGGATCATCGAAACGAAAGACGATATTGCGCATGGTCCAGGTTCGCTTCGCTCGCTCGGCTCCGCTGCGGCAGGAGTGTCTAGCACGTCACGTCGAGGGGAGCGGTGGCCACCCCGCCTCGAGCACCCCGGGAGGGCTCACGGGACAAGGGGTAGACTACCGCGTCATGCGCGTCACAGTCCTCGGGGCCGGATACATGGGGAGCGCGATGGCGTGCGTCGCGCGGCGGCGGGGGCACGACGTGCGCCTCTGGGGGACCTGGCTCGACGACCGGATGCTTGATTCCTGCGAGAGGGGCGAGCCGCATCCGCGCCTGAAGCTGCCGCTCGACGGGATCGCGATCCTGCGTGCCGAGCGCCTCCCCGAGGCGCTCGACGGCGCGGAGCTCGTCGTGCATGCGGCGAACTCCGAGGGTGCGGTGCCCGTCCTCACGAGGGCCGCGGCGCACCTGCCGGACGTCCCGGTGCTCAGCGTGACGAAGGGGCTGCTCGAGTCGCCGCGCACGCGCCGGATGGACCGGATCGACATCGTCGTGCCGGAGCACCTCGGGCGGCCCGTGCGCTTCGTGCACGCGGCGGGGCCGGCGAAGGCGATGGAGGTCGCGCGGGGCGTGCTCACGTGGATGCACTTCGCCGGAGCGCCGGGGGACGCTGCCGCGTGCGCGCGCGCGCTCGCGGGAGACGGCCTCGTGGTGACCGCGGGCCCGGACATCGCGGGGGCCGAGCTCTGCTCCGCGCTCAAGAACGCGTACGCGACGGGGCTCGGGCTCTGGGACGGCCACGTGGGACCCCAGGCCCACAACGCCCGCGCGGCGTGCTTCACGCAGGCGCTCGTCGAGATGCGCGCGCTGGTCGCGGCGGGCGGGGGCGAGGTCGAGACCGTGAACGGTCCGGCGGGGGCGGGCGACCTGCACGTGACCGCCGCGGCGGGGCGCAACCGGGCCTTCGGGGAGCGCGTCGGCAAGGGCGTCCCCGCGGCGCAGGTCGCCGCCGAGATGCTCGCCGCGGGCGAGCTCACGGAGGGATACCCCGCGATCGCGACGGCGTGGCGCTTCGCCGGCGAGCGCGGGGTGGGGCGCGTCCCGCTCCTCGAGGCGCTCCATGCGATCGTATGGCAGGGGGCCGACGTGAAGAGCGTGCTCGGACGGCTGGCGTTCTAGGACAGGACGCGAGGCCGTTCGCGTGGCGCCCGACGCCCGGACGAAGCGCACACGCCTCGCGGCCGCGCAAGTCATGCGCAGATCGTCGGCCCAAGAACCCGGGATATCCGTGAAAACAGGCCTTTTCATGCTGGCACGCGCGATGCGTCACGGGGTGCATGAGGCCCGTTTCGATGGTGACCTTTCTGCTGGCCGCCGCGGGTTGCGGAGGCGTCAGCGTAGGCTCGGGGAACGAGGTCACCGGAACCGTCCCCGACGATGCGGGCACGACGCTCGCGTCGCCGACCATCTCCGTCAGCGGGTTCGTCCAGGCCGTTAATGCAGGGTGGAGCCCACTTTCGGGCGTCACCGTATGCCAGCAAGAATGCACGACGAGCGGGAGCGACGGCTCGTTCAAGCTCTCGGGAGTTCCGGCCAACCAGTTCGTGTCCCTGACCTTCCAGAAGGACGGTTTCCTCCCGTCGCTCCGCGTCATGGAGACGCAAGGGGGCGACATCACGCTTCCCTCGACCGAGAACGCGATGTTTCCCGTGTCGACGCCGCAGACCTTCATGGGCGCGACCGTCGATCCGAGCAAGGGAGACATTGCGTTCTTCGTCGCGGGGCCCGGCGCCGCGCCCAAAGTCTCGGTGACGATCAACTGGGTCAACGGCTCGGCCTACGAGCCAATCTACTTCGCCCCAAACGCACCGCCCGGCTCAGCGACGACCGCGGGTCCGAGCGGCGGCTTCGTGAATGTCCGCGAGGGCCAGTACATCGTCCGGTTCGGAGCGCCAGGGGTGACGTGCGTGGCCTCGGGTCTCTATGGATACCCGGTCACGGACGTCCCGGCCCTGCCGCCGGGCGAGGCGGCCATCCTGGTGACCGTGCGCGCCGGGTACGTGACGACGCCGGTCAGCGCGTGGTGCGTCAGCTGGTAGAGCCGCAGGCGGTCCGGCACACCTTCCTCCGTGTAGTGGGCCCTTTACGGAGCTTTACGCGCCCGGGGGAATGACGCCGTTGCCGGGCGCGTCTCGCTCACGCACGATGGATCCGATGTCCGCCGCCCTCCGCAAGGCCGCGATCGCTTCCGTCCTCGTGCTCTGCGCGTGCGATCGCGGCGTGGTCCCCCAGGGCGCCCCGCCCTCCGCTCCGCCGCCTCCCATCGCCCTCCGCGCCAGGCCTCCGCTCCTCACGTCCGCCGACGTGGACGCGCGCCTGGGGGCGGCATGGAAGGCGGCCGGCGTGACCCCGACTCCCCCGGCGGACGACGCCACGTGGCTGCGCCGTGCCTGGCTCGACGTGCTCGGCACCGTCCCCGCGCCGGAGGTCACCACGCGCTTCCTCGCGCGCACCCCCGGGTCCCAGGCCGACCCCGCGAAGCGGGCGCGCATGATAGGCGAGCTGGTGGCGTCACCGCGCTGGGCGGACCACTGGACGGCGTACTGGGATGAGGTGTGGATGGGTCGCGACGCGCGTGGTGCGGACGTCGATCGCGGCGCGTTCCGCGCGTGGCTGCACGACGCGATCTCGCGAGGCACCCCCTACAGCGAGATCGTTGGCCAGCTGCTCACGGCGACGGGGCCGAACAGCGCGGGCGGGACCAAGCGCGAGGCCGAGGAGAACCAGGGAGACGGCCCGCCGCCCGCGGGCGTCAACGGCGCCGTGAACTGGACCCTTCGGTACCAGGACAGCCCCCAGGACATGGCGGGGGCGGCTTCGCGCACGCTCCTCGGCGTGCAGATCCAGTGCGCGCAGTGCCACGACCACAAGACGGAGAAGTGGACGCAGGAGGACTTCCGGTCGTTCGCGGCTGCCTTCACGCACACCCGTCTGGTGCCGATCGACCCGGGGCCCCCGAAGGGCGCCGTGAAGCGCGTGGAGGTCCGCGATCTGGACCGCGCGGCGCCTCGCTTCGCCAAGATGGGCGACCTCGAGCCCATTGCCCGGGCGCAGCCGAGGGCCCTTGACGGCACGCCCCTCGGGCCCGGCGAGGGCGTTCGCGCGGCGCTCGCGCGATGGGTCATCGCGCCGGACAATCCATGGTTCGCGCGCGCCCTCGTCAACCGCATGTGGGGGCACTTCCTCGGGCGCGGCTTCGTCGATCCCGTCGACGACTTCCGCGCCACGAACCCGGCGACCGCGCCGGAGCTCCTGGACGCCCTGGCCGCGGATTTCGTGGCGAGTGGCTATGACCTGAAGCACCTGGTGCGCGTCATCGTCGGGACGGACGCGTACGCCCGCTCGGCGGCGCCCCTCGACGAGGCGACGCAGAAGGCCGATCCCGAGGCCAAGCTCTGGGAGCGGTTCCGGGTAGCCCCCCTGGGCCCCGACGAGCTCCTCGACGCCCTGGTCGCAGCCACGAGGCTCGACGCGATCGTTCGAGCCACTGGCCGCCTCGACCTCGCCCAGGTCCGCTTTCGCGTGCGGCAGCGCTACGGATTCCTCTTCGATGTCGACGAGGCGACGGATCAGAGCGACTACGAAGGGACGATCGCGCAGGCGCTCGCGCTGCTCAACGGCAGCGTCGTGGCAACGGGGGCGAGCGTGCTCCCCGGCAGCGCGCTCTCGGAGGTGCTGGGCACCGACGGCGACGACGCGTCGAAGATCGAGGCTCTCTACCTGCGGTCGCTCTGCCGGTTGCCGTCGCCCGCCGAGGTCGCCCGCTGGACGGAGTTCCTGGCGGACGCGCAAGCACAGCCGGACGGGGTCGCGCCGGGTCCTGTCCCCCTTCCCGCGGACCGGACACGCCGGGAGATGCCGAAGAAGCATGCCAAGCCCGAGCAGCCCGACCCCCTCCGGAACCTCGAGGGGCGGGCGGCGAGCGTGCGCGCCACCGCGCGCGTCCGTGCTTACGAGGACCTCTTCTGGACCCTGCTCAACTCGAGCGAGTTCGTGCTCAACCATTGAGGGGAAACGCGATGAACCACCTCGACCGCCGCACCTTGCTTCGCGCCGGGGTGAGCTCCGTCTTCGGGGCCCTCGCCGCGCGGGCCTTCGCGCCCGCCCTCGCTCGCGCCGGCGTCGCCCCGGCACCGCGAGCCCGTGCGTGCATCCTCCTGTGGATGAACGGGGGTCCGAGCCACATGGACACGTTCGACCCGAAGCCGGGCCGGCCGACCGGTGGTCCCTTCAAGGCCATCCGGACGCGCGCCCCGGGGATGATGCTGAGCGAGCACCTGCCGCTGCTGGCGGAGCGGGCGGACAAGGTGGCGCTCGTGCGCAGCATGAGCAGCAAGGAAGGCAACCACCCCCGCGCCCAGTACTACGTGCACACCGGGTATGCCCCCAGCCCGACGGTCGCCCACCCGTCCCTCGGAGGGTGGACCTGCGCCCGCCTCGGCGAGGCCGGCGCAGAGCTCCCGGCGTTCGTCAGCATCGGCGGCCCGAGCTTCGGCGCTGGTTTCCTGGGCGTGCAGAACGGGCCGTTCGTGCTCCAGAAGGCCGGCGCCCCACCGGCGGACACGAGCCTGCCCCCGGGCGTCGATGACGGACGCTTCGAGCGGAGGCGCGCGGCACTCGACGCGGAGGACGAGCGCTTCGCTCGAGCCACCGGAGAGGCGAAGGTAGACGGGCGGCGCGAGGTGTACGCGAAGGCCGTCCGGCTGATGCGGACGCCGAAGCTGGACGCGTTCGACGTGACGGGCGAGGCCGAGTCCGTTCGTCGCGCCTACGGCGACACCGACTTCGGGCGAGGATGCCTCGCGGCGCGCAGGCTCGTGGAGAGGGGGGCCAGGTTCGTCGAGGTCTTCCTCGACGGCTGGGACACGCACCAGAACAACTTCGAGCGCACCAGGGCCCTCATGGGGACGCTCGACCCGGCGTTCGCCGCGCTGCTCGACGACCTGGGTACGCGCGGCCTCCTGGGGTCGACGCTCGTCGCATGCATGGGCGAGTTCGGGCGGACGCCGCACGTGAAGGCCAACGATGGCCGCGATCACTGGCCGCAGGCATGGAGCGCGGCCCTCGCGGGGGCAGGCATCCGGGGAGGCGTGGTCCATGGCGCCACCGATGAGGATGGCGCCAAGGTTGCCGGTCCCTCCACGCGCGTTCCGGACCTCCTCGCGACGATGGCCGCTGTTCTCGGGCTGGATCCTGCTCACACCGAGATGTCGCCGGCGGGAAGGCCCATCTCCGTCACCGACGACGGGGTCCCCATCAAGGCCCTTCTGGCCTGAGCCGGCGCTTCTCTCACGAGCGTACGGCGCGGTCGAGGGCCTGGAGCATCTGTCCTCCGATGTGTTCGGCCATCGGCTGGACGAAGAGGCGCGCGAACGGGGCGAGCGCTCCCGACCAGGTCTCGAGCGACGTCACCCTCGTGCCGTCCCCCTCGGCCTCGAAGAGGAACCGATGCTCCGCGAACAGGACGCCCGGTACGCCGCCTCTCCAGGCGATCTCCGCCGGCCGCCGCGCCTCGCTCACCTCGATCGTGGTCGCTGTGGGCAGGCCGCCGATGCGCACGCGGACCTTTCGCCCGACGCTCAGCGCCCCTTGCGGGCTCCCCGCCGGGCGAAACGATCCGGGCATCCAGTCCGACCACGACGCGTGGTCGGCGAGGCGGTCGAAGGCGACCTCGGGGGTCACGGGGATGAGGTGGAAACCTTTGGCGACGAAGGACATGAGAGGCAGCACTATGCCAGACCGCGTCGCTGCTTCTCTCTCTGAATTTCGGCCTGGATCATCTCCTCGGTCATGCCGCCCGAGGAGAGCGTGGCGAAGGCGTGCATGGCGAGCCCCGCTCCCCACGCAGCGAGCGGCCACACGAACCACGTGACGTTCGGCGAGTAGCGCTGGTTTATCGCGTACATGGCCAGGTTGGCCATGACGAACACGGCAAAGTGCCACATCAGGCCGACCCGCGCGTAGACGCGACGGGTCGCCTTCTCGCGGATGCGTCGTTCGATGGTCATGGCGTCCGAGACTTCTGCGGTGGGCATGGGCTCCTCCTTTGTCCTTTGTGAACCATACCAGTTATGAATGTAACATCAAACGATGTCAATGAATGCCTTGGGACCCGGGACCTCGTCCTAAGGCG
>Ga0209415_10016350_pt1 | contig 11931 bp, 8 predicted proteins | sample PeaSoiSIISIP2007_FD_187696 | JGI IMG/M metagenome (GOLD analysis project Ga0209415, IMG submission 187696) | Peat soil microbial communities from Weissenstadt, Germany - SII-SIP-2007 (SPAdes) (version 2) | ecosystem: Environmental > Terrestrial > Soil > Wetlands > Peat | place: Germany... | reverse complement strand
CGACCGCTGGTCCGGGCGCGACGAACTCGAGCCAGGACGTCGGTCTCCAAACTCGAGCCACTCGCCGTCGCGTGAACGGTAACCAGCATGACCAAAAACTCGCGGGGGGAAGAGTCGCTGTGCATGTCGTGCTCTGAGCCGTCAGGTTGCGGACGGAGGCATATGCACCCATCTGAGAGCATTTGTAGCGGTTGATCGCGGCCAACAAGAGCAGCGAGTCCGAGCAGCCCTTGCATTGTGGTCGGAGAGCTGACTACGGAGCTTCCGACGGCGATCCTGAACGCGGCGCCTCGGAACCATCGGAGGACGTCCACTGCAGTGAGCTGTTCCATGGCCGCGAGTAACGCTTCGAGCCCCTGTCGGTGGGGATCATCTGGTTGTTTGCGACTTAGAAAGTCGCGTGCAGTGTGGCGAGGGAAGTGCAAGTACGCGCGCAATAGGGCGTCGCAGAACTGCTCTCCGGTCTGGGTATGTCGCTGTTCTGGAGCGAGCGCGGGCAGTAGAGCCCGCCAGCCGGTTGGTGGATCCACAGCCCATGTCTCTGCAAGCGAAGGATCGACTAGGTGCACATTTGCTGCGGTAAGTTCGGACACTAGCCCTTCCAGTCCGTCGTTCACATATTCAGCTGGACTACCGATGCCCAAGAAGACGAATATGTCGCTGTGGAGCTGCGCGTGAACCTGAGATCGCACCCATTCCGGAACAGTGCTTAGATCGCTGCGTGTCACGCGGAGGGTGTCCGGTAGGGTGGCGCAACCATGGATTTTGAGCAGGCGCGCACCAGTTGTTCCAACGAGCCCGGCTGCTGAGAGTACGACGATCGGCCGCTCCGGCTGCGCTGCGCGTTCGATGCAGTCATCATAATTCGTGACTAGCACGCGAATTGCTCCCTCGCACAGGAGAAGTGCGAGGACGTCATGAGCATAGTTCGTCCGGGCACCTCGAAAGTTCGCGACCCGAAGGATGGTCTGGTGCAACAGCGCGTTGCCGCCCGGCTCTTCTGCTACGCGATCTGCGACGGCAAGAAGGTCGGTCGCTTCGACTCCGTCAAGACCGATCTGTGGGCTCAGTTCATCCACGATGGACAAAGCCAGTTCCTTCGCGCTGGGCAAGCAGGTCGGGTCAGGCGTGGACAAACCCGCGCCGGCGTAAACGGTGACGTGGCTGTCATGGGCGTGCATGGCCAGGCTCACTGCGATCGCGCCAGCTGGCTCACCCAAGGGTCGCGCGTCATACACAGCGCAACGCTAGGTGACCGCCCGGCAAGCACGCACGAAGCTCGGTTAGCGCAGTGGGCTAGGACCTGCCGGAGGCCTCTCGTTCGTGCGAAACGTAAGCCGCTGGTGAGCCAGCGAAGCCGCGCCCAGATCGAGATCGCTTCCAACGAACTGTCTGCCGATCGCGACGCAGGCTGCGCCCGTGGTCCCAGAGCCGACAAACGGATCTACCACGAGTTCCCCCGGCTGCGTCGCCATCTCGACTAGCCGCTCGAACGGCTGAACCGCCTGCTGCCACGGGTGGTCATCTGGCTGTTTCTCGCCTCGGCCCTCGGCCCAGAGTGCATCGACGATTGTCGTGCGGACCTCATATGCGCCAGCCGAGAAGAACGCCACTGGGCGCCACCGCCCGAAAATCATCTTCCGCCGGAAGACGGTGTGCCTGCCTGGCAAGAAGATCGCGCCGGTCCAGACGTACTCCAGGTGCTCGCCGAGGCGCTCGAAGTGCTCGGGAAGTGCCATCTTTCCGCAGTAGGCCACGCACAGTCGCCCAGGCTTGAGCACTCGGGCGGCGAACGCCGAGAGGTCCGAGTAGAGCGGAATCCCTTCCACGTTGTACGGCGGGTCCGTCACGATGGCGTCGACGGACTGATCGGGGATGTCCGCGAGGACCTCCCGGAAGTCTCCGGTCCGGATCTCCCAGCCCGGACCCTCGACCTTGGTGGGCACGTCTTCGGCCCTTCTGCGGGCGAGCGCGGCGAGGCGGGCCTTCTCCTCGGCGCGGCGGAGATCGGTCCCGGGCGCCTCGTCACCGAGCGCCGCCAGCGCTGCCCGAGCCCGCTTCTCGTCGCGCGCCGAGCGGACGACGATCGAGGGCGCCGGCCTTGGTCGTCGGGCCGGATAGGTGCCGCCACCGGTACGCTCGATGCGCTCGGGGATTGTCGCATCTGCGACGATCTCGAGATCCCGCCTCACCGTCTCGTGGTGTACGCCGAGCACGTCCGACACTCGGCGAAGCGACCAGCCCATCTCCCGAAGTCTCGCCACGACATCGGCTCGCTGAGCGCGAGTGAGGTGGCGGCGAAAGAGGTTCGCCGCCACGGAGAAGGACAGGCGCTCGGTGTCCGAGGCGAACCGGCGAACCTCCCGCGGGTAGTCGGGCACCCGGATGCCCTCTGCCCGTAGCTCTTCCCAGGCTCGAACCCGGTGAGCGCCGTCGATGACGAGACCGCTATCGGCGTCAACCACGACAGGCACGGCGACCCCGCGTTGGGCGATGTCCGCCTTCAGCTGGGCGAACTCCTCGTCGGACAGAGCCGGAAGAACCTGCCATGGACTGCTCGCTGTCGGGACGCTTCCGACGTCGCGCGGCCTTGGGCTCTGCTGAGACCCGCTCATCCGGACACCGTGGCCATGCGGGCCAGCTCTGCTTCGAAGGCCGCGATGGCGATCGCTGGACGCTCCAGCAGCGAGAGAGCGCTCCTGGCTTCGTCCTCGGTCGTGCGACCCTCGACGAGGTAGTGGGCGAAGCGCCGGCCCGTCTCCTCTGCCTCGTCCGAGTGTCCCCTCCCGGCCCCTACGGGTAAGAGAGTCAACTTGTCCCGGAGTCGCTGAACCCTTTTGGCCGCCCGGAGCACCCGCCGCTTGCAAGCCTCCGAACAGGTGGACGAGCGCTGACGGGCCGGGCGGTCACATCCCACTGCGGCGCAGGTTCGCGGCGCCGGCTCGACTCGCTGGCGTGCTCTTGCCCGGTCCACCCCAGAGCGCCGACGGTGCGCCCGACACCAGGCGGCACCCGCCTCGACCGCACGTTCACACCCGGGCCACCTGCAGCTTCGGCTGGCCTCGGCGCGTTCGAGCAGCTGCAGCAACCCATCGCCGCCGAGATTGCTGGCGAGGCCGAGAAGGGCTCCATCTACCGTGGAACGCCGCGGCCGAGTGCCTCTCGCCAGGCGTCGCGCTGTGCGAGGTGCGATCCCGGTTGCTTCGGCAAAGGCAGAGGTGTCGAGCCGGTTTGCAGCTGCCGAAAGGACCTCGGCCGAGTCGACGTCCCGGAAGACGACCTGAGGACTGCCGTCGAGGAACGCCCCGCCGCCCTTCCCGACCAGTCGGCAGACGAGAGGATCCAGGCGCACCGATTCCGGCAGGTCACGAGCAGATGGCCGAGCCCAGGCCACCGCCCGCGCTCGCAAGGTGTCGAGGAGCACCGAGCCAATCTCGCCCGGGTCCGTAGTCACCGAGATCGGCCGCCCCGTTCTCGCATCGTGCCAGTTGAGATCGCGCCAGTCGGAGAGATCCCCGCCCGGGTCCGGGGCGACGGCGTGAACATCACCGAACAACGCGATGCCCTGGACGATCCGAGAGAAGGCCCGGAGGCCAAGCTCGGGCGGCATGTTCGACAGTGCGTCCGGACCCGAGAGGCTGTAGCGCTGGAGGGCTGGGAAGTCCGGCGCAGCGGCTTCCCAGGGGAACGGCGGTGTAATTGAATGCCCGGCGATCCGGGCCAGAGCCAGGACCTGGACGGTCTGGCGTGTCCAGACGTGCTGCCCATCCCCGTCGCGCCCGGTGGTCCCGGGAGGGGGCACGAAAGCTCCGATGACGTGCTCGGTGAACGCCAGGACCTCTCCGGCGTCGTCGCAGATGACGTAGCGCTTCGGGCCGAAGACGATCGTCGTGCCGACGGCCTTGATCTCCCACGGGCACGTGCCGTCACCGAACGCGTCGAGCGGGTCGAAGCCCGAGAGCCAGGTCTCCAGCTGCGTCCGGGGGTCGGGCTCTTCACGTGCCAACGCCACCACCCCCAGTGAGCAGCGGGACGATGGCGCCGTCGGTGTCGAGGTAGCCGGCCGGCCCGACTCCAACGTCGGCGAGTGCCATGAGACAGCGCGAGCCGGCCGACACGGTCGATGCCAGCGGGGGCCAGCACCACGGACCGGGGCGCTCGCTACCGCCCGCTGCCGGGTCAAAGCGCGCTGGGTTCCCCCACACCATGGCGTTCATCACCGAGCGCAGTGCGTCAGCGCGTCGCTTCTCACCCTGAACCTTCGCCTGCCGCCGGCGTCGACCGAGGATCACGGCCGGGTCGTTGCGCGGGTCGAGCTCGGCGCCGAGGACCTGGATCGTCCGCAGACCTCGCTGTCGTCCGGTGGGGACGAGCTGGATGGCTTCGAGCACCTCGACGGCTCGTTCGGCGAGCAGCGTTCCAAGGACCGCGTCGGGCCAGGCGGCGTCGAAGCGGTCGGCTTCGGTCGGAACGACGATCAGCCGGCTCTCGCCGTCGTCGCCTTCGACCTCGACTGGCAGCCGCTCGCCCCGAGGTCGGAGCACCACCCGTGTCATGCCCCAATGGCGCCACGTCTTCGGGTCGCGCATCCTCTCCGCGAGATCAGGCGAGGCGAGACAGCGTCTGAAGTCCTCCGTCACGTCCTGGCACTCGACCGCCTCGGCGCAGAGATGCGTCCACCACCCGAGAAGGACGGCAACGGTCGGATAGGCGCTGCGGACATCGAGATCGGCGGCAAGGAACGGCGAGCCAAGGCGCTCGGTGCTTGTCGCGACCCAGCCCCCGTGAAGGCCGGCCATCCAGGACTGGAGCTCCCCGTCGTCGAGGTCGAAGTGACCGAGCGGGGCGGCGAGGCCCATGCGCACCAAGAGCTCGCTTGCCACGCTGCCCGGCGAATGGATCCTGCGAAGGTCGAGGCCCCCTGCCCACTCGCGGGCTTCCTGCGCGAGGAGGAGGGTCAGGCGGTGCAGTGACTCGACGGCGCTCGTGACGGTCGCTGCGCCACCCTCGTTGATGTCGACCGCAAAGGGAAGCTCGAGGGGCGCCAGGTTCCAGGCCACAAGGTGGTCGTCGAGGTCGGACGAATCGACACCGCTCAGGCCGTGGCTCGGACCGAGCAGTTCGAGGAAGCGGCCCTGGTAGTGGGTGAGCTTTCCCTTGCCGTTCGGGACCCACACTCCTCTCCGCTTGGAGACTTTGGTTTCCTCGTCGAAGCCGGGGCGTGGTCGGCCGAAGGCTGCTCGCGTGCCATGGGCTGACACGGCTTGGACGTAGACAATGGTGCGACCTGTGCTGTGCACCCACTCCCGGCGCCCTCGCTTCGTGGTCACCACGCCGAGACCGCGCAGCCCGAGCGCGAACCCGTCCGCCCAACCGTCGAGACGGGCGGCCGCGAGGTGGTCAGCCCCAAGAGCCAGGGTCCGTCCGAGATCGGCGCTCGCGATGAATCCCTGACCGGTATAGCCACGTCGGGCGAACACCGTCTTGTTGAACTCGGACAGTGGGAGCACTCGTCGCTCACGAAGCGAAGTCGCGGTCTCTACGGGATGGCATCGCGCCCATTCCACGAGCGCGTCCAAGGGGACACGGTGGTGCACGTCGAGGGCGTCGTCATAGACGAGACCACCGTCGAGAACGACCGAGCCGGTGGACACCATGAAAGCGCCGAGCCCGAAGCGCTCGGGTATCCGGCCGCGCTCGGGCAGCGAGAACATAGTGAGGCAGAGCCGAGATCCGATCCGCTCGACCGGCCACTCCTTCGGTGCCCTCCAATGCCTCTTACCGGGCCAGTGCCGGAAGTTTGCTCGCACGAGCGATGCCTGCGTCATCAGAAGCTCGCCCGCTTCTTCAGTTCGTCGCCAGTCTCCACGAGGAGGCGAGCCAACGCGGCCCAGAAGCGTGACGGCGTGAGGATCCAGAGACCGCTGTCCGCAACGCGCAGCGAGCTCAGCGCCACGCGGCGAACGCGGGCCTCGGCCAAGTCCTCCACGATGGTGAGGCCGTTGGCTTCCCAGGCCTGGTAGCCGAGCACGTTGCAGCGGTGACATGACGGGAGCCACAGGTCCGGGTCGGACTGCGCGTTGTCGCTCGCCTGGCGGCCGGACAGGTGATCACGATCCGTCGCCGGCGCGCCGCAATAGACACAGGTCATCGTCGCCGGGTCGTCGGTCGGCGCGGCGAACGACGGTGTCCACCGCGCTGACGCCGAGGCGCTCATGCCGCTCTCCGATTCCGACGGGGTCGGGAGCGGCCGCTCTCGAAGACGAGGTCGTCGCGCGGCGTCGTATGGGCGAGGGCGAGGACGGCACGCGGGTCGTCAAGAAGGCGGTAACCCGCGATCGGTGACCGACGCCGCACCCGCTCCCGGAACGACTCCGGGCTGATGCGCTCCTCCCGCAGAGCCCTCGTCAATTGCATGTACCGACCGGAACGCTGAGCCGTTCGACGGTCGGTGGTGACTGTGACGACCCGAGGAGGGTCGGCGGCGTAGAAGGTGGTGGTCCAGGCGGCTTCGGAGAGAATGGCACTCGCCGGCTGCTCACCTCGATGGGGCTTGCCGACCGATTGGCTAGGAGTGAGCCCGAGCTCGCCGCCTCGGGCAACACGTTGACGATAGGGAGTGGACCCGCGCCGCTCGGCACGGGCCTTCTGGCGCGCGTAGCGCACTGCAGACGGCATCTGGGTTACCGAGCCGCGCTGCTCAGGTGAACGGGTGAAAAGCCTGCGAACATGCCAGGACCTCTGCTCCGCCGTAACGGAGGTCGTCCTGGGTCAGCACCCACCGCGGGGATGTTGCTCCCCGCTCATAAGAGCGTTACTGACGACAACATTAGTGTGCGTGAGGGTGAGCGTGCAGAGATCTCTGAGGCCGGTCGTGCTTCACCATCTCTCGTGCGCCCAGCGCTTCGGCGTCGAGGCACCCCTGTGCTTTGTGACGCATCCTGCTTGTCTTCCTCCTGATCGCTTCCCGGATCCACCGTCCTTTGACGACGATGAGGCGTGGCGTTTTCGGGCAATAACGATTCAGGGCAAGCTCGCCTCGTCGCGCCAGACGCACGAGCACGGTGTCGCCCCGACGCCCGTTTGGGAAGACCTTGAGATTGTTGCGCTTGACTCGCGGCCGAGGCGTGTAGCTCGGCGGGAGACGGCACCGAGATTCTTCACCTTTCAGGCTCCACAAGACGCTGCCGGGCGTCTGCTTCTTCGCTGTTCGCGGTGTACCGCACGTCTACACGTGGAGCGATCTCGGCTCCTCGCCCAGGTTCGCGCACAACCGAACAGCAAGCCCAGCGCTACGCCCCACAGCGTCCACGCCTACCTCGCAGACCAAGGTGAGGTCGTCTATCGGCTCGATTCGTACGCGGAAGAGCTCGTGACCAGAGACAAGCGTCGTCGTCGCTCCAAGGGTGCTGGTTGAGCCAGTTTCAGATGCGATTTCGGGAGGCTGCGGGCGCCCAACAGAGGTAGCGTTGTCTCACAAGAGCAAGTGCCCCCGGCGGTGCGACGAACACCCCGGGGGCTGGACCAGGAGGTGTTGGCTCCATGGCCAAGTCCGACGTTACCCGCGTCATCCGCACTGGCACCAAGGTCGTCCGAGAAGGACCGCCGCTGACGGTTGCGGACATCGACGATGTCCTCTATGGCTTGGAGGCGGGCTTCTCAGCCGATCCCGCCGGACCATCCGTTGCAGTCGTCCTCGGTCACGGTGCCCGCGTCGACGTCTTCTCCGGCCACCTCCGCGCCCGGGACGGCGAAGGTTGGTACCGGCGGGAACGGAGCTGGAACCGGGCGACCGCTCGACTCTCGCGGCTAATCATCGGCGCCGGATCGGGTGCCATCACGCTCGGAGCGATCCGCTGGTGTGCCGAAGCCGACGTCTCGGTGCTGATCGTCGACGACGACGCCAAGGTACTGCTCGCTCCAGCCGCAGGAGCTTGCGATCCTCGGCTTCTCCGCCTACAAGCGTCACCGCCGGATGGCCTCGACGTCGAAGCTGCCACGATCCTGCTCAGAGCCAAGCTCCGCGGACAGGCAGGTGTCACGAAGACCATCCTTGGCCGGCCGGACTTGGCCGAGACGATCATCGGGCTTGCCGAAGGACTCGACGCTGCGAACGATGTCGCCGAGGCTCGCCAGCTCGAGGCCTCGGCGGCTGCCTGTTACTTCGATGCTTGGTGCGAGCACCCGGCGACGACGCTGCGATTCACGACCGGTGACGCTCGCAGAGTGCCGACGCACTGGCCGGTCTTCGACGGCCGGCGCAGCCTGCTCACGAAGGGCACGTCGAACCGCAAGGCCGAACGGCCGCTCAATGCGGTGCTCAACCTCATGTACTCGCTGGCCGCCATCGAGGCTCGGCTCGCCTGCGAGACCGTCGGGCTCCATCCGGCGCTCGGCTTTGTGCACGCCGATGAGCCTCGGCGCGACAACCTGGCGCTCGACCTCCTCGAACCGGTGAGACCCGAGGTCGAACGGTTCGTGCTCGACCTCGTCGCAGAGCGCACCTTTGCCCGCCGTGACTTCGTCGAACGGTCGGACGGCTCGATCCGCATCGCTCCGGACCTCGTCCAGCTCCTCGCGGCAACCATGCCGATGTGGGCACGGGCGGTCGCTCCCTACGCCGAACAGCTGGCCCACCTTCTCGGTCGAGCCGTGGCTGGCAAGTGGCAGGCGCGGACGCCACTGACAGGTCGCAACCACAGGGCCGCACAAGCCCGTGTCCGGGCACGACAGCAGGTGGCTGGGACGATGTCTCGACAGTCGGTCGATCCGCGCCGACAGGCGCAACGTGTGGCGAGTAAGACGGCGGCGACGGTGCTCGCCACGTGCGTCGACTGCGGCGGTCCTCTGACGAGGAGTCGGCATCTCCGGTGCCCGTCCTGCTGGGAGTCGACGCCGACCCAATCGCGCGAGGTTCGCCGGCGCCGAGGACGAGCGATCGCGGCGGCACGATCCGCCCAAGAGGCATGGCGGGCCGAACACCCCGGCACGGTCATCGACCGGGCCGACTTCCTCGCCACGATCACGCCGAGGCTGAAGGAGGTCCCGCTCCGGCAGATCATGCAGGCAGCCGGGGTGACCAAGGCAACCGCGTCCGGCTACCGCAACGGGAAGTCGGTGCCGCATCCGTCGTACTGGCCGGCCCTCGCCGGCCTGGTCGGCGTCGATGAGGATCTCGTCCTTGGCGGCGCGTAGCCCTACGGCTTGGGCTTCAACGAGGCGGCGATCTGTGCGAACTCGGCCAGAGCAGCTTCGAGATCCTCGACGATCTCTGCCGCGATCACATCGGGCGGGGGCAGGTTGGCGGAGTCCTCGAGTGACTCGTCGCGCAGCCAAATGATATCGAGGCTCACCTTGTCACGCTGGAGCAACTCCTCATAGCTGAAAGAGCGGAACCGCTCCGACTCGGTCCGCTCGTGGCGGTTGTCGGCATGGAATGCTGCGATGAAGTCGGCGAGATCCTCGTACCGGAGCGGGTTCTGCTTCAAGGTGTGATGGACGTTGGTCCGGTAGTCGTAGACCCAGAGCCGCTGAGTCCACGGCGTTTCAGAAGCGGGCTTGCGGTCGAAAAACAGCACGTTCGCCTTCACGCCTTGGGCATAGAAGATGCCCGTCGGTAACCGTAAGAGCGTGTGAACCTCGCATTCGTGCAGGAGCTTCCGCCTGACGGTCTCGCCGGCTCCACCCTCGAACAGCACGTTGTCCGGGACGACGACGGCGGCGCGTCCGTGCATGGCGAGGAGGGTCTTCACGTGCTGGACGAAGTTCAGCTGCTTGTTCGAGGTGGAGGCCCAGAAGTCGTCCCGGAGGATCACAAGGTCTTCGCGCTCGGTGTCGCCCTCCGCATTGACCACGGTCATTGACGACTTCTTGCCAAACGGCGGATTCGTGAGAACCATCTCGAAGCGGTCACCGGGATCGGACTTCAGCGAGTCCTCGACACGGATCGGGCTGTCTGCATCCTCCGAGCCGATGCCGTGCAGCAGCATGTTCATGACGCACAGCCGGGCGGTGTTATCCACGATCTCCCAACCGTGCAGGGCTTCGAAACGAAGGTGGCGCTTCTGGTCGGGATCGAGCAGGTTGTTGCTGGCGATGTACTCGTGTGCAGCAAGGAAGAACCCACCGGTGCCGCAGGCAGGATCGCAGATCGACATCCCGGGCTCGGGCCGCATGACCTCGACGATTGCCTTGATAAGCGAACGGGGCGTGAAGTACTGACCCGCTCCCGTCTTCACGTCCTCGGCATTCTTCTCTAGCAGCCCCTCGTAGGCGTCGCCCTTCACGTCCGCGTCGAGCGTCATCCAGTTCTCGCGGTCGATCAGGTCCGAGATGAGTCGCTTCAACTTCGCTGGATCCTGGATGCGGTTCTGGCTCTTGCGGAAGACGACGCCGACCATCCCTGGTTTTCGACCCAGCTCGGTGAGGACGTGCCGGTAATGGACCTCGAGGTCATCTCCATCACGGCGTAGGAGCGACTGCCAGTCAAGGTCAGGCGGGACGAGTAGGGGGCGATTGAACGGGGCTTTGGTCTGCTCGTCGGCCATTTTCAAGAACAGGAGGTAGGTCAGCTGCTCGATGTAGTCACCGTAGGAGAGACCATCGTCGCGGAGGACGTTGCAGTAGCTCCAGAGCTTCTGGACTAGACCGCCAGAGTCAGTCATGAGGCTGTCACCTTCTCTTGGGCCTCGTGGAAGTTGAGGCCGCTCGCTCGGCTGCAGCGCGATTCAGCAATACCGAAGCGGGCTCGTCATTGGGATCTTGCGAGACGAGACTGCCAGAAAACGCCGCAGTGAGAAGAGAGCGGCGCAGTTGACGGCCACGCCTTTCTGCCGTGCGGACCTCCCCATCGATGCGAGCGGTAGCAGCGTTGCAATCCAAGATCTGGCGAACCGAGTTTGTCTGCTCAGCCATGCTTGGCAACGGCACGGGCAGGCGCCGAAGATCTCCAATGTTGATACCCCGAACAGCAACTCCGCGAGCATGCGCTGTGAAGAACCGCCTTGCTTCAGGGCTCGCAAGAAAGGCGGAGAGAAACTCCGGGACAACGTCTCCCGTCGGAGCGATGCGGGCGACGTCTCGGCTCAGATTCGCTCCCCGTAAACACTCAGGTACGACGGCTGCCCTGTCGAACGAGCCGCGGATAGCCAGGACAACGTCACCGGCACGCAGCTCTGACCTCAGAAACTCGCGATGCAGGGCGAGGGTCGTCTTGCGGAGCTCATCTACTTTGACACGACCGCCGGCAATGCTGCGAACTTCGACGTAGGGGACGACTCCAGGCTCGGAGGTCTTGGGTTTTAAGATGCCGTAGCAGATAGGTCGATCAGACATGTTGACGGAGTCCAAAGGGACGCGTCTCCAGTTCGGATCGAATAGAGCGGTCAGCAAGGCATCCGAGAACCGCGCAACGCGCTTGCGAACTGAAGCCGTCGCGGCGGTGGCGGCGTCGAGATGCGAGAAGGACTCCTCAATGGCAGCGACGATGCGCTTCTGCTCCTCAAGAGAGGCCACTACGACTTCAGTGGCTTCAAGATCGGGACGTCGAAGACTGGGCACAGCAGTCGAAGAGTCGCGTGATCGGAGATCGGCTCGCGTTAGTTGCCATGACAGGAAACTTGGGTCGAGAGTTAGCGGCACCCGGATGAAGTAGGTGGTATCGATCGGCCAACAGTCGTTCAACATGAGATGAACGGCACCGGCGCTTCCCTTGCGGCCCACCACTACAACTGGGCCGGCCACCAGTGCCGCATCATGCGTTCCAACCACGCCCGCAGAGCCCACAACCGGTACGCTTCCGCTGCTCACACGCTCTGCTGCGGTGAGGCCTTCTCCGTATTCGACACGACACAGGTCGCCCAGACTCCTCCGGACCCATCCCGCAGGGAGGTCGCTCACGCGGCAAGCACCTCGCTCAACTCGTCGAGCAAG
>Ga0209415_10016349_pt1 | contig 11932 bp, 12 predicted proteins | sample PeaSoiSIISIP2007_FD_187696 | JGI IMG/M metagenome (GOLD analysis project Ga0209415, IMG submission 187696) | Peat soil microbial communities from Weissenstadt, Germany - SII-SIP-2007 (SPAdes) (version 2) | ecosystem: Environmental > Terrestrial > Soil > Wetlands > Peat | place: Germany... | reverse complement strand
GAGGGGCGACACAAACCCGGACACCATTTGTCTTTCCAATGTCGCGGGAATTTCGGTTCGCGCCAATTACCGAACCGCACTCCTGTAACTAAACAACTTGTGGCACTCTTTCCGCAAAAACCCGCCGGCGACCGGGATGCGGTGATTGCCCTTCTCGAAAACGTATCTGCACGAGATCAGACAAGCGCGCCACTTATACTCTTCCGTCCCGCACTTGCGCCCGTAGGCCGCGATATCTTCCTGCGAAACGCCGTACACCACCGCGCCGATCCGCGACCAGACACAAGCGCCGGCGCACATCGCGCAAGGCTCGTGCGTCGAGTAAAGAACGAAATCGAAAAGGTAGCGGCCGTAGCCGCTGGAAACGTACTTCAAAGTTTCAAGCTCAACATGCTTGATGCTCGATCCCGAAGTCTTCACCCGGTTCCCCGCGCTGGCAATCACCACTTCGCGCCGGCCGACAAACCGCGTGATGACGGCGCCAATGGGATAATCGCCGCGGTCGCCCGCGCGCTTGGCCTCGGCAATCGCCAACTCCATGAATTTCTTTCGCGGCTTGTAGGATGCGGGGATCATCTTGGATGATTATATCCGTTTGTCGCTGGCGTTTCTTACGTCGGCCACTAGGTTGCGCCGCACTTGATATAATGCCTCGTTTGCGAGTCTCCGGCGCTCAGAGCTGGAGGCTTCGCTAGGCGAATTACGAAAGATGGCCACTTTTTTTATCGAGCAGTTCGGATGCCGCGCGACGCAGGCCGACGCCGCCGCGATCGAACGTCAACTGCGCGCGCGCGGCTTCGATCGTGCGTCCGAAGCGGACGCTGCCGACGTCGTGGTCGTGAACACGTGTACCGTCACCGCCGCGGCGGACGCCCAAGCGCGGCGCGCCATTCGCGCTATTCACCGCAAGAATCCCGAGGCGCGAATCATCGCCACCGGCTGCTACGCGCAGCGCGCTCCCGAGGAATTAGCCTCTCTTTCGGGCGTCGAGTGGGTCGTCGGCAATTCGCACAAGCCGGAAATCCCGCGCCTGGCGGAATCGTGGCACGGTGAAAGCGTCGATGGATTTGTTCCGCTCGGCTCGTTTGCGGCGACCGGCACAAAAACCGCCTCCAGCATGGCGCAAATTCTCACCGGCGACGTTTTCGCGCTCGCGGATGTTCTGGTCGCCCCCGTCGAAGGCGGCGAAGCCGATCACACGCGCCCGCTGCTAAAGATTCAAGACGGCTGCAATCAGCGCTGCTCGTATTGCGTGATTCCGTTCGTCCGCGGACGCAGCCGGAGCCTCACGCCCGATCGCGTGCTCGAAGAGATTCGCGCGCTAGTGGCGCGCGGCTATCGTGAAGTCGTGCTCACGGGAGTCCACCTGGGCAGTTACGGCCGCGATCTCTCCACCCGCGTGGATTTGCTCGCGCTCGTGCGCCGCATTCTCGACGAGACTTCGCTCGAGCGCTTGCGCCTAAGCTCGATCGAGCCGATGGACGTCACGGAAGATTTGATCGCGCTGGTAGCATCGGGCGAACGAATCGCCCGCCATTTCCACATGCCGCTGCAATCGGGCGTGGACCGCATCCTTGCCGCAATGCACCGCTGGTATCGCGCCGAGCAATACGCGCGCCGCCTCGAATGGATTCACGCCTGGCTGCCGGACGCCGCCATCGGCGCAGACGTAATCGCGGGCTTTCCCGGCGAGACGCAAGCGGAACACAACGCGACGCTCGAATTTATCCGCGCTTTGCCGTTCACCTATCTCCACGTATTTTCTTTCTCCGCGCGCCCCGGTACGCCCGCCGCCTCGCGCATGGACTCCCTGCCCGCCGAAACCGTCGCCGAGCGCGCCCGCGATTTGCGCGCACTCGGCGCGGAGAAAAAATCCGAATTCCTAGGCGCGCAAATCGGCAAGACCATGCGCGTGTTGGCGTTGAATCCCCCCGCCCGCACGCGCGCAGCCGGAAGCACGCGCGCGGTATCCAGCAACAATCTGGAAGTTCGCATCCCCGGTCGTTTCCCGGCCAATCAGTTCCTCGACGTGCGCGTGATTTCTGCTCGCGCCGCGCACCTCGAAGCCGAAATACTCCCGGCCTTTTCGACCTTCAGTCATACGTCAGTTTGAAAATCCCCGTTGTATCGTGGGATGGGGCTGCTGGAAGGTTCTCGCGCTGTTGACTTCCCACCGTATTTATAAGGCGTCGGCGATCACAGGCAGAGTTCTATGGAACCCTTGAGCTAATAAGGTACAGAATTGAGCCTGGAGAGCCGCAAGAGTGGTGTTCGCAGGGCTCTCCGTATTCGTTGGGCTGAAAGCCGGCAGCGACCTTTCTTGCCAAGATCGGCCAGGCTTACCTGACCAGCGAGCCAGAAGTGGAGCGCGAGCCGCTTGCCAAAGAAGACTGAACCAACCATTCTCCACAATGCTTTTGCCGGCAAGGCCAAGAAGCCCACGGACGACGAACTGACCGACGCCTTGTGTCCCGCCAAGGTGCTCTGGGATCAGTTGGTCGGCGGCCTGGCACAAGAACACGGCGTTGACGTTCAGGAGTGGAATTCCTATTCACCGAAAGCCGGTTGGGCCATGCGCTTGAAGCATAAGGACCGGAACATTGTGTACTTGTCGCCGTCGAAGGGCTGCTTCATGGCGAGTTTTGCTCTCGGCGACAAGGCCGTGAAGGCGGCGCGGCAGAGCGGAGTTCCTGAACGCGTGCTCAAGATGATTGACGAGGCGAAGCGGTATGCAGAGGGAACAGCCGTCCGGCTCCATGTCCAGAACTCCAAAGACATCGTCATCGTCAAGAAGCTTGCTGCCATCAAACTCGCGAACTGAGGCTCCGTGTGACCGCCCGCCGCCCGGCTGCAAGATCTTTTGCCGCCGTGGGTTGACTCCAGATTAGTTGGAATGCCGCACAAGTGGTCGATGGATATCCGAGTCAAAGAACGGGGTCTCGGAAGTGGTGGCTGGTACGCGCGAGGTTATAATCCAATTTCTCTCATCTTGGGATGTGACATCCCCAGATGGTGTGCCAATTCGTGGAGCACGACTCGCCGGATTTCCCGCTCCAATCGGTCCGTATCCGAACCGCAGAGCAATTCCAGTGCAGGCTGATAGACCACAATGACATGTCTGGAACTCTCAGCCTGTAATCCCTTCGTCCGGTCAACTCCAGAGTAAGTTCCGAGTACCAGACGCCCCTCCCGCACTCCCATCCTCTTCTTATCTAGCTCCGTAGGCCAACCTGTACTGACGATGACCGCAACGTTGTTCCACTCCTTGTCAAATTCCTCCGGAACCTCGTCCAAGGCCCTCGCTACCATTGCCTGGAATTCTTTCTCTGAATATTTCAGTGGCGTTGCGGGTCCTTGCGGTGCAACACTACCCAATCGGTCCAGCCTACTCGGCAACGCTTCAACCCTACCGTTTTCCTCCAGCCACTTCTCCGCTCTTCTGTTCCACCACCAGGCAAGTCCATAGACCAGAGCCAGCGTCAGAAATAATATGATTAACGTATTGTCGTCGGATACTTGAGGAAACATGTGGGGCCTTGTTTCTCGTACTGAATTCCTAGTGACCATAATACTGCAACGAGGGTATTCCACCAGGGCGTAGTGGATGCGAACGATTGTCTTTCAGGTAGTCCACAGGAGAGCGGGTCTAACAACTGATAAGTCGCGGCCGCAAACGGGCCCTACTGAAACTTCTAATTCTCGTATTGCCGGTTACAACGGTTCAGTGGCAGGGAGACCCGCGTCAATTCTCGAAAATCACCTGCGACAGCGCAATATCCCCGCTGTGCGTAATGCTTAGCGAAATATTCTTTACGCCCAGCCGGTCCGCAATCTCCCGCGTGGCCCCGCGCAATTCCAGTGTCGGCTTGCCGCTCGGCATTCGCACCACCTCGATATCCACCCAGCGGACGCCACGCCGCCACCCCGTGCCCAGCGCTTTCATCGCCGCTTCTTTGGCCGCAAAGCGCGCGGCGTAACGCTCGAACCTATTGCGGTGGCTCTCGCAATAAGCGATTTCGCGCGCGGTATAAATGCGGCGCAAGAATGCCTGGCCGCGCCGCTCGATGGCCGCGGTGATGCGGCTGATTTCCGCGATATCGACTCCCAATCCCACAATCACGGTATGCTCTTCCGATCCCCTGCCGCCGGTAATTATACCGTGCGAAATCCATGCTTGGCACAGAGACACGGAAACCCTCTCGGTGTACAATCAAAAATGCTTCACTTGCGCCATCGGAAGCTCCAGTCAAAGACGGTCTTTCTGCCGTTGCGCGCGCCCACGAGCTTTCCGGTTCAAAACGAATCTGATCTCCGCTACCCGGATTTCCCGGTGAGCGATAGTTTGCGTAAGACCGCGAAATGGGAGAAAACTTCGTGATTGTCGGTGTCCCCAGAGAAATTTATCCCGGCGAGCGGCGCGTGGCGCTCGACCCTTCGGTGATTCCCGGCCTGGTGAAAGCCGGCTTCGAGGTCGTGATCGAAGCGAGAGCCGGAGTCGAGAGCGGCTATCTTGACGAAGAGTACGCCGCAAAGGGCGCGAGGATTCTTCCGGCGCGGGCCGCCGTCTTCGCCACTGCGGACATCATCGTGCAAGTTCTTTGTTTCGGCTCGAATGACAAAAATGGCCGGGTCGATCTCGGATTGTTTCGCCCCGGTCAGGCGCTCGCCGGCTTTCTGCGGCCGCTCGGTTCGATTGAAGCGACACGGGATCTGGCCGCCACGGGCGTCACTTCCTTTGCGGTCGAGTTGATGCCGCGCTCCACTCGCGCCCAGAGTATGGACGCGCTCTCCTCGATGGCCACGATTTGCGGATACAAATCCGTGCTCATGGCCGCTGAACTTTCGCCACGCCTTTTTCCGATGTTGATCACCGCCGCGGGCACCATCACGGCTGCGCGCGTTTTCATCATCGGCGCGGGTGTAGCGGGCTTGCAGGCCATCGCCACGGCGCGGCGGCTTGGCGCGGTGGCTTCGGCATACGATATGCGGCCCGCCTCGAAGGAGCAGGTGCAGAGCCTCGGTGGCCGATTCGTCGAACTGCCGATCGAGGCGACGGACGCGCAAGACAAGCAAGGCTACGCGCGCGCCCAAGACGAATCCTTTTACGCCAAGCAGCGCGAGTTGCTCGGCAACGTCGTCGCGGAGAGCGACGTCGTCATCAGCACCGCCGTCATTCCCGGCAAGCGCTCGCCCATCCTGATCACCGAAGACATGGTGCGCCGCATGCATCCCGGCTCCGTGATCGTGGATCTGGCCTCGGAGCGCGGCGGAAATTGCGAATTGACGAAGCCCGACGAAATCATCGAGGCGCACGGCGTGACCATCGTCGGAAAAATCAATCTCGCGACCAGCGTGCCGTATCACGCGAGCCGTATGTACGCGCGCAACATCAGCGCCTTCCTCACCCATCTGGTGAAGGACGGCAAACTCAATCTCGACCCGGAAGACGATATTGTTCGCGGAACGCTGCTCACGCGCGACGGTGAAATCGTGAATCCACAAGTCCGGCAGTTCTATTCCTTGCCGGCGCTGGAACCGCAGCGCACGGCGTAAGTGCCGGCCGCAAGGTTCAGCTTTACCAGGAGAAGGCGCACATGCAGGAGCTAATCAACAGCTTGTTTGTTTTCATGCTGGCCGGCTTCATCGGTTTTGAGGTGATCCGCAGAGTCTCGCCGCTGTTGCATACGCCGTTGATGTCGCTGACGAACGCGCTCGACGCCATCGCCGTGGTGGGCGCGATCGTGCTCGCCGGCGCGCACGAGAGCAAGTTCGCCACCATCTTGGGCACCATCGCGATCGTCGCCGCGACCAGCAACATCGTCGGCGGCTTCATCATCACCGACCGCATGCTGAAAATGTTCAAAGTGAGCCGGGCGCCGAAGCCGCGAACATGACCTCCGCCAGCACGATCGTCATTCAATTCGCCTACCTCGTCGCCACGGCGCTTTTCATATTGTCGCTGCGCTGGTTGAGTTCGCCCGCTACCGCGCGCCGCGGCGTACTAGCCGGCGAAGTCGGCATGCTTCTCGCGATTGGCGGCACTTTGTTGCAACACGGCATCGTGGATTACCGCTGGATCGCGATCGGCCTCGTCCTGGGCACGATCATCGGCATTCCGCTCGGCAAAGTGCAAATGACGGCCGTGCCGCAGCGAACCGCGCTGAGCCACGCGTTCGGCGCGCTCTGCGTCACCCTGGTGGGCACGGCGGAGTTTTATCTACGCACGCCGAATGTGCCGCGTTTCACCATGACCGTTCTGAGCATGGAAGTCATCCTCGGCGGCCTGACGTTCACCGGCAGCCTCATGGCCGCGGGGAAATTGCAGGAAGTTCTTCCGCAACGCCCGATCACTTACAAAGGCCAGAACATCGTCAATCTTGCCGTGCTCGCCGTGGCCATAGGGCTCGCGGTCGAACTGGTGCGGCATCCGGGAGAAAAACAGCTCTTCCCGTTCATGGTCGCAATTCCTCTGCTGTTCGGTGTGATGATGATCGTGCCCATCGGCGGCGCGGACATGCCCACCGTCATTTCGCTGCTCAATTCCTACGCGGGACTTTCCGCCGCCGCGATGGGATTCGTGCTGGATAGTAAGCTGCTCATCATCGCCGGCGCCCTCGACGGCTCTTCCGGCTTCATCCTTTCCGTGATCATGTCGAAAGCGATGAATCGCTCGTTCACCAACGTTCTCTTCGGCGCGTTCGGGCAGGAACAGGTGTCGCACGCGGCCGCGACCGAGGAGAAGACCGTACACAGCGCCACACCGGAAGAGGCGGCGCAAATTCTCGGCTCGGCAAACAGCGTCATGATTATTCCCGGCTATGGGATGGCGGTGGCCCAAGCGCAACACAAAGTGCGCGAGCTCTTCGACGTGCTCTCCAAGCGCGGCGTGGAAGTGACCTTCGGCATTCATCCCGTCGCGGGACGCATGCCCGGCCACATGAACGTGCTGCTCGCCGAAGCCGACATTCCTTACGACAAGCTCCTCGGCATGGAAGATGCCAACCCGATGCTTCCGCAGACCGACGTCGCGCTGGTGATCGGCGCGAACGACGTGACCAATCCTGCCGCGCGCACCGATACGGGCAGCCCGATTTACGGCATGCCCATCCTCGAAGTGGATAAGGCGCGCACCGTGATGGTGATCAAGCGCGGCAGAGGCCTCGGATTCGCGGGCATCGATAATCCACTCTACTACCTCGACAAAACGCTCATGCTCTTCGGCGACGCCAAATCGTTCGTCGGCTCGATCGTGCACGAATTGAGCGGCGGCGCGGGCCACTAGCGCCATGCGCTCCACTTCCGCTGCGAACGCGGCTCGGCGCCCCCGAGGGTCTGCGCTATGCGCGGGAGATTCCGATTGGTCGCTGCGGAGCGCCGCTGGCCTGCGCGTTCTGCATGTCGCCTCGCTCCGCGAAATTCCCTGGCTCACGCATGCGTTCAGCACGCGCGTCGGCGGCGCGAGCAAGTTGGATGGCAAGTCCGCGCTGAATCTTGGTTACGCCGAATGGGATTCGCGCGCGGCCGTCGCGGCCAATCGCAAGAAGTTTCTGGCGGCTTCCGGAGCGCGCGATTGGCCGCTCGCCACGCTTCGGCAATTCCACTCCGATTTGATTCGCACCGCACTTGCGCCCGCGCCCAATGCACCGGTCGAGCCGCTGCGTGGCGACGCGTTGCTCACCAACGCATCGCATCTCTTGCTTGCCGTACAAACCGCCGACTGCGTGCCGATTCTTTTCGCCGACACGAAACACCGTGCCGTTGCCGCAATCCACGCCGGCTGGCGCGGAACGCTGGCGCGCATCGCGCAAAAAACGCTTGGCCGCATGCGCATGGAATTCGGCACGCGCGCAAAAGACGTCGTTGCGGCGCTCGGCCCGGCCATCGGCCGCTGCTGCTACGAAGTCGGTCCCGATGTTGCCACCGCATTTGCCGGACAATTCCCAGCCGCCGCCGAATGGTTCGACGGCCCGTTCGAGCGGCTCGCGTGGGGCGAAGAGCCGAATCCACTGCCGTGGCTCACGATGATGCCGCCCGGACACGTGCCGCCTCCGCCGCGCGTGCATCTCGATTTGCGCGCCGCGAATCGCTGGCAATTGCTGGACGCCGGCGTGCCCGCGAGCCAAATCGCCGGCAGCGAACTTTGCACCCGCTGTAACGCCGAACTGTTCTTCAGTTATCGCCGCGAAGCGGACAACACCGGCAGACTGATGGCGATAATTGGAATTCGGGCGGCGGAAACACCGAACGCTTCCGCGTTCAAGGCGCGGAAGAAGACGCGAGCGAATTCAGCGAGTCGATCGAAGCGAGCTGGCCGCACGCCGCGAAGACATCCTGTCCGCGCGAATAACGCACGAAGGCGGGAACCTTTTTCTCGTTGAGGATGCGTCGAAATTCTTCTATGCGCTCCGGCGTCGGCGGGCGATATGGCAGCGTCCCCGGATTCCACGGAATCAAATTCACTTTCACGCGAATGCGATCCAATAGACGCACCACGCGGCGCGCATCGTCCGGCGCATCGTTCACGCCGCCGAGGAGCACGTATTCAAACGTAAGGTGCTCGCGCGGGCCCAGCGGGTAGCGGCGGCAGGCGTCGAGCAGAGCCGCGAGCGGATACTTGCGATTGATCGGCATGATGGCGTTGCGCTGCTCGTCGGTGGAAGCGTTGAGAGAAATCGCGAGTTTCGGCCGCACTGTTTCGCCGCCGAGGCGATCGATCCCCGGCACGATGCCGCTGGTGGAAAGCGTCACGTGGCGCGGCGCAATCCCCACACCCTTCGCGTCCAGCAGGATTCGCACCGCCGCCAGCGTGGGCTCGTAATTCAGCAGCGGCTCGCCTTGTCCCATCAACACGACATTCGTTTGCGGCGCGAGGCGCGCGGAATTCTCCGCCAGCGCGACGAGCGCCTGCCCCACGATCTCTCCCGCCGTGAGATTGCGAATCAAGCCGAGCTGCGCCGTCAAACAAAAATGGCAATCCACCGCGCAACCCGCCTGCGTCGAAATGCAAATGGTCTGGCGCGATTCAAACGGCATGAAGACGGCTTCCACTTGCGCGGGCCGCGCGCCGTCATTTTCCAACGCGAATAAATAGCGGATCGAGCCGTCCGCCGACGTGAATTGGCGCGCAATGCGCGGCAGAGTGATGCGCGCCGACTCCGCAAGCCGCGCCCGCAACGCCTCCGGCAGATTGCTCATCGCCGCGAACTCAAATCGCCGCTCGGCATAGAGCGCGTGATAGATCTGCGTCGCGCGGTAGGCGCGCTCCTCCAGCGAAGCAACGAATTCGCGCAATTCCACGGCAGATTTGCCCAGCAGCTCGACCGGCATGACAGTCCTCTTAAATGGCCCTCGCCATCATAACGCATGCAAATGTGTCCTGCCCGCACGGAAGGGACAGCCATTCGTGGCGCGTCGCCACGGCGTGTGACACAATCTTTGCGACATGAATAATCAGCCACCACGCAATATTGAGCGCAGTGTTCTCCCCAACGGCCTCGTGGTCATCACCGAGCACATGCCGCACGTGCGCTCGGTCTCGGTGGGCATCTGGCTGCGCACAGGATCGCGGCGCGAGCCGGCCGCGCGGGCCGGGCTGTCGCATTTCATCGAGCACATGGTGTTCAAGGGCACCGCGCGACGCACCGCGGAAGAGATCGCCAAGCAAATGGATTCGGTCGGCGGCATGCTCGACGCCTTCACCGAAAAAGAAATCGTTTGCTTCAACGGCAAAGTGCTGGACGAGCACCTGGGCATCGCCTTCGACGTGATTTCCGATCTCGTGCTGCGCCCCAAGTTCGACGAAGAAGACGTCGAGAAGGAAAAGCAGGTGGTGCTCGAAGAAGTCCGCATGGAAGAAGACAATCCGGAATATCTCGTGCATGAAATGTTCACGCAGGGGTTCTGGAGCAATCACGCGCTGGGCCGGCCGATCCTCGGCACGCGCGAAACCATTCCGAAGTTTTCGCGCGAAGCGCTCGTCGACGCTTTCCGCACCGGTTACGCCCCGAACAATGCGGTGCTCACCGCCGCCGGAAACTGCGAGCACGCGAAGCTGATGGAACTTGCGGAACGCGAATTTGGGGCTTCCGCGCCCGCGGATCTCCAGCCGTTGGGTGGGCCGCCCCGTGCCGAACCCGCGGTGGTGGCGCGCAGCAAGCGTGAACTCGAACAAGTTCACATCTGCATCGGTTCGCCCGCGTATCCGCTGGCGGACGAGCGCCGCTACGGCGCCTCCTTGCTGAACAATATTCTCGGCGGCAGCATGTCTTCGCGGCTGTTCCAGAATATCCGCGAACAACAGGGCCTCGCTTATGCCGTCTTCAGCGATCTCAGCCTCTATTCCGACGCGGGAATGCTGTCGGTTTACGCCGGCACCGCACCGGAGAACGCCGCGAAGCTCATCCGCTCGGTGATGGACGAATACCGCAAGTTGAGGGAAGAGCCCGTCGCGGAAGAGGAGTTGCGCCGCGCGAAGGATCACTTGAAAGGTTCGCTCGTGCTTTCGCTTGAATCCACAGGGGCGCGCATGTCCCAGCTCGCGCGCCATGAAATGTATTTCAATCGTTTTTTCACAATTGATGAGACGCTCGCCGGACTCGAAGCCGTTACGCGCGAACAGATCCAAGCCATCGCCGCGGATTTCTTCCGCCCGGATCAGATCGCCGCCGCCGCGCTCGGCCCGCCCAACGGCTTCAAGCTCACGCGCGATCTCCTCGCCTGCTAATTTTTTTGATTGCTCGGAGCGCCGGAGGCGCGGAAAAAGTTAGCACAGCTCGCCGGGGCAAGCGGGGTACGCGCTAAGGAACGCTGTCAGGGCACGACTCTAGTCGTGCCGTAAGCGCCGCGAAACAAGCGCGGCTTTAGCCGCCGAGGTTCATAGTTCGCAGTTCTCACGCACACGCGGAGGCGTGAGGCACTCTTAGACCGCATCGCGCCCCCCCCACCAGCATTGACGGCGGCGGAGCGGTCTGCAATCATCAGGCAGCCCGCGCAAGCGGCGCCTCGGGGGTAAAGAAATCAGTCTCCGCGTTTCCATTCTGGCCTCGGGTAGTGCGGGCAATTGCACGTTGCTCGAAACCGAGCGCACCGCTCTCCTTGTCGACGCCGGACTCAGCAAGAAAGAATTGTTGCGCCGGCTGGACGCCGTCGGCCGCCGGCCCGAGCGCCTCGACGGCATCGTCATTTCGCACGAGCATTCCGATCACATCAACGGCCTAGCGCAAACGTCCGCGTTCTGGCGGGCGCCCGTTTTCGTCACCGAAGCCACGCATTACGAAATTCAGATCGCGCTGCTCGATGGCGGGGCGAAAAAACTCGAACGCGTGGAGCACATCCGCGCCGGGCAGAAATTTATGGTCGGCGATATCGAAGTCTCCCCCTTCTCGATTCCGCACGACGCCGCCGATCCCCTTGGCTTTACGTTTCGCACGAACGGCGCAAAAGTCGCAATCGTCACCGATCTCGGCTATCTTCCCGAACTCGTGAAGCATCACTTGCGCGATTCCGATTGTTTGATGCTGGAATCGAATCACGATCTCGAAATGCTGAAGGTCGGGCCGTACCCGTGGCACATCAAGCAGCGCGTGATGAGCCGCACCGGGCATCTCTCGAATCACGTCGTGAGCGAGTATCTTTGCGACGCCGAAGGCTTCGACGCTCGCGCCCGGTTTCTGGTCCTCGCGCATCTCTCGGAGAAAAACAATAATCCGGATGTCGCGCGCATCTCCGCCGAAGAGGCCCTCAGCCGCCGCGATGCAAGCGCGCCGTTTCAAGGTCAATTACTGATCGCCTCGCAAGAGACTCCGCTCCAGCCGCTCGAGCTCTAGCGCTCTCCGAATCGGCGCGAAATTAAATTTAACGAGGGTTTTAGTAGCACAGGCACTTCCTTGGCGCGCCGCAGCCGTGGCGAAGGCGGCTGCCTGTGTGCATTTGC
>Ga0209415_10016348_pt1 | contig 11932 bp, 9 predicted proteins | sample PeaSoiSIISIP2007_FD_187696 | JGI IMG/M metagenome (GOLD analysis project Ga0209415, IMG submission 187696) | Peat soil microbial communities from Weissenstadt, Germany - SII-SIP-2007 (SPAdes) (version 2) | ecosystem: Environmental > Terrestrial > Soil > Wetlands > Peat | place: Germany... | reverse complement strand
GGGCCGAGATTGCTCTCATAGACCTTGCCCCACTGGTTCACGATGAAGGTCATCACCCCCGACTCCCCCCAGTGGGCGGGATACGCCACCAGCGCGAATCCGGCGATCATGTTGCCGTTGATGACGTAGCTGTAGGCCCCTCCGGGGGACGCGGCGCCCTGGGCGGTCAGGATCTTGAAGAGGTACCCGTGGAAGGGCTGCGGCTGGCCTTCGGCCGTCTTCCGCGTGTAGCCCTCGGCGTGGGCCTCGGCAACGAGCGGGCCGAGGGGGCTCTGATCGTCGTCGGGCGAGGCGTGCCAATACAGGCCGTCCCTCGTGCCGGGCGTGCTCCTCATCCTCTGCGCGTACTTGTAGATTCCGCTCCCGTCGCGGTCCTCGCTCGCGTACTCGCGCTGGGCGGCGACATAGGTCCTGCAGACGCCGATCGCGGTGATCTCATCCTTGCCGATGCGCCGGTTTAGGACCTCCTCCTTGCCCGCCACGGTGTCGAAGAACCAAGCGCCGCCCCTTTGGACGAGGGGAATCGGCATGGGCCAGTTCTGGGCGCCTATGTCGAGGACAGCCCGGTCGTCCGCCTTGCGGACCAGGAGTGTATACTGCGCGACCGACTTGGCGAACGAGGCGAACTCGATCGCATCCTGCTTGGGGTCCCCCGAAAGGAGCTCCTTCACGCCGGGCCCGAAGATCGCGTCCACTGCGGGCCTGTCGCCGGCCTTGGCCGCGGCCACGAGGGCCTGAACCGCCTCGTCCGGCGAGCTGAAGCGGCGCTGCTGGGCCGCGGCGCCCTCTGCATCCGCGCGGACCCGCGGACCGGCGAGGGCGGAAAGGGCGAGCGCGGCCGCGACCAGGCGCATCGTTCGAGTCGTCCGTGATTGCGTTCTCATGTTGCCGGAGGTTGGGGTCTCAACGCCGTTCCCTGCCTGCCGGCGCGGGGGATTCTGAGCGGGCCGGGGCCGACCTGACGGCGGGGGCCGATCGCTGGACCGGAGCACTCCGGCTTGTCTGCCCGCGGGTGCTGTAGGCCCTGGTGTCCGTGCCCCGGCTGTATCCGCCGTACAGGGCGCCCTGCGGCGCCGGCTTCGAGGGCGTTGGCGCCACCGTGCCGCCATACCCGCGGTAATTGGGGCGCGCCTCGTTCGCCTCCGCGGGCGGATGATGCGCCACGACCGGAGTGCGGGCCGGGCCCTTCGCGCCCGGAATGGGCCGCGGGTTCGGGGGACTTGAACCGGGGCGGTAGGAATCCCGCACAAGCGCATGCCCGCGGCGCGGATCGGGATTCCAGCGTCTGCCGCCCAAATGCGGATCCCGCCAGTCCCTCCGGTACGCCCAGCCCGGGTGCCATGGGCCGACCCAGACCCCGAAATCATCCCAGTCGCACTGGAAGCCGAGCCACGCCCCGGCAGGGAATCCGGCGCCAAAGGTCACAAAGGGCCCCGCGTATCCCTCGGGCGCATCGCCGTAGACAACGTCCGGGTCGTACTGGGGCACGTAAATCGTGTCCGGCTCGGCGGGTACCACGCGGATTTCGTCGCCCTCCATGGCGACCTGCTGCTGCGGCGTGTTGACGAGCGTGCCGGCCGCCCTGGCCTTCGCCCGCAGCTGCTGGATAGACCTCATGACGTCGGCCTGCTGCATCGCGAACGCCGCGCCCACGGCCCGCGTCCAGTCGAGGTTCTCATTCATCCATTTCAGCACATCGGGATAGTGAGCCAGGCCCTTCACACTCGGATCCCATGGCTGGGCGTCGATCCCTGACGGATCCCCGTTCGCCCCGAGATACTGCGCGGCAAGGGAGATGTCGGAGGGAACGGCCGACGCGGGCAGAATGAGCGCAATGAGCGGGTCCGGGTAGAGCGCGATCGGCGCGAGCAGCTGGTCGAGCTGCTCGGGGGTGTATTCCGTCCCCGCGACCGGCACCTGCGCCCGAAGCGCAGCGGCGAGGCACAGGGTGGCAAACAGGGAAAAGGGGGCTTTCACGGAGGTCTGCCTAGTAAGACAGCTCTGGCAGCCCAATGGTTGCGAACGCAAACGCGATTTTCCAAGAAAAAAGGCCTTCCAGGCCCAAGTCCGGGGCGGCGATCTCGGGACACCTCCCGGATGCTCCCCCAATTGTGACCGGAATTGCCGGCGCAGCCGCGGCCGGAAAGCAGCGGAACGCGCAGCCGGAGTCCCTGGGCCGGGACCACGCGGCGCGGTCCCGGAGAAGGCGATCCGGGTGCCAGGCCCCGGCCGGGCCGCTAGCCCTCCGCGAGAACCCGGGCAAGCGTCGCCGCGTCGACGTTGCCTCCCGTGAACACCGTGCCTGCGCGCAGGCCGGCGACGGCCTCGCGCTCGCGAAGCACGGCGGCGAGCCCGGCGGCGGCGGCGCCCTCGGCCACGTTGTGCGTGTCGGAGAAGTAGGCGCGCATCGCCGCCTCGACCTCGGCATCCGGCACGGCCACGATGCGCTCCACGCCGCGCAGGATGAATTCGAGGGCGTCGGGGCTCGGCGTGGAGCAGGCCATCCCGTCGGCGATCCTCGTCGTGGACGGATGGGAGACAAGGCGCCGCGCCTCGAATGACAGGGCGATGCCCGGCGCCTGCTCCGACGCGACGCCGACTATCCCTGTCCGCAGCCCCAGAGCGTCCCGGGCGGCGATGAGCGCGCAAACGCCGGATCCCAACCCGATCGGGATGAAGACGCGGTCGAGAGGGGGGCAGTTCCTCAGGAAGCGAAGCATCGAGACGGCGTTGCCCCAGGCGAGGTCGCGGTGGAACGAGGGCATCCAGTGCAGTCCCCGATCCCTCGCGAGGCCCTCGGAGTGAACCAGGGCGGCCTGAAAGTCATCGCCGTGCTCGACGAGCTCCGCGCCGAGGCCGCGCATCGCGCGGTTCTTCTCCGGGCTGTTGCCATGCGGGACCACGATGACGGACTCCATCCGGTGGCGGGAGGCGGCGAACGCGATCGCCTGCCCGAAGTTCCCCCGGGTGGCGCCGACGACGCCCCGCACACCGGGTTCCCGCTCGACAAGCCGGTCGAGGTAGTTGAGCGCGCCGCGGATCTTGAACGAACCGATCGCGGTGTGGTTCTCATGCTTCACCCAGAGCTCGCACCCCGCGCGGGCGTTGAGGAGCGGCCACGAGTACTGCGGCGTCGCCGGCACGACGGCGTCGATCCGCGCCGCTATGGACTCGATTTCGGCAAGTGTCGGGAGCAGCTCCATGCCATAAGGGTGCGCGCCGCGCTTGCATTCTCAAGTCCTGTCGCTTCGCATCGCGGGAAGGCGGCCGGCGCCGTTTCCAGAAGCCCCGGGGAACATGGATCCGGCGAGGGGGCCCGAGCGCTCCATCGCGGAATTCGAACGGACGCAGGTTCACCGACCACGAAAAGCCATTGCCCACCCGACAAACTGAGCCGCGCCCGAGCGAACCTGGGCCATGGGGACTCGTCAGATCGCCCAGCGGTCCTTCAGATGGGATGAGCCATGCCGCGGATTCCGAAACGCGCACCGCATGAACCGGAGGCCGGGGCTGGGAAAGGCGGGCCTGGCGGGGCAAGTCTGCCAAGATGCCGCCGCGCGGCCGGGCCTTCTCGACCTCTGCGCCCAATTCAGCCCATGATTCAATAGGATCCGCGGCGCGCATCCGTCCGTGACAATCCCCTAACGGCAGCGAACGATGACTCCAATGAAAGCCAAAGGCCCGAACTCGCTCGTGCTATTGTGCGTCCTCGCCCTCGCATCGACACCGACCTTGCTCCGCCCGCAGTCTCCGGCCGAGTCCGCTCTCGACCCGGTCGACTTTCGCTACTCGCCGCCGTGGTGGCAGACATCGATCTGCCTGCCGGACGATCCCGACAAGGCGCTGGTTGGCAGGGAGGGACAGTTGCTGTTCGACTACTGCGGAGGGTTCGCGGACTTGCGGAAGTTCGCCGTCGCGCTTCAACCCGGCATCGCGGGCCGAGGACGATGGCTGAGGCAGGCGATGGTCTCCGCGCGCGTGCCCATCATCCAGACGTGGTCGGAGGCGGACGGCGTTGAAGTGAGCGAGGAGACGTTCATCGTGACACCCGGACCTGGTGTGACAGTCGCTTCGCCGCGGCTGTCGCGGGTCGACTCGCAGAACATGATGTACGGCTGGGCCAAGCCGGCGCGCGAGAGCTCGCCTGCATTTGCTGACTGCGCCCTGGACGACCGCGATCCCATCCACTTCCAGCTCGCCGTTGCCCCCGGCGCCAGGGTGACGGTCGTCTACGGCCTGTGCGAGGGGCGCTTCACGGAGCCTCGCGCGCGCCAGCTCGTGCTCAGTGCCGAAGGCAGCGAGACGAGAACCGTGGACCCCGTGAAGGATTTCGGCGCGAACCAGCCCGGGATCTACAAGCTGGAAGCCTATGATGCGAACCACGACGGTGTCATCGACATCTACGCCGGCACCCCGGCCGGCGCAGGCGCCCACGAGGCCGTGCTCAACGCGCTCTGGGTCTTCTCCGGCGCGGTGCCAGCGGACGACGCCATCATTGCAGGCCGGGCGGACAGCTCCGCCCTGGCCAGCTTTCCCGCGATCCTCCAGCCGTCGCGCCGCGCGGTGGTGCTGATGACGCTGAGGAATCCAAGCGCGGAGACGGCGACGCGCCGGCCCGAGCTGCGCATACGCAGCGCGTGGCCCGTGACCCAGAGCCAGGCTGATCACGGCGTCTATCTGGGAAGCGGCACGCGCATCTCGGGATCCCTTCCCCTAACGCTGGCCAGCGCGGAGGCTGCTGGTGAATACTGCGCCCAGATGCCGGCGTTGGCGCTGCCGCCCGGTGGGTCGCGCGACGTGGTGTTCATGGTGGACAGGCATTCCTCCGGGCCGGCCGGCGCGCCGAACGCGGACCAGGCCCACACGCTGCGCGCCGCCGCCATTCAGTGGTGGACGGATTATGGCCTTCCCTACGCGGCAATCGAGGTGCCCGACCCCAGCATCCAGGAACTACTCGACTCCTGCGTGCGCAACATCTGGCAGGCCCGCGAACTCAAGATCGACGGCCCCGCCTTCCAGGTCGGTCCGACCGTCTATCGCGGATTGTGGGTCGTGGACGGGTCCTTCCTCCTGGAAACGGCCGCGATCCTCGGCCGCGGCCGCGACGCGCGCAGCGGCCTCGAGTATCTGCTCAGGCGCCAGAGGCCGGACGGCAGCTTCGAGTTGATCGACCGCTATTGGAAGGAGAACGGCATTGTGCTCTGGGCCGCGACCCGACACGCGCTTCTCACGCAGGATAAGGACTGGCTTCGCGCGCACTGGCCCGCGCTCCAGCGCGTGATGGGCGCCATCCGGCGGATGCGCGACGAGGCGTCCGGGGATCCGCGGGCCCTGAATTACCGGCTATTGCCCGGCGGCGACGTCGACGGCGGCATAAACAACAAGACCGTTCCGGAATACTCCAACATCTACTGGACGCTCGCGGGGATGAAATCCTTCATCTCGGCCGCGCATTGGCTCGGTGACGAGGCCGGCGCCGCCGCGTCCCAGAAGGAATATGACGATTTCTACGCGGTCTTCCGGCGGGCCTGCGCGCGCGACACGCTCAGGGATGAGCACGGCAACGCCTACGTGCCGACCATGATGGGCAACGCCGGAAAATACGTCGCACAAAAAGGCCAGTGGGCGTTCTGCCACGCCGTCTACCCGGGCCAGGTATTCCCCGAGAACGACCCGCTCGTCGAGGGCCAGCTCGCCATGCTCTGCGCCACCAAGACCGAGGGCATGGTTCTCGACACGGGCTGGATGACGGGCGGCATCTGGACGTATTTTGCCTCGTTCTACGGGCACGCCCAGTTGTGGCAGGGCCGCGGCCGCGAGGCGGCCCAATCGCTCTATGCCTTCGCCCGGCACGCGTGTCCGATGCGCGTCTGGCGCGAGGAGCAGAAGCCGATTGGCCGAGGTTCCGACGAGGTCGGCGACATGCCGCACAACTGGGCCAGCGCCGAGTTTATCCGGCTCGCCACGCACCTGATCGAACTCGACCGCGGCGACGAGCTGCACCTGCTCGAAGGCTTCCCGCGCGAGTGGGCCGGCCCGGGCATGGTCACGCGTCTTGACGGCGTGCTCACGCCCTTCGGCCCGCTCCGCCTTGAAATCTGCGTCGCCGGCGACGGCCGCAGCGCCCGCGTGAAGATGCGGCAGCTCACCGGCAGCCGGCCCGCAAGAGTCATGCTTCACCTCGACGGATTGGCCGGGAAGAGTGAGCCGATCGAGCTGCCGGTCGATCGCGACGTGGAGCAATCCGTCGCGTTCGGCATGCGCGCGCAGTGAATCGCATTCGCACCGTGCCGGGAGGCCCCGCCGAGGCCCATGCGGCTAAATTGCCGGCGCAACGCAATGCGCCAGGTGTTCCCGATGCGGCCCTCATTTTCTCCACGCGCCACACGCGCACGGATTCACACCCGTCAATTTCTGGCGGCCAGACGCGCGAAATCGCCTGCCAATCCGCCGCGCGGCAAGTGCCCTGCCGCCGATTCCGAAACGCTCGCCGCAAGAGCCCGCCTTCCGGGTCTTCGGAAGGCGCACGGCACGAGGTCTCCCGTTTCTTAAGCACTGAAAGGATCGGGGGCCCCAGTATTCATGGACCATCCGACAATGGCCTGACGCTTACTTCTCCAGCCTGGCGTTGATCGAGACCGTTGTGCGAAGCAGCCGCGATACCAGGCAGCTCGTCTTGGCGCGGACGGCGGCTTCAATGAACCTGCCCTGCTTCACTTTCGGCAGCTTCGCCACGACGTTCAGGTGTATATTTATGATGGCCCACTCGGAGGCGATGCGTTCCAGGGTGACCGCCGCAGACGTGACAATCTCGCCCGCCGAAAGGGCGTCCCGTCCCAGCTCCTCCGCGAGCGCGAGTGAAAAGCTGCCCGCGTGGGCGGCGGCAATTAGTTCCGCCGAGTTTGTGTCGGAGTTGTTCCTGTGCGGAGCCGCCGAAGAGAATGGGGCGAGCGTCAGCACGCCGCTTTCGGTCGTCGCCGCCCGGGCGCCACCTCTCGCCCCGGCTGTCCAGCGCACCGACGCCCTCCGAATGATTAGCCTCATGGTCCGATTCTCCCACAGATCGCAAAAACGAACCAATACCTTGTTCCTTGGGCGGCGATGCCTTGCAGCTATGGGGCGGGCGCCGGATTCCCCGATTGCGATTTGCAATGCGCCGAGATTCGGCTTCGTTTTTCGGTCCGGACCCGATAAGGAGAAAGCTGCCTGCGATGGAACTGCGCCATTTGCGATATTTCGTGGCGGTCGCCGATGAACTGAACTTCACCCGGGCCGCCGAAAAGCTGCGGGTCGCCCAGCCCTCGCTGACCCGCCAGATTCACAATCTGGAGGACGAACTGGGGGTCAGGCTCCTGGATCGCAGCAAGAGCCGCGTCTCGCTCACGGAGGAGGGGCGAAGGTTTCTCCTCGATGCGCGCCGGCTCGTGGCGTTAAGCCTCGAAAGCGTTCAGGCGGTGCAGCGATTCAGTCGCGGCGAATCCGGCCAGCTAAACCTCGGATACCTGTTCAAGCTAAGTTTCGACCTGCTGCCGGCCACGCTGGCCACCTTCTATCAGGTCCGCCCGGAGGTCGCGGTCAACCTGTTCGACATGACTCCGGCCGAACAGCTTCGCGCCCTGGAGGCTCAAAAGATCGACCTGGGCTTTGTCGGTTTGCGCCCGCGCGCCGTGAGCCATGGAATGGCCGAGCTGGCGTGGGAGCGCGTGGCCCGCCACGACATCGTGGTCGTCCTGCCGGCCCACCACCGCCTTGCAAGGAAGCGAAAGATAATGATCGGGGACCTGAAGGAGTCCTTCTTTGTCGCGCTTTCCGAGGAGACACACCCCGGTTCGCGCGACTGGTTGCTCTCGCTCTGCGAGCAGGCAGGTTTTGCCCCCAGGATCTTGCAAGACGTCGATCTCGAAGCCGGCATCATGATATTTGTGGCCGAAGGACTCGGCGTCACACTCGCGCGCGAGCAGATCGAGAACCAGCCCCATCCTGGCGTCGTCTTTCGCCCCCTCGCCACGCCCGCGAAGGCGGATTACTGGGTTGCCTGGCACAGCGGCAACCGGTCCAAGGCGCTGGCGCAGTACGTAGAGATCGTTAGGAAGCAGTCAGTCGCCAGTCGCTGAGGGCAAGGCCGGCGGGCCCGGATTGGCTGTCTGTTCAGGGCGGCAATTGCCGTCGCCGAGTTTCTGTCCTGCCGCAGCACTGCCCCGCCATGGGAGGAACCGCAGCAGTCAGCTCGCGACCGCAGGCAGTGTGCGCGAATCCTGCGAACGGGCGCACGCACCATTCCGGGTGAGCCATAGCCGGCGGCTATCGGCATAATGCCAACAAGGTATTGGGCCGCCTCCCGGGTAATGCGGTACTCTGTGGCCGGTGAGATTCGGTTCTCACGGAAAGATTTCATACACATAGTTGTTTCCCCGCTCTCCTCGCAGTCGGTGCGGTTTCCATCATCTCAGGGATCGCCGCCAGCCTCCCTCGTGCCGCGATTCCCTTTCTTGCGGCAGACGCTCAATCCGCTCCTCGGCCTTCTTCCGCTGTGCGCCTTCGCGATTTTGACAGCGATGATTTTGCCGAGCTTGAGTGATCCATTCCGAATACATGTTTAGCCACCGACGGAATCCCCATGTTCGCGGCCATCCTCATCCTCACCCTCCTAGCAGCAGGTATTCTCCTCATGCTGATCCGCGTCGCCCGTAAGGCCCCCGAGGGCTATGAGGACAAGGACGGCTTCCACCTCGGGAAGACGCCGGACCAGCCGCCGGTGCCGGCTGACGAGGCGGGTTCGGCGTCACTCCCGCTCTTCTGGCCATTTGAAGGCTCTGTCCGGTCCCCTACCCGTCCCGAACCCCCGGCCTCGGACTCTTGAACCGCTGTGCCAGCCGGGCTAGCGTGGCCCGAAGGCGATCGCGACAATAGTGTCGATGCAGCCCGTGCGAGGTGCGTCTTGATCGCCGATCAGGCGTCCGGGGGTCCTTGCGGCGACAAACACGCGGCAGGCCCGAGACGAACCTGTTAACGACGCGCCCCGTTGCCGGGCGCGCCGCCTCCTCGGCCGGCGCGCCCCAATCAAGCTCGTATGGGAGCGCCCACAGAATGCAGGCGGCGCATAATGAGGTGATTGTCGGCGTACTTACTGCTCCAGGCAATGGGCGCAGGAAAACTCCGCATGCCGCCCCGCTGTCTGGCGGCACCGCGTCGGCATTGTCACGGGGGCAAGAAGGGCGCAGGCTAAGGGCATCGGCCAGATGGTCGCCCCATTTGTTTTCGGCCATCCGGGCGACCATATGCTCAATTCATCTCCGCATCTCTTTGCCATTCATGGCACTTGCCTATTGAGTCGACGTCGGCGGCCCGGGGGTTTGCAGCGAACGCGAGCGGCGTTTCGGGGTCCAAGAAGCCATGAAATTCCTAATCATATTGGCCCTTGGTTTTGCCCTGGGCATCTACGTCGACCGGTACCAGCTGCGCCAGCCGGAGGACGCCAAGCACGCCGCAAATGAGTCCCTTGCCTCGGCCCGGGACGGGTTTGACGAGAAGATGCGTCAATGGCGCCTCACGCCCGACGACATCCGGCAGGACCTGGCTCATACCGGCGAGGTTGCCCGCACCCAGGCTCACGCCGTCCGCGAGAAGATATCCGACGCGAGGATTGTCGCGGTGGTGAAGGCAAAGTACATCCTCGACCGCGACCTTTCGGCCTGTGACATCAAAGTCTCCGCACATGACGGGCTCGTGGCGCTGGGCGGGGCCGTGGGCTCGCCGGAACTTGTCGGGCGCGCGGTGGCCCTCGCAATGGACACCGACGGAGTTTCCGGCGTCGAGTCGAAGCTGGAGGCCGCCCAACCTTGACGGCCCCGCGGGTGGCGCCAGCCGCAATGCCGCAGGGTCCCTGCGGATTGACCAAGGCCCGGCCGCGGCGAAGACGCCGCTAAGCCCTCATTTCAGGTACTGGGCGAGAGGGGGATGGATGAGCGCCGCGATCGCGGGCTCGTCCATGTTCTCGCGCGTCACGATGCGAACTCCCGTGTCGATCGAGGCGGCAAACGTCTCATGGCGAAGCACAGCCACGGCCGTCAGGACCCCAAGGTAGCCCATCTTGACGGGATCCTGGGCCACGAGGCCGTGCACGTCGCCCTGCCGCAGGGCGTCCACGAGATGATCGTTTACGTCAAATGCGACGAAGCGGACCTTCCCGGCGAGGCCGGCTTCGCGCAGCGCGAGAAGGGTTCCATTCGCGGTCGACTCGTTCGAGGCGAATATCCCGTCCATCTGGGCGCCGAAGCGGTTGAAAAGGTTCTCGGCCGCACGGAACGCCGTCTCCGTTGTCACTCCGCCGTACTGGTCGGTCGAAATGAGGTCGATCCCGGGAAACTCTGCCTTCATGACCGCCAGGAAGCCCGCCTCGCGCGCGTCGGAGCTGGCGGAGCCGGCCTGGCACCGGAGCATGACGACCCGGCCCTTTCCGCCGAGGAGGGTCCCGAGCCGGCGGCCGCCAAGCTGGCCGCCCTTGAAGTTGTCGGTTGAAATCGTGCTCGACGGCGCGCTCGAGAGGAGCGGGGAGTCGACGATGACGACAGGGATGCCCGCCCTTACGGCATCCTCCACCGGTGCCCGGAGCGCGCGGCAGTCCAGTGGGGCGAGCACGATCGCCGACACGTTTCTCCCGATGAAATTCTCCACGACCTGGATCTGCTGGTCGCGGTCATCCTCCCGGAGGGGTCCCTTCCAGATGATCGTGACGGGGGTGCCGGCGGCGGCGAGCTCGAGCTTGGCCTTCATGGCGCCGGCCTCGATGGACTTCCAGTACTCGTGGGTGGTCCCCATGGGGACCACCGCGATCCGGTAGTCGCTGGCGCCGGCTTGCGCGGCGATGGTTGCGCCAAAGGTCAGAAGGAGAGCTACGGCAATGCGTTTCATGGCTTGGGTCGCCGAGCGGCGCGATGGCTGTCTTTACCGGCAGTGGCGATGATCACGTTGGCGGCAGCGGAGACGAGTAATTCCTCGCCACGAGTCGAGAGCCGAAAACCGTTCATCGCGAGACCTATTGCGCAAAGAATCTTGAACCCGTAGGCCCACCGGCAACCGGTGAAGCGGGAAACGGGGCCGCGCATTTCGCGCTTCGCCTTCAGGTCGGACAGGGTGGACCGGGCTTCATCTTGCATGACGGCGGACCCCAAATTTCCTCCAGACAATGCAAGGACCCGCGGCCAAGCCCGGCGATCTGGCCGCCCAGCGCGGATGACAACGGCCGGGAGCGCCACCGCGCGTCGGTGGGCCCGATCTACCACGACATCTTGAAAAGATCCCAGCCCCTGGATGAAGCGTCATATTGCAGCTTCATCTCAGTCGTGAAGGCCTTGCCATCGCGCTCCAAATAGGTGCCGCCCTCCCGCAGGGTGAACGGACGACTTTCGGGCGGCGGCGCGTCGGTGCGGCTGACCATCCCGTGATTCAATTCGATGACCCGGTGCTGCGCCGCTGCCGGAGTGGCTTCACTCGACCTGCTGGCGGCACGGCCTTCATGCAGGGTCGGCGAATCTTGAAGCGCCTCGCGGCGCAACTCCTCGGTAAGGCGCGGCCGTGGAGCCGGCTTCGTCACCTCCTCGGAGGCCGATATCGCGCCACCCGTGCAGAGCAGGAAGATTAGCAGTCGCGGTCTCATTGCTTGTCGGCTAACAAGGCATTGTAACCCATGCGCCGGCGTGGCGCAAGACCTGCCCGACGGGGATCGCTGCGGGCCAGGTCGTCGTTTCCCGCCCCAGCCAGCCGCAGTCCGCACGTTGGACGGTCCGATGCGTCTCCTTCATGCCGTGGCATTTAGACGCAAGAAGACCCCGGGCGTCGCCACCGGGGGTCCTTGTGGAAATGGAGCGGGCGAGGCGGCTCGAACGCCCGACGTCCACCTTGGCAAGGTGGTGCTCTACCAACTGAGCTACGC
>Ga0209415_10016346_pt1 | contig 11933 bp, 10 predicted proteins | sample PeaSoiSIISIP2007_FD_187696 | JGI IMG/M metagenome (GOLD analysis project Ga0209415, IMG submission 187696) | Peat soil microbial communities from Weissenstadt, Germany - SII-SIP-2007 (SPAdes) (version 2) | ecosystem: Environmental > Terrestrial > Soil > Wetlands > Peat | place: Germany... | reverse complement strand
GCGGTCTCGGGCGCCGTGGCACCCGCGGCGGTCTCGGGCGCCGTGGCACCCGCGGCGGTCTCGGGCGCCGTGGCACCGGCCGGCGCCGCGGCGGGCTCGGCGCCTCCCGCAGGCAGCTCGGTCCCCGCGGGCGCGCCGGCGCCGATCTCCCCGGCGGGCCCGGCCGGAGCGAGCTCGCCCTTCAGCTGGGAGAGCTCGAGCTCGACCTGGCTCGAGGCCGTCATCTTGTCGAGCTCGGCCTGGATCGCGTCGCTGCTTCCCGTCAGGTCCGTGAGGGCGCCGGAGGCGAGGAGCTCGTCGACGGCGCCCGCCCGCGCCTGCATCTGGGCGATCTTGTCCTGGGCCCGCTGCATCGCGAGCCCCGTGTCGCTCATCGACTCGGAGATCCCCGAGACGGCCTCGCCGATCTTCGTCTGGGCCTGGGCGGCCGTATAGCTCGCCTTCAGCGTCTCCTTCTGGGTGCGGAAGGCCTGGACGCGCGCCTCGAGCTGCTGGGTCGTCGCGACGAGGCGGTCCTCTTGCTGGACGAGCTGGTCGTGCTGGCCCTTCAGACCCTCGAGCTGCGTGGCGATCGCGGCCCTCCGGCCGAGGATCTCGCGGGCGAGGTCCTCCCGGTTCTGGCCGAGCGCCTGCCGGGCCTGGCCCTGCAGCTTCGTCGCGGAGTCCTGGAGCTGCTTGGCCTGCAGCTCGATGCGCTTGCGCGCGGTGGCGACGTCGGCGACGCCCTTGCGCACCTGCTGGAGCTGTTCGATCTGCTTCTCGTAGGAGAGGTCGAGCGTCTCGCGCGGGTCCTCGACGCGGTCGAGGGCCTTGTTCGCCTTCGCCTGCACGATGCCCGTCAGGCGCTTCATCACACTCATCGATACGCTCCCTTCCAGGGTCCGCCGCCGGACCGTCCCGCCTCGGAGCCACACGCGATCGCCCGCGGGTCCACGCCGGATTCCTCGTAACGAGCATACGCAACAGATGGCGTGAAGGCGCTCGCAGGAGGCCGATTTCCTGCGCTTACGCGAGCGCGGGGCGGGCCCGAGGCGGGTGCCGGACGCACAGCCGCGCCACAGCCCGGCGACGCGAGCCTCTGCCGGGCGGCGCCGCCTGGTGGCGTGCGGAGCGGCTCCGCCCGGGCGGTAGCGTCGTGAGCATGCCCGACGGCCTCTGTCTGCTGACCGTCCACGCGCACCCGGACGACGAGGCGTCCAAGGGTGCGGGAACCGTCGCCCGCTACCGGCACGAGGGAGTGCGGACGGTCCTCGTCACGTGCACCGGCGGCGAGGAGGGCGACATCTTGAACCCGGCGATGGACACGCCCGAGGTGCGGGCCGGCCTCGGCGGGGTCAGGCTCCGGGAGCTCGCGGCCGCCGCGGCGGCCATCGGCTACCAGGAGGTCGTCCTCCTCGGCTACCGCGACTCGGGCATGCCCGATTCGGAGGCGAACAGGGACCCGCGTAGCTTCGCCCGCGCGCCGCTCGAGGAGGCCGTCGGCCGCCTCGTCGGGATCATCCGGCGCGAGCGGCCGCAGGTGATCGTGACCTACAACGAGGACCAGCGCGGCTACCCCCACCCGGACCACCTCCGGGTGCACGAGGTCTCCGTGGCGGCCTTCGACGCCGCGGGCGATCCCGACGCGTACCCGGGGACCGGCGAGCCGCACGCGCCGGCCAAGCTCTACTACAACGTCTGGCAGCGGGAGCAGTTCCTCCTGCGCCACGAGAAGTTCGTGGAGCTCGGGCTCGAGTCCCCCTACGTCGACCGCCTGCAGCAGGGCTGGCTCGACCGGATGCCGGAGGTCCAGCCGACGACGCGGATCGACGTCTCCGACTTCACCGAGGCGCGTCGCGCAGGGCTGCTCGCCCACGCCACGCAGATCGACCCCGAGTCGCCCCACTGGTTCGGCCTGCCGCCGCACGTCGATCGCGAGATCTACACCCACGACTCCTACGTGCTCGCCCGCAGCCGCGTCGGCGAGGAGCTCCCCGAGGACGACCTGTTCGCCGGCGTGCGAGAGCTCGCGGGGGACACCCGGGAGCGCTCGCGGCGCTGAAGCGGCGGAGCGGGTCCCGTCCGTGCGATCCTGAGCGGCGGCGAGCAGTCGGACGAACCCCAGAGGCCTGCGGGACGGGCCCGAGCACGGAGGACAGCGATGGCGAAGTGGCTCACCCAGGAGTGGCTCGACGAGAGCACCCGCCTCGCGGTCGGCCAGCCGGTCCGGCCCGGCGCGAGCGCGAGGCTCCAGTACGTCATCGCCGGCGGCCCCGACGGCGACGTCGCCTACTACTGGGTCGTCGTCGACGGTCAGCTGGTCGAGAACCGCCTCGGCGTGCTCGCCGACGCCGAGGTGACCCTCACCGAGGACTACGAGGACGCAAAGCGCATGCAGGAGGGCGAGCTCGACGCGAACACGGCGTTCATGCAGGGGAAGATCAAGGTCACCGGCGATGTCGCCAAGCTCATGGCACTGCTGCCGATCACGATGTCGGCGGAGTTCAAGGAGTTCCAGACCCAGGTCCTGGCGGTCACCGAGTTCTGAGCCCGGCTCGCCGGGGGACCCGGCCGGCGGCGTGTGCTGCGGCGGGCGGCGGCGTTCCGTAGACTGCCTCCCACGCAACGGGATGACGGGCGCGTCGCGGCTTCGCGGTGCCCTCGACGGCGGACATTCGTGGAGCGGGCGGTGGGGCCGACTGACGGTTGGGCGATTCCGATGAGCGCGGACGAGCGCGGCCCGGAGCTCGCCGAGCCCAGGGTCCCGACCTACGTCGGCGCCGACGATCCGATCTCGCGCGCCGGCCTGGCCGCACAGCTGCGGTCCCAGCCCCGCCTGGTCGTCGTCGACGAGGTCGAGCGGGCGACCGTCGCGGTGGTCGCCGTCGACGAGGTCGACGAGGCCGCGGCGCACACGATCCGCACGCTCTCGGGCGGTGGTGGGCCGCGTCCCGGGCTCCACGTGGTCGTCGTCTCGACGTCGCTCGACGACCGCGGCGTGCTGAAGGCGGTCGAGGCGGGCGCCTGCGCCATCCTGCGCCGGATCGAGGCGGCGCCGGAGCGGCTGGCGGCGGTGCTCGTCGCCGCCCTCGAGGGCCACGGGACCCTGCCGCCGGACCTCCTCGGCTCGCTGCTCTCCCAGGTCGGCAAGGTGCAGCGCAACACCCTTCAGCCGAGGGCGCTGCTCTTCAACGGCTTCACCGAGCGCGAGATCGAGGTGCTCCGGCTGATCGCCGACGGCTTCGACACGGCGGAGATCGCCGAGAAGCTGGCGTACTCGGAGCGGACCGTGAAGAACGTCATCCACGACGTCACTATCCGCTTCAATCTGCGCAACCGCTCCCACGCGGTGGCGTACGCCATCCGCGCCGGCGTGATCTGAGCCTGCGGGAGCCGGCCCGGCCCGGCCGGACCCCGGCCGGTGGGGTGCCGACGCGGCCGTCGCCTGCCGCGACGGCGGCTCCGAGCTCAGGAGGCGGAGCGCTCGCCCCCCGGGCGCCGCCGGAGGCCGGGATCGGTGATCGACGGCGGGATCCAACCGACGTCGGGGGCGCTGATGTCGGTCCCCGGCTCGATGATCCGGTCGATCCGGTCGAGCACGGCGTCGTCGAGCTCGAGCGACGCGCCGGCCAGCAGGTCCTCCAGCTGCTCCATCGTCCGGGGGCCGATGATCGCCGAGGTGACGGCGGGATGGGCGACGGCGAAGGCCATCGCGAGGTGGGTGAGCGAGCAGCCCGCGTCCTTCGCCACCTGATCGAGCTGGTCGACGAGCTGGAGCTTGCGCTGGTTGCCCGGCAGCGCCGGGTCGAACCGGGCCGGGACATGCGACGGGCGGCCGCGGGTGATGTCGATGTCGTCGAGGCTGCGGTAGCGGCCCGTGAGCCAGCCGGCGGCGAGCGGGCTCCACACGATGACGCCCATGCCGTAGCGGGCGCACGTCGGGAGCACGGAGCGCTCGATCCCCCGGACGAACAGCGAGTAGGGCGGCTGCTCGCAGCGGAACCGCTCGTAGCCCCGGCGCTCGGCCGCCCACTGGCTCTCGACGATCAGCTCGGGCGGGAAGGTCGACGACCCGATGGCCCGCACCTTGCCCTGGTGGACCAGATCGCTCAGGGCGGAGAGCGTCTCCTCGACGTCGGTGAGGGGGTCGGGGCGGTGGATCTGGTAGAGGTCGATCCAGTCGGTCCCGAGGCGCTTCAGGCTCGCCTCCACCTCGCGGACGATCCAGCGGCGCGAGTTCCCCCGCTCGTTGAGGCTGTCGCTCATGACGCCGTTGACCTTCGTCGCCAGCACGACGTCGTCGCGCCGGCCCTTCAGGGCCTTGCCGACGATCGTCTCCGACTCGCCGCGCGAGTAGACGTCGGCGGTGTCGACGAAGTTGATCCCGGCGTCGAGCGCGGCGTGGATCACGCGCACCGACTCGTCGTGATCGGGGTTGCCCCAGGCGCCGAACATCATCGCCCCGAGGCAGTACGTCGAGACCTGGACTCCGGTGGAACCGAGCGAGCGGTAGCGCATCGCGCCAGGCTACCGCCGGGTCCTCCGAGCACAGTGGGGCGTCCGCGCAGGCCGAACGGGGCGGAATCGGTTCGACCCGCCCGTGCCGGAGTCGAGGCGCGCACCGCCCGCAGGCTCTACCATGGCCGACGTGGTGACACCGAGGGGTCGTCGGTAGCGCCCGATGCCAGAGATCCTGCATCTCTCCACCGTCGTCCGCAGCCCCCTCCTCGACCGCGCCGGCGAGCGGGTCGGCCGGGTCGAGGACGTCATCGTCCAACTCGGCGGACGTCCCCACCCCCCGGTGACCGGCATCGTCGCGAGCGTCGGCCAGAGCGAGCACTTCGTCCCGATCTCCCAGGTGGACCAGCTGAGCGCCGACCACGTCCAGCTCCGGGGCGACACGATCAACCTCGGCAAGTTCGAGCGCCGCCCCGGCGAGCTGCTGCTCGCCCGCGACCTGTCGGCGCGCCACCTGATCAACGTGGTGCGCGGGCGGCTGATCCGCGCCAACGAGATCGAGCTGGCCTGCGTCAACGGCCATTGGGAGGTCGTCGGCGTCGACCCGAGCAGCCGTGGCGTGCTGCGCCGGATCGTCCCACGCCCGATCGCCCGGAGGATCGGCCCCGGCTCGATCGTCGACTGGGAGAACATCGAGCCGTTCGTCGCCCACGTGCCGACGGCGCGCCTGCGCATCCCGTACCGCAAGCTCGCCCGCCTGCGCCCTGCGCAGATCGCCGACCTCGTCGAGGCCGCTTCGCACGACGAAGGCGAGGAGATCATCGAGGCGGTCGGCCAGGACCGCGAGTTCGAGGCCGACGTCTTCGAGGAACTCGACCCCGAGCACCAGCGCGAGTTCCTCAACTCCCGCTCCGACGCCGAAGCGGCGCGCCTGCTCGCGACGATGGCGCCCGACGACGCGGCCGACCTCATCGTCGATCTCGACCAGGAACGGCGCCTGCCGATCCTCGAGGCGCTCCCTCCGACGCAGCAGGCGAAGGTCCGGGCGCTCCTCTCCTACAACCCGGAGACGGCTGGCGGGCTGATGAGCCCGGACTTCCTCTCGCTGGCGGCGACGACGCTCGTCTCCGAGGCCCTCGACGCGGTGCGCACGAGCGACGTCGCCTCGGAGGCCCTCGTCACGATCTACGTGAGCGACGCCGAGGGTCGGCTCACCGGGACGGCGCTCGTGGTGCGCCTGCTGAAGGCCGCGCCGAGCGCGGCGCTCGGCGACGTCGCGGAGCCGGACCCCGTGACGGTGAGGGCCGACGCCGACCTCCACGCGATCGTGCGGAAGATGTCCGACTTCAACCTCTCGACGACCCCCGTCGTCGATGCGGAGCACCGCATGATCGGCGTGATCACGGTCGACGACGTCCTGGAGCTCCTCCTCCCGACTGGGTGGCGCAAGGACTTCGGCATGACGACCGCCGACGAGTAGCAGGGCGCGCCGCCTCGAGCTCCGCGATCGGCGGGCGCCCCCATGCCAGCTGGACTGGAGCAACGCGCCGCCGAGCGGGTAACATGCCGGTCGGAAGCAGTCGCACCTCGTTCGGTGAGGCGGCTCGTCGGACACAGGCCACTGACCCCACCTGTCGAGAGACACTCCGGGTCAGACCAGGCCACCCCGGCCGAAGGGGTGGTCCAAAGTGGCTGGCCCATTCCGGGCCTACGCCGGCGGGCGCCAAAGCTCTGACGAGAGGGGTGCGCCGTGGCGGCGGTCGCGGCGAGTCCGGGTGCCCACCGGACCCCACCCTGATCTGAGGTGGGACTGGGAGATGGGCAGGACGAAGGAGCGGTCCTGAACGCGGAAAGACGGTCTTCGGACCAACCCGGCGCGCACGCTTCCATCGAGGTGACCTGAGGGCCCGGCCTAGCCGGACCTGACCTCGGACGGGCGTGCGCGGACCACAGCCCACCGCACGCCCGACCCCGACGGGAGGTCACCCGACGATGGCCGAGAACTGGTACGAGCCCGAGGCGCCGGACGAGCACGCCCGGCGCGCGAACCACGAGAAGCACGCGCTCGCTGGCTCCGACGTCGAGCTCGGCGCCGTGCTCGACGAGGCGCACGTCGGCGACATCCAGGGTGCGCTCGGCACCATCCGCCAGCACGACACCGGCGCCCGCCGGTCCTGGGCCGCCAGGCTCCTCACGCTGCTTGCGATCATCGGTCCTGGCCTGATCGTCATGGTCGGCGACAACGACGCCGGCGGCGTTTCCACGTACGCGCAGGCCGGGCAGAACTTCGGGCTCAGCCTGCTGTGGACGCTTCCGCTCCTGATCCCCGTGCTGATCGTCAACCAGGAGATGGTCGTCCGCCTGGGTGCCGTGACCGGGGTCGGCCACGCCCGGCTCATCAACGAGCGCTTCGGCAAGTTCTGGGGGGCGTTCTCGGTCGGCGACCTGTTCATCTTGAACTTCCTCACGATCGTGACGGAGTTCATCGGCGTGAGCCTGGCCCTCGGCTATTTCGGGGTGACGCCGTATCTCTCGGTGCCCCTTGCTGCCCTCGGGCTGATCGTCATGACCGCGAGCGGGAGCTTCCGCCGGTGGGAGCGGTTCATGCTGATCTTCGTCGTGGCGAACTTCCTCGTCATCCCGCTCGTCATCTTCAGCCACCCCCATCTCGGCCCGATCATCCACGGCTTCGTCGTCCCGGGCGTCCAGGGGGGCCTCTCCTCCACTGCGGTACTGCTCATCATCGCCATCGTCGGGACGACGGTCGCGCCGTGGCAGCTGTTCTTCCAGCAGTCCAACATCGTCGACAAGCGGATCACGCCACGCTGGATCAACTACGAGCGGGCCGACACGGTGCTCGGCTCGCTCGTCACGGTGTTCGCCGCCACGCTGATCATCGCGACGGCTGCCTTCGCCTTCCGGCACACCCCGCTGGCGGGCAAGTTCGGCAGCGCCGGGACCGTCGCACGCGGGCTCGAGCACTATCTCGGGAACGGTGCCGGCACCCTCTTCGCGATCGTGCTCTTGAACGCCTCGATCATCGGCGCCGCAGCGGTGACCCTGTCGACGTCGTACGCGTTCGGCGACGTCTTCTCGATGAAGCACTCCCTGCACCGGAGCTTCGCGGACGCCAAGCAGTTCTACGCGAGCTTCTCCGCCCTCGTCGTACTGGCAGCGGCGATCGTGCTCGTCCCGCACGCCCCGCTCGGGCTCATCACCACCTCCGTGCAGGCGCTCGCGGGCGTGCTCCTGCCGAGCGCCACGGTCTTCTTGCTCCTGCTTTGCAATGACAAGGAGGTGCTCGGCCCTTGGACGAACGCGCTCTGGCTCAACATCCTCGCCGGGCTCATCGTCTCGGTGCTGATCGCGCTCTCGTTCATCCTCATGGTGACGACGGTGTTCCCGAACATCAACGTGCACGCGATCCTCGCGGTCCTGCTCGCCGTGCTCGTCCTCGGGGGCGTCGTGGCGGCCGTGCTCGGCGTCCGGATCAAGCTGCGTCGCAAGGCGGCGGGCGAGGTCGCACCCGCCGCGGGCCCGCCACGCGAGACTTGGCGGATGCCGCCCCTGGCCCTGCTCGAGCGACCCGTCTGGTCGCGCGGCCGTAAGGCGGCGATGTATGTGATGCGCGGCTACCTGGTCGTCGCGGTCGTGCTGCTGCTCGTGAAGGCGATCGAACTGGGGACGGGTCACCACTGAGCTCGCTGCGCGTCGCCTTCCTTGTCTACCGGGGCAATCCGCGCTGTGGCGGGCAGGGCGTCTACACGCGCCATCTCTCGCGCGAGCTCGTCGCGCTCGGTCACCGCGTGACGGTCTTCTCCGGCCAGCCGTACCCGGAGCTCGACGACGGGGTGGAGCTCGTCACCGTGCCGAGCCTCGACCTGTATCGCGAGCCCGATCCGTTCCGCACCCCCCGCCTTCGCGAGCTGGCCTCGCTCGCCGACGTGGTCGAGCTCGCGACGATGTGGACGGGCGGCTTCGGCGAGCCGCGCACCTTCTCGCTCCGCGCGCGTGACGAGCTCGCCCGGCGGGCCGGCCAGTTCGACGTCGTCCACGACGACCAGTGTCTCGGCACGGGGCTCCTCGGCGTGCTCGCCGACGGCTGGCCGCTCGTCGCCACGATCCACCACCCGATCACCGTCGACCGCGCCCTCGACCTCGAGCACGCGACGAGTCTGCTGCGCCGGACGACGCTCCGGCGCTGGTACGGGTTCAGCGCGATGCAAGCCCGGGTGGCCCGGCGGATCCCGAGGATCCTCACCGTCTCGGAGTCGTCCCGCCGCGACATCGTCGAGCAGCTCGGCGTCGACGCCCGGCGCATCGCTGTCGTGCCGGTCGGCGTCGAGCCCTCGGTGCACCGGCCCCACGCCCACGTGGCGCGTGTCCCCGGGCGGATCATGACGACCGCGAGCGCGGACGTGCCCTTGAAGGGGCTCGTCCCGCTGCTCGAGGCGGTGGCGAAGTTGAGGACCGAGCGTCCCGAGGCCCACCTGGTCGTCGTCGGGCGCCTCCGTGAGCAGAGCCCGGTCAACGCGGTGCTCGACCGCCTCTGCCTCACCGACGCGGTGAGCTTCGTCTCGGGCGAGCCGGACGAGCGCATCGCGCAGCGCTACGCCGAGGCGACCTGCGCCGTGGTGCCCTCGCTCTACGAGGGCTTCTCGCTGCCGGCGGCCGAGGCGATGGCGTGCGGGGCGCCCCTTGTGGCCACGACCGGCGGCGCCCTGCCCGAGGTCGTCGGGGCCGACGGCGTGAGCGCGCTCCTCGTCCCGCCCGGTGACCCCGGGGCCCTGGCGCACGCCATCGGCCGCCTGATGGACGACCCGGAGCTGTGCCGCCGCATGGGCGAGGCGGGTCGCAGGCGCGTGCTCGAGCGCTTCACCTGGCGGGTCACGGCGCGGCGCACGGCCGAGGAGTACGAGCGCCTCCTGGCCGGCGCGGCCCTTCGACCTCCGGGGACCGGATGCTGACCGTCGACCTGCACCGGGCGCGGATCGGCCCCGGCCGGCGGGTCCTCGACCTCGGCTGCGGCGCTGGGCGCCACGCCTTTGCTTGCGCCAAGGCCGGCGCCGACGTGGTCGCGCTCGACGCCGACCCGGAGGAGGTCGCCGGCGTGGCCGCGCTGCTCGCCGCGATGCGCGAGGCGGGGGAGGTGCCCGCCGCCACGGCGACCGCGGCGCTCGTCGGCGACGCGGCCCGCCTGCCGTTCCCCGACGGCTCGTTCGACCGCGTCGTCGCCGCGGAGGTGCTGGAGCATCTCGTCGAGGACGAGGTCGTCGTCGCCGAGCTCGCCCGGGTGCTCGCGCCGGGCGGCCTGCTCGCCGTGAGCGTGCCGCGCGCCTGGCCGGAGCTGGTGAACTGGGCGCTGTCGCGCCAGTACCACGAGGTGGACGGGGGTCACGTGCGCATCTACCGGCGCTCGCAGCTGCGGGGGCGCCTCGAGCGGGCGGGGCTGCGCCTCGTGCGGAGCCACCACGCCCACGCGCTCCACTCGCCGTACTGGTGGCTGCGCTGCCTGGTCGGCGTGGGCCGGGACGACCATCCGCTCGTCGCCGCCTACCACCGCTTCCTCGTCTGGGACATCGTGCGCCGCCCGCGGGCCGTGCGCCTCCTCGAACGGCTGCTCGACCCGGTGATCGGCAAGAGCCTGGTCCTCTACCTGGAGAAGCCCGCCGACGGAGGGGCGGCGCCGGCGGAGGCGCGGGCGCGCGGCGGACCGGACGGGCGCGTGGTGCTCCCCGCCCGTTCCCGCGCCGCCGGCGACGGCAGCGGCGTGGACGGCGGCGGCGTGCCTTGCGAGAAGGCGGTCGACGGCGCGGTCGGGCCAGGAACCGTGGCGGCCGTCACGCGCGGGGCATCGTGACGGACCTCGCCCGGTCGCTCCCGGCCGGCCTGCCCCGGGACGAAGTCGAGGAGACGGCGGCGACGATCGGAGGCGCCCAGCAGCCCGACGGGCTCATCCCGTGGTTCCCGGGCGGGCACGCCGACCCTTGGAATCACGTCGAGGCGGCCATGGCCCTGAGCGCCGCCGGGCAGCTCGGCGCCGCAGAGCGCGCGTACGGCTGGCTCGCGAGGAGCCAGCGCGACGACGGCGCCTGGCACGCGTACTACCGATCGGACGGCTCGGTCGAAGAGGCCAGGATCGACACCAACGCCACCGCGTACGTGGCGACCGGCGCCTGGCACCACTACCTGTCGGGTGCCGACCTCGGCTTCTTGGAAGCGCTGTGGCCCGTCGTCGAGCGCGCGGTCGGCTTCGTCCTCGCCCACCAGCGGCCGGGCGGCGAGGTCTGCTGGTCGGTCGAGCCCTCCGGCGCCCCCGCCGGCTTCGCACTGCTGGCCGCGTCGAGCTCGGTTTACGGGAGCCTGGTCGCCGCGGTGGCGTGCGCGCGAACCCTCGGTCGCGACTGGCCCGCCGCCGAGCGCGCCGCGGAGCGGTTGCGGTCGGCGATCATCGGACGCCCGTGGGCGTTCGCCCCGAAGGACGAGTTCGCCATGGACTGGTACTACCCGGTGCTCGCCGGCGCTGTGGAGGGCGCTGCCGCCTCCCGGCGCCTGGAGGCGGGCCGCGAGGCGTTCGTGCACGAAGGCCGTGGCGTGCGCTGCCGTTCCGACGGCCGCTGGGTGACGACCGCCGAGACGGCGGAGTACGCCCTCGCGTGCCTACGGCTCGGTTGGGTCGGCGAGGCCGAGGTGCTGCTCGGCTGGCTCGCCGACCAGCGCCAGGAGGACGGCTCCTACACGACCGGACTCGTCTACCCGGAGCGCTCGGAGTTCCCGGCCGGGGAGCGCACGACGTACTCGGCGGCCGCGGTCGTCCTCGCCGCGGACGCGCTGGCCGGCGGAGCGGCGACGGCCACCGTGTTCGGAGGGCGTGAGATCAGGGGACCGGCAGGTCGCGCCCGTGCTCGGCCTCGGGCCGCGGGCCGAAGATGAAGCGATCGGCGGCCTCGATCGCGATGTCGTTGATGCTCGCCTCGCGCCGGCACATTAGGCCGTCCTCGGAGAACTCCCACAGTTCGTTGCCGTAGCTGCGCCACCACGCTCCGGCGTCGTCGTGCCACTCGTACTGGAAGCGCACCGCGATGCGGTCGCCGGTGAACGCCCACATCTCCTTGCGGAGCGCGTAGTCGTGCTCCTTCGCCCACTTGCGTTCGAGGAAGGCGACCACCTCGTCCCTTCCCTGCAGGAGCTCGCTTCGGTTCCTCCAGATCGTGTCGACCGTGTACGCCTGGGCGACCCGCTCGGGCTCGCGGGTGTTCCACGCGTCCTCGGCCGCCTGGACCTTCTGGCGGGCGGTCTCCTCGGTGAAGGGCGGGAGTGGCGGTCTCATCGGCTCGGGCGCTCCTTCATCTCGGCGGCGGCCTGCTCCATGTTGGCTCTTCCGGTGCCGCCGTGCGCGACGTCGTTCCCGGGCGTCGGCCTCCCCGGGGACCGCTCAGTGCCGGACCGCTCAGTGCCGGACTGCTCAGTGCCGGACCGCTAAGTGCCGGACCGCT
>Ga0209415_10016345_pt1 | contig 11933 bp, 12 predicted proteins | sample PeaSoiSIISIP2007_FD_187696 | JGI IMG/M metagenome (GOLD analysis project Ga0209415, IMG submission 187696) | Peat soil microbial communities from Weissenstadt, Germany - SII-SIP-2007 (SPAdes) (version 2) | ecosystem: Environmental > Terrestrial > Soil > Wetlands > Peat | place: Germany... | reverse complement strand
CCGGATCGATCATCGCGATCTTCAAGAACCGCGGCGAGCGGCTGTTGCCGTACCTGCCGCGCGTGTGCATCGCGATCGCGGACGTCAGCAAGTTTCGGCCTCATATGGATGACGAGGCGCTCGCGCGCATGTACGCGGCGGCGCGCGATCAGTCGCGCGGCGAAGGCGTCATCATCACCGGCCCGAGCCGCTCCGCGGACATCGAGAAAGTGCTCGTGCTCGGCGCGCATGGTCCCGCCGAACTCATCGTCTTCATCGCCGGAGCAGCGCGCTAACCGGCGCTTGGTCGCTCGCCCGGCTGGCAAGATCAAACATCCACTTCTCTCATGCGACTCTAAATCGGTCATGCTATGCTTGCGTGACAGCTGACATCGTGTCTGCTGTGCCGGCACTTACAACGATGGGGCAACAGGGACTCTCTGAACGAGGTTTCGTGAGCCATGCATGTCGCACTTCGCATCACTCTGGCCCTCGCGTGCGCGCTCGCGTTCGCGCTTCCCGTGCTCGCCGATCAGAAGACCGTGGACGCCCCCGTGGATGAATACTTCGGGCGCCAGAACATAAGCCCGCTAGGCATCGACAACATGATCCGCGACACGGATCAGCGGGAGTCGTCCGACCCGAGGACGGCAGCGCGCTTGTACGGCGCGCTCATGGCCGCCGAGGATGCGCTCGAGGACTGGGCTGCGAAGTATCCGCACGACAGTTGGATCCCCAAGCGCGCGTACGAGATTTCGCATCTGTTCCTGAGGATGCACTCCGCAGAAGCGAACGCCGCCGCCGACCGTTGCCGCACTATACTACTCACCCAATTTCCAACATCGCGCTATGCAGCGCTTGCCCAGGACGAAACGCCGATGACGACCGCCGTGGACCCGACGGTTCACGCCCAGGAGCCGCGGTCCGCCGAAGTGAGCGACCCATGGCAAAGGTTCGCTTCGCCGGCGCCGGGCTCAGCCGGCCCGTCACGCAAATAGCGGGCCTCTAGTATTTGGGCAGCGCGGGATCGATCTCTTCGCTCCACGCGTCGATGCCGCCGGCGAGATTCTTCACGTTCTCGAATCCGGCTTGGCGCAGCATGTGCGTCGCGCGCGCGCTGCGCACGCCCGAATGGCAGTAGACGACGATCTCTGCGCCGCGGTCGAGCTCGTTCATGCGATCGCCGAGCTCTCGCATCTCGATCCATTTCGTGTAGGGCAACTTGGCGACCGCTAGTTCGTCGGGGCGGCGCACGTCGAGCAGCTCGATGGCCTCGCCAGCGTCCAGCTTGGCCTTGAGCTGGGCCACCGTCAGTTCGAAATCGTCCATGTCGGCGTTCCTCGGGATCGGTGCGTCACCGCATAACCGGTCGTAATCGGCCAGTGCCGTGATCGTCGGATGGTCGCCGCACACCGGGCAGTTGGGATCCTTGCGCAGTTTGAGCTCGCGGAAGCGCATCTCGAGCGCGTCGAACAGCAGCAGCCGTCCGAGCAGCGATTCACCTACGCCGCAGATGAGCTTGATCGTCTCGGTCGCCTGAATCAGCCCGATGATGCCGGGCAGCACGCCCAGCACGCCCGCTTGCGCGCACGACGGCATCGCCCCGGGCGGCGGCGGTTCCGGGAAGATGCAGCGATAGCACGGGCCGAGGCGCGCGTCGAACAGCGAGGCCTGGCCCTCGAAGCGATAGACCGAGCCATAGACACTCGGCTTGCCCGACAAGACGCAGGCGTCGTTGACCAGGTAGCGCGTCGCGAAGTTGTCGCTGCCGTCCACGATCACGTCGTACGGGCGCAGCAGCTCGAACGCGTTGCCGCTGTCGATCTGCACATCGTGCCCTTCAACCGCGACGTTCGGGTTGATCTCGGCGATGGTCCGTGCAGCTGAGTCGATCTTTGAACGGCCGGTCATGCTGGTCGCGTGCAGCACCTGGCGATGAAGGTTCGAGAGCTCGACGCGATCGTAGTCGATGATGCCGAGCGTGCCGACGCCGGCGGCAGCGAGATACAGCGCTGCAGGCGACCCAAGACCGCCGGCACCCACCAGCAAGACGCGCGCTTCCTTGAGCTTGCGCTGACCGTCCTGACCGATCTCGGGCAAGATCAAGTGGCGGCCGTAGCGCGCGAGCTCTTCAGGAGTGAACGTGGATGTCTGCGTAGCCATGGAACCTGGATATTCGACACGAGGCGCGGTCAACCCGCGCCCCGTTGAAGCACCTAGGGGATTAGCGGCCGCCGATCAGGCGGGGGCGCGCTTCCCGACCAGGGTCCAGACCAGCGCCGCCAAGATCGCGCCGACGATCGGCGCGGCGAAGAACAGCCAGAGCTGGCTGAGATAATCGCCGCCCGCATACAGCGCTGGGCCAAGGCTGCGCGCGGGGTTGATCGACGCATTCGTGACCGGAATCGCGACGAAATTCGCGACCGCGAGCGCGACGCCGATCGCGATGCCGGCGAAACCCGCCGGTGCGGCTTCGGACGTCGATCCCAGGATCGTGAACATGAGCACGAACGTCGCGACCATCTCGACGATGAAGGCGCCGATGAGGCCGACCCCGAGCGCCGAGTTGTCGCCGAATCCGTTGGCGACCGCCTGCGCCATGCTTGAATCGTACTTACCGCTCGCGTACAGCACGAGCACGAGCGTGCCCCAGCCGCACGTGCCGCCCAGCAGCTGCGCGATGATGTACCACGGCGACTCGGACCACGAGAACTTGCGCGCGACGCACAGCCCTATCGTGACCGCCGGGTTGATATGGCAGCCCGAGATCGGTCCGATCGCGTACACCATCGCGATCAGCGTGAGTCCGAACGCCAGCGCGATGCCGGCGTGGCCGATGGTCTTGCCGTCGTAGAGCGCCGTACCGATGCCCACGAACATCAGCACGAACGTCCCGACGAATTCTGCGATGTAACGGTTCATAGCACCCCCAAGAGAAAAAGGGCCGAGCGTATGCTCGGCCGCTTTACTTACGGGCGCGGGGTTTCCTACGTTCAGACGTTCTTTTCGATCGGGACGCCGATGAGATTGCCGTACTCGGTCCACGATCCGTCGTAGTTGATGACGTCGTCCAAGCCGAGCAGATATTTCAGCACGAACCACGTGTGTGACGAACGCTCGCCGATGCGGCAGTACGCGATCGTCGGCTTGGCCGGGTCAAGGCCCGCCGCGGTGTACAGCGCGCGCAGCTCGTCGGGCGACTTGAACGTGCCGTCGTCGTTGACCGCCTGGCTCCACGGCACGTTGATCGCGCCCGGGATGTGGCCTGCGCGCTGCGCGGTCTCCGTCATGCCCGGCGGCGCGATGATCTCGCCCTTGAACTCGGGCACCGAACGGACGTCCACGAGATTGCGCGCGTGCGTGCTCACGGTCTCCAGCACGAAATCGCGCTTGGCGCGCAGCTTTTCGTCGACCTTAGCGACTTTGTACGACGTGCGTGGATACGACGGCACGTCGGTCGTGAGCGGCCGGTTCTCGGCGACCCATTTCTTGCGCCCGCCGTCGATCAGCACGACCTTGTCGTGACCGTAATATTTGAGCAGCCACAGCGCGAAGGCGGCGAACCAATTGTTGTTGTCGCCGTAGAGCACGACCGTCGTGTCGTTGCCGATGCCGGCCGAGGACAGCAGCGCCTCGAACTCTTCTTTGGACGGGATGTCGCGCCGTATTGGATCGTTGAGCTGCGATTGCCAGTTGAAGCCGACAGCGCCCGGAAGATGGCCCTTGTCATATTCTGTCGTGTCGACGTCGACTTCGACGAAGCGCAGCCCGTGGTCGTTGAGATGGGATTGCGCCCAATCAGTGGTGACGAGTGTCTGCGTGGGTACGATCGTGGTTGCCATGAGCGTCCTCTAGTTTCTTACGCGCGGCAGGGCGGTGGCGAAGCGGCCCCGTACTACCGGCGACGATGGTGGATCAAAGCCCTGATTCTGATGTGTCGTTGGATCTGCGCCATATCGGACGCGTCAACGACAAAGAGATGCCGATCGAAGCTGCGGGGATGGAGATGGCCAAGCCAGGACTCCCCGATCTTCGCCGGCGCAAGTACACCGTGACGCTGCCAGGCGTCGATCCGCCGATCCCGTTCGATCCGCCGCAAACCGAGCGCTAAAGCCTTTCGGGCCAGCCTGGGCAGGGCGTACAGCGTCACTATCTAATTGCATCCATTGCTATGGTACGTAATGGTGTCAATAAGGACGCGCCGTCAGCGACTCTGCAGCCGGTCGCCTTCTCCGGCCGCGACCGCAGGCCGCTGTACCAGCAGTTGGCCGAGGGAATCGCGGTGCAGATCCGCGATGGCGCGCTGAGCAAAGGCGCCAAGCTGCCGCCGCAGCGCGAGATGGCGCGATCGCACGGCATCGCGCTAGTCACCGCGAGCCAGGCCTACGAGGTCTTGGCCTCCGAGGGGCTCGTGGAGTCGCGCACCGGTCGAGGCACGTTCGTGTCGTTCGACCCGCTCGAGGCGATGCGATTCGATCGCAAGCCCACAGTTTCGCCGGCGCCTACGGACGGCGTGCCGCTGCCGGCACAATCGGTCGGGCGATGGGACCCGGGCATCCACCGCTACGCCACCGAGACGCGCCGCGTCGCCGCGATGCAGCTGCTGCGTTCGGCAGTGCGTCCTGGGGCGATCGCCATCTCCGCCGGCCACACCGCTCCCGAGACGTATCCGGTCGCCGATTTCGCGCAGTGCTACGCGCGCACGTTTCTCGACGATCCGCCCGAGATCCATCAGTATCGCGCCGATCGCGGCGACGAGAACCTGCGCGCGTTCTTCGCCGAGCGGTTGCGCGCGCGCGGCGCCGACGTCGGCGCCGACGACATCCTGATCGTCAGCGGCGCGCAACAGGCGCTCAGCCTTGTGGGCGAGACACTGCTCGAATACGGCAGCGCTGCGGCGGCCGAAGCGCCGACGTACTTCTCTGCGCTCGAGGTGTTCGATCAGCGCCGCGTCTCGTGGACCAATCTCGCGGCGGATGAGGACGGCCTGATCCCCGCGTCGTTCGCCGACGCCTGCCGGCGCGCCGGCCCGCGTGTCGCGTACATCAACACGGCGGCGCAGAATCCCACGGGCTCGTATCTCGCGCGCGCACGCCAGCGCAAGATCCTCGAAGTCGCGCGCCAAGGCCAGGTCACGATCGTCGAAGATCAGACGTGTTGGCCGCTCTCGTATGACGCAGAAGCTCCGCCGCCGCTGATCTCGTCCGACGGCGACGAGCGGGTCGTGGTCATCGAGAGCATGAGCAAGCTGCTGATGCCCAGTCTGCGCATCGGCTACATCGCGGCCAAAGGGGCCGCGCTCAACGCGCTGTATGCGGCGAAACTGCGCGCCGACTCGTTCACCACGACCGTCGCGCAGCGCGCGCTGCTGCGCTTCTTGGAATCCAAAGCCGCCGCGCGCCACCTGCGCGCGACGCGTTTCTTGTATCAGCGCCGGCGCGACGCGCTTCATGCCGCGCTGCTGCGCGTGCTGCCCGAAGGTGCACGCGCGCCCTTGCCCCGCGGCGGCCTGAACATCTGGGTCGAGCTGCCCGCGCAGTGGTCGGCGATGGAGCTGTTCGGTTACGCGGCGCAAGAGGGCGTCATCTTCCTTCCGGGCCAGCCGTTTTATCCGACCGCTCCGGCGATCAACACGCTGCGGCTTTCATTCGGCAAGTTGCCCGAAGAGCTCGCCGGCGAAGCGATGGCGCGTTTCGGCCGCGCGATTCGCGCGTACGCCTCGGCGCGCAAGCGCCACCACAGCGAACACATGGACTCGACGGCCGCCGCGGCGGTCTAGGGGCGCGCGGGCGGACTCACGAAGCCAACGCCTCCCCGAGCGGCGCTCGGGTCCAACGTTGACGGAGAATATTGATGGCAACTGTCGCTGAGCGCGTCTCGGAATTTAAGAACGAACCATTGCTCGATTTCAAGGATCCGGCGAACCGCCAGAAGATGGAGGCGGCGCTCGCGTCGGTGCGCGGCAGCTTCGGCACGACCTACGATCTGATCATCAACGGCCAACGAGTGCGTGGATCGGGCACGTTCGACTCGCGCAACCCCGCCAAGCCCGGCGAAATCGTCGGTAAGCTCCAGAAGGCGACGCAAGCGCAGGCCCGCGAGGCAGTCGCAGCCGCAGAACAGGCCTTCTTGGTCTGGTCAAAGACCTCGGCGCAAGAACGCGCTGGACTGCTCTTCAAAGCGGCAGACCAAGTGCGCCGCAGGCGCTTCGAGTTCGATGCGTTGCTTGTGACAGAGGTGGGCAAGAGCTGGGGCGAGGCTGACGGCGACGTCGCCGAAGGCATCGACTTTCTCGAGTACTACGCGCGCGAGATGCTGCGCCTTGCGGGGCCGCATCCCGTGACGCCGATACCCGGCGAGAGAAACGCGATGCTGTACATCCCCCTGGGGGTCGGCGTCGTGATCCCGCCATGGAATTTCGCCTTTGCGATCATGGCCGGCATGACGTCCGCAGCCGTCGTCACCGGCAACACGGTCGTGCTCAAGCCGTCGAGCGATTCACCCGTCATCGCGTACAAGTTCGTCGAGCTGTTGGAGCAGGCCGGCATGCCGCCGGGCGTCGTCAACCTGCTCACCGGGTCGGGCTCGGAGATCGGCGATCTGCTCGTCGAGCACCCGCGCGTGCGCTTCATCTCGTTCACCGGCAGCAAAGAAGTCGGGCTACGGGTGAACCAGCTCGCAGCCATGCCGCACCCTGGTCAGATCTGGATCAAGCGCGTGGTCGCCGAGATGGGCGGCAAGGACTCGATCGTGGTAGCCGCCGATGCGGATCTGGACGCGGCGGTCGAGGGCGTCGCTGTCTCGGCCTTCGGCTTCCAGGGCCAGAAATGTTCGGCATGCTCGCGCGCGATCGTCGAAGCGCCCATATACGACGAGTTCGTCAAACGCCTGGCGCAGCGCGTCGGCTCGATCGCGGTCGGCGATCCCGCCGACCCGGCGAACTACATGGGCCCGGTCGTCAACGAAGGCTCGCGCAAGAAGATCGAAACGTATATAGAGGAAGGCAAGAAAGAGGGCCGGCTGGTGACGGGCGGAGCGCGCCCAGCCAGCGACGGTTACTACGTGGCGCCCACCGTCATCGCCGACGTCAAACCCGACGCCAAGATCGCGCAGGAGGAGATATTCGGCCCGGTGCTCGCGGTCATCAAGGCCAAAGACTACGACGACGCGTTGCGCATCGCGAACAACACGGAGTTCGGGCTCACCGGCGCGGTCTTTTCGAAGGACCCCGCGAAACTCGAGCGCGCGCGCGACGAGTTCCATGTCGGTAATCTCTATTTCAACCGCAAGTGCACCGGTGCGATGGTCGGCGCGCACCCGTTCGGCGGCTTCAACATGTCGGGCACGGACTCCAAAGCCGGCGGTCCGGACTATTTGCTGCTCTTCCTGCAAGCGAAGAGCGTGAGCGAAAAAGTTGACTAACGCGCGGCCTCCGGCGCAGCAGGCGGCGCCGCTCGCACGGCGCTTCACCTCGGCTGTCGTCATCGCCGCGCTCGTGATAGCGGTCTATGCCGCGCTCGGGCTGGCTGGACTGGCGCCGTGGCCGCGCTCGATCGAATCCATCGCCGGCGCGAACGCGCCGCATCGCGGCTACGCGCTGGTGAGCGGCTACTATCTCGCGCAACCTTTCCTCGCCAACGGGAACGGCTTGCCGCCATATGCGTTCGGCGAGCCGGCGACCGCGGCGCATCCTCATGGCTCATCCGTGCGCGTCTCGCCGACGCTTCCAGATCTGCGCGGCTACCGGGTCATGGCCATCATCGACACGTCGACGGGCGATGGCACCGAATGGAATCCGTACCAGATCCACACAGTCGGCTCGGTCACCAGCGCCGTGCTCGGAGCGACGGCCGGCGGTGCGATGCTGCTCGCGCTTGTCTTCTGGGGGGCGGGCTACATCGCGCTCGGGCTGCCATCGCGAACGCCGCGAAACGAGGCACGACGAGCAGCGGGTTAGGGGCGCACACGACGCCGCCTGCGCAACTGCGATGCGACGTCGTGGTCGTCGGCGCAGGCCCGGCCGGCGCGAGCGCCGCGCTACGGCTGGCGCGCCGCGGCGCAGACACGATCGTGCTCGAACGCTCCCGCATGCCGCGCACCAAGGTGTGCGGCGAGTACCTCAGTCCGGCGACGCTCGATTCGCTTGCAGCGCTGGGCCTGCTGGAAACCGTGCGCGTGCGGGCCCACGCGCTCGCGACGCTGCGCATCGCGGGTTTCGGCATCGCCCCGGTCGTCATGCGCCTCCCCGGTCGCGGCGGTCTTGCATTAGCGCGCTCTGAGTTCGATGCGCTGCTCGCGGGCGAGGCCGTGAAGGCCGGCGCGCGCCTCGTGCTCGGAACGTATCAGGCCGCCGCGGAGTCCGACGACGGAATCACCGTGACCTATCGCGATGGCGCCGGCGTCATGTGCAATATCGCCGCGCGCGCGGTTCTCGGGGCCGATGGCGCGTGGTCGGCCGTCGCGCAGCGAGCGGACATGGCGGGGCTGCAGCGTCGCGGCGGACGCTGGGCGGTGGGCGGGCACCTGGAGACGCCGTCCGATGGCGATGAAGTCGAGATGTACGTAGGGCCCGATGGCTATTACGCGCGCAATCCGTTAGGCGGGGGCTTGACGAACGTGATGCTGGTCCTGCCCAACCCGCTCGTGGACGAACAAGCCGACGCAGCGGCGCGACGGCTAAGCGACGGACGCTGTGGTCTACGGCTTGATGCGCTGCAACGCCGGGTCGCGGTCGGACCGCTCGCATACCGCGCACGCACTACGATCGGGCGGCGCATCGTGCTCACCGGCGATGCGGCCGAACTCTTCGATCCTTTCTTGGGCCAGGGCATCGCGCTCGCGCTCGGGTTGTCCGAAGCGGCCGCGGACGCAGCGGCGGCAATCGCGGCGGGAGAAGCATGGCCGATTGCGGCGCATCGCTACGTCGCCGCGCGTGCGGCCGCCGTGAACCGCACCCGCCTCATCGCGCGCGCCGTCGACTCACTGCTGCGAGTGCGCTGGCTGCGCGGTCGCGCCGCGCGCAAGCTCGCGCGCAAACCGGAGCTGGCGGACAAGCTGCTCGAAGCGGTCGCTGGATCGGCGCCGGACAGCCGCAGGCTGGCCCTGGTATGGGATCTGATCGCATGATGCACGCTCAGCGCAGCATCGACATCGCCGCACCGCCGCAGCGCATCTACGAGCTGGCGCAAGATATCGGGCGCTGGCCCACATTACTGCCGCACTACCGCTACGTGACGGTCACGCGCGAGACGCCGCGCGAACGGGTCGCGGTGATGGCGGCGCGTCGCGGCTGGATCCCGGTCCGCTGGGAGACCGCGCAGCGCCTCGATCCAAGCACGCCGCGCATCGAATTCACGCACCTTTCAGGCTGGACTGCTGGAATGGAGGTTGCATGGACCTTCGCGCCGATCCCGGGCGGCACGCGGGTCAGCATCGTCCACGACCTCGATTTCAGACGCATTCCGGTGGTCGGCCCGTGGATCGGCAAGCGCATCATCGGAGATTTCTTCATCCAAAGCATCGCGGGCCAAACGCTCGCGCGCATGAAAGAACTAGCAGAGGCGACGACGTGAATCACAGGGTCTACATCACCGGCATCGGCGCCATCACGCCGATCGGCATCGGCCGCGAAGGGCTGTGGCGCGGCGCGCTCGGCGCCAAGCGCGGCGTGCGCAGCCTCGATCGTTTCGATCCGGCGCCGTTTCGCTCCAAAGTCGCGGGCCAGGTCGATGATTTCGATCCGGCCGCGTTTCTCGAGCGCCGTGCGCTGCAGCGCTCCGAGCGCTTCGCACAGTTCTCGTTGGCGGCAGCCCGGCTGGCGTTTGAAGACGCGCAGCTTGCGACGAGCGGCGACGAAAGCGATTTCGGCGTATGGGTGGGCAGCGCGCTCGGCGGCGCCGCGTACGGCGAAGCGCAAAACCGCAACTTCATCGAACGCGGCATCAAGGCGATACATCCCATGCTTGCGCTGTCGGTGTTCCCAGCAGCCGCGTGCTGCAACATCGCGATCCACTTCGGCATCCACGGGCCGACGGTCTCGAATTCCAACTCGTGCGCGGCAGGCGCGGTCGCGCTCGGCGACGCGTTTCGCGCGGTGCGCTCGGGCTACGTCCGCCGGGCGCTGGCCGGCGGCGTCGAGATCCCGCTGACCCCGTTGATCTTCGGCGCGTTCGACGTGATCAAGTCGATGTCGCAGCGCAACGGCGATCCGTCAAGCGCCAGCCGGCCGTTCGACGCGCAGCGCGACGGTTTCGTGATGGCGGAAGCGGCGTGCCTCATGCTGCTCGAACGCGAAGAAGACGTCGTCGCGCGCGCTGCGACGCCGTATGCCGAACTGTGCGGCTATGCGTTGACCAACGACGGGCAGCACATGGCGGCGCCGCGCGAGGACGGGCGCGAGGCCAAACGCGCCATGCAGCTGGCGATGGCAGATGCATCGGTGCAGCCCGCCGAGGTCGACCACATCAACGCGCATGGCTCGTCCACGCCGCTGAACGATCCCACGGAAAGCCGCGCCATCCGCGATGTGTTCGGCGCCGCGGCCGACCGCGTCTTCGTGTCGGGCATCAAGGGCATGATGGGTCACGCGCTCGGGGCGACCGGTTCGGTCGAAGCGGCGCTGTGCGCGCTCGGATTGCGCGAGGGCGTCGTTGTGCCGACCGTCAATCTGGAGACGCCGGCGGACGGGTGCGATCTACGCTATTCGCCGGCCGTGCCGACGCCGCTGCGTCAAAAAGTGGTGCTCTCGAACAGCTTCGGGTTCGGCGGGCTCAACGCGGCGCTGGTCTTCAAGGCGGCCTGACGCCGCTACTTCCCGCGGATGTCCCTGATGATCTTGAGCGCCTGGCGCAACGCGCCGTCGTGCTGCGAATCGAATTCGTTCTCGAGCTCTAAGATGGTCTCGACGATCGCTTTGTTCATCACCCAGTTGGGATCGTCACCGCGTTCTGCCGCGCGATTTATCGTATTCTCAGTCAGATGCCGCCTGCATGCGTCGATGGCGAACTGCAGGACTGCCGGGCTCGCCTTGTGCTTGCGGACCTCGGCGATCAGGTCGGCTCTCGCGCTTTCGTACGGCCATGTGTCGTTCATGTGCGTAACCCCCATGGCTATTGTATCGGCCGTCGCGCGGCGCAAGGAATAGACGCGCGTCACAGCGCGCGGGCGCGCGTCGCGTGTCACAACGGCAGCGGGACCGGCTCGTAGGCTAGGCGGAACTTCGCGTAGACATACGGGTAGTTCGGCCGGAACCAATTCCGCAGGCTGCGCCGGATGAGCTCGCGCGCTGTGACCGGCGACGCGCCCTTCATCACGTAGTGTTCGCCGTCAAAGAAGTCCGCAGAGTAGCCCGGATACGAGACCATCGGCTCAAAACCGGGCAGCGGAGCGAACACCGTCGAGGTCCACTCCCAGCCGTTTCCGACCAAGTCCTCGACGCCCCATGCGCTCGCGCCCGCCGGATACGAGCCGGCCGCGACCGGGTCCCAATGATCGAAACCGAAGTTGCCATAGCGCGAGCTCGGTGCGTCGTCACCCCATGGCTGGCTGCGTTCCAGGCCTTCGGGAGTGCCGTACGCCGCACGGTGGAACTCGGCTTCGGTCATGAGTCGCGCGCCGCGCCAGCGCGCGTACGCGCTTGCCTGCTCTTGCGCGACGTACACGGGCCATGCGGGCGGAAGCGGCACCTCCGAGAACATCGTGGTCTGCAACCACGTCCCATCGCGCTTGACCCAGAACGGCGGGATCTCACCGCCGCCTTGTTCCACGAACTCGAGATAGTCAGCGTTGGTCACGCTGTGCTTGTCGATCTCGAACGCCGGCACGTCGACGACGGTCTCGCGGAACTCGTTATCCCAGCCGAACTCGACGTTTTCCGGGAGCGCGCCCAGCGTCGCACGCCCCGCAGGAACGCGCAGGCGCGCTTGCGCCGGCACGGAACCATCCGGCGACGGCGC
>Ga0209415_10016344_pt1 | contig 11933 bp, 9 predicted proteins | sample PeaSoiSIISIP2007_FD_187696 | JGI IMG/M metagenome (GOLD analysis project Ga0209415, IMG submission 187696) | Peat soil microbial communities from Weissenstadt, Germany - SII-SIP-2007 (SPAdes) (version 2) | ecosystem: Environmental > Terrestrial > Soil > Wetlands > Peat | place: Germany... | reverse complement strand
CGATTCTGCTATGCTCGGAGGTGCCCTTTATATGATTATCATTTTAACTTTGGGTTGACACTTCAGTTATTCCCGCTTGATACTCATCGTAATAAATCGTATAATATACACCGCGAATTGATCGGCTGAAAGTACCTGATGCTGACATAGGAGATGGTTCCCTGACATGCAATCACAGGCATCAAAAAGCGGCAGCGTTAAACAGATCGTATTTCTCATCGCCCTAGTTGTTGCGGTAGTCCTTTTCGTTGTCGGTTTTATTGCAAAAGACAAAAAGAGTGCCGGAAAGATCATTACGACAGGCGATAAGGCATTGGAATTCAGGCTCCCTGACATGAAAGGCCAACTCGTAAATCTTTCTGATTTTCGCGGAAAAATCGTTATTGTTCATTTCTGGGCCACATGGTGCCCGCCTTGTGTCGAAGAGATTCCCACACTTGCCTATCTCAACCAGGAATTGGCAGGAGGGGATTTCGCGATGCTGGCAATAAGTGTAGACGAAGGCGGCGCCAAGGCTGTGGGATCTTTTCTAAAGCAAAAGGGGCTGAACGTGCCGGTACTGCTTGATCCCGATCGGGCTACATCGGCGCGTTACGGCACCTTCAAATTCCCTGAAACGTACATACTCGACCGCGAAGGTATTGTGCGTTACAAAATTATAGGCCCCAGCAACTGGCGTGATCCATTAGCGGCAAAGCTGATAAAGGATATGATGGCCTCTCGATAGCGATTCCACCTCCCATGAACAGGTAAAAAAGGTTAGGAATGCATCTTATGTCCGATAACATAGTAACGATACTGATTATTGTCATCGCCTTATTCGCTCTTTCCCGGCTCGGTAACAGGTTCGCCGGAGGTTGAAAGACTGCCACCACCGGTTCCTTCTGTAGAAGGGATAAGACAAATAACGATTCTCGAAACAAGAGTAAAAAGTAGTATTCTGCCATGAAAAAGATTCTTATTACGGTCCTTGTATTGATCACGACTTCCGTTCTTGTCCTCATCCTATGGTTTTTGTTCGTTCTCCGTAGTCTCCCTGATGTTTCCGTGCTTAAACACTACCGGCCGGCGGTAGCCACTGAAGTGCTCGATAAGGACGGAAACATACTGACCCACTACTATGAGCGCAAATTCCGGGTCTGGGTGCCTATTTCAGCCATGCCCGACCTAGTCATCCGTGCCGTTATAACCGCAGAAGACGATACCTTTTTCGAACACGGCGCGGTCAACTACAAGGCCACGTGGGATGCATTGGTCCGCGACGTCGAGAAACGCCGGTTTGCACGGGGAGGAAGCACGATTACGCAACAGATGATCAAGAATGTTCTTCTGTCTAAGGAAAAAACCATAACGCGCAAGTTGCGCGAGTATATTCTGGCACGGCAGGCAGAACAAATACTATCAAAACGCAGGATACTGGAAATCTACCTGAACGAAGTAGAGTGGGGCGATAACATATACGGCATAGAGGCGGCCAGCAGATATTATTTCGACAAACATTCTTCGGAACTTACACCGTCTGAAGCCGCGCTTCTGGCAGGCATGTTACCTAATCCGCATTACTACAACCCTTATAAACGGATAGGGAAGGCCAGACATCGGCAGGAACAGGTTCTTTTCAACATGCATCAGGCAAAACTGCTAACGGATGAGGAATATAATGAGGCACTTTCGGCGCCGATCAGCCTCCGGCAGGAAGGAAAAGGCAGCTTCGATTTTTCCGCTTTCTACGGCCGGAGCAGGCGTCCCTGTTATCAGATCGCTCTCGAGCAGATACTCCTATCACTCTACGGGGAACAGGCATTGTACCGCGGCGGCCTTACGATTCGGACAACGCTTGATAAACCGCTCCAGGAAGACCTGCACCGCCGAATAGATGCTTCGCAGGACGCCAGATTCGGAGAGAACGGAACAATTTCAGTGGTCAGGCAGGGGGGCGTTGTCAGAGCAATTGTTTGCGAGGAGGGTCAGGAGTCGGAGATCCGGTCACAGTTCGAGATCCCCGGACTGCCAAACACTGGCTACGATGTCAGCGTTCTGACAGCCGACTCCGTCACCCGCGAACAGATCATTTTGCCGTCAGCCGCAACGGGAACGCCGGGGTTGTCTCATTAAAACTCTATATTCGGTCAGAGAATGAACTGAAAGTTATTTTTTTGTCATTTCCGGCGGCGAGGATGCCGGTATATTGCTTCGCTGATTTCCACAAAACCGAGCGTCAGGGAAAAAGCTATTTGTCTGCTAGGTAAAGGCCATTTTTGTCGACGAAAAAACACTGCTGGATCTGGCTAAATTTTCTGCGGTCCATACTGTAGGTGTATTCGAATCCAATATTGTTGAAGAGGGAATTTTCCTCCGACTCATAGTCCTTCCCGGCTTCTTCTCGCAGACACGTAGAAAATGTCCGTAATATCTGGATAGCCATGCACTTTGGCGCCGATCCAAAAGCTCCAACTCAGTTTATTGACTGGCGATTTTCGGTCACCTCGTATTTTCCATCCAAGTTCCTTCCAGTTGTCCCTAATTTGCCCATTGTATTTGATATGATAATTACCTGCGCTGATCAAATACCCGCTGTAACCGAGGCCCCTGGTGTCTTTGCTGCCGAAGTCGTAGAAATTCACCACGTTGCCAGCCAACACCGAGAAAGCCCAGGGCTCCCCGAACCCAGCCTAAGGGCCTTGACCCAGTTAAAGCTGCCTGATATCTACGCATTATCGTAGAAGTTCTGATCGTGCGTCTTGAGATCAACACCGAGGTTGGGCATGGGGTTGTAACTTGCCTCGATAACCACGAATTGCGGGAGAACAGCCGTCCTCGAGAGTAACGTATGGTATATTTCAAGTTCGGTCATTTCACCGAGTTGAGGTATTGGTGATTTGGTGAGAGTGATAATCAGGTCAATCTCGGAGTAATAAGCATCAGGCTCGAATACAAGCTTGATACGCTGGAATTTTTCCTCCTGCAGCTCGGCCTGTTTCTGATCTACAGAGGCTGGTGATATTCCGAACACAAGGGCGGCAGGAGGAGCAGAATGGCAAAGGAGAAGGGGAAAGAAGAATTCAGATAACTTGCTTTTTATCAGAGGCGACAGGCTGAGTATGGGAGGAGGATAGCACAGGACTCCAAAAATGAGTAATTCAAAGTTCACTGTTTATGGATAAATCATGCTTGTTGTCTGATCCATCCATGTCCGATGAAACTCTGAACTGTAATTAAACCATCGCTGCTTCGCGAAGTTTGGCAGAGATCACGCGGGAACAGCCGGGCTCCGACATTGTAATTCCATAGAGCGCATCGGCCATTTCCATGGTCCGTTTGTTGTGTGTTATAGTGATGAATTGCGACCGGTTGCTCATCTCGCGGATGAGGCGCGTGAAGCGGGTGACATTTGCCTCATCAAGCGGTGCATCGACCTCGTCGAGCATGCAAAAGGGGCTCGGCTTGACCAGGAAGGCCGCGAACAGGAGCGCGATGGCCGTAAGAGCCCGTTCGCCACCCGACAGGAGCGTGATGCTTTGGAATTTCTTACCCCGAGGTTGTGCGATGATCTCAATGCCTGATTCGAGGATGTTCGCGGGGTCGAGGAGCACGAGTTCTGCCCTGCCCCCTTCGAAGAGGAGGGAAAAGACTTCCTTGAACTTTTCCTGGATGGTATTAAAGGCCACGGTAAAGAGTTCAATGGTCTCTCCGTCAAGCTTGGCAATGGTTGCCTTCAGATTATCGATGGACTCGTTGATGTCGGTTTGCTGGGCCGAGAGCAGATCGTATCGCTCCCTGAGTTCGTCGTATTCCTGAAGCGCATCGACGTTGATCGGTCCCATCTGGTCGATTTTATCGTGCAATTCGTCGAGCCTAGCGCTGGTTTCCGTCACATTGATTTCGAACTGCCCCATCTCCTGCACAACAGTGTCAAGTTCCGTGTGATAGGTTGTCCAGATCCGGTCTCTGAGGTGTTCGATTTTCATGCGGAGTTCGGTGCGCCTGACCTCACCTGCAGAAAGACGCTTCTGTGCGGACTCAATGGCATGTCGGATCTGTTTTGCCTGTTCTTCCGCGGCCTGGAGGGCCTGCGCCTTGACCGCATGCGCCTCCATTTTGGAAAGGAGAACTAGCCGTTCCGCATCAAGAATCTTAATATGCTCCTTGATCTCGGTTTCGGCCTCGGCGATGGAAGCGTTGAATTCGTTGAGCTTTACGGCAATGGTCGCAAGTTCGGATTCCCGTTTGACGAGCCGGTCACCAAAGTCCGCTTCTGATTTTATGAGCGATTCCAGGTTTCTCATAGCAGCAGACTGTTTTTCCTGGAACGACGTTAGTTCCATTCTGATTTCGGTGATCGAGACTCGCTCGACCTCCATATCTTCCTTCCGGAGCGAGAGTTCTGCCTGAAGGGCTTCTATGTTGGCTTGGGCGTTCGTATGCCCGGATTCTAGGTTGCGAAGAATCTCGCTTGATTCAGCGATCTCCGCGTTAAGTTCCTGCCGTGATGCAGCGCGCACCGCTGTCTCCGCATCAAGCGCTTTAATGTGTTCTTTCGTGCGGCTGATGTCCTCTCCAACGCCGAGACGATCCTTTTCTTTATTAATATATTCGATGTCGGCGCTGTGGATCTGCCGAGCGACGTCAGCTTCGAACTTTTTGTCCGACTCAATAGAGGCATCAAGGGAAGAGAGATTTGCTTCAAGTTTCGCAACATTTACGGTCAAATCCGCCACTTCGTGTTCGAGATCCTTGATTTCGCGGCGCTTGGTAAGCATGCCTGTTCCAGAGGCATCAACAGTCCCTCCGGTTACTGCTCCCCAAGGATCGAGGATCTCCCCAGCAAGGGTTACGACTGTCTTGTCGAATCCGTCTTTATTCCATAAATAGAGGGCGGTATCCATGGTGTCGACCACGACCACATCACCGAGCAGATATTGAGCAACACTGTTGTAGCTTTCGTTGCAGCGTACGATTTTGAGGGCCGTACCAATGACACCAGCATGACCGTTTTTGACATAGGGTGCCGACTTGATTTCCCGCGGGGTTCTGGGTACGAAGGTACTTCTGCCGCCGCTCTTCGTTTTCAAGTATTCAATAGCTTTGAGAGAATCGTGCTGGGAATCAACGACAACGTATTGAAGCCGTTCGCCGAGAACCGCTTCAATTGCGACTTCGTACTGCGGCTCGGTCTCAATCATGTCCGCAACGAGACCGTGGATCGTGCCGATCCGTTCATTAGACGAGCCTTCTTTTTTCGCCGACATGACGGTCCGAACGCCCTTCTGATAGCCTTCGAGACTCTGTTCCAACTCGATCAGAGAGCGAAGCCGCGAATTTTGGGCCGCGAGACGGTTCTTCGTCTCGTTCAATATATTCTCCACCGATTTTTTTCGGGCAAGGGCCTGCTCAAGGCGTTCGGATATCCGGGCATGCTCTTCCTGTGCAGCATTTTTCCGCGCAACGACTTCGTCGAGTTCTCTCTCTTGGGTAGCAATATGAGCCGTTAGTTCCTGGAGCTTCCATTCCAGATCTTCTTTATCCTTCAAACCCCGTGAATCTTGCTCGTCGAGCTGGGAGATCCGCGTCTGCAGATTCGATATACGGGTTTTCTCTCCGGCAGTCGCCGCCATCGCGTTCAGAACATCGGTCCGCGTCTCGTCAAGAGAGAGTTCTTTTTCTCTGAGTTCGCGGGAGAGGGCTTCCAGGTGGTCCATTCGATCGACCAACACGGCGTTCTTTTCATTGATCGAAGCGGCCAGCACACGGGACTCATCCTCATGCAGCACCTTCTGTGAAGTCACCCGGACGGCTTCCTGCTTCAGATATTCCATCTCCGAAATGTCGCGACCGCGCTGCTCTGTGAGAGAAGCGATCTGGCTCCGTGACATCTCAACGCGGTGTTCGGCACGACTGAGAGTGTTTTCCGTTTCATGGATCTTGTGCCTCAACGCCGCCAGTTCATGCTCAGCGGAGAGGGCATCAGCCCGTGACTCTTCAATTGTCGACTCGATCCTCCCGAGGTCGGCATGAAGCCCTGTTACGTCATCTTCGGCCTTCCTAAACTCCTCTGTTACTGCCGTCCATTCGGTCCCGAGGTTCGAGTAATCGACGGAGGAGAGGCGATAGTCGAGGTCTTTCATTTCGGCACGGAGCTTTTGGTACCGTTCCGCCTTTTTCGCTTGTCGTTCGAGGGAGTTAAGCTGGCGCTTCACTTCGATGATGATATCGTTGACCCTGAGCTGGTTCTGATGGGTGGATTCGAGTTTGGAGAGCGCTTCCTGTCTGCGGGCTTTGTACTTCATGATGCCAGCCACTTCCTCGAACAGAAATCGCCGGTCTTGCGGTTTGGAGGAAAGGATCTGTTCCACCTTGTCCTGCTCGATGATGGCATGAATCCGGGCACCGACGCCCGCATCCATCATAAGGTCGCGGATGTCTTTAAGACGGCAGGGGATCTTGTTGATCAGGTATTCGCTCTCGCCAGACCGATAGAGACGACGGGTGATCTCGATCTCTTCATATTGCCCGAATTCCGAAGACAGGCTCCCACCGACATTCGTAAGCCTCAGCGTCACTTCAGCCATACCCAGCGGCTTGCGGTTTTCGCTCCCGTTGAAAATTATATCCTCCATCTTGTCGCCGCGAAGATGCTTAGCGCTTTGTTCACCCAGAACCCAGCGAATTGCATCGGAGATGTTGCTCTTTCCGCAGCCGTTGGGACCCACAACGGCAGTCACACCGGGCTGAAAAGTGATCGTAGTCTTGTCGGAAAAGGATTTGAAACCGATCATTTCAAGGGTTTTGAGATGCATAGGCCTCCCGGTAACAGAATATTTTAAAGTTTCGTGTACACTGTAAAACGTAATTGTAGAAATTATGTTGATGCCATGTTGATGCCACTGTTTAGTCGATTTTATAGCATAAGCCTGATGATTTGTAAAGGGAAAAATAACAAGGTAAAGTGTTTGGATGGATGAAATATACAATATATTGTGGTGGTAGGGTTTAGACTTCCCGGTGTAAAAGTCGCTTAAAACCTATTTCCATGGGCAAATAAATCGCCAGAATGTTGACGATCATAGCAACGCAAAAAGAAAGAATGATAGGTACCCAGCCAATCCCTTTAACTCTGAATCCTGCAGTTTGAGCCATAAATAATTTGTATACGGGCCAAGCTTCGAAAGAAATGACGCAACCGATAAACAGCATAGTCAGCAACATATAAACAATCCCTCCGAAGCCTGTCGGAATCTGTGCCGCATTTTCGTACTTGAATTTGGGGTATATGGCGCCGACACCCACACCGAGCGCCGTGATTCCAAAGGTCATCATGAAGACGCTGACGATGCCGAGAACCATCATGAATGGAGTGACCTTGAGCAGGATATTGGATAGAACGATCAACGCTTCTGCGAGCGCCAAGAGTGGGAGCAGACTGCTCCAGAATTTGGACCAAAGAAAGTTTTTCAGGGAAAGCGGGGCCGATCGAACGATCCAGAATGAAGCTCCTTCAAGACTAACCGCAGGGAAAACGAAACGTACGGCGACGGCAGAGGTTACGAAACCGACCATGCCTAGGTTCAGAAAGGAAATGAGGTTCTGGAGAAAAAAACTTGGCATAGCAACACGTTCCAGGGGGAGGAGTTTGAAACTGTAAATGTACACCACCATCAGGGCGAAAATAAGAAAAAGCTGGGACCACTGTGATGTGTCGCGAAAGAACAGTTTGATGTCCTTCAGTACGATCGCGCGCATCTTACCCGGGAAGGGGCTGGAAAGGGCTGTGAAGAATGCGTCCGCCGCCCTTGATCGAGAGATCGGGGACTTTTTCCCCTCCTGGGATCTCGACCAGCCGGAGTAAAAGATTTTCAGGCATGACCATTCCCCTATCACGATGCCGGCAAGCGCTGTGCTCCAGAGCATCATGAGATAAAAAAATGATTCGCCCACCGTCCGTCGAAGCAGGGGAGAGAGAATATACGTTGCCCAAGAACTCGGCAGGAGGGGAGATACGGGTGCGCGCATGGCTGTGAGATACTGCACGATCGAGGGAAACGCATCGGGATCAACGAGTTTCTCAGGTTGAAGCAGACGGAAAAGAATATAGAGGACTACAAAAGAAAGCAAGCCGAACAGCACGATGATATCCTTTGCTCTCCGCGCGGGAAAAGCGTTGACCAGGAGCATTGTCACGACTATACCCAGGGCTGCCGGAATGCATAAGTAAGGAACTATGGTGAAAATCAGACCGACATAAAATAAAAAAGAAGCCTTGAACACCATGCCAAAGGCTAGGAAGACTGGCAGGCCGTAAATCAGCGTCATCCATGATGAGTCGATGATCGTCTCGATGAACTTGGCGCGGTAGATGGTCTCGATCCTGACTGGCGCGGAGAGAAGGATATCGAGCTCTCCGGATAGATAAAAAGTGGAAAGCGCAGTGACAACGTTGCTGAATAAAAGAACGGAAAAGAACGTCAGCAGTATCATGGCCAGCAACCGCAACGCAAGCAGGTCTCCGAGGCCTTCGATGGTCCTGAAGTAACTGAGGACGCGGTAAGACACACCGAACAGAAAGGCCCAGAAGGCGAGACCAAGAAGGACAAGCACGAAGGTTCTGAGCCTGTCCCCCGGCGCCAGTTTCGTGAGCCTATTTCTTACTGCATAATACCGTGTTGAAAGAAGAAGAAACATGGTGTAGTTGTCCTGCCTTAAAAAAAAGTTTTTCCACAGAAAAACCGAGAAAAACTGTGAGGCCACCGGCTTTAAAACCGCAACACAATCCGTTGAAGCATGGTCAGAGGAAATGTAACCGAATCCCGGGGACCTCCTTTTTCACGAGAAAGCTTCGTCCCCGCCGGTCAGCTTCAAGAAGATCGGTTCAAGGTGGCTTTGTTCCATTCGAGCCATACGGCCGAGATCTTCGACACTGCCTTCGGCTATGATTTCACCTTTATGGATTATTGCAACGCGCGTGCACATCTGCTCTACTATTTCCAGCGTATGTGTGGACATAAAGACAGTAACCCCCGTTGATGCAAGATCTTTAAAGATGTCTTTCACCAACCGGGCGCCGCGGGGATCAAGACCGACCATGGGTTCGTCCACGACAAGAACTTTGGGTCGGTGGAGCAGGGCCGACGCCATTACCAGGCGCTGTTTCATACCATGGGAAAAATTCTCAATAAGCTCGTTTTTCCAATCACTTAATCCGAATTGCGAAAGAAGTTCATTAATTCTTCCTGTTGCATCTGTCATTTCATACAAACGTGCGACGAATTGCATAAACTCCACGGCAGTCAGTTTTTCATATAGAAAAGGTCTGTCTGGAATGAATCCAGTAATGAATTTAGCCTTGAGTGGCTCTTTTTGCACGTCAAAACTACCGATGACGGCTCTTCCGCTCGTGGGCTGAAGCAACCCGGCAATCATTCTGATGGTCGTTGTCTTCCCAGCACCATTCGGACCTAGAAATCCGAAAATCTCGCCCTGAGCCACATCAAGGCTGATAGAGTTAACGGCGATAAGTTTGCCGTAGTTTTTTGTGAGGTTGATGAGTTTTAGCATATTTCATCTAAACGCCGATGACGTTATAGAGATCATGTTCATCCTTGGTTACGTCGATCCTATTTGTATTCCAAAATCTCGATTTTCAACTTACCGACGAGCTTAATAATATCAGATTGACGGTCGAGGTCTCCCGCAACGAACCGAATATGCGTAGCGTCAGCAGGGAACTGATTGAACGTAGGATCCACGGCAAGCCATTTCCCGATCCAGACTTCGGGCCAAGCATGATAGTAGAAGCCGTTCTCCATGTACACGATTCCAGCGTCCATGCGCGTGGGAATGCCCGCGGCGCGGGCAAGGGCTGTGTAGAGTGCTGTATGCTCTTTACAATCGCCTTCACGGGTATTTAAAACTTCAAGGGCACTAGGAATGCTCACCACAGGTTTTTTTACAAGCGCTCCATATACCCATTCATTCAGTTTTTTGGCGGCTTCGCCTGCGCCTTTTTCGCCGGACAGGATTTTCGCAGACTGGTCTATGATCTTGCTGTCGTCGCTCTGTATAAATGCATTTGGTTGGAGATAGTCAGCAAGCTCCTTTTTCGAATAAGGCAGGTGATACCCTGATGCTGCGTTGTCTCTGGTTATCTCAACGACATCACCCATTTCCCGCTGCCCGTCGCCGTCGAGCTGGAAGCCCCGCAGGTCCACACCTTTCAAGCGCACGCGAAGGAATCTTACCTTTGACGATTCCTTAATAGGATCAGAGGGGATCATCGTAAGATCGATGATATCGACGACAGGACCTCTTTTGTCACGATTCTTTGCTTCCGACATACTTTCCCTCAAGATGACATACCCAAGGGCGCTTTCTTCCTTGATCGTTTCCCCGTTTTGCGTGATCCAGGAAGTTGTTTCCATCCCCTGGACGGATTCCTTGAGCTTGTAGATCGATTGTTCCCCATCGCCGATCTTGATGTGCTCTTTTGACTCCACATTGATTACATCATCTTCAGAAGACAGGGTGGCTGGATTAAAAACAGTAAAACGGTATTGTTTGCCCGCTTCCAGACCGGCGAGAAGAATTGCGGGTTTGATGTTCGGAGAGAGATAAAGAGGATGAGGAAGGTTAATTTTTTCAGAACGCCGTTGACCGCCCGTATCGATATCCAGAACGAGCCTTTTATCGATCACCGCGCCCTTTATCTTCATTGTGGTCATCCCGGAAATCATGGTAAAATCAAAATACTTTAGAAGAAAGGTCTTTGTTGTGTAACTGTTAATGACTGTTTTCACGCGCTGCACCGAACCGAACACAAGGATGTCGAGTTCGGACTCTTCTGTGAGATGATAGGTCTCCGCTTCGGGGATAGTCTGAGTATGAGCATACCCAATTTTTCTGCCCTGTTGGTATATGCCGAACCATTCATCTGCGGCTCGCACTCCTTCTTCCGTGGCTGCATCGAGTGCAATGACCGAGGTCGGACGAATGTAGGTGCGCTCGACTAGCAGCGCGACCATGGTGAACCAGAAAAGAAGGATTATGGTGCTGATGACTTTTTTTCGCATGAGATTCACTTTCCGCAGGTCCGTTCATACGACTGTGAAATATTACTTATGTTAACCGCTACAACCGGCATTGTCAATTATGATTCATCAATCGGTGTTGTTTGTTGTCTCTGCTTTATGATATAGTTACCAAAGAAGAGGCGTTAACGCAATCTGTCCCTCCTTTTACACGAGGGTTGGGCGCGCAATGAAACGCTGATACGATAGTTTAAAAATTAATTTGGAGCATGATTCTGCTTCGAAAGGATGCTGTATGAAAGATCTTTCATCGTTGGTCGCTCGGATCTTTTTGTCGGGGATATTTCTGGAATCAGGCTTTAGCAAGATTGCGGCCTTTGCATCTGTCAGACAGCAAATGGCAGCACAGGGCATGCCCTATACGGCTATCCTGCTATGCTGCGCGATTGCCATCGAAATCGTCGGAGGATTGTCGCTCGTGCTAGGTTACCGAACGAAGTTAGGTGTGTCGGCTCTCTTGATTTTTCTTGCCATTGCCACGCTCATTTTTCACACTCACTTCGCCGATCATATACAGAAGATTCACTTCTTGAAAAACCTTGCGATAATGGGTGGCCTCCTTATGGTTCTCAATTACGGGCCCGGCTCAGTGAGCGTAGATCGATAATTCACTGTAGTTCTTGTTCGCAACGATTGCTGTGACCGTCAGTTGCGTCTGCGGTACATTCAGCGAGTTATGTGTCGCCAAAAAAAATGCCCCTGTTGAGCGACTTTGTCTTCCTAATTACGTTCGCGAGTCGAAACTAAACAAGCCGGACAAAAGCTGGAACAAAACCTGTTCTCCCAAAGTGATAATGTCGTATTCTCCCCAAGCAGAAATGTCGTATTTCCGTTAGGATGCTCTCCCAGAGA
>Ga0209415_10016341_pt1 | contig 11936 bp, 5 predicted proteins | sample PeaSoiSIISIP2007_FD_187696 | JGI IMG/M metagenome (GOLD analysis project Ga0209415, IMG submission 187696) | Peat soil microbial communities from Weissenstadt, Germany - SII-SIP-2007 (SPAdes) (version 2) | ecosystem: Environmental > Terrestrial > Soil > Wetlands > Peat | place: Germany... | reverse complement strand
CGGGAGGATGAGCTGGAGGACGCGCTGATGGGGTCGGCGCGGGAAGCGGTGAGCTGGCTGGACCGGCATGCCGCCTACACCCGGACCGGGCACCATTCGGCGCGGACGGGGGAGTGGCGGGACGGCGGCGGCCTGGTCGCCAGCTTGTTCCCGCACCACCTGTCCCGTGACGGCGACCCGCAGCTGCATGTGCACGTCGCGATCTGGAACCGGATCCAGCGCGGCGACGGCGCCGACGACAAGTGGCGCACCCTGGATTCGCGGACCCTGCACAACCAGCGGCTCGGCGTGGCCCCGGTCACCGACCGGATCCTGGAGACCAAACTGACGGCGCTGGGCTACGTGATGGTGCCGCGGGCCGACGGCAACGGCGCCGAGATCGGCGGGGTCAGCCGGGATGTCATGGACCTGTTCAGCTCCCGCTCCGTCGCCGTCACCGGCGAACTCGGACGTCTTGCCCGCGAGTACGAGGCGGTGCATGGCAACCCGCCGTCCCGGCGCACGCTGTGGCTGCTGCACCAGCAGGCCGGCCAGAACACCCGCCGCACCAATGAGCAGGCGCGGCGCACGCTGGCCGGGCAGACCGGGGCGACCGAGCCCACCGCGGCGCAGCGGCTCGCCGCCTGGGAAGCCCAGACCGTGCACCGCGAACTGCGCGCACTGTCGGCCGTGCACGAGCAGGTCACGGCGTTCGCCTCCGCGCACGCCGATCGCGCACCGGCGGTGCTGCATGATGCGGCCAAGCGCACCGCCGCCCGGATCGCCGTGGCCGAAGTGCAACAGCATCATGCGGTGTGGTCGATGGCTCAGCTCCGGTTCGAGGTGCACCGGGCGCTCCCGGTGCTGCCACCGGGCGCCGACGGCGAGGCGGTGGTTACCGAGGTGGCCAAGCTGGCTGCCTCCGGGCGGGCCGGGGCCGAGGTTGTTCAGGTCACCGCGCCGGACATCACCGACGTGACCAGCCTCGGTGTCCGTGCCTCCGACGGCGGCAGCATCTACCGGCCGCCGAACGAGGAACGCTACTGCACACTGGCCCACCTGGACGCCGAGGAGCACATCCTTGCGGCCGCCAAGCGGACCGTGCCCCAGCTCGTCAGCGAGGAGCGTGCTCGGGCTGCGGTCGCACGGACAGATCTCAGCGCCGAGCAGCGCGGGGCGGTGACGACGATGCTCACCGCGACCACGGCGGCGGTGGTGCTGGTCGCCCCGGCTGGGGCGGGCAAGAGTCGCACGATGGCCGAGTTCGCCCGGCTGTGGACCACGTTCACCGGCCGCCGGGTCATCGGCCTGACCACCTCCACCAACGCCACCCGGGTGCTGCAGCACGAGGGCCTGGCCGAGAGCTACAACATCGCCCAGTTCCTCGGCAAGATCGAAGGCTCCGACCAGCTGCGCCGGCCCATACCCCTGCACCAGGACGACGTGCTGGTGCTGGATGAGGCCAGCCAGCTCGACACCGCCGACCTGGCCATGATCACCCAGGCCGCCCGCCAGGCCGGAGCCCGGATCATCGCGACCGGCGACACTGCCCAGCTCGGCGCTGTCCAGGCCGGCGGCATGTTCCGTCTCCTGGCCTCCGAGGTTCCCGCCGCAGAGCTGCACCAAGTCCGCCGGTTCGCCGCTCAGTGGGAGCGGGAGGCCAGCGTCCGGCTCCGCGACGGCGACCTGGCCGCGGTCGCCGTCTACCACCTGCACGGACGGATCCGCGGTGGCGACCAGAAAGCCGTCTACGAGTGCGCCGCCTCCCTATGGCTCACCGACCATCTGCGCGGCAAAGACGTCCTGCTGCTGGCCGGATCCAACGCCGAAGCCGCCGAACTCTCCCGGCGGGTACAGGCCAAGCTCACCCAGCTCGGCCACGTCGGCCCGCCCCAGGCCACCCTGGCCGACGGGAACCACGCCGGAGTCGGTGACCTTATCCGCGCCCGCCTCAACACCAAGATCGACGCAGGCGGCAGCCAGCTCACCAACCGGGACACCCTCAAAGTCACCGCCCTGCGCGGCCCCGACGCCGAAGCGCGGCGGCAGCGCCCCGACGGCACCTGGACCGACCCGTTCCGGGTTTCCCGCTCCTATCTCGCCGACCACGCCGAGCTCGCCTACGCCGGCAACGTTCACGTCGCCCAGGGCCGCACCGTCGACACCGCCCACCTGCTCGTCACCGAGTCCCTGTCGCGGCAGGCCCTGTACGTCGGCATGACCAGAGGCCGCGAGTCCAACACCGCGCACGTGGTAACCGGCCAGAGCGCCCCACCCGGCCAGGAGCTCTACCAGCAGGCCGCCCCCGAATCCGTCCTCGCCGACATCATCCAGCGCGACACCGGCGACCTGTCCGCCACCGAACAGATCCGCCAGGCCCAGGAATGGCCCGGCGGAACCGGCCACCTACTGACCCTGTGGACCGCCACCGTCCGACAGACCCTCTACCCCGACATCGACCAGCAGATCAAAGCCCGGCTCACCGAACACGAAGGCTGGCGCTACGACCGCGAGCACTCCCGCAAAATCCTCCAGCAGCAGCTCCGCGCCGCTCAGCTGGCCGGCCACGACGTCAGCGCCCTCATCGACCAGATCACCAACGCCCCGATGGATGGCGCCCGGTCTATCTCCAGCGTTCTCCACCACCGCCTGCTGCAGCTCGCCCTGCCCCAGCTCGCAGGCCACGAGGTGACCTGGGCCCGGCGGACACCGGGCGGTGCCCCAGCTGTTGCCCACGAGCTGGCCGCCGGACTCGACGACCGGGCCCGGGCCCTCGGCGAACAGATGGCCGCCAGCCCCGGCCCCTGGCTGGCCCGTCACCTTGGCGTAGTCGCCGCCAACGCGTCTCCCGCTCTGCGCGAGGAATACGCGCGGCGGGCCGCGGCGGCCGCGGCGTACCGGGAAGCCGCCGGGATCACCGACCCTCAGCAGGCCGTGTCATTTCTCCCGCATCGCACCAACCCCGAGCTCGAAGACATGCGCCTAGCCGCCATCCGCGCCCTGGAAATCCGCGACGAAAGTGACATCATCCGCGGCATGACCCACGGCGAGCTCGAATCCCGCACTCTTGAGGCCGAACGTGCTCAGGCCAGCGCCCCGCCAGACGTCTCCCGCCAGCTCCGGCTGACCGCCCAGGCCGAAGCCGACGCCTGGCAGCAATCCGCTGAGGCGGCCATACGCCACGACCAAACCGAAGCCGCAAGCGCGAAGACGCTTGCCGACCAGCTCGCCGCCGAGCGTAAGCAGCTCGAGGTCAGCAACGCCCGCTACGAGCAATGGTCCGCAGCCACCACTAGCACCAGGGAAACGGCCGCAAAAGCCCGAGCCGAGCTTGAGCGCCGCGGCCACGTCCGAGAACAGACCGAACCGTCACAGCCTCGGGCCGAAGCCGAGCCCGAAGTCGATAACGCCGTTGATCCAAGCGTCGAGCGCGAGCACCAGGTCTCCGTCACCATGGACGAGCCACGGCTACCCGAGCAGACACCCCGGCCTGAGCTCACACCTCAACACGACTCCGCGGCCGCCCAGGAGCCAGACGGCCGACCCAGCCCTGACCACCAGGCGGCCCGTGCCGACGAGCTGCTCGCCCAGGCCGCCGCGGCAGCCGGGCGTATCGCCGCCGAGCACGCCGAGCGTGAGGCTAGGTCTGAGTACACCGCCCGCCTCGAGCGTGAAGCACAAACTCAGCCGGAGCCCACTCTGGAGAGGCAGGCCCAATACGACGTGGAGATGGAGCTGTAGATCAGCTGATGCTGGCGTTGCGGGCACCCCAAAGACCGTACGGGCTTCCCGCGCTGCGGTTTCATGTGTCCAGTTGCGTCCGCCAAGGTGGTGTGCTGACCAGCCCGATTGATGGGCGTGACGCAGTCCTGTAAGGCTGCCACCGCGTAATTCTTTGGAAGGCCTCTCACGGTGCTTCTGAAGGAGACATGTCAGCCAGTTGTGCCGATCGGGCGGAGGAGGAGACCGGAATCTGTCGTGTGGTCCGGGTCTGGTAGTCGGCGTACAGGGGTCCAGGCTTGCACGGCGCGTTCCCACCACATGTGCGCGTTCTGGCCCGTCGGTGAGAGTCGCCGTGCAGTCGCGTCGCTCTGCCCCGTCCTGGAGTTCGACGTGCGGGTGTTTGATCAGTTTCCAGTACCAGACTGGATGCTGTGCCGCACCGTCTCGGGATGCCATGGCAGCGTACTGGCCTTCGTGTTCAACTCGCATCAGGACGGTCTTCCGGAGCTTCCCGGACTTCGCACCTACATAGGTGAGTACCACAACCGGGTGCCCCTCCCACGTGCCACCCTCGGCGCCGCCTGTGCGTTCGAAGGTTTCGGCCTGGTCGCGCGCGAACGCCGACTTACTTGGCTCGTACTCTCCGGAAAGAGGCATGTCTGTTCTACCAGCGTGACTGTTTGGCGCGGGTGACGGATCTCCCCGATATTCGCTCATACGATCCGTCACCTCCCCTCTCCCTCCAACGGGACGCAACCCGGCCCCGGCTTCAGCGGGTGTGCCGTCCGGTTCAGCCAGGACTGCTTCGCGCCGGCGCGGCGGTATCCGCGTGCGCGCCGCTGCCTGCTTGCTCGCTTCCCGCCGGTTCCGTGTCCGGCGGCATGACATGGGCGGTAACCACGTAGGCGACGACCACCGCCACGATCACCAGTGGCATGACGGCCAGGCCGTCGGAGGCCAGCAGCAGGGTGGCGAGCAGGACCGAGCTCAGCGGCAGCTTGAGCATCACGACGGTCATCGCGCCGATGCCCATGGCGACCCCGGCCACCAGCGGCAGCCCGGGCAGGTGGGACAACGCGATCCCCCCGGCCGCGCCGAGGTACATGGCCGGGAAGATGGGCCCGCCCCGGAAGCTGCTCAGCGACACTCCGTAGGCGAGCCCCTTGCAGGCCAGCAGTAGCAGCAACGCGCCCACCGAATAGGTGGCGGCGTGGGTGATGAGCGGCCCGAGATCGTCCTGCCCGGAGAAGAGCACCTCCGATGCTGGCTTGCCGGTCGCCTCGGCGTAGATGATCGCGAGCACCGCGACGGTCACGCCGGCCAGCGGGACCACCATCATGGTCCACTTGTCCGCGTAGGTCCGCAGGTAGCGCGCCAGCCACCGGATGGCCGGGCCGGCCACGGCGGCGGCGACCCCGATCGCGATCGCCCAGCCGAACTCGGCCACATCGGGCCGGTGGAAGACGGGCAGGCCGGGAATGGCCAGCGAGAACGTGCCCAGCCCGGTCAGGCTGTCCAGGCCGATGAAGATCAGCGCGCCCACGCCTGAGGCCAGCAGCCCGGGCACCAGCACCAGGCCCAGCGTGGGCCCGCCCAGCCCGGACGCTTCCATGATCAGGAAGGCGCCGATGATGGGCGACCCCAGCAGCGTGCTGAGGGCCGCGAAGCTCCCGGTGGCGGCCAGCACTGTGACCCCCTGGGCGGGCACCGGCCGCCTGGCGGCGCGGGTGGCGAGCACCGCCAGGCCGCCGCCGAGGGCGATCAGCGGCATCTCCGGCCCGACCACGGCGCCGAACGCCAGCGTCGCCAGTGCCGCCAGGATGACCCCAGGCAACTGAGCTGGCGTCGGCGGGGGGTGGAGCTTGAACCCGTCGGCCGGCGATGCCCCGCCCTTCCCGGGCAGGTACCGGATGGCCAGACCGGCGAGCACGCCGCCGATGGCCAGTACCGGCAGCGGCCACCACACCGGCGCGGCGGAAAAACCGAGCCCGTGCGGCAGGTGGGTGAAGATCTCCTTCTGCAGGTAGCTGACCAGGGCCAGGAAACCGTAGGCGGCCGCGGAGATCGGCACGCCCAGGACCGCCGCCAGGACCACCAGCCCGACGTAGGCGCGGCTGCGCAGCAGGGTCGCAGGGTCCGGCGGTCCTGGCGGGCTGCCCTGCGGGGCGCCCGGCGGAGTCGTCGTATCCGGCGGGGCTGGCGCGCCCGGCGCGCCCGGCGCCGGCGGGTTATCTGGCATGGCCATCAGCCCTTCCTCGTGTCACCGGTATGGTTGCGCCGGGTCTGCGGGCCTTGTGCCGGCGGTGGTGGCGCCGGGCAAGCACGACGCACGCTGCGGCGGCTACGGTCTGGTGCTGGCGGTGCTCCCGGCCGGCTCGTCGGCGGCGAGGCCCAGGTCCCGCATTTCCCGGACCGACTTGCCCTTCAGCTTGCGTCCGAGCAGCGGGCGGCCGTCGGAATGCTGGTAGACACCGGCGGGCTCCTTGGCGAGCGGTTCCTCCCAGCCCCGGTACAAGGCGATGACCCGAATCGTGAAGCCGATCACGAAGGCGATCCCGGCGGACCACCAGGCGTTCAGGCCGGCCCAGTCGCACAGCACCCAGACGATGCCGGTGAGCGCGGCGATCGCGACGAACCATTCGCCGCGGACGAACTGCTTGGGGGGCACCCCGCTGGTCACGTCGATGTAGTAGCGGCCCGCGGTGGGGCCCACGACCGCCAGCAGCAGGACGCCCAGGACCGGCAGGCCGGCCTTTTCGGCCGCCTCGGCCCCGGTGATCGCGTACCAGGGCAGCGAGAACGAGGTCATGAACTGGAACAGCCCCTCGCGGAACAGCTGCCCTCCGGAGAAGGCGATCCGGTACCCGATGATCCCGGCGGCCAGGCACAGCAGGATGTAGGCGGGGTTGGTGAGCGCGGACGGGACCTTGTTCAGCAGCACGTCCCGGGTGACCCCGCCGCCGATGCCGCCCAGCAGGGCCATCAGCAGCACGCCGACGATGGTGAAGTTGCGGTAGTGGTCGGGCCGGCGGGCGAGCAGCGCGCCGTTCAGCGCGTTGGTCGTGGCGGCTATCAGGTCGAGTGTGGTGAAGCTGCCGGTCCACTTGAAGCCGCCGATATGCACGCCCTGCGCCGCGGCGGCCAGCGCGTCTATGCTCATCCCGGCACCTCCAGGACGAGCCCGTGCGGGCCGGCCGCGAATCGCACCAGCAGCCGCTGCGAGCCCGAGGCCAGCCAGCCGTCGACCGCCGCGGCGGGCGCGGAGCCCGCGGCCCAGCCGAGCGTCATCGAGGAGCCGGGCGGGACCAGCGGGCCGATCCCCTTCAGCCGCCGCGCGGAGACGCTGCGGCTTGACCACAGTCCGAACAGGGCGCCGGCGACGATCCCGAAGGCCCCCCAGGCGATGCCGGTGACCAGGCCGCGCTCGGCCGCGCCCAGGACCCCGCCGTTGCCGGCGAAGCCGACGATGAGCCCGTAGACCAGCCCGAACCCTCCCCAGCCGACGATGTCGGCCTTGGCGACCGCGGCCGGGCCCATCGTGGGGTCGATGACCCGCCGCTTGCCGTGCTCGTCCGCCTCGATCACCAGCTCCACCTGGGGGACACCGGGCGGGCCGCCTTTGGCTGTGCCGCCTTTGGCTGTGCTGCCCTTGGCCGGTCCGGCCGCCGCGAGCGCCTGGCGGGCCGCATGCTCGCCGGCGAACCGGACCAGGATCATGCTCAGCTGCGTCGCCGCCAGGGTGTCCGCCTGCCTGGCGCCGCTGCCGGCTGGACCATTGCCGTCCGGGCTGTCGGCGGTCTGGACCACCTGGCCGGACAGATCGGACCCGATGGCCGCCACGCTGGCCACCGCCGCGGACGGGGCGGCGGCGGCCAGGATGCGCTGGGGATCGGATCCCTGGATCCACGCCGTCAGCGCCGAGGAGCCGGCCGGGAGATGCTGGCCGATGCTCTTGCGCTGGTCCTTGCTGAGCCGGGACAGGGAGTAGTAGCTGAACAGGCCGCCGCAGATCGCGCCGAGGATCGCCCAGACCCCCAGTCCCTGGACTCCGCCGGTGATCAGCCCGAACACTCCCCAGGTCAGCGCGGCGGTCAGCGCGCCGGCGATGCCCTGCCGCGGGTAGTGCAGGTGGAGCCGTCGCTTGGGATCGACCGTCACGATGATCTCGTCGAGGATGGAGTCGCCGTGCCCGCGGATGCGCTTGCTGATCGCGCCGCGGGCCTTGGCTGCGCGCTTGTCGCCGGTGAAGTACGCCAGCAGGACGCACAGGCGCACATCGCCGGCCAGGCTGGTCATCCGGCCTGGTGCTCGATCCCGTGGCCGGGATCGGGCAGTTCGTCGTGAGATCGCACCAGCGCCGTCACGTACTGGGTGATCACGCCGACCTGGAGGTGCGATTCGGGGCGCAGCTCGCCCGGCCCCGGCGGGGTGTAGGGGTCGGGTGTCCCCGGCTTGATGGGGGGCTCGGCCGCCAGTGTCTTCAAGAACGCGCCCGCGGCCGCCGCCATCGGATGCGCGACCCAGGCGTGCGGGAAACCGACCGGGTGTTCTTCGCGGGGATCCCATTCCAGGTTGTGGATGTGCGGCGCGTTGTACGCGCTCCAGGCTGAGAACATCTCGTCCTGCTGGAACAGGTGCAGCTTCCACTGCCGCCACTTGACCGACTGCAGCCGGTTGCCCTGCAGGCACAGCACCGTGTCCCGCCCCGATTCGGCAGCGTCGCCGAGCAGGAACTCGCGCAGGTCCATGCCGTCGACCTGCCGGTCCGCCGGCACCTGCGCCCCGGCCGCCAGCAGCAGCGTGGTGAACCAGTCCACCTGGTGAACCAGCTCGTTGCTGACCCTGCCCGCCGGCACCTTCCCGGGCCAGCGCACGATGCACGGAGCCCGGTTCGAGCCTTCCAGGGTGGTGAACAGGCCACCGCGCCACGGCCCGGAAAACCCGGCCCACTGCCCGCCGAACTGGTCCGGGTCGCCCACTGGGTAGCGGTACTCAGAATCGGCGCCGTTATCAGACGCCCATACCACGATCGTGTTCTCGGCGATGCCCAGCTCATCGAGGGCATCCACGATCCGGCCGGTGAAGTCATCGATCTGGGTCAGCAGGTCGGCCCAGTTCCCCCGCCTGGTCCTGCCCGCGTACTCCGGGTCGGGGATCGAAGGATTGTGGACCTGGGTGTAGGGCAGGTACACGTAGAAGGGCTTGTCCTGCTCGGCGGACCGCCGCATGAAGTCGATCGCCCAGTCGGTGATCCTGCGATCGAAGTCGGCCCGGAATTCCGCGTCGTAGGTGGCGAGCACCTCGGATTTGGAGCCCTTCTTCCGGGAGAAGATCGGTTCCAGTTCCAGGGGGATCTTCGCGTCGCCGGCGTACGGCCGGGCCGTCACCTGGCCCTCGGGGAAGTACGACTGCATCGACCAGAGGACCTCATCGGCGGTCCTGGGCGACCACACCGCCTCGTCGAAGCCGAAATCGACCGGGCTGCGCTGCTCCGGGTCGCTGCCCAGATGCCACTTGCCCCACATCCCGGTGTTGTAGCCCGCGTCGCTGAGGGCCTGCGCGATCGTCACCTCCCACCGGGTCATCCCCTCCGGGCCCCCGGTGATCGGCACCACCTGGGTCCCCGAGCGGATCGAATGCCGCCCCGTCAGCAGGGCCGAGCGGCTCGGCGTGCACTGCGCCTCCACGTTGAAGTTCAGCAGCCTCAGGCCCTCACCAGCCAGCCGGTCGATCCGGGGCGTCGGCGCCCCGCGCAGCTCGCCGCCCCCGTAACATCCCAGCTCGCCCCAGCCGAAGTTGTCCCAGAAGAAGAACACGATGTTGGGTTTCTCGTCACTCACCAGCTCGCTCCATCCGTACCTTGCCTGAGAACGGTCGTTGATTCAGGTGGCGTTGATGAACCTGGCCGGCTTTAGCGACGGCGGGCGGCTCACCATGTCCTGGCATTCGTGTTGTCAGGCCGCCGTGTCAGCTGGCCGGCTCCCACACCGACTGCCATAGGTCGAGGCGGGCCTTCAGCGGATCCGGTCCGGCCGTCACACCCGCGTTGGCGAAGTCCAGCACGTGGCCCGTCGCCGGGTCGTAGCGTGGCCATTCGGGCAGGCCGGCCCCGTTCGGGTCACCGGTCCGCACGAAGTTGGCCCAGTAGCCGCTGACGGTCCGGGACATCTCCGCGTCGGCGCCCTTCCGCTCCCCCATGACAAATTCTTTTCCGTCGAAGGAGACGGGCATGGCGTACGCGAACGGTATTTCCATTCCGTGGATGGCACCGGGAAACACACTGCGGTAAGCCTCGTCCACGTAGGAGAAGCGGTAGTAATACGCGGGCTGGCCCGCCCCGGTCATCATCGCGGCCAGATGCCGGGTCGGCTCGATCATCGTCCGGTCCGCGTAGACCGCCTGGATGAGCGCCGGGAGGCTAGCGGCGCCGTCCGAGTCGTAGAGCTCGCGTGCCCGGGCCGCGAGCGCGCCGAACTGAGCGAACACCGCGTCCTTGGTCTCCGCCACGCTGGGCGCCAGGTCGAAGTTGTTCGCCCCGCACAGCACCGGCACCATCGCCTGCCGGCCACCGCGCAGCGCCGCCTCGGGCCTCTCGACCACCAGCCGCCCGTCGGCCATCGAGGCGGTAAAGCCCGGTATCTGCGGACCGCCGGCATACTCGACAACCGCCGCCGCGAAATCGACGCCATCCTCGGCCACCTTCTCCGCGGGCACGGCGCGCAGCGCCGCCAGCGCAGACCTGTCCTTGCCGTCGATGCCCGCGTCGCGGGCGTACTCCACGGCCCTGGACTCGGCGGAGTCCAGACTCCGCAGTGACAGCACGGCATCACGGGGAGACGGCAGGCCCGGAGACTCCAGGATCGCCCGGTGGAACAGGCCGCGCGCCATCGGCGAGATCAGGAGGGCCAGCACCGAGCCGCCGCCGGCGGATTCGCCGGCGACCGTCACGGTGCCAGGATCGCCGCCGAACGCCGCGATGTTGCGCCGCACCCAGTGCAGCGCCGCGATCTGGTCCATGAAGGCGTAATTGCCGCGCGGATCCTCCGGCGCCTCGGCGGCCAGCGCGGGGTGCGCGAAGAAACCCAGCCGGTTCTCGCGGTAGTTGAACGAGACCACGACCATGCCGCCCTGGCGGGTGAACCAGTCCATGACGTACCGTGACCCGCGCCCCCGGACACCGGCGCCGCCGTAGATCCACACCAGCACCGGCAACGGCTGGCCCGTCTGGCCGGCCGGGCGCCACACGTTCAGGTACAGGCAATCCTCGGAGGTCGGCCACTGCTGCGCCATGCCCTCGGTGGGGAGCTGCACCGCATCGGGGCCGAACTTCGACGCGTCACGAACGCCCTGCCACGGCTTGACCGGCTGCGGTGCACGCCACCGCAGCGCGCCGACCGGCGGCTGCGCGAACGGGATGCCCTTGAAGGAGACCAGATCACCCTGCGCCGTGCCGCGAACCGTTCCGCCCTCGATGCTCACATCCAGCTGGTCCTGTGCCATCCTTTTTCTCCTTCCACTCCGCTGCTGTTCCGGGGGGCTGATGAACACCGGCCCTTCGTTCGTCAGTTCATTCAGCTGACCACGGCCTGCCCGCGGTCGCATCATGCAGAGTGAGTGAAGCTGGGGCCAGGTGGTGCCACCTGAGGGTGACGCCTCGTCCCGGGACCGGCCGCCGCCGGGAGATCTTTGAGGAGGTCATCCGGGCGCCATCCTGCTGCGTATGTTCCTGGCGTAGCAGGTCAAGGGGACCCTGGTGCATGTGCCTGATTCGTGGTCTGCCGCCGCGGCAAATGGCCAGGAAACCTGGGCTTAACACAGGTGACCAGGCACTATCCAGCTCGGCTGGAAATGTCAATCCGCAGTGCCTGCGTGTTATCGTCGTGATAGCGGACAGGCTGCTCCAGACCGCGCCAGCGCCGGAGCTACCGCCTGGCGGTGGGTTGAGGCAGTGCCGGAGCCACCGCCTGGCGGTGAGTTCGGTAAGCAATCCTGGCGGCCCTGACATCGCGACCGGCACCGTACCGGCTGTCTGTCCGGCCGGGCCTGTTGCCGGGATTGACCTGGTCAAAGGTTCCGGAAGACCGTGGAGCGGCAGACCTTTGCGGGGGTGTGCGGCCAGGGCATGAGCGTGAGTAATCTGCGTCGGCGGGGTGGCGGCCGGTCACCGGGTGTGAGCAGGCCGGGTTTTGACCTGGTGGCGTCGAAGCTGCGTCGTCCGCTGATGCGGCCCGGGA
>Ga0209415_10016340_pt1 | contig 11936 bp, 9 predicted proteins | sample PeaSoiSIISIP2007_FD_187696 | JGI IMG/M metagenome (GOLD analysis project Ga0209415, IMG submission 187696) | Peat soil microbial communities from Weissenstadt, Germany - SII-SIP-2007 (SPAdes) (version 2) | ecosystem: Environmental > Terrestrial > Soil > Wetlands > Peat | place: Germany... | reverse complement strand
CCGGGCCCCGTCGATGCGGAGCCCCTCCTGGCCGCGGCCGGTCTTCACGACGACGCCGCGCACCCCGCGGTCCGCGACGAGCACGTTCGTGCCCCGCCCAAGCACGACAAACCACACGCCCGAGCGGTAGAGCCACGCGACAACCGCAGACAGCTCTGCGACGGTGCGGGGAAGCACCAGCACGTCCGCGGGGCCGCCGATCCGGAACGACACGTGGCGGGCCAGCGGCTCGTCCAGGCGGACCGCGCCCGGGGCGAGGCGCTCCAGCGCCGCGGCGACCGCTCCCGGCGTCGCCGGCGCGTCCCCGAGGCGCGACCGGGGATCAGCCACCGGCCCGCTCCTGGGTGCGCGCGCGCTCCGCGGCGCGCCGCCTCAGGCGGACGACCAGCTCGTCGGCGACCTTCCAGATGTCGCCGGCACCGATGGTCAGCACCAGGTCGCCGGGCTGCACGGTCTGCTCCAGCGCCGCGGCGACGTCCGAGGCGTCGGGGATGAACCGCACGGGCCGCCGCGCGGCCACCGCCCGCAGGACGATCCCCGCGTCGACCCCCGGGGCGGGAGCCTCGTCGGCCGCGTAGATGTCGGTGACGATCACCTCGTCCGCGCACTCGAATACCGCGCCGAACTGGGCGCCCACCGTTCTGGTTCGCGTGTACCGGTGCGGCTGGAACACGGCGATGATCCTGGCGCCGGGCCAGCACTGGCGCGCCCCCTCGAGCAGCGCGCGCACCTTGGTCGGGTTGTGCGCGTAGTCGTCCACCACGAGGACGCCGCCGACGTCGCCCCGCACCGTGAACCGCCGCTGCACGCCGCGAAACGCGGCGAGCGCCTGCGCGCAGACGGAAAACAGCACGCCCAGCTCGACGCCGACCGCGAGCGCGCCCAGCGCGTTTTGGACGTTGTAGCGGCCGGGCACCTCCAGGGTGACGAGGCCCAAGGGGGCCCCGGCGTGCCGCGCCTCGAAGACCGTGCGCCGCCCCGCCATCTCCACGACGCGCGCGGTGTAGGCCGCCCCGGCCTCGAGCCCGTAGGTCACGACCCTGGGGCGGACCGCCGCGGCGAGGTCGCGCCCCGCCGACGCGTCGGCGCAGATCGCCGCGAACCCGTCGGGCGGCAGGGCGTCCAGAAACATCCGGAACGTGTCCACGAGATGCGCCTCGGAGGCGTAGAAGTCGAGGTGGTCGGTCGCATCCAGGCTGGTCACCACCGCGATCCTCGGCGCGATCCACAGGAGCGAGCCGTCGCTCTCGTCCACCTCGGCGACCAGATCCTTCCCCGCGCCCACGCGGGCGTTGCCGCCGAAGTCCTCCACCTCGCCGCCGATCAGCACCGTCGGGTCGCTTCCGGCCCGCTCCAGGATCATCGCGGTCATCGAGGTGGTGGTGGTCTTCCCGTGCGTCCCCGCGACGGCGATCCCGCGCGTCCCTTCCATCAGGGAAGCGAGCATCTGGGCGCGGTGCATGATCGGCAGCCCCTGGGCGAGCGCGGCCTGGATCTCCACGTTCTCCTCGGGGACCGCCCGGCTGATCACCACGACCTGGCCGGCGCCCACGTGCTCGGGGGCGTGCCCGACCTGGATCCGGGCCCCGGCCGCGCGGAGGCGCCGCGTGGCGTCGCTCTCCCTGAGGTCGGAGCCCGACACGGGGTAGCCGCGGGCGAGCAGCACGGACGCGATCGCGCTCATGCCCGAGCCGCCGATCCCGACGAAGTGGACCCGGGTCCCCGGCGGAATCACCCGTGCACCTCCCGCACGGCGGGGCGGCGGACCAGGCTCGCGACGAGCGTCAGCACGGCCTCCGCGGCGTCGGGGCGCCCCAGCGCCCGCGAGCACGCGGTCATCTGCGCGAGCCGGCCGGGGGAGTCCAGCACGGAGGCGATCGCCCCCGCCAGCGTCTCGCCGTCGAGCGACGCGTCAGGCACGACCACCGCGGCGCCCGCGGCGACGAGCGGCGACGCGTTCCGGGTCTGATGGTCTTCCGCGGCGTGCCGGTACGGGACCAAGATCGCCGCCACGCCCGCGGCGGTGATCTCCGCCAGCGCGGTCGCGCCGCAGCGGCTGACGACGAGGTCCGCGCACGCGTACGCGGCGCCGATCTGCTCCACGTACGGCACCCGCACGTACCGCACGTTCCCCACCATCCGATCGTCGCGCTCCGCCGCCCCGTCGGCGACCGCCCAGCCGGTGCCGACCTGGTGCAGCACCTGGAGGTCGCGTCTCCCGGCAAGCCGGCGGACCGCGTCGTCCGCGGCGGCGTTCAGGCGCGCCGCGCCCTGGCTCCCGCCGAGGACGAGCACGGTGCGCCGCCCCGCGTCGAGCTCAAGCGCCCGGATCCCCGCGTCCCTGGTCGTCGCGTACACCTCGCGCCGGACCGGGAGCCCGGTCACGACGACGCGGCGGGCGGCGACGTGCGGGACGGCATCGTCCCACGCCACCGCCACAGCCCGCCCCCAGCGGGCGAGCACGCGGTTGACCCGGCCCGGGATGACGTTGCCGTCGAGGACGACGACGGGCACGCGCAGCGCGGCGCCGATCGCGACCACGGGCGCCGCGGCGATGCCGCCGGTCGCCACGATCGCGTCCGGCCGGAACCGCGCCACGAGCAGCAGCGCCTGCCCGACGCTGAACGCGCCGGTGGCGAGCGCGACCGCCGCCCGCACCGGCGAGCGGCTGCGGGGCGGTCGCACCGCGAGCCCGACGAAGGGGACGCCCGCGCGGGGCACGAGCCTGGCCTCCATCCCCTCGCGGCTCCCGGCGAACAGCACGCGGGCGGACGGCTGGTCGCGGCGGACCGCCTCCGCCAGCGCCAGCGCCGGGTAGACGTGCCCGCCGGTCCCCCCACCCGTGAGCAGCAGGTTCATCCCCGGGCCCACGCCGATCGCCGCCGCGCCCGCGCCGGACGGATCGGGCGGGACGCGACGACCGGCTCTTCCTCGTGCGCGTACTGCGACACGTTCAACAGAATCCCGACCGCGATGTAGCTCAGCACGAGCGACGACCCGCCGAAGCTGATGAACGGCAGCGGCACCCCGGTGATCGGAATCGAGCCGGACACGGCGGCGATGTTCAGGACGGCCTGGCCGACGAGCATCGTCGTGAGACCGGAGGTCAGCAGCGCGCCGTACCGGTCGCGCATGCGGGACGCGATCCGGTAGCCCCACGCCGCGAGCAGCAAGAACAGGGCGATGACCGCGACGGTGCCGACGAGCCCGAGCTCCTCGCCGATGATCGAGAAGATGAAGTCCGTGTGGCGCTCCGGCAGGTAGAAGAACTTCTCCCGGCTGAAGCCCAGTCCGAGACCCAGGACCCCGCCCGAGCCGAGCGCGAGCAGCGACTGGATGATGTGGAAGCCCGTCCCCCGCGGATCCTTCCACGGGTCGAGAAACGCCAGCAGCCGGTGGCTACGGTACCCCGCGTGAAAGATCACGACCAGCACGGCGGGGACCGCGACGGCGGCGAGGAGGAACAGGTGGCTGAGGCGCGCGCCCCCCACGAACAACAGGATGAACGTGACCATCCCGAGGATCAGCGCGGACCCGAGATCGGGCTGCTTCACGATCGGCACCGCGAGCGCGCACAGCACCACCAGCGGCGGCACGATCCCGGCGCCGAACTCCTTCGTGCGCGCTCCGCGGTTGGCGAGGAAGTTCGCCAGGTACAGGATGAGCGCGAGCTTGGCCATCTCGGCCGGCTGGAAGTTGAACGTCCCCCAGAAGGAGAGCCAGCGGCGCGCCCCCCCGGCTTCGCGTCCGATGTGGGGGAGCAGCACGAGGAGCAGCGCGACGAACGTGCACGCGAGCAGCGGCAGCGTCAATTGGCGGAGCTTCGCGTAGTGCAGCCGCCACGCCACGGACATCGCGATGAGGCCGATCGCCGTGTACAGCAGCTGGCGCTTCAGGAACCACGCGCTGTCGTGGTACTGCGCCTGCGCCACGACCGCGCTCGCGCTGTACACCATCACGATGCCGATGCAGCTCAGCAGGAGCACCGTCAGAAACAGCCCCCACGCCGCTCCCCGCTTGTGAATCAGCTCCACGGTGTGCGGCTCCCCGATCCCCGTCCGGCGCTGCCGGGCTCGGCCGCGGCCGCGGCCCGACCGAGCGCCGCGACCAGCGCGCAGAACCGGTCGCCGCGCTCGCGGTAGTCCCGGAACTGGTCGAAGCTCTCGCACGCCGGCGACAGGCTGACGACGTCCCCCGCCCGGGCGAGCCCGTGCGCGGCCGCGACCGCCTCCTCGAGCGTGTCGCACCGGACGACCGGGGCGGAGGTCCCGGAGTCGCGGACGGCGTCCGCGATCGTGGGACCCATCGCCCCGAACACGACGACCGCACGGACCGTCGCCGCGCCCAGCGCGTCCGCGACCGGGTGGAAGTCCCGCGCGGTCGCCCCGCGCCGGTGGCCGCCGGCGAGCAGCACGAGCGGGCGGTCGAACGCGCGGATCGCCGCCGCCGCCGCCGCCGGGTTGGTCGCGAGCGAGTCCTCGTAGTAGCGCACGCCCGAGACCTCCGCGACGAGGCGCAGCCGGTACGGGAGGCCGCGAAACCCCCGCAGCACCCGGGCGATCGCCTCCGGGTGCGCCCCCGCCACGCGCGCGGCAAGCGACGCCGCGAGCGCGTTCTCCAGCGCGTGCGCGCCGGGGACCTGCAGCGCCGCGGCCGGGCCGACCCGCTCCTCGCCTCCGGCCAGCCGCAGCGTGATCTCCCCGTCGACCACGCCCGCGCCCAGCGCGCCCGGCGCGGGCGCGCCGGTCCGGCTGAACAACAGCGTCCGCGCCCGCGCGCCCCCGGCCAGCGCGCGCGTGACCGGGTCGTCGGCGTTGAGGATCGCCCAGTCGTCGGGCGACTGGTGCGCGAGGATCCCCCGCTTCGTCTCCACGTACGCCTCGAACGAGCCGTGGTCGTCGAGGTGATGCGCGGCCAGGTTCGTGATCACCGCGATCCTGGGGCTGTACGGCAGCCCCACGAGCTGGCGGTTGCTGATCTCCAGCACGAGGACGGCGTCCGCGGTCACCTCGTCCAGGCGGTAGAGGATCGGCACGTGCGTCCGGTCGTTGCCGCTTTCGAACACCGGCCGCCCGCTCTCCGCGAGCATCGCGGCGGCGAGGCGCACGACGGTGAACTTTCCGTTGGTGCCGGTCACCCCGAGGATCGGGCACGGCACCGTCTCGAAGAACAACGCGGTCATGCTGCTGAGCGGGACGCCCCGGTCCCGCGCGCGCCGGACCGGGGCGTTCTCCGGATGCCGGAACCACGCCTGGGTCGTGTAGATGATCCCGGCGCCGTCGATCCCTTCGAGGTAGCGATCGCGGTAGCGGAGCGCGACCGGCGAGGCGAGGATCCGCCCGAGCGCCGCGTCCTGCTCCGCCGGCGTCATCCACGCGTGGGCGCGCCGGAACGCGTCCGGAAACGTCTCGGGGGTCTGGAGGTCGTGGGCGGTGATCGCGGTCAGGCCCTGCCGCAGCAGGAACTCCGCCACGGTGGACCCCTCGGTGCCGGACAGACCGACGACGTGAATCGGCAGGTCCCGCAGTCGCCGCGCCACGTCCGCGATCACGACGCGAGCCCCATGCCGAGTACGGCGAGCAGCGCGCCGCACACCCAGAACCGGACGACGGTCTGGGTCTCGGTCCACCCGCCAAGTTCGAAGTGGTGGTGGATCGGACTCATTCGGAACAGGCGCGTGCCCCCGGTCATCCGGAAGTACGTGACCTGCAGGATCACCGAGAGCGCCTCCGCGACGAACAGACCGCCGACGATCAGCATCGCGATCTCGATCTTGGCGAGGATCCCGACCGCCGCCAGGGCCGCGCCGAGCCCCTGCGACCCGACGTCTCCCATGAACACCCGGGCGGGGTGGGCGTTGTACCACAGAAACCCGACCGCGGCGCCGGCGACGGCCGCCGCGACGATCCCCATCGAGATCGCGCCGGCACGCTGGGCCAGCACCACCAGCGCCGCGGCGGCGATCGCCGTGCTCCCGGCCGCCAGCCCGTCCAGCCCGTCCGACAGGTTCACCGCGTTCGCCATCCCCACCACCAGCAGCGCGCACCACAGCGGGTAGAGCCACCCGAGGGTCAGGTGCCACGCCGTCCCGGGGAGCCCGATGCTGCCCCCGAGGCGCGAGGCGCGCATCACGTACACGCCGAGGGCGAGGGCCACCGGCACCTGAAAGATCAGCTTCTCGCGCGCGCGCAGCCCGAGGTTGCGGCCCCGCGCCACGCCGAGGAGGTCGTCCGCGCCGCCGACCGCGGCGAAGAACGCGATGATCGTCAGCGCGACCCAGAGGTCGCTCGACGCGTGGCCCGTGACCGCGGCGACGAGGACCGCGGCCGCGAGCGCGGCGCCGATCATGAAGAGACCGCCCATCGTCGGGGTCCCGCTCTTCTCCGCGTGGCGCTGGGGCGCGTCCTCGCGCACGATCTGGGCCACCCCCCGCCGCCCGAGCCACGCCACGACGGGACGGCCCGCCGCGAGGGTCGCGACCGCGCCGACGGCCCAGGACGCCAGGTACGCCGTCACGCCCACGCGAGCCCCCGGGCGGCCTCGAGACCCGACACGATCCGTTCCATCTCCATCGCGCGCGACCCCTTGACCAGCACCGCCCCACCCGCCCTCAGCTCCCGAACCAGCAGGGCCACGATCTCGCCGGGGTCGGTTGCGTGCACGACCCGCGGGCTCCCGGCCTCGAGCGCCGACCGGGCCAACTCCGCGGCGAGGGGACCGAACGCGACGAGCAGGTCGAGGCCGTGCGCCGCGACGAGGCGTCCGACGCGCCGGTGCGCGTCGGACGACTGTGCGCCCAGCTCGAGCATGTCGCCGAGCACGGCCACCCGCATCGCGGCCGGCAGTTCGCCCAGCACGTCGAGGGCGGCCTCGACCGACTGCGGGCTGCTGTTGTACACGTCGTCGAGGAGCGTCACGGCCCCGAGCGTGCGCAGCGCGAGCCGCATCGGCAGCGGCGGCGTGCCGGACAGCCCCGCGGCGATGCCGGCCGCGGGCACGCCGAGCGCGACGCCCACCGCGGCCGCGGCGAGCGCGTCCACCACCGCGTGCCGGCCGGGAAGACGAAGGCGTACCTCCGCCTCCCCCGCGGGCGTGCGGAGGCGAAAGACGCTCCCCGTCCCGGCGAGGAGGCGGACCGCGTCCGCCGTCACGTCGGCGGCGTGAAGTCCAAACGTGAGCGCGCGGGCGGGTCCGAGCTGGCGCATCGCGAACACCAGTGGATCGTCCGCGTTGAGGATCGCCGTGCCGCCGACCGGCAATCCCTCGACCAGCTCGCCCTTGGCCCGGGCGAGCGCCTCCCGGCTCGGGAAGAAGTCGAGATGGGACTCGCCGACGTTGGTGACGACGCCGATCTCGGGCTGGCTCACCTCGACCAGCTCGCGGATCTGCCCGGCGCCCCGCATCGCAAGCTCCACCACCGCGACCTCGGCGTCCCGCGGGGCGTTGGCGAGGACGAGCGGGATCCCGATCTCGGTGTTCCAGTTCTGCGGGGAGGACGTCGTCCGGAACGCCTGGCCGGAGACCGCGGCGGCGAACTCCTTCGTGGTCGTCTTCCCGACGCTGCCCGTGATCGCGACCACGCGCAGCGCCTGTCGCTCCCGGATGCCCCGCGCCATCCGCCCGAGCGCGGCAAGCGTGTCCGGCACCCGGACCAGCGCCCAGTGCGGCGGGGCGTCGGCGACATCCCCCGAGACCAGCGCGGCAGATGCCCCCCGCCGCCACGCCTCGGCGGCGAAGCGGTGCCCGTCCGTCCGCGTGCCCGCGAGCGCGACGAACAGCATCCCGGGCGCCACGATCCGGCTGTCGGTCGCGGCGCCCCGCACACGTGTCTGCGGATCGCCCTGCGACAGGACGCCGCCGGCGAGCGACGCCACCTCGCGGACGGTGAGTTCCGGAGGCGGCGCCTGGGCGCGCCCGGGCGCGGCCGTCCCGGTCACGCCGACCCCTTGGGACTACGCCGCTGCGCACGCAACCACTCGCGCGCCACCTCGCGGTCGTCGAACGGGATCGTCTGATCCTGCACAACCTGGTAGGACTCGTGCCCCTTGCCGGCGATGACGACGACGTCGCCGGGCCGCGCGAGGCCGAGCGCCCGCTCGATCGCCTGGCGCCGGTCGACGTAGCTCTCGAAGTTCCGCTGCGGCGACGCGCCGGCCTCGACCTCGCGGAGGATCCGCTCCGGGTCTTCGCCGCGCGGGTTGTCGGACGTGAACACCGCGTAGTCGGCCATCTCGGTGCCGATGCGCCCCATGATCGGGCGCTTCGTCCGGTCGCGATCCCCGCCGCAGCCGAACACGACGAGGCAGCGCCCGGAGGTGACCTCGCGGGCGAGGCCCAGCACCTGCTCGAGGCCGTCCGGAGTGTGCGCGTAGTCCACGATCACCGAAAACGGCTGGCCCTCGTCCACCACCTCGCACCGCCCGGGGACGTCCGGCGCCCCCTCAAGCGCGGACCGGACCACGTCGGGGGCGATCCCCCGGGCCAGCGCCACCCCCGCAGCGGCGAGCGCGTTCGCGACGTTGAACCGGCCCGGCAGCGGCAGCGTCAACGGGAAGCTTCCGCCCGGCCACACGACGTCGAGGCGCGTGCCCCGCGGCCCGAACTCCCGGTGTTCCGCGTGCACGTCCGCGGCCTGCGCGATGCCGTACGTCCACACCGGCGCGCGGCTGCGCCGCGCGATCTCGCCGCCCGCCGGGTCGTCGGCGTTCACGACGCTCACCCCGTCGGGAGCCACCATCTCGAACAACCGCGCCTTCGCGTCCAGGTAGCCCGCAAAATCCCCGTGGAAATCCAGGTGGTCCCGGGTCAGGTTCGTGAACACGGCGGCGCGGAACCGGCACGCCTCGACCCGGCTGAGCGCGAGCGCGTGGGAGGTCACCTCCATCACCACGTCGCCGACGCCCGCGTCTCGCATCTCCGCGAGGAGACGCTGCACGGCCGGCGCCTCGGGGGTCGTGGGCGTGGTCGCGTGGAACTCCACCGGCGCGCCCGAGATGCGCACGCCGAGCGTGCCGATGAGCCCGGCGCGCCGGCCCGCCCGCGCGAGGATCGTCTCGATCAAGTACGTGGTCGTCGTCTTGCCGTTGGTCCCGGTGACCCCGCACACCCACAGGTGTGCGGACGGGTCGCCGTAGAAGGCCGCGGCCATGTGCGCCAGCGCCCGGCGGGAGTCGGGCACCACGACCTGCGTCGCGGGGAGCCCGGGCAGCGCGCGCTCCACGAGGAGCGCAGCGGCCCCGCGGCGCACCGCGTCCTTCGCGTACCGGTGACCGTCCTGCGAGAGTCCGCGGATCGCGGCGAACAGGTCGCCCGGCCGCACGTGCGTCGAGTGGGTCGCGAGCCCCGTGACCTCGCGGTCCGGGGAACCCACCAGCGCCGGCCGATCTCCCCCTGGCGAGGCCGGCAACGCCGCCAGCAGGTCCGCTAACCGCATCCTCGCTCCTCCGCACATCCAGCCGGGTCCGGCTACCCGAGTTCCACTATAACAGCATCGCCGCCGGGCTCATAGCGGCGCCCGGGCCGGGACCTCAGCGCGCCGGCTGGCCCGCGGCGGCGCCGGGCGCGGCCTGGCCTGCTGCCGCGTCCGCCGGGGGCAGGCGCAGGTACCAGAGGGCCTGCCGCGCGATCTCTCGGAACACCGGCGCCGCCACGTCTCCCCCGTAGATTGCGCCGTGAGGATGGTCCACGACCACGAGGATCGCCACAAGCGGGTTCGCCGCCGGCACCACGCCGACAAACGACGACACGTACCCGCCAGGTTCGTACCCGCCGGCCGGGCTCGGCTTCTGCGCCGTCCCCGTCTTCCCCGCCACGTCGTACCCGGGAATCTGCGCCTTCACGCCGGTGCCGGCCGCCACGACCTGGCGCATCATCGCCAACACCTGACCGGCGACGTCGGCGGGGATGGCGCGGTGGGCCGGCGCATCTCCGGGGGTCGCCACCGTGCGGCCCGCCGCGTCGCGCACCACCGCCACCAGGTGCGGGTGCGACTCCAGCCCGCCGGTCGCCATCGCCGACGCGGCGACGAGCAACTGGATCGGGGTCACGGAGATCCCCTGCCCGAACCCGATGTTCTGCAGCGTCGGCCCGAGCCATTGCGCGATCGGCCGGACGATCCCCGCCGCTTCGCCCGGCAGGTCGATCCCGGTCGGCTGCCCGAACCCGAACGCGCGGATGTACTGCGCGTACGTCGCCTTCCCGAGGCGCGTGGCGACCTGCGCGGCGCCGACGTTGCTCGAGTACCTGACGATGTCCCCGAGGCTGAGGGAATCGAAGTGCTCCGACCGCTCCGCGTCGTGAATCACCTCCCCGTTGATGTGGATCTGCCCGGGATCCACGAAGCGGTCCTGGGGCGAGACCGCGCGGCTGGCGACGGCCGCCGCCGCGAGGACCAGCTTGAACGTCGACCCCGGCTCGTACAGGTCGGCGACCGCGCGGTTGTTCCACAGCGCAGGGGCCGCCTGCTGGTACTGGTTCGGATCGAACGACGGCAGCGTGGCGAGGCCGAGGATCGCGCCGTTTCTGGGGTCCATCACGATCGCCACCCCGCCCGACGCCTGCGCGTGATCGACCGCGCGCGCGAGCTCGCGCTCGGCGATGTGCTGGATCACCTCGTCGAGCGTGAGCACGAGCGTGTCCCCGTCCCGGGGCGGGGTGACGATCCGGAGCGTCTGCATCAGCTCACGGCCGATCGCGTCCCGGTCCGCCGTGCCGACGCCGCTCGCGCCGCGCAACTGGCGGTCGTACTCGAGCTCGAGGCCGGCCAACCCGACGTTGTCCACGCCGGCGAACCCGATCGCGCTCGCGGCGAGGGGACCGCTCGGGTAGTCTCGCTTGGACTCCGGGACGATCCCGATCGCATCCCCCAGCCCGAGTCCCCGCAGTGTCTCAACGACCGCCGTCGGCTGGCGGCGGGCGAGCCACGCGAAGTACGCGCCGCCGCGCGCGAGCCGTGCGGTGACCTCCTGCGGCGCAAGCCCCAACACCGGCGCGACGCGCCGCGCGAACGACGCGGGATCGCGGATCGCGCGCGGCACCGCGTACACCGAGTCCACCTCGACGTTGATCGCGAGCGGCCGACCGGCCTGGTCCACGATCAGGCCGCGGCGGCCGGGGATCTGCACGGACTCCCGCTGTTGCCCTCTGGCGAGGCGCTCCAGGGCGCCCGCGCGGACGATCTGCAGATTCACCATCCGGGCGAGGAGGACCGCGAACGCGACGATCCAGACGACAAACAGCAGCGTGACCCGCCACGGGGCCACGCCGTCGCGGGCCGCCGGCTGGGGCCGCCCGCGCCAGGGCGTCATCGCGCGAGCGGCGCGGCGACGGCCTCGTTCCCGTGGAAGTACGCGCCGAGCCGCTGCCACAGCCCGGGCGCGCCGCGGGCGTCAGCGGCGGCGCGCAGCGAAGACAGCGGCAGCGACGCGATCTGGCCCGCGCCCGGGGTTTGCAGCCCCAGGCGCGTCGTGGCCAACCGCTCGATCCGATCCGGGGCCCTGAGGGAGGAGGCGATGGCTTGGAGGCGTTCGTGTTCGGTCTCTAGCGCCGTAATGTCCTGCGACGTTTGAAGGATGTGGTAGCCGATGCGTGCTGCGTTGGACACCACTGCGACGTATGCGACGAATGGTAGTAGGGCGAGTGCTGCGGTCATGAGTGCCGCGATAACAGGATAACGTCTCCGCCGACGCCGGGTCGCCTCCCTCCCTCCCAGGCCCCAATGCTCCGGGAGGAACACCGGGGACGCCGTTTCTGCCTGCCGCAGAGCCAACATCAGTGGACCTCGCTCCCGTGCGGCCGCCGCCCGTCGCGGGGCGCGGAGGCGGGGTCGACCAACCGCTCCGCCGCGCGCAGGCGCGCGCTGCGGGCGCGGGGATTCTGGCGGATCTCCGCTGGGGACGGCGCGATCGGCTTCTTGGTGAGCACGCGCAGCAGACGCT
>Ga0209415_10016339_pt1 | contig 11937 bp, 11 predicted proteins | sample PeaSoiSIISIP2007_FD_187696 | JGI IMG/M metagenome (GOLD analysis project Ga0209415, IMG submission 187696) | Peat soil microbial communities from Weissenstadt, Germany - SII-SIP-2007 (SPAdes) (version 2) | ecosystem: Environmental > Terrestrial > Soil > Wetlands > Peat | place: Germany... | reverse complement strand
CCGAAAAAGCTCCGGGCAAGGGCGCCGAACCAGCCGAACATGCCAAATGACCTCGAAGGTGCGGGAAGGGCCCGGCGGGTCTTCCCATGGACGTCTGACCCGCGCGCGGGGCCGCGAAACAGATAGGCTCCGGGGCCGAAGCTGTCAATGCGCGGCGGTGGCCGGTCCAGCCATTTCCCGTGCCCGCGCAATGGGGTTGCCGCGCTGCCGCGACGACCTTATCCTGAGGGCTCGGGTTCCAATGCCGGAAAGGGAGACTGGCACCATGAAGACCATCCTCGCGCTTGGCGCGCTGTTGTTGCTCGCGGCCTGCGGCGGCCGGGACGAGCCGGGCGGAAGCTTCTTCAATCCCGTGTGCATGCCCGACGGTTCGGTCGTCTACAAGCAGTTGCCGGCCGACGGCCAATACGGCGACAAATACCAGGGCTCGGCGGCGAATTGCCCATGGAATAAGGGCAAGTCGTAGCATCCGCGGCCGAAGGCGCCGCGTCTGCCGGTCGCCTATCCCGTCAAGACGGGATCGGCTCTAACGCCTGGGATCGTCGAGGATGCGGCGCGCCTGGCCGGCGAGCACCGAGGCCAGGTCGCTCCAGCCATAGGCGACCGCCTCGACCGGCTGGCCGCCCACCGGAATCGGCCGGTGCGCCACCTGGCGTCCGTTCAGGCGCTCGTAGAAGTAGCGCGCCGGATTGGCGCGGATCACCCAGACCAGAGCCGAATCGTGGCCGGTGTCGTGCAGGCGCGCGAACAAAGCGAGCAGCAGCTTGCGGCCCACGCCCCTGCCCTGCTGGTCGGGCGTGACGTAGAGGGTGAAGATCTCGCCGGCGAAGTCGATCGCCACGCCGCGCTGCGGTCCGCAATGGCCAAAGCCGACGATGCCGTCGCGCGGGTCGATGGCGACGAGCACGTCGCGCGGCCAACGGCGCAGCAGCGCGCTCCACGAGCCGGCGAGACGGCGCTCGGACATGCCCAGCAGCACCGTATCGGGCAGCATGCCCGGATAGGTGGCGCGCCAGGTCTCCATTTCGATCCCGGCGATGGTCTTCGCGTCTTCGGCCCGCGCCGGCCGTACGCCGGTCATGCCCGCCTCACCTCGCTCTTCCCCTCAGCTATCATAACCCGAAGCGCAACCGGCCGCAGCCTCGTTTTCCAGGTCCGAAGTCGACGCCCGGGCGCTCTTGTGCGGGGGCCGCCGTTATGCTTAATGCGGGGTTTCGCCGCCCTTGGGGCGGACACTCGGTCGCGAAAGGACCCGCCATGATTTTCCCCTGGTTGCGCGCCGCCGCGCTGGCCAGCGCGCTGCTCGCCGCAACCCCCGCGCTTGCCGACGATGCCAAGGGCGGCGGCGACCCGGTGGTGGCCACGGTCAACGGGCTGCCGATCCACAAATCGGACCTGATGGCGGCCTATCAGCATTCGCGCCTGTCGCAGGCGCCGATCGACGCGGTCTACGCGCAGCTGCTCGACTATGTGATCACCGGCCAACTTCTCCTGACCGAGGCGAAGAAGCAGAATCTCGCCGACGATCCCGAGGTCAAGGCGGCGATGCACCTGGCCCAGGACAACATCCTCGAACAGGTCTATATCGAGCGCAAGGTCGCCACGGCCGTCTCCGACGACGCGATCAAGGCGCGCTACGACGAGATGGTCAAGACGGCGCCGGCCAAGGAGGAGGTGCACGCGCGGCACATCCTGCTCGAGAACGAAGCCGACGCCAAACAGGTGATCGCCGATCTCAAGGGCGGCGCCAAGTTCGAGGAGGTCGCCAAGGCCAAGTCGAAGGACCCGTCGGCGGCGCAGAACGGCGGCGATCTCGGCTTCTTCGCCAAGGACGAGATGGTGCCCGAATTCTCCGCCGCGGCCTTCGAGCTGAAGCCGGGCGAGATCAGCCAGGAGCCGATCAAGACCCAGTTCGGCTGGCATGTCATCCAAGTGGTCGAGCGGCGCACCGCGCCGCCGCCCTCGCTCGAGGACTCCAAGGCGACGATCGAGGAGGAGCTGCGCAAACAGGCGGCGCAGAAGGTGATCGAAGGGCTGCAGAAGGACGCGTCGATCACCCGCTTCAACATCGACGGCACGCCCTTGGCCGCGGCCCCGGTCGCCGGCGAGCAGAAGCCGCAGGATGCGGGCGACCAGAAGCCCGCCGACCAGAAGCCGTAGCAAGTCGGTGGCCGCAGCGGTTTCGCCCCTCGCTCCGACCGCGCTCGCCAAGCTCGCGCCGCTCGACGGAGTGCGCCTGGCGACCCATGCCTGCGGCATCCGCTATCAGGGTCGCGACGACCTGATGGTGGCCGAGTTTGCGCCCGGCACGGCCGCCGCCGGCGTGTACACGCGCTCGCTCACCGCCGCGGCGCCGGTGCTGTGGTGCAGGGAAGCGCAGAAGGATGGCCGCGCGCGCCTCCTCGTGGTCAATTCGGGCAACGCCAACGCCTTCAACGGCGCCGCCGGGATGGCCGCGGTCGAACGCACCGCGCACAAGGCGGCCACGCTTGCCGGCTGCAAGCGGAGCGAGGTGTTCGTCGCCTCCACCGGCACGATCGGCGTGCCGCTCGACGACGCCAAGATCACGGACGCGCTCGATACGGCGATGGCGCGGCTCGACCCCGGCGCCTGGGAGCGCGCGGCGCGCGCGATCATGACCACCGACACCTATCCGAAGCTGGCGACGCGCGAAGCCGCGATCGACGGCGTGAGCGTGCGCATCCACGGCATCTGCAAGGGCTCGGGCATGATCGCTCCGGACATGGCGACCATGCTCGGTTTCGTCTTCACCGACGCCAAGGTGCCGGCGCCGATCCTGCAGTCGCTGCTGGCCGCGGGCGCGGCCAAGTCGTTCAACTGCATCACGGTGGACAGCGACACCTCGACCAGCGATACGCTGCTGGCCTTCGCCACCGCGCGTGCCCAGAACCCGCTGCCCTATGCCGCCGACGATGCGAAACTGGCGGATTTCCGCCGCGCCTTCCACGATCTGCTGCTCGATCTCGCGCTGCAGGTGGTGAAGGACGGCGAGGGCGCTTCGAAATTCGTGCGCATCGCCGTCACCGGCGCGGCCAGTTCGGCCGCGGCGCGGCGCATCGGCATGGCGATCGCCAATTCGCCCCTGGTCAAGACGGCGATCGCCGGAGCGGACGCCAACTGGGGCCGCATCGTCATGGCGGTCGGCAAGGCGGGCGAAAAGGCGAACCGCGACAAGCTCGCGATCCGCATCGGCGGCATCGAGGTGGCGCGCGAAGGTTCCGCCGCGCCCGGCTACGACGAAACGCCGGTGGCCAGTCACATGCAAGGCCGCAACATCGAGATCGAGGTCGATGTCGGCGTGGGGCACGGCAGAGCGACGGTGTGGACCTGCGATCTCACCCACGCCTACATCGACATCAATGGGTCCTATCGCACCTGAAGGCTGCCTGGACCGGCCCGCGGGTTGGACCGGCAGGCCGCTCGACAGCGCGCGGCTGATCCTGCGCGCGCCGCGCCGCGAAGACGCCGACGCGCTGGTCGAGCTGCTGGCCGATCCCGCGGTTGCGCGCCACACCGCGCGCATCCCCCACCCCTACACGCGCGCCGACGCCGAACGGTTCGTCGCGGCGGCGGCCAAGGAGCGCGCCGAGGCGAGCGGCATCGCGCTGGCGATCGAGGAGCGGGCGACGAATGCCGCCGTCGGCTGCATCGGCGGCCCGTTCGCGCCGGGCACCGCCGAGCTGGGCTACTGGCTGGGGCGCCCGTTCTGGGGACGCGGCTACGCCACCGAGGCGGTGCGCCGCTGCCTGCGCCTGCTGTTCGAGGACTGCGACCGCGGTCTGGTCTGGGCGGGCGCCCCGACGGCGAACCCCGCCTCGCGGCGCGTGCTGGAGAAAGCGGGAATGCTGTTCGAACGGCACGAGCGCATCCACTTTCCGGCGCGCGGCGCAGACGAGGAAGTTGCGGTGCTGACGCTCGATCGCGAACGCTGGCGGGCGGCGCACGCCGCGCGCCCGCACGGCATGGTGGCCGCGGTGGCGCTGATCGACGCCGACGGACGCGTGCTGCTGGCCGAGCGGCCGGCGGGCAAGAGCATGGCGGGGCTGTGGGAGTTTCCGGGCGGCAAGCTCGATGCCGGCGAGACGCCCGAGGCGGCGCTGGTGCGCGAGCTGGCCGAGGAACTCGGCATCGACGTCGCCGCGAGCTGCTTGGCGCCGATCGCCTTCGCCTCGCACGACTACGACACCTTCCATCTGCTGATGCCGCTCTACGCCTGCCGCCAGTGGCGTGGCACGGTCGAGCCGCGCGAGGGCCAGCGGCTGGCCTGGGTCAGGCCGACGCGGCTCGCCGACTATCCGATGCCGCCGGCCGACGTGCCGCTGGTGGCCGCACTGCGCGATCTGCTGTGAACTCCGGCGAGAGGAGAGCGATGTGGGCGCCGAGCTGGGAACCCTGATCGTCACCGGCGGCAGCCGCGGCATCGGCGCCGCGACCGCACGCCTGGCGGGACGGCGCGGCTATGCCGTGGCGGTCAACTATCGCGCCGAGCGGGCGCTGGCCGAGGCGGTGGTGGCCGACATCGGAAAGGGCGGCGGACGGGCGGTGGCGATCGGCGGCGACGTCGCCGACGAGCGGGCGGTGCTCGACCTGTTCGCGACCGCCGAGCGCGAGCTGGGGCCGATCACGGCCCTGGTCAACAATGCCGGGCTGACTGGCCCCTCGGGACGCGTCGAGGCGCTGACGCTCGACACGCTCGAGCGCGTGCTCGCCGTCAACGTGGTCGGCGCGGTGCTGTGCGCGCGCGAGGCGGTGCGCCGCATGGCCAAGAGCCGCGGCGGCGCGGGCGGGGCGATCGTCAACATGTCGTCGCGCGCCGCCGCACTCGGCGGGCCCGGCGCATGGGTGCATTACGCGCTGACCAAGGGCGCGCTCGACAGCTTCACCCGCGGCCTCGCCTACGAGGTGGCGCGCGACGGCATCCGCGTCAACGCGCTTTCGCCCGGGCTGATCGACACCGGGATCCATGACGCCTGGGGCGGCGCGGAACTGCTCGAGCGGCTCGCCCCGACGGTGCCGATCGGACGGACCGGCTCCGCCGAAGAGGTCGCGGAAGCGGCGCTGTGGCTGCTGTCGCCGGCCGCGTCCTATGTTTGCGGCGCGATCCTGCCGGTGTCGGGCGGACGGTAGCGGGTGCGGCTGGCCGGGGGTTCGCGGGGCTGCTATAGAGTGCCGCGGGAAGCGGGCGGGGGAAAGGGACGCAGATGGCCGAGGACGAGGTTCGGGCGGCGCTGCTGATCATCGGCAACGAGATCCTTTCGGGCCGCACCCAGGACGCCAACCTGGCCTATATCGCGCTCGGCCTGAACGAGGTCGGCGTGCGCCTCAAGGAAGTGCGCGTGGTGGCCGACGAGGAGGCGGCGATCGTCGCCGCCGTCAATGCGCTGCGCGCCGCCTACACCTACGTGTTCGCCACCGGCGGCATCGGCCCGACGCACGACGACATTACCTCCGAATGCATCGCCAAGGCCTTCGGCGTGCCCCTGGTGCGCGATCCGCGCGCGGTCGAGCGCTTGGCGCGCCAGATGGGCCTGGCCAGTCTCAACGAAGCGCGGCTGCGCATGGCCAACGTTCCCGAAGGCGCCGAGCTGATCGACAATCCGATCAGCCAGGCGCCGGGCTTCCGCATCGGCAACGTCTTTGTCATGGCCGGCATCCCGCGCATCATGCAGGCGATGTTCGACGGCATTCGCCATTCGCTCAAGGGCGGCAAGAAGATGCTGTCGCAGAGCATCGACCTGTACACCGGCGAGGGCAACATCGCCGCCGGGCTGACCGAGATCCAGAACGCGCGGCCGACCATCGAGATCGGCAGCTATCCCTTCTCGCGCAAGGGCGTGTTCGGTACGGTCATCGTCTGCCGCGGCACCGAGGCGAGCGCGGTCACCGAGGCGGTCGATGCGGTGCGCGTCCTGGCTCATTCGATCGACGCGCGCACCGAGGAAACCGGCGAAGGGCCGCGCTAGCAGCCGCGCGACGCTTCCTTTTCCAGGTCCGCCCTCAGGCGCGCGACGGGATCGCTCCATTCGCCCTGCACGGTCTGGCGGAACAGGCGCGCGGTGGGATACCAGGGGCTGGTGTCGCGGTCCAAGAGCCAGCGCCAGTCGGGGGCGCGCGACAGCAGAATCCATACCGGACGCGCCAGCGCGCCGGCCAGGTGCGCGGTCGCGGTGCACGGCGTGACGATCAGATCGAGGGCCATCATCGCCGCCGCGGTTTCCGAGAAACTGGCCAGTTGGTTCCCCAGGTCGACGAAGGCGGGCCGCGGCGGCGCGGCCGCGAGCTCGGCGCGTCCGCCCCCCATCTGCAGGCCGAAGAACGCAACCCCCGGACAGTCGAGCAGCGGCGCCAGCGCCGCCAGCCCCGGCGACCGGCGGTAGTTGTAGGTCGCCTCGGCATTGCCCGACCAGACCAGCCCGACGCGCAATCCGCGGAAGCCGGCCAGGCGCTCGCGCCAGACGGCGACGCGCGCGGGATCGGCGGCGATGTAGGGGACTTGCGCGGGAATCGACTCGAGGCGAGTGGCGAAAACGTAGGGCAGCGACAGCATCGGAATGTGCGCGCTCATCCCGGCTACCTCTTCGCCGCTTTCGATAACCGCCGAGACGCCCGGCACGGTGGCGAGCAGCGGTCGCAGTCCTTCGCGGGTGGCCACCACCACCGTACCGCCGCGTTCGGCCACCAGGGCCGCGTAGCGCACGAAGTGGAAATTGTCGCCGAAGCCCTGCTCGCCGTGCACCAGGATGCGCGCGCCCCCGAGCGGCTCGCCGCGCCAGCGCGGCACCGGCATGGGCCGCTGATCGCGCCATTCGCACTCCTCCCAGCCGGAGGCGAAATCGCCGCTGAGCAACAGGAGCTGGCCGAGCGAGTAGTGCAGGAACCGGTCGCGCGGCCGCAGGGTCAGCAGGCGGCGGTAGATGGCGATCGCGGCGGGAACGTCGCCGGCGACGACCGCGGCGTAGGCGGTTTCGACGCCGGAGCTGAGCTCGGTCGCCGCCATGACCGGCGATCGCTCAGGCCGCGTGGGCCGAGCGGACCGGGAGCGAATCCAACGCGGACGCAAGCAGCGCGGCGAATCCCTTCGCATCGCACAGGGCGGAGGCCGCCGTGGCGTCGCGCAGGTCGGCGCGCAGCGCGGCCAGATCCGCGGATTCCGCCAGGCGGGCGGCGATGGCGGCATAGTCCGCTTCGGTGGCCGCGATCCAATCGGCCCGCCCGGCCGCCTCGAGAATGGCGGCGCCGACGCAGCCGGCGCGGCGGTCGCCGGTCAAGGTCACCGCCGGGACGCCCATCCACAGGGCTTCGGCGAGGTCGTTCATGCCGTTGACCGGCGCGGTGTCGAGCAGGATGTCGACCCGCCCGAGCAGATCGAGATTCACCGCGCCCGGCTCGTGCGCCCCTTGCAGGGTGACCCGGCCGACCAAGCCGAAATTGGAGAACATGGCGTGCAGCCGCTCCGCCACCGGCTGTGGCCACACCCCCTCGGCGCTGCCCAGCAACAGGGTGGCGCCGGGCACGGCCCGCAACACCGAGGACCAGAGCGCGACCGTGTCGGCAGCGATGCGCCGCATGTCGCCGTGGGCACCGAAGACGACATGGCCGTTGGTGTCGCGCGGCAGGCCGCCCACCGTCTCGCCGGCGACCCCGGTGGCCGGAAAACGCCAGGTCAGCAGCCGCGGCAGCGGCACCACCGCATCGGCGCCGAAGATCGCGCGATCGGCGGCCCGGGTGGCGGGCGCGCCGATCACCAGGTCGGCCCCCGGCAGCCGGTCGGGCATCGGCAGGCCCAACCATTGCAGCACGGGTGGCGCGCCGGCGCCGGACAGAAGCGGGAAGCGCGCTTCGTCGGCCGAGACGCACAGGTTGATCAGCAGGTGGGGCTGGTCGCCGGCGACGATGCGGTCGAAGGTGGCGGCATCGAGGTCGGCGCAGTCCTGGAAGCGCATCACGCGCGAGCGGGCCGCTTCGGTGACCGCGTCGGCGCGGCGGTTGAGGCGGTACAGGATCACGTTGTCGAGATGCTCGAGCACCGGCAGCAGGAAGTCGGCCAGCGGTCCGGCGCAGCATCGGTCCCACAGCATGCCGATGTGCGGCACGGCCTGCTCGATCGAGGCGGGCCGCCGCTCGCCCATGGCGCGGCTGCGCAGCGCGGTCGCGAACTCCGCGCTAGCGCTATGGTTGCCCGCGGTCTGCCAGGACAGCCGCGACAGGACATGACAAGCGGCGGCGGCATCGTCCTCGGCTTCCAGCGCCAGCGCGGTACGATGGCTAGCCAGCGCCTGATCGTGCTCGCCGAGCGCCAGCAGCACGTCGCCCATCCACCGGTGCGCGATCGCCGCGTCGGGTCGCAGTTGAATGGCCGTGCGCAAGTGGGCCTGGGCCGCGTCGTGTTGCCCGAGCGCGGAATGGGCGCGGGCCAGCGTCACCAGAGCGTCGTAGTTCTCGGCGTTGATGCGCAGCTCGGCCTCGCCCTCGCGCACCGCGTCGGCGTAGTTGCCGGCGTGGAACGCGGACTCGGCCAGCAGCCAGTGCAGCGACAAGGCGACGTTATCGAAGACCGCGCGGCTCATCGGCAGGCCGGCCGGCATCAGCGCGTCGCTGTGCGGATGCGGCGCCAGCACGGTGGCGAGCTTGGCGTAGTACAGGGCGTCGCTCAGCCTTCCCACCGAGGCGCACAGATAGGCGAGCATGGCCGGATATTCGCGAAAATCGGGTTCGATGGCATGGGCCCGTTCGGCGAGACTGAGGGCGAGGCCCTGGTCGCCCATGCGGCTGGCGACGATCCCCATCAGATGCAGCGCGGGAGCGCAGCGCGGATCCTGGCGCAGCAGCGCGGCGCAGCCGTCCATCGCCGCCTTGTTCTCGCCGGCGCCGATCTGGTGCGTGATTTCGCTCAGGTGCTTGGCGAGGGTATCCGCGTTTCCGTCCATGTTCGCAGGCTTTCCTTCAGCTCACCGTAGGTGGTCAGCTCGTCGAGATGTTCGAAGAACCAGTCGCCCTGCTCGACCATCAGATCGATCAGCTCGATAAGTCCGCGGTAGGCGGTCCGGCCGAACGCGTCGTGTTTCTCCGGCGGGTGCGCCCGGCGCATATAATAGTCGGCCGAGATGATCGACACGAACACCGACCCGCGCAAGCAATATTCCTCGAAGGTGGGCTGGCGTCGGTGGTCGGGGATCAGGAGCGGCACCATGCGGTGCAGGGCTTCCTGGCTGCGCTCGGGCATGGCCCGGCAGATATCGATGAGCTGGCCGGCGAAGTCGTGCAGCCGCAACCGCCAATCGACCGCTTTCCAGCGGTCGGCGAAGCCGAAAGTCGCGGCCGGCGGAAACTGCTCCATGAGGCGGTCCACGGTCGCGGCTTTGCCGCCCGCCGGCGCCTCCAGCTTGACCCCCGAGGACACCTGGGCGCGCGCACCGTTGATGCGCATTCCGTCGCTGCAGTTGAAGACGCGGGCCCGCCCCTGCGCGCGGATCAGGGCCAATTCCATCGAGTCGCGGCTCCAGGTCATGATGTCGTTGGTGAAGACGACGCCGCCGAAATTTCCGAGCTGGCGGTCGGGAAGGCTTTGCAGGAACGCGACGGAGGCGTCGTATTCGGCCGTGCGATCGGCCATGCGGTAGGGCGAGAAGCGCGAATGGTGCCGTTCGGGCGAACGCGCGCCGAGGTCGCAGCCGAACAGATAGATCTCGTTGAATCCGAGCGACAGCGCCGCTTCCAAACCGGTGTTGGTGACCGTGGGGCCGCTGTGCTCGAGCGAATATTCGGGACCCGGCGAGAACATCGCGTAGGAGGACAGCGACTGGCGCATGAAGAAGGCGCGATCCTTGAACAGCGGCCGGATCTGCGGGCTGATGGTGTTCGAGGCGATCAGCCGGATGCCTTCGAAGTCGTAGTTCTTGTTGATCGACTCGAGCATGATGCGCGGCGCCTCGCCGTTTTCGAGCAGCACCTCGAAGTCCGGGCGGATGTCGTTGGCCAGCAGAACGCCGAGCGCCGAACCGCAGCAGAAGATCGCCGCGCGGTCCTGGTTCTCCTTCAGGAATTCCATGTCGTCGTCGATCGAGGGGCCCGAGCCGATCACGAAGGCTGGCAGCTCGGCGCGCTCCTCGACCCGCCGGAACACGCGGAAATCGTCGTGCCGCACCAGATTGAAATAGGCCGCGCGGGTCATCTCGAGCTCGTCCTGGAAGAAGCCGAGTCCGGTATGGACCAGATGGGCGTCCCGGCGGAACAGCTTGAGCGCGCGCTCCATGGTGTCGTTGGGATAGGAAGCGACCACCAGCGCCGAATCGAGTGCCGCCGGATTGGCGCTGCGGCAGTGCATGCGCACCCGCCAAGCGATTTCCTCGGCGTTGTCGGCCGTCAGTATGGACACCGCCTGCGGCCAAGCGCTCCGGCGTTCGAGGATCGGGCGCCAGTCGAAGGTCGACAGCGAGTGATAGAGGAAATCGAGATTCGGCTCGACGATGCAGATCGCGTATGGCTCGGCGAGCTTCACCAGTTCGTCGAGATGGTAGCCCAGGCCCAGGCCCATCACGATCAGGTGGTACGCTCCGTCGCCGATCGGCTGTTCGAGGAAGGCGACGCCGTCTTCGACGCCCTGGCGCAGCAGGCGCTGCACGAAGACATTGGTGGTGGCGTCGATGATCTTGGTGTCCATCGGCTGGATCAGCATGCGGCTGCTCGTCGTGCCGCGCAGCGATTCCGCCAAGCGACGCGCGAGATCGGGCCCGGTGGTCCCGTCGTTGCGCGCGTCGTAGAGCCGCTGGCCGCGGAACTCGACGTCGCGGCTGCCATCCGGGTTGGTCACCAGCTTGGTCTGCGGCACGTGTTTGTCCAGCACCGCGAACAGTGCGGGCATGTAACGCCCGAAGGCGGCGAGATTGTCCGCTAGAAGGCCGCTGTCCATCTCCGCAACCAGCATTCGATTCTCCGGCACATCGGCCGCGGGCCAGCCTGCCGCATCTTGGAAATAGCAGGAGAATGGTTAACGGGGAGTTAGAAGCGCGGCCGGCAATGGATTGAACAGCCAGGGATCGGGCCGGAAACCGACGGTCCGCCCCCTTGGCCCTAAGAGACGGTTTCGGCCACGCTCTTTTCCAGCAGACCCTCGGCGATCTGCAGATTGATGTTGATCAGCGTGTTGATCCGGTTCTGCGGCATGGCGACTCCGTCGCGCCAAGTGGCGTCGGCGACGAACCCGCTCAACTCGACAAGATTGTGCCTGATCTGCGCCGGCAGGACGTTGCCGGGGCGCGAAACGAGCGTTCGGATGGCGACCCAAAGCTCGAGATTGTGCTCCAGCGCCAGGGCGAGGTCCGACGCCTTGCCGCGGGCCTGGTCGAGCCGTACCGCCGCCTCGGCGAGGGCGAAGGCGTCCTGTTCGCGGACCGACATCGATTGCAATTGTCTCGAACTCATTGCGGGTCGCCTCCGGACACGGTCGATTTAGTGTTGCGCGCCAGTGCCCCTCCCTTAGCGGAAGAGCTGGAGCACCGCCTTCTCGTTCTGGCCGGCGAAGGACAGCGCTTGGATGCCCAACTGCTGGCGGGTCTGGAGCGAGAGCAAGTCGGCGCCCTCCACGTTGAGGTCCGCGAGCGTGAGCTTGCCGCCGCCCTGCTGGAGCAGGTTGACGTAGTTGTTGGTGAAGTCGAGGCGGGTGTTGAGCAACGCCACGTTCGAGCCGATCGCCTGGGCCTGGGCGCGCAGCGTCGTCAGGTTGGTCTGCATCGCGTCGAGCGCGAACTGCGTGACCTGCGGCGTCTGCGAATTGAGGACGATTTCGCCGGTGACCTGCTTGAACTTGATACCCCCCGCGCTCAGGAACCCCCCGGTGACGGCGCCGGCGTAGACCAGGCCGTACGGTACATCGACTCGGTCCAGGTAGATCCGCTCGATGTCGTCGGACGCAGCCAC
>Ga0209415_10016338_pt1 | contig 11937 bp, 10 predicted proteins | sample PeaSoiSIISIP2007_FD_187696 | JGI IMG/M metagenome (GOLD analysis project Ga0209415, IMG submission 187696) | Peat soil microbial communities from Weissenstadt, Germany - SII-SIP-2007 (SPAdes) (version 2) | ecosystem: Environmental > Terrestrial > Soil > Wetlands > Peat | place: Germany... | reverse complement strand
GCTGGCCGAGGGGTTGTGGCTCGGAGCCCCCTTCGGGTTCGTCACGCATCTCTTCGAGCCGGTGAGCGCTCTGCCAGAAGAACAGGTAGGGCGAGATAGTTGTGCCCAGCACCGCGACCAACAGCTGCAGGTAGGACTTGTTCAGCTCGACATGGGGGACGACGAAGTGGTTAACGACGCTGCCCCACTGATGGGTGACGATGACGGCCACGACCAGATAAGCCAGTAGGGCGGCGCAAAGCAGCTTGAAGACGAACGCGATGCGGGCGAACGAGCCGATCACGAGCAGTGCCGTGATGAGCCCGCCTGCAATAAGCGCCCAGAGCCAGCTGGCCCCAGCGTCGAGGAGCTGCATGCCCGAACCGACCGCTACCAGGTCGGCGGCAATGTTGAGGGCGTTGGCCACAACGAGGGCGACCAGCAGGACGCCCAAGACCGCTCGACCCGTTCGGTGGAACCGCTTGACGGCTAGCTCGCCAAGGCCCTTTCCGGTGGCGAGGGCCGTCCGGTCACAGATCTCCTGGACGGCAACCATCAACGGCCACGTCAGCAGCGCGGTCCACAGCAATGACAGGCCGAACTGAGCCCCGGCCTGAGAGTAGGTGGCGATCCCGGAGGGGTCGTCGTCGGAGGCCCCGGTGACCAAGCCGGGGCCGATGGCCCGTACGTACTGACGCCAATTCAGCCCCGACCTCGCCTTCGTGACATCGAGTTCCGGGCCGACGAGGCAGAGTAGCACCGGGAGCACCTCATGTGCCCGGTGTCGCCCCGTTCCACGGTCCCAGCTATCGCGAGCGTGAATTTCTTAGGCGGGCCGACCAGACCGTGTGACGTTGCCGTGACGCTTGCGTGATATGACTTGGCGGAGCCGAGAACGGGTGACGACCACCCCCGGCAGTAGCGAAAGGAGAACACGTACATGCTGCCCACATTCAGTCCCGCCCGCCATGCTCACAGTGGGCCTATCCGGCACATGCTCGCCGCCGTTACGATCGGCCTAGGTCTCGTCCCGGTAGCCGGCGCGGCAGCCATCTTGTGGTCGGCCGGCAGCGCGGGCGCTGTGACTGCTCCCTGCCAACCCCATATCACCCACGTAAGCAAGTTCCCCCCGGGTAAGGCGCCAAGTGTGACGGTCACGGGTACGTGCTTTGGGACCAGCGGTGCCTTCAACGGTGACAGCGATCATTTTCGTATCACCGATCTCGGGCCAAAGGGGACCATTTCGGAGCTCGAGAACGCTGGCAAGATCCAGCAGACTTGGTGGAACGCGTGCGCCGGGTCCACTGACGCCATCAACGGTTACTCGCCCAACGTGGTCACTTGCGACGTCCCCTCATGGACCAACACCTCGATCACCTTTCGTTCCTTCGGGTCTTACTACGGTGAAGATGGCTGGGTTGTCAGAACTGGGGACAAAATCGTCGTGCAGGTCTGGCACGCCACCTCACCGACCAGCGCCTCGTGGTGCCTGGTCAACGTCGCCGCAGCGAGTGCGCCGGGCGCGGGCACGACTTGCAGCTCCGTGGTCGTCGCCGGGGACCCCGTAATAGGCGGCGGGTCGAAGGAACTCAATTCCGGGACGGACCATTTCGGTGCCAACCACAAACTTCTCCCAGCCCCTCTTGGCAGCGGGCAGTGCCAGTACCAGGAGTTCATCGACAGTTCTTATCAAGCTCAAATTGCGGTCTTTGAAGCAAATTGCACCGAGGCCGACGCGGTAGGGATCGGGGCCTTCCAGGCGAGAGGGGCCGCCTACCGCAGCGACGGGTTTGCCTGCACCGCCAGCGCGGCCGGCGCTGGGTCCGAATGGGCCTCGGCTTGGGTAGGTACTTACTACGTTTATGACTGCCAAGCCGGCGCCGTACAGGTCGCGTTCAACTGGGGCCCGCACTACGACACCAGTGGCCAGAGTAGTAGCAGCGGCACTGGAGGCGGTGGCGGGGTAATCGCGGGCGGCGGGGGAGGCAGTGGGAATGGAGGCACGGACTATTTCGGTCCCAACCACACCCTTCTCCCCGCCCCTCTTGGCGATGGCCAGTGCACGTACCAGGAGTTCAGCGACAAGTCCTACCAGGCTCAAATTGCCGTCGACGGAGCGAACTGCACCCAGGCCGACGTCGTCGGGATAGGGGCGGACAAAGCCAAGGGAGCGGCGTACTCGGCCGGCGGGTTCACTTGCAAAGCGGCACGTGAGGGCGCGGGTTCAGAATGGGCGAAAGCATGGACCGGCACCTACTACGCGTATGACTGCAAGGCCGGTTCCGAACAGGTTGCGTTCAACTGGGGCGCGGACTACTCATACTGATATACCCGTGTAACACCGGGTCGATGGGGCCCACGACTTCAGGAGTGACCGTGACGTCTTCCACCCAGGGGATCAAGACCGTTCTTCATCCCGTGTCCGACCTGGCGGCGGCCAAGGCCGTCTATACCGCCCTGCTCGGCATCCCGCCGCAGGCCGACACGCCGTACTACGTCGGCTACGACGCCGAGGGCCAGCACATCGGGCTGGTACCGCGAGGCGGGCCGCAGAGCATGGCCTCGCCCGTGTCCTACTGGCACGTGACGGACATCGGGGCGAAACTCGCCCAGGTGACCGCTGCCGGTGCCACCGTGAAGGAGCCCGTGCGCGACGTGGGTGGCGGTCGCCTGGTGGCCACCTTCACCGACCCCGATGGCAACGTCCTGGGGCTGCTTCAGGACCCGTGAGAGCGGCACGGGACCGACCTCAGCTGTCCACCCTCGTGATCCCGAGCCTCTCGAGGGTGGCAGCGTCGGCCATTATCTCGACCTCTACAATGTGGTCAGCGACAATGCTGAAACCGAACACAGCCAACGGCTTTCCCCCCGCGCTGACCAATGCCCCGTAGCCTCCGTCGACGAGCGCCAGTTTGGCCACGCGCGCCCGGCCGGAAAACGTAGCCGCTACCGTGCTCGCGCCGCGGGCCTCACTCGTCAGCAGCGGTGCGCCGCGGGCCCGGTTGGCAGCGGCCCCTTCCACCGCGGCAGCGTCGGCCCGCAACACGACGTCCGGGTCGAGGAGATCGATCAGTCCCTGGAGGTTACCCTCACGCGACGCGGCCAAGAAAGCGGTCACGATCTCGCGCTCGCGAGCGGTCCCTCCCCCGGTGGCACTACCTCCCCGCACCCGACGGCGCGCCCGGCTGGCGAGCTGGCGGGCGGCCACCGGGGAACGGCGGATCATGGGGCCGATCTCGTCGAAGGGGACGGCGAACATGTCGTGCAGCACGAACGCCAACCTCTCGGCGGGCGCCAGGCTGTCGAGGACGACCAGCAACGCGGGGCCCAGCGAATCGGCCAGCAGCAACTCGGGTTCCGGCTCGGCACGGCGGGGCGCCTCCGTGCGGACCTCGAGCCACTCGTCGCCCAGCGGCTCGTCGGGCCGGGCACGGCGCCCGCGCAGTACGTCCAAGCACAGGCGAGCCACCACCGTGGTGAGCCAGCCCGTCAAATTCCCGACGCCCTCGGCCCCGGCCCTGCTCAGCCGCAGCCACGCCTCCTGGACCACGTCGTCGGCTTCGGGCACGGGCCCCAGCATCCGCGACGCCACCGCCCGGAGCTGGGCACGGTCGCTCTCGAACCGTTGCGCCAGCCAGTCGTTGTCAACCATTTGTCACACTCCTAGCCACCCGTTCGTCATAACACTGACGAGCGGCGAACCTTCGATGTGACCGCTCCGAGCGCAAAGGAGACTCACCACCATGAACCAAGGAGCCAAGCTCATCATTTGCCCGGTGTCCGACGTAGCCCAAGCCAGGCGGCTCTACGGCACCCTACTGGGCGTCGACCCGTACGCGGACACGCCCTACTACATCGGGTTTCGCGTGGGAGACCAAGAGATCGGGCTGGACCCCAACGGTCACCGCGGTACCGGCGCTGTCCCCTACTACGAAGTCGATGACATCAAGGGGTCCCTACAACAGCTGCTCGAGGCCGGGGCCGAGACGCTGGCGGACGTCAAAGACGTCGGCGGTGGCAAGCTGGTGGCCTCGGTCAAAGACACCGACGGCAACGCCATCGGGCTGGTCCAAAACCCCTAACCACCGCCACCGGCGGCCACGCGACGGAGGCCGCTAAGGGCGGCCCGCGTTACAGATGGAGCAACGATGAGCAAGGCTACAAAGACCGGCACGCAGCCCTCTGTCCTGCACGTGGGCGACACCCACGATTTCATCCGCGTGCATGGCGCGCGCGAGAACAACCTCAAGGACATCAGCGTCGAGATCCCCAAACGCCGGCTCACGGTGTTCACCGGCGTCTCGGGCTCGGGCAAGAGCTCCCTCGTGTTCGACACGATCGCCGCGGAATCCCAGCGGCTCATCAACGAGACCTACAGCGCCTTCGTGCAGGGCTTCATGCCGACGCTGGCGCGGCCCGAAGTCGACGTCCTCGAAGGGCTGACGACCGCGATCGTGGTCGACCAGGAGCGCATGGGCGCCAACTCCCGCTCCACTGTAGGCACCGCCACCGACGCCAACGCGATGCTTCGCATCCTGTTCAGCCGGCTCGGGAAGCCGCACGTCGGCTCCCCGAACGCTTTTTCCTTCAACGTCCCCTCGGTACGGGCGACCGGTGCGATCACGATCGAACGTGGCGCCGGCAAAACCGTAAGACAGACCTTCACCCGCACCGGTGGCATGTGCCCGCGATGCGAGGGCTTGGGCAGGGTCTCCGATATCGACCTGGCTCAGCTTTACGACGACTCCAAGTCGCTGGCCGAGGGCGCGATCACCATCCCCGGCTACACCGTGGACGGCTTCTGGACGGTGCGGCCCTTCATCGAGTCGGGCTTCCTGGACCCGGACAAGCCGATCCGCAAGTACACAAAGAAGGAGATCCACGACTTCCTTTACCGAGAGCCGATCAAGGTGAAGGTCAACGGTGTCAACGTCACCTATGAAGGGCTGATCCCCAAGATCGAAAAGTCGTTCCTCTCCAAGGACCGCGAGGCGCTCCAGCCGCATATCCGCGCGTTCGTGGACCGGGCGGTCACCTTCACCAGCTGTCCCGAATGCGGCGGCACCCGGCTCAGCGAGGCGGCCCGGTCGTCGCGGATCGGCAAGGTCAACATCGCCGACGCGTGCGCTATGCAGATCAGCGACCTCGCCGAATGGGCCCGCGGCCTCAACGAGCCGTCGGTGGCGCCGCTGCTCACCACCCTGCTGCGGGCTCTCGACTCGTTCGTCGAGATCGGGCTCGGCTACCTGTCGCTCGACCGGCCGTCGGGCACGTTGTCGGGCGGCGAGGCGCAGCGCGTCAAGATCCTCCATCTCGGCTCATCGCTCACCGATGTCACCTACGTCTTCGACGAGCCCACGGCCGGCCTGCACCCCCATGACATCCAGCGGATGAACGACCTGCTGCTGCGGCTTCGAGACAGGGGTAACACGGTGCTGGTCGTGGAGCACGAGCCCGAGACGATCGCCATCGCCGACCACGTCGTCGACCTCGGGCCGGGGGCGGGCACTGCGGGCGGCACCGTCTGCTTCGAGGGCACCGTCGAGGGGTTGCGGGCCAGTGGCACCCTCACCGGTCGCCATCTGGACGACCGGGCCACCCTGAAGGAGGACGTGCGGAAGCCCATCGGGAAGCTGGAGATCCGCGGGGCCACCGCGCACAACCTACGCAACGTCGACGTCGACATCCCCCTCGGGGTGCTAGTCGTCGTCACCGGCGTCGCCGGCTCCGGCAAAAGCTCGCTCGTTCACGGGTCAGTCCCCGCGGGCGCGGGCGTGGTTTCGATCGACCAGGGCGTCATCCGCGGCTCGCGACGGAGCAACCCTGCGACCTACACAGGGCTGCTCGACCCGGTCCGCAAGGCGTTCGCAAAGGCCAACGGCGTGGACGCGGCGCTCTTCAGCGCCAACTCCGAGGGGGCCTGCCCCAACTGCAACGGCACCGGCGTCATCTACACCGACCTGGCGATGATGGCCGGCGTCGTCAGCATCTGCGAGGAATGCGAGGGCAAGCGGTACCAGCCATCGGTGCTGAAGCACCGCCTCGGCGGCCGGGACATCAGCGAGGTGCTCGCGATGTCGGTGGCCGAAGCCAAGGAGTTCTTCGGCGCCGGCGAGGCGCGCACGCCGGCCGCCCAGGCCATCCTCGAGCGGCTCGGCGACGTCGGGCTCGGGTACCTCAGCCTCGGCCAGCCCTTCACCACACTGTCCGGAGGTGAGCGGCAGCGTCTCAAGCTGGCTGCCCACATGGCAGACAAGGGCGGCGTCTACGTCCTGGACGAGCCGACCACCGGCCTCCACCTCGCCGACGTCGAGCACCTGCTCGGCCTCCTCGACCGGCTCGTCGAGTCCGGTAAGTCGGTCATCGTCATCGAGCACCACCTGGCGGTCATGGCTCACGCCGACTGGGTCATCGACCTCGGCCCCGGCGCCGGCCACGAGGGCGGCCGGGTGGTCTTCGAGGGCACGCCCGGCGACCTCGTGGCGGCTCGCTCCACCCTCACCGGCGAACACCTCGCGTCCTACGTCGGGGCCCCACGGAGGCCCTCGCGGGCCCGGTAAAACAAGCCACCTCCCCTGTACGGGGCCTGACCTGGACTAAAATTTAGGTGAATGTGGCAGGAGCCACCTAAGAAGGGACCCCATGACAACCACCACCCGTCCTAGTCGTCGCGCTCACCCTGCCTACCGATGTGCCCGGGCCTCCGCCGTACTCTTGGGAATTGCCACTGCATCGAGCCTCGTCGCCCCTCCGGTTGCCCAGGCGGCGGCTGCTCCAAAGTCCCCGGCCGCGGCGATCTGCGGAAAAATAAGCACTGCATCCGTGTCCGCCATCGTCGGCTACTCCCTGCCGGCGCCTACCGCCGACACCACCTCCCTGAAGGCGACCAAGGCCAACGATGAAATCTCCTCCGTCGTGACATCGTGTACCTATGGGGCGTACACGCTCGCTGCGCTCCCTAAGGACGTCATCCTTGACTACGCAGTCACATCGAGGCCGCTGACCCCGGCCGAGGTGACAAAAGGCCTCTCGCAGGCACAGAAGATCAAAATGCACATCGTGCCGTACCACGGCCTCGGGATGACGGCCTACTACTACTCGTTCACCGAGACCGGGATCACCATCCAAGGGATCAGTGGGACCGAGGGTGTGAAGGAATACGGGGCGGCTGTCTATACCAAGACCACGCCCAAGTCCACGCTCGCTTCGCTGGTGCAGTTAGCGGAAAAACTTTAAGCCTGCACTCAGAAATCTCCACCCCAGTCTGCTCAGATCACGCGTTCACAGCGGGAAGGCAGATGTACGGTGGCACTGGTGAGGGATGGGCGCGGACAGGCCGGACAGCTCCCGGCCACCGCTCCTCCCGACAACGGGGCACAACCGCCGGCAGCGTCTTCGCCGCAGCACAGCTCATCACCCCGACTGTCCATGCGTCCCGTCGTCGCGTTGGCCCTCCTGTCCGCGCTCGGAGCCCTTGTTGCCCTCTACGCAACCAACCTGCGAATTTCGCACCGACCGTCCGTCACTACGAACGACATCAACGCCATCGTCAACCAGAAGGTCAGCACGGCGGTTTCGCAATTGGAGTCTCAGCCGCCGGCTGCCGTTACGGCATATGACGCTGTCCGGGCCGGGCTCGTGGTCATAGTGGCCCAACGGGGACGGGCCGGTGGCACCGAGGACCTCGGCACGGGGGTGATCGTGGACACCCGGGGCGACATTTTGACCGCACTTCACGTGGTCCAAGGCGCCTCCGTGATAAAGGTCACATTTGCTGACGGGACCACTTCGACCGCATCCATCGCGACCTCGGACCCCACGCACGACATTGCCGTGCTGGCGGCCGGGCGACTACCGGCAGTTGTCGTGCCGGCCGTGCTCGGACCTAACCCGCAGGTCGGCGACGAGACATTTGCGGTCGGCAACCCGCTCGGCCTCGTTGGTTCTCTGTCCGCGGGAGTGATCTCGGGGCTCGACCGGACTTTCAAGGTGGCGAACGGGCGAACACTTTCAGGCATGATCCAGTTCGACGCCGCAGTCAACCCGGGCAGCTCCGGCGGCCCATTACTCAACACAAAAGGTCAGGTGATCGGGATCGTGACAGGCCTCGCAAACCCAGCAGGGACCGACAGCTTTGCCGGGATCGGGTTCGCCGTCCCGATTGCGACGGCAGGCCAAGCAGCTGGTGCCCCCGCCAAATGAACATCTCTCCGGATGTTGCCGCCGACCGCCCAGAGGTGTCCATCGAGGACGTGCTGTACCACGTGAAAAGGGTGATCGTCGGCCAGGACGCGCTCTTGGAGAAGATGGTTGTGGCACTGGTGGCGAGGGGCCACCTACTCGTCGAGGGCGTTCCGGGACTGGCCAAAACGCTGGCAGTAAAGACCTTTGCTGACGCGCTTGGCGTCGAGTTCCAGCGCATCCAGTTCACGCCTGACCTGGTGCCAGCCGACATAGTCGGTACACGGATCTACAACCAGAAGCACGGCGAGTTCGAGGTGGCACTCGGCCCGATCTTCGCCAACCTTGTCCTGGCCGACGAGATCAACAGGGCTCCGGCCAAGGTGCAAAGCGCCCTGCTCGAAGCGATGCAGGAGCGTCAGGTCACTATCGGCCGGGAGACCTACCCGCTGCCAGACCCCTTCTTGGTCATGGCGACGCAAAACCCGATCGAGTCGGACGGGACATATCCCCTTCCCGAGGCGCAAGTCGACAGGTTCATGCTGAAGGTGCTCGTCGACTACCCGAGCGCTACGGAGGAGTTCGTCATCGTCGAGCGGATGATCGCAGGACTCGAGCGCGTGGGCGAGGTTATGGACGTCCAGCACCTGAGGGCCTTGCAGAAGGCGGTCCAGACCGTCTTTGTCGACCCAGCGCTTATCGAGTACGCCGTGCGCGTCGCGTCGGCCACAAGGGGCCCGTCGGCGGCGGGCCTCCAGGACCTAGCCCGCTACATCACCTACGGTGTGAGCCCGCGGGCCTCTATCTACATGATTATGGCAGCCCAGGCGTTGGCGCTTGTGCGCGGCCGCCAGTACGTGTTGCCAGAGGATGTCCGCACGATCGCGCCCGATGTGCTCCGCCACCGACTCGTCCTTTCTTACGAGGCACTGGGCGACGGTGTGGACGTGCAGCACATCGTCGACGCCGTGTTGAGGAAGATCCCGGTCCCCGACGTCGTGCTACGGGACGTGAGCCGCTAGTGCCACCGCTGCGGTGGCGCTAGGAGCGAGGAGCAGGCTGTGGACGCGGGCCCTTTACTGACCCCCGAGGGGGTCCTGCGGCGTCTCCAGTGGCATGTTGTCCGGCGTCTCGACGGGCGGCTCCAGGGCGATTACCGAACGCTGCTGCGGGGCAACGGCACCGATTTCCTCAACCTGCGCAGCTACGAGTGGGGTGACGACGTCCGCCACATCGACTGGAACGTGACGGCTCGGATGGACGAGCTTTTCGTCAGGGACTTCATGGAAGATCGCGAGCTCACCGCGTGGCTCCTGCTTGACCGGTCCCGGTCTATGGCCTTCGGCGCCGTCGAACGGACAAAGGAACGGGTGCTGTGCGAGCTCGCCGGGACGTTCGCCCAGCTGGTTGTCCGGAGCGGCAACCGAGTGGGTGCGATCATGTACGACGGCAGGGACGTGTGGACCATCCCGCCCCGACAAGGGCGTCATCAGGTACTCACCTTGGTGCGGGAGCTCCTGCGCCCGGTGCCGGGGGGCTCGGTGACCGACCTCAACAAACTGCTCGGCACCGCGGCGCGAGTATTGCATCGCCGGTCCCTTGTTGTGCTGATCTCCGACTTCATCAGCGAGCCTGGATGGGAGCGTCCGCTGTTGCGCCTTACCGAACGGCACGAGGTCGTAGCCGTCCGCCTTGTGGATCCGAGCGAGTACGAGCTCCCTGACGCCGGGCTGCTGTACATCGAGGACGCGGAGACCGGCGAGCAACTGCTTGTCGATTCGAGCGACCCTCAGCTCCGCGGCCGCCTACTTGCGGTCACCGAGGAGCAGGACGCTGCTATCCGGCACGGGGTCGCCCAAGCCCGGAGCGTCCTGCATGTCGTGTCGACCGAAGACGATCTTGTGAGCGCTTTCGTGCGGATGGCGGAGAGCGGCCGAAGGCGCCGAGGATGACCTTCGTCTCGCCGGGATGGCTCTTCGGGCTGCTGTTCCTCCCAGTCGTTGTTGTCGCTTATGTGCTGGCCCGGCGCAAACGACGCCAACGAACGGCCGCCCTTGCCGCCCAGGGCCTCTTCACGACGGGCCTTGCGCGGGGGCGGACCTGGCGCCTGCACGTGCCGTTCGCGCTGTTCCTGGTCGCGCTCGCCCTCCTCGTCGTCGCTTCCGCCCGACCGATGACGACGGTCAAGGCGCCACGGCGAGAAGCAACGGTAGTCCTGGCTATCGACGTCTCCAACAGCATGGCCGCCGCCGACATCAAGCCCTCCCGTATCGGTGCCGCCAAGGTTGCAGCCGCGGACTTTGTCCGCGAGCAACCAGCCGGGGTCCGGATCGGGGTCGTGGCCTTCGGCCCGAGCGCCGTGATCGTGCAACCTCCCAGCTTCGATCACGCTGTCGTGCTGAACGCGATCGATCACCTTTCCTTGGGAGGTGGCACGTCTATGGCCGCGGGCATCCTGACTTCGCTCGATGCCATCGCCGGCAAAACGCTGATCGTCAATAAGGCGGCACTGACCCAGGACAACTCGGCCCAGGTCAACATCGGCTACTACGGCGGGGCGACGATCGTGCTTTTCTCCGACGGCGAAGACACGACCCAAGCGAGCCCCGTCACGATGGCGCGACTCGCGTCGACCGCAGGTGTCCGGATCCAGACCGTCGGCCTCGGTACCGTGACCGGCACGACGGTGCAGATCGACGGGTTCAGCGTGGCGACCGCGATGGACCCGCAAACCCTGCAGGCGGTGGCCGGCGTGACCAACGGCTCGTACCATCAAGCCGATGACCCGGCCGGTCTCAAAGCCATTTCCAAGACGATCAACCTGCATTTCACCGTGGTCACCGAGTACACCGAGGTCACAGCCCTGTTCGCCGTGGCTGCCGCGCTTTTCCTCGTCGCTGGGGCCCTCATCTCGGTGATGTGGTTCGGGCGGGTCGTATGAGATGAGCTTTACCTGGCCAGCCGCCCTGCTTCTCGGCCTCGCCGTACCACTGGTGCTCGGCACCTACCTCCTGGCTGCGAGGCGCCGGCGTCGCCACGCGGTTACCTATTCGAGCCTCGCCCTTCTTCGTAAAGCTCTCCCCCGACGGTCCCGCTGGCGGCGCCATATCCCCGTCGCAATGCTGCTCACCAGCTTGGCCGTGCTGGCGGTGGCCGCGGCTCGGCCCCAATTGACCTCGGACGTGCCGGTCTCGAAGACGACGATCATCCTCGCCCTGGACGAATCGGGTTCCATGTGCCTTACCGACGTGCTCCCTAACCGCTTGACCGTGGCTCAGCACGCCGCCCGGGAGTTCGTCGACGCACAGCCCAAAGGGGCCCAAATGGGCCTCGTGCTCTTCGCTGGCTACGCCGAGCTGGCTGTCCCACCGACGACTGATCGAAAGGTGCTGGACCAAGCTCTCAACAACCTCAGTACCAGTCCCGGGACCGCGATAGGCGCGGCGATCCTGAAGTCGCTCGACGCCATCGCCGAGGTGGACCCCGAGGTCCAGCCAGTCGGCAACGCCGTGTCGAACGCGGCGCTCGCCCCGTCGTCATCGACTGCTGGGCCCGCCAGCCCGGGCGGGGCCACCGGTGCTGGGGCAGGCGCTGCCGCAACGCCTCCCAAGGACGGCTACGTGCCCGACATAATCGTCCTACTGACGGACGGTGAAAACAACCGTGGTATCAGCCCGCTCCAGGCTGTCCCTTACGCCGTCGCCCGTCGGGGGCGGGTATATACGATCGGCTTTGGTACCAACCACATTGCTCCGTTCAAGTGCTCGCCGCAGCAGC
>Ga0209415_10016336_pt1 | contig 11937 bp, 14 predicted proteins | sample PeaSoiSIISIP2007_FD_187696 | JGI IMG/M metagenome (GOLD analysis project Ga0209415, IMG submission 187696) | Peat soil microbial communities from Weissenstadt, Germany - SII-SIP-2007 (SPAdes) (version 2) | ecosystem: Environmental > Terrestrial > Soil > Wetlands > Peat | place: Germany... | reverse complement strand
TCCAGCGTGAAAGGTGAATCAGATTTTCAGCTCCTTGGGAATCCCCCGCGATTCATTCCGCTCGGATAGTGCTCTAGTGGTACCAGTCTCTCATTCGAATCCCACTGATACCGAATCAGATCAATGAGATAGCGAACGACGGGTGGTGCCGAGTGTTAGATTCGATCCACTAGCGGAGCCGGAGGTAACTTGCCCCCGAGCCCAGGCCCGTAGCGCGCTATCCATGGCCCGCCGGCAACGGCTCGAACAGAAGCGCTGAGGCCTCCCGCCACTGAAGCGCGGAGCGAATGCGCTTCGGCACCATGGACAGGGGCAGGGCGTCATGCCGCCACCCCCTCTCTATCCGCAACACCGCAACATGCGTAGGTTTCCGCGGCTTTGTGCGCGCGGTCATCCGCAACAAGTCGCGGAGGCGTTGCGTTTGACCCCTAGGCCGCACTCCGCAGAAATGCTGGGTTGTTGCGGTGTTGCGTTTCCAGCGGGGGAGGAAGGCACATACCGGGCGATGGCATCAGCACGAACCGAGCCGACACTACCCTTCGGCCGCGCCGGGATCGTGAGGGCATTCGCTGCTCTCAGAACGGCAAGCCGAATATCATCCGCGAGCTGGAGCCGTTTTCCGAGCCTGAACTCTTGACCGACGTGCTGGCACAGCCGGCCAGGAGCAGCAAGCCGAGCAACAGGCTCAATGCCAACCGTGACTGCATGTAGACCTCGCCGTAATCCCTGGGGCGCATTTGGCGCGTGCGGCCACCGTCGCCTGCGATGATGGCTGTGCCTCATCTTCCCACAATTATTCGCCCAAGGGCCCGCCGCCTCAATCCCCCAATTCACGGATTTTCGCCATGAGCGAGTGCAGGAATCGGCGCTGCGCCACGTGGAAACAGCTGGCGACACCCGGGGGAGCAACCCACATGCCGGTCCTGCATCTGGCGGTCTCGGCTCTGTTCCTGCTCGCGCTATTGAACGCGGTCCTGCTGCTCGCCCAATTGTAAGCGCCTCCTCCGCTCCATGGGGAAAGTGCCGGGCGCGGGAGCCGCTCCCTTGCCGGCGAGGACGGCCCCGCCCCGGGCGAATTTCGATTTCGTCCTGGGCATGGCCTCTATAGTCTGGCGGCCGCGGGTGAGGCATCTTGAGCTTGTTCCGATCCTATCGAATCGGAACAAGCTCCAGATTCCTTAGTTTGGTCGCATTTTCTGCGCCGAACCGGTGCCCACTTCGGCGGAAAATGCTCCAGGCGAAGCTTGCCTGGCCTCGTTACATATGTCCGGTGTCCATGAAAATCTGGCAGCGACCCAAGGACGGACATCTCAAGCACTTCCTGATATTTGCGGCGATCCTCGCCCTTGCGGTCTATGTCGCCCCCATCGTCACCCTGGCCTGGCTCGCCTGCGGCGTGATCGATGTCAGCCGGCACAGGAAGATCACCTATGCGCTGATCGAGGAATATTTCATGGCCAAGGGCCTCGTCACCTGGCTCCTGTCGCCGGTCAACCTGCTTGCCGATCTCCTGTCCTACCGATACAGGGGCACCATCGAGCTGGAGCAATTGCCGGCCGCCCACCGCCGGGAAGTCGAAGCCTGCGTCGCCGGGTTCATCGAGAACGGCGGATCCATCAAGGCGCACATGGAAGGGAAAATGACCGGCAACAAGCGCGGCATGCTGACCTTCACCTGGTTCGGCGCCGCGCAGAAGCCGGAGCTCAGCATCCCGGCCTTCGAGCAGAGCTTTCGCTATGTCAAGACCATAGCCGTCTCCGCGTTCAACCCGCGGGAACAGACGTCCTGGCATTTCGGCCCCCAGCGACTGACCTTCCGCGTGCTGCGCAATCTCGAGCCCGTCGACAGCCGCGAGGCATACATCTGCGTCGATGATCGGGTCCACTACTGGGTCGACCAGCCGTTGTTCATTTTCGACGACACGATGTTCCATCGGTCCATCAACAACGTGGACGGCATCAGGTACTGCCTGTTCATGGACATCATTCGCCCCAATCGCTTCGAGTCCGGCTTCAGCGCGGCGGTCGTCGCCATGAGCCTGCTGGCCGGGGTCTTCAAGAGGCTCTTCTACAAGAACTGGTCGTTCATGCGCTGAGGCGCCGCTAAACTGGCAATCGATGGGGACCACGATGCCGGCGGCCTGCCGAGCCTAGGCCAAGCCAGGATCGGGATGGGTATGGAGCTCGATCGACAACTCAGAACGCGCTATCTCGATTTGCTGGAGAGCTCTCTGGCAAACGCGATCTACGGCGAAAGCAAGCTGGAAACGGCGCTGCAGGGCCTGCTCCAGCGCCTGCGCCATCCCTATCTCACCCGCCATGGCGCCTTCGGATGGCCTTCGAGGGCCCATACCATGATCGGCCGAACGCGGCTCAGGCACCTACGCGGGCTGGTGGAGCGAACGATCGAGGAAAACGTGCCGGGGGACTACATCGAGACCGGCGTATGGCGCGGTGGGGCATCCATTCTGATGCGCGGCGTTCTTGCCGCGCACGGAATTCGCGATCGGCGCGTCTTTTGCGCCGATACCTTCGAAGGGCTGCCGCGGCCCGACGCCGCGCGTTATCCGGCCGACCGGCGCGACCGTCTATTTGCTTTCGAAGAACTTGCCGTGTCGGAGGCGACCGTCCGGAAGAACTTTGCCGCCTACGATCTTCTCGACGATCAGGTCGTCTTCTTGAAGGGCCTCTTCAAGGACACTCTGCCCGGCGTCGCCGGCGACGCTTCGCCTTGATGCGCCTCGACGGCGACATGTACGAATCGACCCACGACGCGCTTGCCAATCTTTATGACTCGGTTTCCGAGCGTGGTTTCATCGTGATCGACGATTACGGAGGGCTGAAAAACTTCAGGAAGGCCGTACACGATTTCATCGATCAGCGGCGCCTCCGGGTGGAGATACGGCCCGTCGATCAGAGTTGCGTATGGTGGCGCAAGCGCTGATGACGGCGCGTAGGGCGGGCGACAAACGGAACCTTAATGAAGGCCGGCGTCGCCTTCGATCCCTCCTTCAAAGCCGCACGCTCACTCGCCCGGCGCTGAAAAGGCTCCGTGGCTTGCTGCGCTCAAGCCCCCGCTGACCCGGCGCGCATGGGCGGCAGCCTCACCTGGCCGCGCTCGACATCGCGCTGCACCCGGACCATCGCCGATTGGACCAGATCGATGCCTTGCTTCTTGCGGGCGAACTCGATGTCCCGGTCGGAGAAGGAGGCAAGCTCGCCCGTGATGGGCAGGCTGCTCTCGAAAACGCCCAGATGCCAGCCTCCGGAATATTGCGCCGCTCTCACTTCCAGCCAGCGGCCGTCATGCGAGAAGCGCCGGCGCTGAAGCAAACAATAGCTCATGGCCCGTTCCCCTTTCGAAGTGGGGCTGCCACGGCCTTCCCGCCCGATAGGCCTCGACGGCCCTATGTTCCCGGCGAATGCATCGTGGCCCCGAGGTGCTACCAAACCGTAAACGAAGGTGCCGCGCCGGTGACCCGTGGTTCCCGGCCACGATGCCGGCTAGCATCCCTGGCACCGAAGTACCGCATTTGGGGCAGTCATGCAGGCAATCGCACTCCTTCCGGAGGCGCTGGGCTCCTTCGTCAGCTCGCTGCTGTTCGTCGTTGCCGCCCTGTTCCCGATCGTCAACCCCCTTGGCATGGCGCCGATTTTCCTCAGCTATGCGGCCGGCGCGGACGCGGGAACCCGGGACCATCTCGCCCGGCGCATCGCCTATAACAGCTTCGCCCTGGCGACGGTCTCGCTCATCGCCGGATCCTACATCCTGCATTTCTTCGGGCTTAGCCTGCCGGCCGTGCAAATCGGCGGCGGGCTCGTGGTGGCAGCGACAGGCTGGCGGATTCTGCATCGCGGTGCCGACGACCCGCAGCACAAGGCGCCTGCGCCCTCGCCCGAGGCATTGCTGGCAAGCGCCTTCTATCCCCTCACCATGCCGCTGACGGTCGGCCCGGGATCCATCGCCGTCATGCTGGCCATAGGCAGCAACGCGCCGGCGGCCTCCGCCGCCAACGACTATCTGGTGCCGCATGCGATCGGCGGCCTCGCCGGGGTCGCCATCGTCGCGCTCTCGGTCTATCTCAGCTACCGCTATGCCGAGCCGATCCTGAGGCGGCTGGGCGACAGCGGGGTCAACGTGTTCCTGCGCCTCTCGGCGTTCATCCTGCTCTGCCTCGGCGTGCAGATCCTGTTGAACGGCTATCACGCCATCGCCCAGGCCGGCTGAGCAAGAACGGCGGTCGCTCAGGGTAGCTTGCGCAACAGGCCTTCCAGTTCCGCCAGCGCGTCGGCCTCGACATCGGAAACCAGCCAGAAGGACATGTCGCCGTCCATCCAATGGCGGATGTTGTAGCCCTGGCGCTGGGTCACCGAGGGCAGACCTTCGCGCTGACTGGGGTCGGACCAGACGAAGAGGTTGATCGGATGCTTGCCATGCCGGTAGACGATCGCTGCCACCGGCCGGTGATCCAGATAGTCGAGCCTGCCGCCCACGAGCGCGAAGCCTTCGGCGGCGAAGTCGTGCACCGGGGGCGCGGTGTCGATGCGTCCGTTGAACCAGGGCTTGACCGTATGCTGATCGGTGGAGAGCACGTCGGTCAAATGGCCGGCAAGCAGCGAGCGCACATGGTCGTCCACCACCTGCTGGGTGATGCGCTCGCCCTCCGCCGGCAGGGAGGCCATATAGCCCGTCCCGCCGCTGACCAGAATGGCCAGCAGGAAGGAGGCGGCCAAAGCGATCGGCCGCCAGGCCGCCGGGCGCGACCGGAAGGGAGCCGGCGTAGCGAGCGGCAGGACCTTGCCGCCCTCGGGCAGGCGGGCGGCGAGGGCACGGATGAGGCCCTCGGGCGCCTCGTAGTAGCTGGCGCCTGCCTTCAGCCGGCGCGAAAAGTCCTGGCGCGCGGCAAGCTCGGCCCGGCAGCCGGCGCAGTCCTTCAGATGGGCCTCGATCTCGGCCCTGGCCGCGGGCGTCACCTCGCCATCGAGATAGGCGTCGGCCAGCGCGCGAAGTTCCTTACAGTCCATGGCGTTCCTCTTGCGCCTGCTGGCGCGCCCATTGGGCGCGAAGGCGCTCCCGGGCGCGCGACAGGCGCGACATGACGGTGCCGATCGGCAGCGCGGTGATCTCGGCGATCTCGCGGTAGGAGAGCTCCTCGAGCTCGCGCAGGATCACCACTTCGCGGAACTCCGGCGGGAGCGCTCCGATCAGCCGGTCGAGGAGCGCCCGATCGTCGGACGCAAGCAACGCGCGCTCCGGAGTCTCGGGCTCCTCCTTGCCGCCGGCCACCAGCGCCTCGCTCGCCGCGTCGTCCAGCGGCTTCAGCTCCCCCGGACGGTTCTTGGCGAGCCAGGTGAAGCAGGCATGGCGCACGATGCTGAGCAGCCAGGGTTTCGCCTTGTCGCCGTCCGACAAGCCGTCGAAATAGCGTAGCGCCCTGAGGCAGGCCTCCTGAACGACATCCTCGGCGTCGGCCTCGTTGCGGGTCAGCCAACGCGCCAGATTGTAGGCGGCGCCCAGATGCGGAAGCACCGCCCGCTCGAAGCCGTCGAGCCGCCTGTCGCTCATCGCCCCTGTCGTATACGGCGGCTCCGCCGGCGTCCACAGCATAGTCGGAGAAACCCGCAGTCTGTCCCATCGCGCCGGCAGATCCCGACGCGGGCCGTTCAAACAGCAGACTCATGGGGATTCCGTTTTATTCCCAGAATATTTGCTGCAGCCGGGAATATCCGGCGCCCGCACCCGGTCTTGCCATTCGACTGCTCACCAGAAAACCAGGAGAGATCGAGATGTCGGACCGATTGAACGCCTCGCCGGGCTTGGAGTTGCAACATTTGGGCCGGGACGGCCTGGACCGCCGCGGCCTGCTGAAATGCATGGCCTGGGCCGGGGCCGGCGTCCTATGGACAGTCACCGGCGGCGTGCCCCGCTCCGTGGGCCTTGCCGACGCCTATGCCGGCACGATGGGCGGGCTCTCCTTCGTCCAGATCAGCGACACCCATATCGGTTTCAACAAACCGGCCAATCCCCATCCCGACGCCACCATGACCCAGGCCGTCGCCAGCATCCGCGCCCTGCCGACGCCGCCCGCCTTCCTGATCCACACCGGCGACATCACCCATCTCTCGAAGCCGGAGCAGTACGACATGGCCGCCGAGATCATCAAGGGCGCCAACAGCGAGGTGCATTATGTTCCCGGCGAGCATGACTGGCTGGACGGCGGCGACGCCTTCAAGGCACGCCACGGCGCTGGCACCAAGGGCGACGGCTGGTACAGCTTCGACAGCCAGGGCGTCCACTTCATCGCCCTGGTGAATGTGGTCAATTTCAAGGCCGGGAGCCTCACCAGTCTCGGCGCGGACCAGATCGCCTGGCTGAAGGACGACGTGAGCGGGCTCGCCTCCAGCACGCCCATCGTTGTCTTCACCCATATTCCGATGTGGGCCGTGTATCCCCAGTGGGGCTGGGGCACCGAGGATAGCGGCCAGGCCCTGGAACTCCTGAAGCGCTTCGGCTCGGTCACGGTTCTGAACGGCCATATCCACCAGGTGCTGCAGAAGGTGGAGGGCAACGTCACCTTCCACACCGCCATGTCCACGGCCTATCCCCAGCCGGCGCCGGGTGCCGCTGCCTCGCCCGGTCCCTTGAAGGTTCCGGCCGACAAGCTCGGCGGCTATCTGGGCATTCGCGAAGTCACCTATGTCGAGGGCCAGTCCTCATTGGCCATCCTCGACAAGCCGCTCATGGCATAACCCGAACGAGGGAAGCGATAGCCATGACCTCCCTTCGCAGGTCCGGCAGCCTGCCGGTGCTTCGGCGTCTGCGCCGGGGTTCGTCCCTCTTCGTCCTTGGCGGAGCGCTCGCTCTCCTCCTCGTCTTGGGCAGCCTCGCCCATTGGAACAGAACCGCCGCCGTCGCCGGTGAAACGCGCGAGGTGAAGATCGACAACTACAGCTTCTCCCCGGGCACCCTCACCGTGCCGGTGGGCACGACCGTCTCCTGGACCAACCGCGACGAGACGGTTCACACGGTGGTTGCCCAGGATGCCGGACATACATTCAAATCCGGCGGCCTCGACACCGACGACAAGTTCTCCTTCACCTTCGACAAGCCCGGAACCTACGTTTATATCTGCACGGTCCATCCCTACATGACCGGCAAGATCGTGGTGCAATAGGTCGCAACGCTTCCACGCCGCTCCGTCCTGTCGCCAGTCACAATTCGGCGGCAGGACGGAGCAGGGTGGACAATCTACTGAAAGCTCACATCTAGTCGCCTTGCATCGCCTCCACCTGGGCAAGCGGGACGCCCAAGCGGGACACCGTCGCGATGACGCGGCCCGGCGGCCGAGCGCATTGGAGAAAATCCGGCAGCGGGTCGCCGAGCGAAAGTCTCACCAGGAAGTCCGCCGGCTCCTGCCCGCTGGACCATCGGAAGTTGGCCGGCATCTCGAGACGAACTGACTCCAAGTTGGGGCAGGCGGCAACGCGGGGACTCAGCGATTGCCCGGCTTGAGCAGCGACATAGCGACGGAGCAGGTCGATCGCCTCACGGTTGGCGGTGCCCCAGTAGTCGAGTTGGAAGCGACCCGCGGCGCCGGGAAGGCCGCCGACAAAGGCATTGTAGTAGACATACTCGTAGGGATGCAAAAGCGCCATGAGCGAGACGTGGTAGACGCCATAGATCGCCAGCAGGCCGAGACCGGCGAAGCGCAGGCGCTTGCCGAGGCCAAGCAGACAATCCAAACCACGCGCAGCCACCGGGCCTAGAAGCACGAAGAGCGGCGGCAGCAGGAACAGCATATGGCGCATGGCGCCGTAGATCAGCAGTCGGAGCGCAATCTGCATCAGCGCCGGCAGCAGAGCCGCGAGCGCGACCAGGCCGATCAGGACCAAGCGGTCAGTATCGCGGCACTCTCGCATCCGGCGCAGGCCGGCCGCGGCGACGAAGGGCGCGATCGGGAGCAGCAAGAGAGCGATCTCCGGCAGCTGCACGGCCATATAGATCGGCAGGTAACTGCGTGGAATCTGCCAGGAATAGTAAGTTCGCCCGGCGAGCAGCACTTCGCCGCCCCAGGGCACATGGGTGAAGTCGACGAATGCGTGCAGCGGATTGGCCAGCGGCTTGGTCTGTGCCCAGGGCCAGAAGGCGAGCATCAAGGGATAGGCGATGAAAAGGGCGGGCAATGCCAAGCGCAGCAGACTTCGCAGCGCCAGTCTTGCGCGGCCGGAGAAGCCTGCCGGTTCCGGCCGCAACCCGTGCAATGCAACGACGGCCAGCAAGGCGTAGAGAGAAAACAGGGCGGCGCCAACCTTGACGGCCAGGGTCAGGCCGAAGGCAACGCTGAAGCGGACCGCCAGACCCAAGGGGATGTCGGGTGCCCGTTGCAGGCAACGCACCAGGTAGAGAAGCGTCCAGACATAGCCGGCGGCAAAGGGAATGTCCTGGGCGTTGATGAACATATGGCCGAAATAGGCAGGCGTCAGAGCCAGCAGCAGAGCGCTTGCCAGAGCTGCCCGGGGACCGAAAAGCAGCCGGGAAAGCCGCCAGCAGCCGACGATGCCGAGCAGGCCGACGAACCCGCCAAGAAGATGCCCGGTTTCGAAATGAGAAAAGGGCAGGACATCGGCCGCAAGACAGCGCAGCACGTCGAACAGGCTGCCGTAGCGGGCCTGGAAGTCGAAATTGTCCCGCGCGGCGGTATCCTGCAAGCCGGATTGGTAATACGCGATCGTCAGTCGCCCGATAGCGTCATGGCTGGGTTCGTCCCAGGAGATTCCGAAGTCGCGAAAGATCAGCGGACATAGGATCGCAAGCGCAAGAAACAGCGCCAAGGCGAGGCGATCCTCGATACAAGTGCGACCCCACCAGCCTGCGATTCGGCCTTGCGGCGTCGGGTCGGACATCAGGCGGGGCTGCTTCGCGCGGTTGCGGCCATCGAGTCTAGTCTCAGCCCTCGTGGGGGCGCAGCAAAGACCTTGAGATGATGTGGCGCTGGATCTCCGATGTTCCGTCCCAGATCCGCTCGACCCTGGCATCGCGCCACAGGCGCTCGACCGGAAGCTCCTCCATCAGTCCCATGCCGCCGAATATCTGGACCGTGTGGTCGGTTACCCGCGCCAGGGTCTCGGTGGCGTAGAGCTTGGCCATGGCGAAATCGGGATCGCTTGCCGTGCCCTGGTCGAGCTTCCAGGCAGTGCTAAGCACGAGGAGTTCCGCCGCGGCAATCTCCGTCGCCATGTCGGCGAGCTTGAAACCCGTGCCCTGGAACTTGCCGATGGTCTGGCCGAACTGTTTGCGGGTGGCGGCCCATTGGGTGGCGAGTTCGAGAGCCCGCTGCGCCCGGCCGACGCATTGGGCGGCGACCGTGAGGCGCGTGGCGCCGAGCCATTCGTTGGCCACGTCGAAGCCGCGATGCTCGTCGCCCAGGATCTGGCGCTCGTGAATGCGGCAATCGGTGAAGACGAGTTCGCAATGGTGATAGCCGCGGTGCGAGACGCTACGCGGGCCCATGCGGGTTTCGAAACCCGGCAAGCCCTTGTCCACCAGGAACGACGTGATCTTCTTCTTGGCGCCCTTCTTGGTTTCTTCCTCTCCCGAGGCGGCGAAGAGGATGGCGAAGTCGGCTACGTCGGCATAGCTGATGAAATGCTTGGTCCCGTTGATGACGAAGTGGTCGCCCTCGCGCACGGCCCGCGTCTTCATCGAGCGCAGATCGGAGCCCGCACCCGGCTCGGTCAACGCCAGGCATTCGACCCTGTCGCCCCGGATGGCAGGCAGAAGATAGCGCTCGATCTGCTCGCCCTTGCAGGCGCGCAGGATGTTGGACGGCCGCGCGACGGCGTACTGAAGCGCGAAGGAGGTGCGCCCCAGCTCGCGCTCCATGAGTGCGATCGCCACCGCGTCCAGCCCGCCGCCGCCCAGTTCCTCGGGCATATTGGCGGCGTAGAGGCCGGCCGCCTTGGCCTTGGCATGGATCTGGGCGATCAGCTCGGGCGGGACGCGATTGGTCCGCTCCACTTCCGCCTCATGGGGCATCAGCTCCTTCTCGACGAAGGCGCGCACGGTGTCGACGAGCATGCGCTGCTCGTCGCTGAGAGCGAAATCCATGGACCGAACTCCCCAGCTGGAGGCGGCGGATTTCTAGGGCCGCGGGTCTCAGCCGTCAATCGGCGGGCTGGGCGGCCGGTCAGGGAACGCCGGCAAGGAAGGCTTCGATCGCCCCCAGCACCTCGGCCGAGGAATAGTCGTGGCCGACGCCCTTCATCGCGAGAAAGCGCTTCGGCTCTGGCGCTGCGTCGTAGACCGCCGATCCTTGCGCGAAGGGCACGACCTGGTCGTCCTCGCCGTGGGCAACGAAGATGGGCATGCGCATGGCCGCCAGCTTGGAGGCGGTATCGAAGCGATCCTTGGCCAGGAGCCGGACGGGGAAAATCGGATAGTGGTCGGCCGCGACTTCAGGAATAGACCGATAGGGCGAGAAGAGCAGCAGAGCGCTTGGCGCCACGCCGTCCAGCCTGCCCGACGATGCGGCCGCTTCATAGGCCATTTCCGCGGCGACTCCCGAGCCCAGGGAAAGGCCGGCCAGCACGGGCCGCTTTACGCCCTGTCCGGCAAGCCAGGCGACGGCCGCGCGGCCATCGCGGTAGAGGCCTTGCTCGCTCGGGGACCCCGGATTCCCGTCATAGCCCCGGTAGGACAGGAGGAGGAGCCCGAAGCCGGCTTCGGCGAGGGCGTGGCACCATTCGGCCGAGGTCGGCAGGCTCGCCGCGTTCCCCGAGAAGAACAGGATGGTCGGATGTCCCGCGCTTGCCGGCCGATACCAGGCGCCGAGGGTAAGCCCATCCGAAGTTTCGACATGCACCTGGCGATAGCCGGCGGGCGGAGGGCCCGGAAGTTCGCGCGGCGCCGGATAGAGGAGGTTGCGCTGAAAGGTCCAGAGCAGCGCGAGGACGCCGAGCCAGGCAAGCGCCAGGATGAGCAGCACGATTTGCGCCGCCTTCCAGGCGTAGAACAGGATCGGGGATCCGCTGATCTGCATGTCGCGATGATGCCCGCGAGTTCAGCCCCTGAACATGAAGAAAGCCGCGCCGACCAGACAGACGAAGCCGGCGAGATGGTTCCAGTGCGGCCTTTCGCCGAGGTAGAGAACCGAGAAGACGGCGAACACGCTGAGGGTGATGATTTCCTGAATCGTCTTCAACTGCGCGCCGTTGAATTCACCGTAACCGAAGCGGTTCGCCGGCACTTGAAGGCAGTATTCGAAGAAGGCGATCCCCCAGCTTGCGAGAATGGCCAGCCATAGGGGCGAGTGAGGGTATTTCAGATGGCCATACCAGGCGAAGGTCATGAACACGTTGGAGCCGATCAACAGGATGACGGTCCACATCCTCTCAGTTCTCCTCGTGGGATCGAGATGCATGGGGGCAAAGCGGCGAAGAACGACCTTGGCCGGCGGCGATCCAAGGCAACGTTCGAGTCTGAAGCTCGCGCGCGCCTGAGACGATCGGGCTCTCGAGGGTTCGGCGGCTATTTCTTCAAGAGGTCGCGGATCTCGCCCAGCAGCTGCACTTCGGCGCTGGGCGGGGGCGGTGGTGCTTCCTCCTTCTTGCGCATGAACAGATTCACCTGCTTCACCAGGATGAAGACCGCGAGGGCAACGATGAGGAACTTGATGATGGCGTTAAGAAACTGACCATAGGCGATGACCACTGAGCCGGCTTCCTGGGTCGCCTTGAGGGTGCCGTGGCTCTCGCCTTTGAGGGTGATGAAGAAATTCGAGAAATCGATGCCCCCAAGCAGGAAGCCCAAAGGCGGCATCAGGATATCGTTGACCAGGGAATTGACGATGGCAGTGAAGGCGGCGCCGATGATGATGCCGACGGCCAGGTCGATGACGCTGCCGCGGGCGATGAACTCTTTGAATTCCTTGAACATTAT
>Ga0209415_10016333_pt1 | contig 11938 bp, 12 predicted proteins | sample PeaSoiSIISIP2007_FD_187696 | JGI IMG/M metagenome (GOLD analysis project Ga0209415, IMG submission 187696) | Peat soil microbial communities from Weissenstadt, Germany - SII-SIP-2007 (SPAdes) (version 2) | ecosystem: Environmental > Terrestrial > Soil > Wetlands > Peat | place: Germany... | reverse complement strand
CCGGCCCGTACGCGTACGGCTCTCGAACGTACACGTGACAGGCCGCAGCCGAGAGGACGACGGCGGCGATCGGGACGAGCGAGCGACGGCGCATCATCGTGGGTCCACGTATTACCAGAGCCCGACCCCGGGGCGACTTTCGAAGAGCTGACCTGCTCGGCGCCGGGACGGGTTCTGTGCGACCGCCCTTCCCCCTCGGTGCGCTTGCGTGCGAGAATGAAACCTCAAGACCATGGTGGACCAAGAGCGCAAGGGCAGTCCGGACTCGTCGAAGAGCGACAAGCGCAAGCAAAGCCTCTACTTCCCCGAGACGATGCTCGAGGAGATCCAGAAAGAGGCCCAGCGGCTCCAGCGATCCATGTCCTGGGTCGTGCAGCGCGCGTGGAAGCACGCACGCCGCGAGATCAAGGGAATACCCGGCTCGAACGAGCCCGGGGCCTGACGCTCAGCGGACGATCTCGACGGGGGGCGGGGCGCGCGCGGGCGCGTGGCCGTGGACGATCCACCACGCCGACAGGATCCCGACGAGGAGCGCGGCAAGCGCCAGCAGGCCGACGGCGAGGGAGTCCGGCTTCGTGCGGTCGGCGAGGGTGCGCGCCGCGCGCCGGACGGCTTCGTCCGTGCTCGCGAGGCCCAGCCGCGGGGCCTCCGAGCGGACGAGGGCGTAGTCGCCTCTCTCGAAGGCCTCGACCAGGGCGTCGAGCTCCGCGACGCGCGGGAAGCCGCGCGCGAACGAGGGGCGGCGCTCGGGCGTCACGGGCCCCTCCTCGTACCACGCGAGAAGGGGTCCGAGCCATGTTGACTATGATTCAATAGACGCTAAGCTCGGGGGTATGACGATGAACGCCGTGACGGAGGCGCGTGAACCCGGCTCCAGGTCTCGCTCGAACGGCGCGACCGCCCGCTCGACCGACCACGTGCTGATCATCGGCGCCGGGTTCGCCGGGCTCGGCATGGGCATCCGGCTGAAGCAGGCGGGCATCGAGGACTTCACCATCATCGAGCGCGCAGACAGTCTGGGAGGGACCTGGCGCGACAACACGTATCCGGGGATCGCCTGCGACGTTCCCTCGTACCTGTACTCGTACTCCTTCGAGCCCAACCCGAGCTGGAGCCGGTTCTTCGCCCCGCAGCAGGAGATCCTCGCCTACCTCGAGCACTGCGCCACCAAGTACGGGCTGCGGTCGCACATCCGCTTCGGCACCGCCGCGACGGCCGCGTCGTTCGACGAGCGCACGGGCCTCTGGACGGTCCAGACGAGCGACGGCCAGACGATCACCGCGCGCGTCGTGGTCTCGGGGTCGGGCCACGCGCTGAGCAAGCCCGTCTTCCCGGACGTCCCCGGCCGCGAATCGTTCCAGGGCAAGTCGATGCACTCCGCCCGGTGGGACCACGACTACTCGCTCGAGGGCAAGACCGTCGCGGTCGTGGGGACCGGCGCGAGCGCGATCCAGATCATCCCGTCGATCGCGGCGAAGGTCGGCAAGATGTACGTCTTCCAGCGGACGGCGTCGTGGGTGTCGCCGAAGCCCGACCGGCCGATCCCCGAGCGCCAGCAGGACGGGCTGCGACGGAAGCCCCGCGTCCAGAAGCTGCTCCGGGGGGCCATCTACTGGGTCATGGAGAGCATGGCGGTCGGCTACGTCGTCGAGCCCCGGCTGAACAAGATCCGCGAGTACCGCTCGCTCCAGTTCCTGCGCCGCAGCGTCCGCGACCCGGTGCTGAGGGAGAAGCTGACGCCGCACTTCCGCCTCGGCTGCAAGCGCATCCTGCTCTCGAACGACTACTACGAGACGCTCCAGCGCGAGAACGTGGAGCTCGTGACCGACGGGATCGCCGAGATCCGCGCGCACTCCATCGTGACCAAGGACGGCAAGGAGCGCCCGGTCGACGCCATCGTCTACGCGACGGGGTTCGAGACCTCGGAGGTGAAGCCGCCCTTCCCCATCAAGGGCCGCGGAGGCCGGGATCTCGCCGAGACGTGGGGCGAGAACGTGGAGGCGTACCTCGGCTCGACGGTCCCGGGATTCCCGAACGCCTTCCTCCTCATCGGACCGAACTGCGGCCTCGGACACTCGTCGATGATCCTCATGATGGAGTCGCAGTTCGCGTACGTCCTCGACGCGATCAAGACGATGCGCGCGCGGCGGATCCGGTCCGTCGAGGTCAGGCCCGAGGTCGCGGCGCGCTACAACGAGCGGCTGCAGAAGCGGCTGGAGCACACGGTCTGGAACTCGGGAGGGTGCTCGAGCTGGTACCTGACCCGCAGCGGGAAGAACACCACCGCCTGGCCCGGGTTCACCTTCGAGTTTCGCCTGAGGACGCGCCGCTTCGACGCGGAGAACTACGACCTCGTCTCCAGGGACGAGGCGGTGACGACGTCCGCCGCGGCCGAGTAGGCCTCACGCCACGATCATCGCCGCGTAGAGCTCGTCGTCCGTCGGGGGCTCGAACGAGCTCTCCAGGTATTCGAACATCGCGTCGGTCACCTCGAAGGCGTAGGTCCCCGTCCGCTCGCGGTTGCGCCGGCGCACGCGCTCGCGCCGGACGTCGACGTCGACGTCCAGGTAGTGAAGCTTCACCCCGCCCTTCGTCTGCATGGCGCGCCACCGCCACCGGTCACGGTCGGCGAGCCTCGCGAGGTCGACGTCGAAGACCACGTCGAGCCCGCGCTCGAGCGCGTCGTCCGCGAGGGCCCACATCTGGACCTCGCACCGCGCGGTCCGCTCCAGGTACCAGTCCGGTCCATGCGGATCGGGGCGGTCGGCGAGGAACAGGTTCGTCATCCACTCGTCCATCGAGAGACGGAGGGCGGCCGTCCGCGACGCGAGCGCGGTCGCGTAGGCCGTCTTGCCGGCCCCGACCCCCCCGCAGATGAGGTGCACCGTCGGCACTCTGCAGAATCTACATCAGTTTCAGCGCCGCTTCGCGTCGGCCTCGACCGCACGGCGCATCAGATCCTCGAGCGAGGAACCGCCGGCCGCCGGCGCGGGACTCGGCGCCTCGACCCTGGCGGGGGGCGCCTCGGCGGCCGTCGGCGCGGCCTTCGGCTCCGTCGCCGGGGCCGCGGCCTCCGCGGGCGCGGCGCGCGGGACCGCGCGGCGAATGTGCAAATGCGCCGCGCCGCTCGCCTTCCTGGGACGTACGTCGCCCGGGGTTGCCACCGGGGCGAGCGCGGCGGGCTGGCTGGCGACGGGGGACGGGGCCGGGGTCACGGCGACCGCCGGGACCGGAGCCGCCGGCGTCGCGACGGGAACGATCGCCGGAGCGACGGGAAGAGGTGCGTGGCCGCGGAAGATGGTCACCGAATGAGCGGGCACCATGGTCGCCGCGGCCGCGCCGATGGCGGCCGTCGCGAGCCAGGCGATCGCGACCCCGAACCATCCGACGCCGCGCGCACGCACCACGGGCTCGGGCTCCGGATCGATCACGCTCGCGACCAGCTCCCGCGCGGGAGCCGGCGCCCACGGCCGGATCGGCGATCCCGGGAACGGCCGCGCGACGCCGACGACGCCGAGGACGGGGGGCTGCTCCCTCGCCGTCCGGGCGCGCCTCATCACCTGCTCGACGCTGGCCGCGTAGAGCGCCCCGATGTCGAACAGGCCCGAGCTCTGCTCCCCCCTGTGCGCCGCGGTGATGCGCGGCACCCGCGGGGTCAGCGATGCCGCCAGCTTTCCCGCGAGCTCGATGTCGGAGTCGTGTGTCGTCATGTCGGTGCTCCCGGCCGCACGCGAATGTTGCCACGCGGAGCCGCGTCCGTCTTCAAGAAGGTCGCCGGTGCCGGGAGCGATTCCGGCCATACGCATATTTTCTAGTGCTGGCGAAAACGCGGTCGCCGCGCGAGCGCTTCACGCGCCGGACCGCTGCTTCACCGCCCAGTCGTACACGTCGGAGTACCGCCTCGCCGCCAGGTTCCATCCAAACCGCTTCGTCATCGCCTGGCGCTGCATGGCGCGAAAGTGCTCCGGTTGCTGCCGGTACGTGCGGATCGCCCACTGTACGGTCCCGACCAGCGAGTCCACGTTCAGGTCGTGAAACTTGAACCCCGTCCCGGTGCCGGCGGCCGCGTCGTAGCTCTCGACGGTGTCATCGAGCCCGCCCGTGGCCCGGACGATCGGGAGCGTCCCGTACCGCTGGCTGTACATCTGGTTGAGCCCGCAGGGCTCGAAGCGCGAGGGCATCAGGAACAGGTCGGCCCCCGCCTCGATGCGGTGGGCCACGGCCTCGCTGAAGCCGATCCACGCGCGGAAGCGACCGCCGCCGTGCCTCGAGCGGATGGCGAGGTACCCCTCCGCCGCGGGGTCTCCGGACCCGAGCACGACGACCTGCGCGTCGAGATCCAGCAGGCGCGTGAGGGCAGCGAGGATGACGTCGGTCCCCTTCTGCTGGCTCAGGCGCGACACGATCCCGATGAGGGGAACGTCCGGACGCTCGTGCAGGCCCATCTCGCGCTGGAGCGCGATCTTGCAGGCCGCCTTCCCACGGAGGTCGATGGCGTCGAACGGGGCGGCGATGGCTGGATCGGCTCGCGGATCCCACGTTTTCTCGTCGATGCCGTTGAGGATGCCGACGAGGTCGCCGCCGCGGAACCGCAGGACTCCATCGAGGCCGGCGCCCCCCTCCGGCGTGCGGACCTCCTGCGCGTAGCGCGGCGAGACGGTCGTGAGCTTGGTGGCGTGGAAGAGGCCCCCCTTGAGCGGATTGACCGCGCCGAAGTCCTCGAGCCCGTCCGCCCGGAACTCGCTCCACGGAATGTGCGTCGCGGGGAGATCGCTCGCGGGAAACTTCGCCTGGTGCGCGAGGTTGTGGACCGTGAGGACGGTGGCCGCGCGCGCGAGCGGACCCGAGGCCTCGATCGTGTTGAGGTAGACGGGAAGGAGCGCGCTCGGCCAGTCGTGGACGTGGAAGACATCGGGGACGAAGCCCAGGTACCTGCAGAGCTGGAGGGCCCCGCGGCACAGGAAGGCAAAGCGAACCAGGTTGTCGTGCGCGTAGCCTCCCGGCGGGTCGTAGAGGTACCCCCGGCCGAAGAGGGCGTCGTGCTCGAGCAGGTAGACGGGAACGTCGGTGCCGGGCAGGCGCGTCTCGAGCACGCCCGACCAGGCGTCCCGCGGTCCCAGCGGGACGCCGAGGGGCGCCGCGTGCCGGACGAGCCCCGCCGCCGCGATCACGTCGTAGCGCGGCATGACGATGCGGGCGTCGTGCCCGAGCGCCCGCAGGGCCGCGGGGAGCGCGGCGACGACGTCCCCCAGGCCCCCCGCCTTCACGAAATGCGAGCACTCGGATGCCACGAAAAGGATGGAGCGAGCGGGGGGCATTGAGGACGAAGACCGAGAAGCCTGCAATATCGAGCGCATAGCTTCCCATGAGCCGGGTTGCGATCCCAGGATGAACGCCCAGCGGGCGGGGCCGTGCCGATAGACAAGCCCCCAGGATCGACAATATTGTCCATGCATGAGGCGCCCCCCCAGGGCGGAGCAGCGTGCCCGCCAGGACGAGGAGGCGACGTCGTCGTCGGAGTCGCCTGCCGTCGACGCCCTCGCGCGCAACGTCGGGCATGCCATCAATAACCCCCTCGGGGCGCTGATGATCAGCCTGGACCTCGCGCTCGAGGTGCTGGGCGAAGAGACCCAGCCGCTCGCCGGCCGGCTCGGTGAGATCGTCGTCCTCCTCAAGGAGGCGCGGGAGGCCGCCCAGAGCATCCGCGCCATCGTGGTCGACCTCAAGGCGACGGCCACGCCCTCGAACACGAAGGACCTCGCGCCCCGGTCGGGACCTCCCGCGCCGGAGTCCTCGCCTCCCGAATCCATGGTCTCGAGCCGGGGCCTGCCGCCCGCCCGCGTCCTGGTGGTCGACGACGATCCGCTCGTCTCGCGGGCGCTCGCGCGCAGTCTGAACGATTGCGAGGTCGTCGTCGCCTCGGATGCACGCGACGCGCTCGCGAGGATCGGGCGAGGCGAGGCCTTCGACGTGATCGTGTGCGACCTGATGATGCCGGGCATGACGGGCATGGATCTCTACGACGCCATCCGGCAGGTCGCCCCCGCGCAGCTCGAGCGAATGATCTTTCTCTCCGGCGGCGCCGTCACGACGCGCGCGCGGGAGTTCGTCGCGACCGTGCCGAACATCCTGATGGAGAAGCCGTTCGATATCCGGCGCCTGCGCGAGATCGTCCGCAGCCGCAGGGGCTGAACCGCGGCGGCGGCGGCCGTCAGGGAGTGCCCGTTCCCGGGCACAGCGCGAAGCTCGGGAACACGCAGTGGTTGAGGATGCACCGCGCCGGCGGCAGGCAGCCGAGCCCCTGGCTGTCGTCACAGACATCCCCGTCCGGCGCCGGAGGGAGGCACTCGCCGCTCGTCGGATCGCAGGTGCCCGATCCGGCGCACACGTACGTGTCGCTGCCGACGATGCCGCACGCCGCGCCGTAGGGAGCGGCCATGATCACGCTGCAGTGCTGCGTCCCGTCGCAGTAGAGGTTCCCTCCCGCACACGGCGGCGACCCCTCTCCACAGGGGTCGCCGAGCTCGGCATCGGGGGCGCACGTTCCGTCGGCCGCGCAGTAGTAGAAGCCGGTGCAGTTGTCCGGACGCGTGCAAGGGTCGCCGGGGCCCGCCACCGTCCCGCAGATCGCCCCGGCGTCGTCGGAGAGGATGCACTCTTGCCCGCTCGGGCACGCGCCGCCGCAGGGCTCGAGCTGGCACGTCCCGCACGCGGCCGGGTCGCCGGTCACCGGGTCGAAGCCGTAGTCGCAGGCCCCGCTCTCGCACCCGTCGTCCCAGACGCAGGGCGCGCCCACCTTGCCGCGGCCCTGGTCCAGGCAGAGGCTACCGTAGGGGACCGAGCAGTCGCCTGCGTCGGGCTCGGAGCAAGCCGTGACGCGCGTCGGATCGAAGGCCACGTCGCGGTCGCTCGCGATAAGCTCACAGCGCAGCGTCTCGCGCTGGACGCACTGGGCGGGGTCCGTCCAGGTCAGCAGGAACGAGCAGGCGTTCTCGTGGGCGCACAGGCCCTCGGCCCACGCCGCGCAGACGGCGGCGTTGCGGTCCCCGGGAGCGCCGGCATCGACGAAGGGGATGGCGAAGCTCGACTCCCCGTCGCACCCGGCCGCGAGGAGCGCCGGGCACAGCGCCGCCGCGAGCGCGAGAGCGCCCGCGCCTCGCTCCTCGCTCGACCACGGCACGGCGCCCGGCTCCACAAGGCGCCCGGCTCAGGGCGATCCGGTGGCCTCGTCGAGGTCGCTGCAGCAACGAAAGCCGGTCGAGTAATCGTAGTGCGACTCGGGATGCGCTGTCGTCCTGTAGTAGCAGCCGTCGCCGTTCAGGTGCGTGTCGAGGTAGTAGCCGCCCTGGAACGTCCCGTCGGGGTCGTCGACCCACTCGTGAAGGTTGCCGACCATGTCGTAGACGCCGTACTCGTTCGTACACCCGGCGCGCTCGCCCGTTCGAGCGAGTGTCCCGTCGACCTGGTTGAGCCGCGGGTCGATCATGTTCCCCGCGTGGCCCCACATCCAGCGGTGCTCGGGCTTGTCGTCGAGCAGCGGGTTCAACATACGCATCGAGCTGCGCCCGTTGTCGTTGCACCGGCCGACCTGGCGCCGGTTCCCGTAGGGGAACGTCGTCTTCTTCGGACCCATGCAGGCGTTCTTCCACTCGGCCGGCTTGCAGAGGCGCTTTCCGCTCCGCTCGCATGCGGCCCTCGCCTGGACGCCGCTGATGTATCCCTGGGGGAAGACGCCCGCCGCGCTGACCGCCCGCACGACGACGTTCGTGGGCACGACGGCGTAGTACGGCCAGGCGCGCTCCTGGCCGTCCGCGCACACCTCGACGAGCGACGCCTCGTACCGGTCGACGCAGTAGGCGTGCTCGACGCCCACCATCTCGGCGGGGCACCGATCGCGCGGCCCGGTGTCGGCCGACGCGACGAGCGACGCAGCGAGGAGCTGGAAGAACACCACGTCCTATCAACCGCTATCGCGACCCGCCTCCGCTGGGAACCCCCTTTCGACGCCGTCCGGGTTAGAGTGGTTGAATGTCGCCTGCCCTCGCGACGCCTGAGCCGCCGTCCAGGGTGGGGCTCGTGCTCGCAGGGGGCTCCGCGCGCGCGGCGTACGAGGTGGGCGTGGTCCAGTACATCCTCGAGGACGTGGCGCGCGCGCTTGGCCGCGACGTGCCCATCGACGTCATCTCCGGCACGTCGGCCGGGAGCATCAACTCCGTCATGCTGGCCGCCCACGCCGACAAGCCCGCGGCGCGCGCGGCCCTCCTCGCGCAGAGGTGGACGGCGCTGAAGCTCCAGGAGGTCGTCCGTCCGTCGAGCGGCGAGATCCTGAGGATGATGGCGCGTCTGGTCGGGCGCGCGCGCCGGGCGGATTCGCGCTCGGGGAGGCACGGCGGCGTGTTCGATCCGAGCGGCGTCGAGACTATCGTCCGGGACGCGGTGCCCTTCGACCGGATCGGCGAGCACATGCGCGCCGGCCGCCTCGCGGCCCTGTCGATCTCCACGACCCACGTGGCCAGCGGACGCACGGTGGTGTTCGTGCAGCGCCGGGAGGGGGGGGTGCCCCGCTGGGGAGGCGACCCCACGATGGTCGCCCGACCGGCGGAGATCGCCGCGGAGCACGTCCTGGCCTCGGCTGCCGTGCCGCTGCTCTTCCCTGCCGTGGAGATCGACGGGCACTTCTACTGCGACGGCGGCCTGCGCCAGAACGTGCCCCTCTCCCCTGCGCGCCGCCTCGGAGCCAACAGCCTCATCGTCATCAACCCGCGCTACATCCGCGAGGACGTACCGACGCCCGAGGTGGCCGAGGCGCGCGAGCGGCAGTACCCCGACCCGTTCTTCTTCGTGGGCAAGGCGCTCAACGCGCTCCTGCTCGACCGCATCGAGAACGACATCGATCGCCTCGAGCGACTGAACGCGGTCCTCCGGGCCGGGTCGCGCAGGTTCGGCCCGACGTTCATGGCGTCGCTCAACGAGGAGCTCGGGCGAGGCGGCGAGAGCGGCCTGCGGCCGCTGGACGTCGTGTACGTGCGCGCCTCGCGGGACATCGGCGTGCTCGCGGCGGAGTACGTGCGCTCGCCCGAGTACGCGAGGCGCGTGGGTGGCCTGATGGGGCGGGCCCTGCGGCGGATCGCCGAGGGGGAGACCGAGGCCGACCTGCTCTCCTACGTCCTCTTCGACGGTCCCTTCGCCGCCCAGCTCATCGAGATGGGCCGCGATGACGCGCGCGCCCGCCATGACCACCTGGTGAAGTTCTTCGCCCGGCGGCTGGACGAAGCGAGGGAGGTCGCATGAGCCCGAAGAACGAGGGCCCCGAGCCGCCGACCATCCCGAACGTCCCTGGAGCGCAGGCCCGTGCCGACCGCGCGCCCGCCGCGGACGGTCCAGGCGAGCGGGTCGAAGACCCCGAAGGGGAGCTCGGCCAGGACGAGGCGTTCGAGCTCCGCTACGAGATGCGAACGAAGCTCGGCGAGGGCGGCATGGGAGAGGTCCTCCTCTGCAAGGACCGGCGCATCGGGCGCGAGGTCGCGCTGAAGGTGATCCGCTCCGAGCACGGCGCGCGCGTCGACCTCCGCAAGCGCTTCCTGCGCGAGGTGCGCGTGCAGGGGCAGCTCGAGCACCCCTCGGTCGTCCCCGTCTACGATCTCGGGCGCGACCCGGCCCGCAAGGCGTACTTCACCATGAAGCGCGTCCGCGGGCTCACCATGGAGCAGATCCTCTCGGCGCTCCGCCGCGGGGACGCCGACGCCGCCCGGCAGCACACGCGGTTCAAGCTGCTCTCGGCGTTCGGGACCGCGTGCCTCGCGGTCCACTTCGCGCACACGCGCGGCGTCCTGCACCGGGACCTCAAGCCCGGGAACATCATGCTCGGGGACTTCGGCGAGGTCTACGTGCTCGACTGGGGCCTCGCGAAGGTGACCGGCGCGCGCGAGCCGACGGACGACGACGCGGACGTGTCCTCCGGGGCCTTGCCCGAGACGGGCTCCGCGAGCGGGGGACCCGGGATCACGGCGACGGGCGTCCTCATGGGAACGCCCGGGTACATGGCCCCCGAACAGATCAGGAACGAGATCGGCGGGCTGGGCCCAGGCGTCGACATCTACGCGCTCGGGGCGATTCTCTTCGAGCTTCTCGCGCTCCAGCCCCTTCACGGCAAGGGAACGCCGAACGAGCTGATGACATCGACCCTCCGGGGGATCGACGTGGAGGCGGCGATGCGGCGCGCCGAGCGGGACGTCCCGCCCGAGCTCGTCGCCATCGTGGCGCGGGCCACCGCGCGCAGCCCGCAGGACCGCTTCGCGACCGCCCGCGAGATGCAGGACGCGCTCGAGCGCTTCCTGAACGGCGATCGCGATCTCGAGCGGCGCCGCGAGCTGGCGCGCGAGCACGCGTCGGCCGCGTACGACGCCGCGATGCGCGCCCTCGAGGGCGAGCACACGCCGGGACAGGGGCAGAGCGCGCAGAACGAGATGAGCCGCGCGATGAGCGAGGTGAGCCGCGCCATCGCGCTCGATCCTCAGAACGCCGAGGCGATGCGCACGCTCGTGCGCCTCATGACGGAGGTGCCACGCGCGCTCCCGCCGCAGGCCCAGCGCGAGATCGACGCGCAGGCTCGCGCGTGGCAGCGCACCGGGTCGCGCGCGGCGGGGCTCGCGTACCTGAGCTTCTCGCTCTACGCGCCGCTCGGGTACCTCATGGGCGTCCGCAGCTGGCCGATGGCCGCGCTCCCCGAGGTGCTCTGGCTCGCGGCGGCGCTGCTGGCTCTGCACGCGTCCCGCCACCCCGATCCCAAGGGGCAGACCGCCTACTCGCTCATCGTCCTGAGCAACCTCGCCATCGCGTCCACGGGTTGGTTCTTCGGCCCGTTCGTGCTGGTGCCTGCGCTCGCGGCCGTGAACGCGCTGAGCTTCATCGTCGCCTCGGACCGGTCCCGCCGGGGGCCGGCCATCTTCCTGGGCTGCTGCGCCATCCTCGTACCGCTGGTCCTCGAGTGGCTCGGGGTGAACGCGCCGTCGTACGCCTTCGAGCACGGGCGCCTCGTCGTCCTGCCGCGCGCGCTCGGCTTCCCGGAGACGCCCACCCTCGCCTTCCTCCTCATCACCAGCGTCGCGCTGCTCGTGACCCCCGCCCTCTTCGTCGGCAAGATCAAGGACGCGCTGACCGCGACCGAGAACCGCCTCTACATGCAGACGTGGCACCTGCGGCAGTTCGTGCCCGGCGAGGCCCAGGCTTCGATCGTGCCGCCGCCTCCGGGCAGCAGCTCGCCGAAGTGAGCGACCTTGCGCGTCACGGGCTCCGCAGGATGCGGTCGGGGTCGCCGAGGAACTCGAAGTGCATCGTGTCCCGGAGCACGTCGTGGCCGAGCCAGTAGAAGCCGAACCGCTCGAACGCGTGCACCCAGCACTCCGGCATCGCCATCCGGTCGTACTCGGTCTTCGCGGGCCGCTTGCAAGCGGGAGCGTCGTTCCAGGGCTTCACGCACCCGCAGCACGTGTTGATGGCCGGGTCGACGTCGATGGCGATGCCGTAGGCGTGGTTGGTCACCTCGCCGCCCCGGTAGGTGTTCTTGTAGCGAATGCCCGCGAGCGCGTGCGCGACGTAGGGATGCTCGCCGCACGTGCGCTTGATCTCCTCCTGTACGCAGGCGAGCGCCGGGACCACCTTGCGGTGCATCTTCACCTTGAGCCCCATGAACGTCGTCTCGACCACCGACGCGCTCGGCGGTTGCGGGTCCGGCCCCGGCGAGCCGAACCCCTTGAAGTAGCCGTACTGGTCGGTGCGGTACTGGATGGCGCGACGGTTGCCGTCCGCGGCCTTCAGGAAGTTCCCTCGCACGAGGAAATCCTGCGGGGGCTGATCGTTGCAGGCGCTGGTCGGTGGGGGTGAGGGCGTCTCGGTTGGCGGAGCAGCGGCTTCGGCAGGAGGCGGGGGCTCGGGGGAG
>Ga0209415_10016332_pt1 | contig 11938 bp, 11 predicted proteins | sample PeaSoiSIISIP2007_FD_187696 | JGI IMG/M metagenome (GOLD analysis project Ga0209415, IMG submission 187696) | Peat soil microbial communities from Weissenstadt, Germany - SII-SIP-2007 (SPAdes) (version 2) | ecosystem: Environmental > Terrestrial > Soil > Wetlands > Peat | place: Germany... | reverse complement strand
TCGAGAAGACTCGAACTTCCACGGGTTGCCCCACAGCGACCTCAACGCTGCGCGTCTACCAATTCCGCCACGACCGCCCGTGGTGAGGCGCGGGGGTTAGCAGAGCGATCTTGGTTTGTGAAGCTGCGGGTTGACGCAGACGCCACCGGGCCTTTCTGGTCGTCCGATGGCTGCCGATCGCCCCCCAATCGCCGTGCTCGTCGATCGCGAGGGACTGGGCGATGTGTTGCTGAAGACGCCGTTTCTGCGCGCGCTGCGACGCGCGTTTCCGGACCAAGAGGTCTGGTGGATCGCCACGCACCAGACGGCGATGGACGAGCTGCGCGACCTGCTGGCCCCGGCCGTCGCCAAGGTGATCACCCACGCGGCGCTGGACGGCCCCATCGGCCCGTTGCTCGGCCGCCTGCGCGCGCTGCCGGCGTTCGATCTGGTGTTCGATTCTCGCACCAAGATCTCCACCGTCGCCATCACTCGCCTGGGCCTCAGACACCGCGGCTTCTACTGCTGCCTTCCGGGCTACGTGCTCTGCGATGGCCGCCCGGCGGGCGGCCGCGCCCGGCCCAAGCATATTGGCGAGCGGATGCTGTCGCTGGTCGGCTGCGCGACCGGCCGCGCGCCTGACGGCTCGGGGCGACTCGAACCTACCGTCGAAGCGGCCACCCTGGCGCGACAGATGTTGCCTGACGGACGGCGCTACGTCGGCATCGCGCCGGGCAGCCGGGTCGTGGCGAAGAACTGGCCGCTGGCGGGCTTCTGCGAGGTCGCGCGCACCCTGATCGACCGCGGGAGAACGCCGGTGTTCTTTCTCGGCCCGATGGAACAGGCCCCGGCGGCCGAAATCCAGGCAGCCGCGCCTGGCGCCATCGTGCTGACGGGGCAAGGCATGGCGATGCGCGATCTCGATCTGCTGATCGCCCAGGGCCAGCGCCTCACCCTGCTGCTCGCCAACGATAATGGCGTCGGCCACCTGCTGGGCGCGGCCGGCGTGCCGGTGGTGAGCCTGTTCGGGCCGACCGACCCCGCCAGGTGGCGCCCGACTACGCCGCTAGGTCACACGCTGAGAGGCAGCGATTTCGGCGAGGGCGGCATTGCCTCGATCCCGACCAGCGCCGTCATCGAGGCGGTCCTGGCGATGGCGCGGCGGGTGGAAGCGACTCAGGTCCCGCCGGCCATGAAGTCGTAGACATTGGCCGCGCGGGTGACGGCTATAGAGATCTTCTCGTCGCTGATCTGGATCTCGCCGCGCGCGATCGGGTGGTTGTTGGCCAGGATCCAGACCTCGTCGGTGGCCTTGGCGTCGAGCGGAATCACCGCGCCACGGCCCATGCGCAGCAGTTGCTGCATCGGCAGGGCCGAGCGCCCCAGCACCACGGAGATCTCGACGTTGACAGCGCTGATCTGGCTCACTGAGCTCGTCACCCTCTACGCGCCGACGCTTTCTTTCCAGCGCGGCGACGCCCACATTGCCGCTGTATGCTTGACCGCTCGTTAAGCCAGACCGCTCGAAGGCCCGTATTGCTGCGGCCTGACGCCGCCGCCGTGGGCTGGGCGACGTCGCTGGCGCTGGTGCCCTACCCAGACGCCGAGGCGGCGATGGAGGCGCGCGCCGGCGCGATCGCCGACGGGCAGGCGGGCGAGCTGGTGTGGCTGCTGGAGCATCCGCCGCTCTACACCGCCGGCGTCTCGGCCAAGGCGGCGGACCTGCTGGAGCCCGGGCGGTTTCCGGTGTTCCGCAGCGGCCGCGGCGGCCAGTTCACCTACCACGGGCCCGGCCAGCGGGTGGCCTATGTGATGCTCGATCTCTCAGCGCGCGGCCGCGACGTGCGCGCCTTCGTGCTGGCGCTGCAGGCCTGGATCATCGACGCCCTGGCCAGGCTCGGCGTCGCCGGCGACGTGCGCGAGGGGCGGGTCGGCGTCTGGGTCGAACGCGGCGCGACGCCGAACGGGCCGGCGCGCGAGGACAAGGTGGCGGCCATCGGCGTCAAGCTGCGGCGCTGGGTCAGCTTCCATGGCGTCAGCCTGAACGTCGCCCCGGACCTCTCCCACTTCACCGGCATCGTCCCGTGCGGCGTCACCCTGCACGGCGTCACCAGCCTCGCCGACCTCGGACGCGAGGTCGCGATGGCCGAGGCGGATGCGGCGCTGCGGGCCGCATTCGCGGCCGTCTTCGGCCCTGTGGCGGACGCGCCGCCGCTGGTCTGATTTCGTCAGCAGACGGGTCACGAACAGCTCAGGTCTTGTTGTCGCCAAGGTCGCAGCGTGTGTAAGAAGGCGCCCGCGCTTCGTCGCCTTCAACCACTGCCCGCCCCAACCACTGCCCGGCGAGGGCCATGCGCCTCATCCAACGCTATCTGTTCCGTCAGCTTCTCGGCCATACCCTGGTGGCGATCGCCGCCCTGACCGGCGTGGCCGTGCTGACCGCGAGCCTCTCGGCGCTCGACATCCTGGTCACCGATCGCCAGAGCCCGGTGATCTTCGCCGAGGTGACGCTGCTGGCGACGCCGCAGATCATCGCCATGATCCTGCCGCTCGCGGTCTGCATCGCCGGCTTGGTGGGACTGAACCGCCTGCACACCGAGCAGGAGATCGTGATCTGCTTCGCCGGCGGCATGAGCCGCTGGCGCGTGGCGGCGCCGGCGATTCGGCTCGCCGGCCTGATCACCGTGGTCAACCTGGTGATCAACCTCTGGATCCAGCCGCTGTGCTATCGCGAGATGCGGACCATCCTGATGGCCGTGCGCGCCGACATCGCCACCACCTTGATCCGCCCGGGTGAGTTCACCCACCCCTCGCCCGGCCTCACCGTGTTCGCCCAGTCGATGGACGAGAGCGGCGACATCAAGAACCTGTTCCTCGACAAGGCTTCCGCCAGCGGCGCCTCCACCACCTACATGGCCGCCGAGGGACGCTTCGCGAAGCGCCACGGCGATCCGGTGCTGGTGCTGCACGGCGGCTCGATCCAGCAGTTCTCCAACACCGGCGTGCTGGACGTGCTCTCGTTCGACGAGAACGTGCTGCCGCTGAAGCCCTTCCTCGCCATCGAGGGCGAGGTGCTCTACCACCCCTCCGATCGCTACCTGCACGAGCTGTTCTTCCCCGACCTGCGCAAGCCGTGGGACCGGGCGAACTACAACAAGCTGCTGTCTGAGGGCCACGGACGCCTGGCGACGCCACTCTATGACGTGGCGTTCATGGCCCTGGCGCTGGCGGCGGTGCTGGGCGGCGCCTTCAGCCGGTTGGGCTACGGCGCACGGATCGCCGTCGCCGGCGGCGCGGGGCTTGGCATCCGCGTGCTCGGCTTCGTCGCCGGCGCCGCCGCGAACGGCAACGCCGCGCTCAATGTGCTGCAGTACACCCCGCCGCTGGCCTGCTTGCTGGTCTGCATGCTGATCGTGCTGCGCCAGCATCCGGCCAAGGGGCCCAGGCGCGCGCCGACGCCGCCGCTGCAAGCCGCGCCGAGTCCGGCCTGATGGGCGCGCTCGGACGGCTGCAGGTCTATGTGCTGACCCACACGCTCGCGGGCCTGATCTCGGCGCTGGTGGTGATCGCCTCGGTGGTGATGCTGATCGTGTTCGTCGAGCTGTCGCGCGCCTATGGTGGACGCGTCGACGTTGGCTTCGCGCGCCTGGTCGAGCTGATGCTGCTGCAAGCCCCCTCGATCATCCTGCTGCTGCTGCCGTTCATCTTCCTGTTTGGCACGATGGGCGCGTTCGTGACGCTGAACCGGCGCTCGGAGCTGATCGCGATGCGGGCCGCCGGCGTCTCGGCCTGGCGCTTCATCTTCCCGGCGGCCGGCGCAGCGCTGTTGATCGGGGTGCTGGACGTCGCGGTGCTTAACCCGATCGCCGCGGAGCTCAACGGCCGCTACGAGGACGCCAAGACCGCCATCGACGAGGGCCAGGCAGGCCACGAGAGCAACTCCGCCGTCTGGCTGCGCCAGGGCGACGAACACACCCAGATCGTCATCCACGCCCAGTCCCACGACATGCAGGGCGGGATCGTCCACCTGCAGCACGTCTCGCTGTTCCTGCAGAACGTCACCGCCGACGGCGCGCTGCAGTTCACGCGGCGCATCGAGGCCGCGCAGGCCAGGCTCGATCCCGGGTTCTGGCGCCTCAGCGACGTGCGCGAGGCGACGCCCGGCGCCGGCTCAGTGCGCTCCGAGACGCTGTCGATCCCCTCGACGCTGGACCGGCGCACGGCGATGGAGAAGTTCGCCGCCAAGGACGCGATCAGCTTCTGGCGGCTGCCCGACACCATCCAGCGCGCCGAGACCGCCGGCTTCTCGGCCGCGCCCTACCGCCTGCGCTACCAGGAGCTGCTGGCGACGCCGGTGCTGTTTGCCGGCATGTCGGTGCTGGCGGCGGCGTTCTCGCTGCGCCTGATGCGCCTGGGCGGCCTCGCCGGGCTCGCGGGCGCCGGCGTCGGCCTCGGGTTCGCGATCTTTTTCTTCGACCAGCTATGCGGCGCGCTGGGCGGGGCCGAGGTGATCCCGCCGATCATCGCCGGCTGGACGCCGCCGGTGATCGCGCTGCTCGCCGGCTTCACCCTGCTTTGCTACACCGAGGACGGCTGAGGCGGGTGATGGCAAGAGGGGGGCGTTTGGTCACGCGCATCAGCGGCCGCGCGGCGCATCGCGGCAAGCTCGCCCTGTTCTCCGGGGCGATGGCGATCGGGCTCGCGTCGGCCATCGCCCCCTGCCCTGTCCATGCCAGTCCGCGCGAGGCGCCGCTGCCGCCGCTGCCGCACATGGGCCCGCCGCCACCGAAGACGACGCCGATCCCGCAACCCGACGACGGCCTGAGCGGCGGCTTCTACCTCGAGGCCAACGAACTGGTCGACGACGACCAGAACCACGTGGTCAGCGCCCACGGCCAGGTCGAGGCGCGCTACCAGGGGCGGGTGGTTCGGGCCAACGACGTGGTCTACGACACCGCCACCGGCGTCGTCACCGCCAACGGCGACGTGACCATCATCAATGCCGACGGAACCCTGGAATTCTCCCAGTCTGCGGTGCTCGATCGTCAGCTCTCGGTCGGCGTGGCGATGGCGTTCTCGAGCCGGCTGAAGGACAACATCTCGATCGCCGCGGCCAGCGTGGCGCGCAAGTCCCCCGACCTCACCGAACTCAACCAAGCGATCTTCACCCCCTGCCCGGTCTGCGCCAAGAACCCGACGCCGACCTGGTCGATCCATGCCAGCAAGGTGGTCGAGGACAAGAAGCGGCAGATCATCTACTTCCGCGACGCGGTCATCGAGATCCACGGCATTCCGGTCATGTATCTGCCGGCGCTGTGGGAGCCGGATCCGGACGTGAAGCGCAAGTCGGGTCTGCTGATCCCCGACATCAATGAGTCCTCCCTGCGCGGCCTCTCCTACGAACAGCCCTATCTGCAGGTGATCTCGCCGTCGGAAGACCTGGTGATCAGCCCGCAGGTGAACACCAAGGTCAATCCGTTCCTCAATCTCGACTGGCGCAAGCGGTTCTATTCCGGCGCCATCGACGTGCGCGCCGGCTACACCTACGAGCAGGACTTTGACCAGAACGGCAACCGGCTCGGCAACGCGACGTCGCGCAGCTACCTCCTGGCCAAGGGCCTTTTCGCCATCGACGACAACTGGAACTGGGGGTTCACCGCCGAACGGGCCTCCGACCCGCTGATCTTCGATCGCTACAATGTCGCCGACCCGTTCATCGACCGCGGCCTCTATGCGGCGGACGACCGGCGGCTGATCTCGCAGGTCTTCACCACGCGCCAGGACTCCAACTCCTTCATCTCGGTCGCTGCGATTGATGTGCAGGGGCTGCGCTCGACCGACCTCAACTCCACCTTCCCTGTCGTGGCGCCGCTGATCGAGGCGCGCTACGAGCCCGACCAAGCCATTCTGGGCGGACGACTGCGGATCGACGGCAGCGGCGTCGTGCTCACCCGCGACGAATCTCCCACTGACCCGACCCAGCCCGGAATCGACAGCCGCCGCGGGACGTTGGAGGCCGACTGGCAGCGCACCTTCATCTTCTCCAACGGCATCCGGATCGACCCCTTCCTCGATGCGCGCACCGACGTCTTCAGTCTGGGCGACCTGCCGCAAATCAACCCGCTGACGCCGAACCCCAAGAACGCCACCATCGCCCGCACGATGGAAACCGCCGGCGCGACGCTCACCTGGCCGTTCGTCAAGCGCGACGGCAATCTCACCATCGTGCTGGAGCCGATCGCCCAGCTCGCGCTCTCGCCGACCCTGCGGCAGGACCCGCGCATCCCCAACGAAGACAGCATCGACTTCGTGTTCGACCAGACCAACCTGTTCCAGGTCGACAAGTCGCCGGGCTTCGACATCCTGGACAGCGGCCAGCGGCTGAACGTCGGCGGGCGGGCGACGGTGATGACCGACGACGGCCGCACCGGCAGCGTGCTGTTCGGCCGCAGTTTCCGCGCCGAGGCCGATCCAAACATCCCCGCCAGCAGCGGCCTTTCCGGCACGAACTCGGACTGGATATTCGCCACCAACGCCACGCCGTTCAAGGGCGTCACCCTCTTCACCGACTGGCGGCTCGATTCGAGGACCTGGGGCATCAACCGGCTCGAGGCCGGCGCCGACTTCGCCACATCGCGCTTCGATGGCCAGATCCGCTATCTTCAGGAAGCGCAGGACCCCACCGGCCAGAAGGTGCAGGACCTGGACTTCCACGGCGAGCTCTTCATCCTGAAGAACTGGGGGGTCACCACCTATGGCGCGCGCGAGTTCACCTCCGGAGTCTGGCGCGAAGAGGACTTCGGCATCGTCTACAAGGACCAGTGCATCCGCGTCGAGATCGTCTATCGTCGTAACAACACCTCCAACGGCGTGCTCGGACCCCACAGCGGCATCGGGTTCCGCCTTTCACTCGCCACATTAGGCAATTCAGGTTATGCCGCCCCTGAAACCGGCGTGCCCGCCCCGTAGGCGGGACCGGGACCCAGCAAGAAGGACGAAAGACAAGCCCGCATGCGCTCGCTTTTATTGAACGCAGGCGCCCACGTTGGAACCGCCGTGGGCCTCACTCTGGCCCTTCTGATCGCCGCCCCGGCCGGGGCCCAGGATACGCCGGCGACCGTCCCGCCGGCCGCAGACACGACGCTCGCGCCGGCCGCCGCCGATCCCGCCATCCCCGCTTCGGCCCTGACCGAAAGCGTCGTCGCCTCGGTGAACGACGACGTGATCACCAACTACGACATCCTGCAGCGGATGCGCCTGTTGGTGGTCACCGCCGGCATCCAGCCGACGCGCAACGACCTGCCGGAACTGCAGCGCTACGCCCTCTCCAGCCTGATCGACGAGCGCCTGGAACTGCAGGAGCTTCAGCGCGAGGAGAAGGAGCAGAAGGCCAACATCATCGCCACCGACTCGGTCATCGACGACGTCGTCGCCGACATGGCGAAGGACTCGCACATGACGTCCGAGCAGTTCATGGCCTCGCTCGCCCAGCAGGGCATCGGCGCCGACACCCTGCGCTCGCAGCTGAAGGCGCAGGAGAGCTGGCAGGACTGGATTCGCGGCCGCTACGGCTCGCGCCTGCGCATCGGCGAAGACCAGATCAAAGCCTATCAGGCGCGCATGGCGGCCGAGGCCAACAAGCCCAAGTACCAGCTGTCCGAGGTCTACATCGACTTCGACAAGGCCGGCGGACAGGCGCAGGCCACCGACGAGGCCACCCAGCTGATCGGGCAGCTGCACCAGGGCGCGCCGTTCCAGAATGTCGCGCGGCAGTTCTCCAACGCCGCGACCGCGGCCAATGGCGGCGACGCCGGCTGGGTCACCGCGGGCGAGCTCGACCCCGAGGTGCGCGCCGCGGTCGACGAGATGCGCCCAGGCACGCTTTCGGCGCCGATCGCCACCAAGGACGGCATCTGGATCGTTTATCTGCGCGACCGCCAGGCCGGCGGGGCCGCGGTGCTGGTCGACCTGAAGCAGGCGGCCATCGCGCTGGGTTCAGATGCCCCGCAGGACCAAGTCGATGCGGCCAAGGCCAAGCTGGAGGCGCTGCGCGGCCAGCTGCACGGCTGCGATAAGTTCGAGGCCATCGCCGGCAAGGTCGACGGCGTCTTGGCCGGTGACCTCGGCGAAGCCGACGCCAAGGATCTCGCCCCCGCGTTCAAGGACGCCGCCACCAGCCTGCCGATCGGCGAGGTCTCCGAGCCGATCCGCAGCGACCAGGGGCTGCACCTGCTGGTCGTGTGCAGCAAGCGCAGCAACACCGCCCAGGGTCTCAATCACGACCAGATCGAGAACCAGCTGATCGGCGAGCAGCTGCAGATGATCAACAAGCGCTACCTGCGTGACCTGCGCAATTCGGCAAGCATCGAAGTGCGCGAGAGCCAGGCGGGGAGTTGAGCGCCGGCGCCAGCGCCGCGATCCCGCTCGCCGTGACCCTCGGCGATCCGGCCGGCATCGGCCCCGAGATCATCGCCGCCGCCTGGTCGGCCCTGCGCCGGACCGGCCCTGGCTTCCTGGCCATTGGCGATGCGGCGACGATCGCCGCAGCCGGCTGTCCGGTCCGCCGCATCTCGGACGCCCGCGACGCGTCGGGCTTCGCCGAGGCGTTGCCGGTGCTCGACCTGCCGCTCGCGGCGCCCGTCACGCCCGGCCAGCCCACCTCGGCCGCCGCGCCGCAGGTGATCGCCTGGATCGAGAAGGCCGTGGCGCTGGCGCTTGCCGGCGAGGTCAGCGGCGTGGTCACCGCCCCGATCGCCAAGGCGACACTCTACGAAGCCGGCTTCGCCTATCCCGGCCACACCGAGTTCGTCGGCGCCTTGACCGCGGCGACCGCGTTCCGCGGCGCCCGCGGCCCGGTGATGATGCTCACCGCCAAGGACCTGCGCGTCGCCCTGGTCACCGTGCACGCGCCGCTGGCCCAGGTTCCGGGCCTGCTCAGCGAGACCAAGATCGTCAACGCCGGCCGGGTCGTCGCCGAGGCGCTGGTCCGCGATTTCGGCATTGCAGCGCCCCGTCTGGTCGTCGCCGGCCTCAACCCGCATGCTGGCGAAGGCGGCGCGATCGGCGATGAGGAGGTGAGGATCGTGGCGCCCGCGGTCGCCGCCCTGCGCGGCGCCGGCATCGAGGCTCGCGGCCCCCTGCCCGCTGACAGCCTGTTCCACGACGCCGCGCGGCGCACGTACGACGCGGCGCTGTGCCTCTACCACGACCAGGCGCTGATCCCGGTGAAGATGCTCGACTTCTGGGGCGGGGTGAACCTGACGCTTGGGCTGCCGATCGTGCGCACCTCGCCCGATCACGGCACGGCCTTCGACATCGCCGGCAAGGGCCTCGCCCGCCCCGACAGCCTGATCGCTGCGATCCATCTGGCTGCGCAGATCGCCGCGCGCCGTGCGGCGCTCGTCTCCGCGTGAGCCTAGACGACCTGCCGCCGCTCAGAGAGACCCTCGCCGCGGCGGGTATCTCGGCCAAGAAGAGCTTCGGCCAGCACTTCCTGCTCGATCTCAACCTCACCCGAAAGATCGCGCGGCTCGCAGGGATCGGCGCTGGCGAGACGGTGATCGAGGTAGGCCCAGGTCCCGGCGGCCTGACTCGAGCGCTGCTCGAGACCGGCGCACGCGTCGTCGCGGTCGAGAAGGACGCGCGGTTCGTTCCCCTGCTGGAGGATCTCGCCGCCCACGCGCCGGGACGGCTTCAGGTGATCAACGAGGATGCGCTGACGGCCGGGCTCCCGACCGGCGCGCCGATCGTCGCCAACCTGCCCTACAATGTCGCGACGCCGCTGCTGATCGGCTGGCTGACTGGCCCGCTGCGGCCCCCGTCGATGACACTGATGTTCCAGAAGGAGGTCGCCGAGCGCATCGTCGCAGCGCCGGGCTCGAAGACCTACGGCCGCCTCTCGGTGCTGACTCAGGCGCTGGCCGAGGCCAAGATCGTCATGGAGCTGCCCGCGCGCGCCTTCACCCCGCCGCCAAAAGTCGCCTCCGCCGTCGTCCAGCTGACGCCGCGTCCCGACCGCCCGTCCGACGAGATCGTCGAGCGCCTGCAAGCGCTAACCGCCGCCGCCTTCGGCCAGCGCCGCAAAATGCTCCGCTCCAGCCTGAAACCGCTCGGCGGCGAGGACCTGTGCGCCGCCATCGGGGTCGACGCGACCGCCAGGGCGGAGGAGGTGACCGTGGCGCAGTTCCTGAGAATGGCGGAGCGCTCACCCCTTCCCGATACTCCAACCATGTCATCCCGGCCGTAGCGAAGCGGAGGGCCGGGATCTACTTGGCGCTTGCAATGAAGGAGTTCCCGGACGAGTCCGCTGCGCGGCTCTCCGGGATGACAATGTCGGGGAGTGCTAAGCCGTCATCGCCGCGTCGATCTTGGCCGTCTCCGTCGTCGCCGGGTTCTGGATCAGCTCGATCACGTAGCCGTCCGGATCCTTGGCCAGGCACACCACCGCCCCGCCGAGGCTCTCGATCGGGGCCGGCTCGCGGGTGACTTCCAGGCCGGCGGCCTTGACCTTGGCGGCGATGGCGGCCGGATCGGTGACGTAGAACACCAGCTTGACCGGATTGTCCTGGTAGTTGCGCACCGAGCCGTCGGTGTAGTGCATCAGCACGACGGCGTTGCGGCCCTCGTGCGCCAGCATCACCTCGTCCATGTACTCCACCTCGAAGGTGCGGATCTTGGTCATGCCCAGCACCTCCTCGTAGTAGCGGGTCGAGCGGTCGAGGTCGGCGACGCCGATGCCGACGGCGGTGAGGAAGTCGGGCGAACGCATGGCGGTTTCCTTCCGAGGTTTTGCGCGCCCACTGTATGGTCGCCGGATGCGTGCGCCAACCTAAGAGAACGCACGCCGGGAACGGGTTTCTGGGAGGATGGCATGCACAAGGTGGCGGGCGGCTATGGCCTGGTCGAGGCGCCGGTGTGGGGCGACGACGGTCTCTTCTTCAGCGACGTCCTGAACGGCGGCGTCTACCGGCTCGGGCTCGACGACCATATCGACCCGGTGATCCCCAAGCGCCGGGGCGTCGGCGGCATGGCGCTTCACGCGCAAGGCGGGTTGATCGTCGGCGGCCGCAACATCGCCTGGGTGGGCGTCGACGGCGAGACGCGCATCCTACTCGACCCGTCCGCCATCCCCGGGGCGATCGGCTTCAACGACCTGACCACCGACGCGGCCGGCCGCATCTATGTCGGCTCCCTCGCCTACCGCGTCTTCGCCGATCCGCCCAAGCCCGGCTTCCTGCACGTGATCGACCTCGACGGCTCGATGCGCACGCTCTCCGACGGTGTCATGCTTACCAACGGCCTCGGCTTCTCGCCCGACGGCAAGCGCCTCTACCACTGCGACGCCCGCGCCAACATCGTGCGGGTCTATGACGTGGAAGCAGACGGCTCGGTTGGCCCCTGGCGTCAGTTCGCCGCCCTGGGCGAGCGCAACGTGCCCGACGGCATGAAGGTGGCCTCCGATGGCTCGGTCTGGGTCGCTGACGCCCGAGGGGGCCGGGTTGCTGTATTCGAGCCCGATGGAACCCACCGCCAGGACATCGCCGTGCCGCTGCCGATGGTGACCAGCCTCTGCTTCGCCGGCAACGACCTGCGCGACCTCTACGTCGTCACCGGTTCCGACGGCGGTCCGTCCGAGAACTGCGGCTCGATCTACCGCGCCCGCGTCGACGTCCCCGGCCTGCCGCTGCCGCCGGCGCGCGTGGCGCTCTGACGGCGATGCAGGTTCGTCCGCTGACGGAGCTGCGGGCGGAACAGATCGCCGAAGCCGCGCGCATCCTCCGGGAGGCCATCGCCGGCCCGTCCTACAAGGCCGCCGGCGAAGCGGAGGCCGAGGTCGCCACATTTCTTGGCGGCGACCCCGACAGGTACGCGCTAGCCGCGCTCGACGGCGACGTTCTGTTTGGTTGGATCGGCGGCGTGCGCGGGTATTCACACTCGCTGGAACTGCACCCGCTGGTCG
>Ga0209415_10016331_pt1 | contig 11938 bp, 24 predicted proteins | sample PeaSoiSIISIP2007_FD_187696 | JGI IMG/M metagenome (GOLD analysis project Ga0209415, IMG submission 187696) | Peat soil microbial communities from Weissenstadt, Germany - SII-SIP-2007 (SPAdes) (version 2) | ecosystem: Environmental > Terrestrial > Soil > Wetlands > Peat | place: Germany... | reverse complement strand
GGAACTGCACCCACACCAGAATCTCGGCGGGGTTCATCGCCGGATACAGGGCGCGCTCCGCTTCCATGCGGCGCGCGGGCGAGATGTTCTGCGTGGCCATGGGCTAGGTCACCGTGGGGTTTTTCTTTCCTGGGATCAGCGGCGCGGGCGTTTGATCGGTGCAGTAGTGATTCAGCGCGTGCACCGCTTCATTGAATCCACAGGTGCAGGTGCTCGTGGTGTCGAGTGACGGGCAATCGGTGGCGTGACGCGCCCAACGGGCGATGAACTGGTGCGCAGCTTCGTAGCGGGCATTCAATCCATTCAAGTAGGCCATAGGTTCCTCACGTGATGTTGTCTAGGCCGGAGGCTTCGACTTTGTTGTACTGCGAGGCGCTGACCTTGGCTCCGACGGCCCTCGACCATGCCTGCAGGATGTTGATCTTCTCGCCGCCGTTGATCGGCAGAGCCATTAGCTGATCCATCACCATGCCGATTTTTCCGGGATCGAAACTATCGGCGGTGAGCACTTCGTTGGCGCTCTTCATCGCCGCACCGCCGTCACGTCTTCGTCCACCAGCCCGCGCATGCGCATGATGGCGATCAGCTCGGCGCGGGTGCTGGCGCGCAGCACGCGCTGCAGCCGTATGGTGCGCTGCCGGACGGCGCTCTCTGTGCTCGACATGCGCGCGGCCGCGGCGCCGTAGCCTAGCCCGCTGGCCAGCAGGCGCACCATCTGAAGATCGACTTTGTCGGTCATGCACAGGATGGCGTCCGCCGACAAGACGGGACGCGACTCGCGCCACTCGCGATCAAAGTGCACCATGCGGCGCCTCGGGAAACAGGATCTCAAGCACGGTGTCGTAGGCGAGCAGCCACCAGCCGTAAGCGAAGAGCGCGGCGGCGAAGATGCGAGATGGAGAGCTGCGCGTCATGGTGACCTACGCTTGCGGAACCTTTCTCGGCACGCGCGGCCGGTAAACGATCTGGCCGTTCTGATCCATGACCTCGCCGGTGGCCATGGTGCGGAACTGCGGGACGGGCGGCGGCTGCGGGGCGCGGGCGGCGCGGCGCGCGTGCAGCGCGATCAGCCCGGCGACTACTTCATTCAACCGCGCCACATCAGGAGTCATCGTCATCGGGTGCACCTCCGAGTGGGCTGCGCGCGCCCGAACGAATCTCGCGGTCGGCCTTAGTGCGCGCCGACTTCATCAACCAACCAAAAGCGGTGAGTGCCGCTAGCAGCAGACCTATGGAGGTCCAACAGGCTGCACAGGCTAATAGCACCCACCCTGCGCTGGACTGCACCGCTCCCCGTGTCGAGTTCACCGAGACCAGCACCAGCACACCCAAAAGCCAGATCATTCCTCGCACGATCCACCGCACAGTCTGCGCCACGCGCGGCAGAATCCGCGGATCACGAAGAGCGCCACGAGACCCGTCCACACCAGGCTTGCGTCATAGGCTACGACCCACCAGCCCGCGATGGCGGCGATGGCGCTCCAAGCCCACAGTGCGAGAATCAGCAGTCCTAGCCAGTGTTTAAGCATCTTGCTTCCTCACTATGACATGCACTTCGTTTTGGAAGGTTTTCGTGGAGATGGACATATCCAGTTCCGCCAGACGCGCGGCTATCTCGCCAAGTAACACCACCACCGCGCCCTGAAACACGTGATCGGGTGTAGCCGCTTCGTCTTGGATTGTGTCGCGGACGGCCAGAGCGTATCCGCGCACCTGATCGGCTGTCATCGCTTCCCTCGCTTACTTCGCCGTCGCGGCGGCGTTGGTGGGGGCGGTGGGGTACACCGCGATGGCCTGGGCGCGGCTCACCGTCCAGCTTGCGCCGGTGAGATTCGCGCCGGTGGGCATGGTCCACGTGGTTTGCAGATTGAAGCCGGTGGCGGGGATCGTAGTCGGCCCGGCGATATTCGACGGCTGCGAGATGCCGCCGCCCTGATTCGTTTCGACGATTGCGCACCAGGTGCCGCCCGCCGCCGTGGTGTCAAGATACGTCATCACGGTGACGGGCGGGTTGGTTGCCGAACCCACCGGATTTAGCGGCGTATAAACCCCCGGCGCGATGGCCGGACACGTGTAGCTAGGCTTCGCGCCCTGTTGCGCGTGGCAACCGAGCACCGCGCCGAGAAATAGAATCGCTGCATAGATGCGTCTCATTCAACCCTCCACTTTCTGCAGCCACGTGATGCGGCCGGATGGTTCAACAGTCTGCGAGAACGTTGCCCCGTGCGGCGTGGTGAAGCGCTGCCATGTTCCGCCATCGGCGCGCTGCACGGGCGCGGGATCGATGGGCGTCAACACCGTGCCCGGCTTGGCGACAACATGCCAGCGCTCACTCATGGTGCCGGCTCTAGTGTTGCGATATAGGCAATTTGCTTAGCCTTGAGCTTAACGTCGGTCAGATCCGCGCGGGTCAGGTTCGCGCGGGTCAGGTTCGCGCGGGTCAGATCCGCGCCGGTCAGGTTCGCGCCGGTCAGATCCGCGTCGGTCAGATCCGCGCGGGTCAGGTACGCGCGGGTCAGTTCCGCGCCGGTCAGGTTCGCGTCGGTCAGTTCCGCGCCGGTCAGGTTCGCGCGGGGCAGTTCCGCGCCGGTCAGATCCGCGCGGGGCAGGTACGCGCCGGTCAGATCCGCGCCGGTCAGGTACGCGCCGGTCAGATCCGCGCCGGTCAGATCCGCGCCGGTCAGATCCGCGCCGGTCAGGTTCGCGGCGGTCAGGTTCGCGATTTGGGCGGCTGCGCAAATTTCAGCGTAGGTCATTTCTCCACCGTCTCTATCTGCGGCGCGGCCACGCGCGGCAAGTTGCCGACCTGCTCCATCAGCAGCTCCAAGTCGCGTTTGTGATAGCTGTGCACCGGGATCAGCGTCATGTTGTTTGAGTCGTCGTCGCGGCCGCACCAGATGCACGCGGGCAGCTCGATGGGCGGTGTGTAGTAAACCTGTGCCGTCGTCGCGGGCGTGCCCACGTTGGCGGCGATGCGATCCTGCCGCTTGAAGTCATCGACCATCGTCATCAGGTTGTGCGCGTTGGCGCCCGCGTGTACCGCCTGATCGAGCAGGTAGGTGCGCCGGCCCGCGTCTTTCATGCGCATGATGGCCTTGGCCTGCGAAAAGTTGATCTCGCGCGAGAAGACTTTCTCTGCCACGTCGGCGAAGTCGGTCACCAGCCGGGCGCGCTCGTTGATGTAGCCCTCGGAGCGGCCAAAGAAGCGGCACATCTGATCGATGCCCCACTCGTGTTTCGTCGCCAGCTCGACGAACTGCTGCCCCTCTTCGGCGGCGCTCACATCCTCGCGCATGATATTCGCGTGCAGCATCATGCCGAATTTGGCTTCGTCTACGTTGTCGAAGATGGCAATAGCGATCTTGTCAATGCCCAACATGCCGCAGGCGGTGAAGCGGCGGTGCCCGTCGATAATCTCGAACTGCTCGCCGCTGGGCGTGACGCAAACTGGCTGAATGAGGCCGAATTCCTTGATGGACGCGGCCAGCTCTTCAAGCTTGGCATTGTCCATGGCGATGCGCAGCGGCGCGGGCGGCGGCAGCACATCGGCAATCGGCACCGTCTTGAACTTAGGCACGGCGGCGCACCTCTGCTGCCTCGGGCGGGAGCTTCGCGGGATCGAGTTTTTCAGGGCTGGGAATGGCGGGCGGCGGAAAGGCGCGCATGGTGGCGAATGGCTCATGCACGCGCATGGCGATCAGCCCGCCGTCGAGGATCATCAGGCGCTCTCGCACCGCGGTGGGAACCACGATTACAAAGCTGCCGCCCCAGCGGCGGCACTTCGTGATCCAGAGTGGGTAACCGCTCGAATTGTTCACTATGGACATGTTCGTAATTAAGATATATACCGCACTATAAAATCAGCGTCAAGAGGAATTTTCGAGGCTGGAAAACTCCGGTAATGCCGGGCGCATCGCTAGGCGTAATAAAAGCGAATAGAACCCCGCAGGTTCCATGTTGCCTACGGGTACTAGAGAGTTTTAATAGACTCTATACATCAGCAGCCGTAGGCGCTGTGGATAACTTTTTTGGCGCATCTTTGAAAGTGGGGGTCGAGCTAAGAACCGTCTTATGAATGCAACCTGCCTGTGTAAAAGCTGTGGAATCATTGTGGACGGCTGAGGGCAACTTGTGCGTTACTCAGGAGCAGCGGAGAAGCTTTCAACAGCTTCCACATTCCGCCCACAGGATTTCCACCGGAAATCAACAGGAGAAAACGCCGATATGAAGATCAAGGACGTTGGCACCCTCGGGAAGAAATGGTCGATGCGCGCGCAGGCCGCGGTGGCCGATTACACGGCGGGCGCGCAGGGCGCGCTGCAGGCAGACGCCGCCATTGCCGCGGTAGGCACGTGGCAGCAGGCCGTGGCCTCGCCCAATGCCGCCAAAAGCTACACCACCAACCTGGCCAAGAGCGGCGATGCTGGCTGGCTGGCCGGCGTGCAGACCAAAGGCGCCGCGCGTTACGGACCCGGCGTTGCCGCGGGGCAAAACAAGTGGCAGGCGGGCGTGCAGCCGTATCTCTCAGCCCTCTCCAGCTTGGCTCTTCCACCGCGCGGCTTGAAGCGCAGCCCGCAGAACATGGCCCGCGTGCAGGCAGTTGTGACGGCCATGGCGAACGTGAAGACCGGCGGCGCGTAAACTTGTTTCGTGCGCTGTGGCGTTGGTTGATCGCGGCTTTTGCCGCGCTGGTGGAGAGCGAGTATGACAATGCATGAGGAAGATTTCCCGGTCGGTCACCCCAAGCGCTTCGATTACGATCCGAAGTCGCCGGAGGCAATCGAATGGTCGCGCATCAACCTGCATCCCAAGGGTGAGCGTGACTTTCCGGTAGATCATCCGCGTGCGCTCGATACGCCCGGCAACCTGAATCACGTGACGTGGGAGGCAGGGATTGATCCCTTCAACCCGCAGCTCGAAGCCTTCACAGGGCGCACACCGGAGCAGGCGCAGGGCGCGCGCGAAGCGGAGCAAGCACTCGCCGCGCTGGCCAAGCCGACGCCGACTTTCGAGCCGATAGACGGCGCGGCGGTCCATGCGGCGCTCGAACTAGAACGAAAAAAGTTGGGCGTTGCCACACTCAGCCAAGAACAACACCAGGCAGTGCTTGAGCGGCTGCAAATAGTAGCCAAGTAAAGGAGCAACACACGATGGGACGCGCGATTGAGCTTGTAGCAGGCTTTGCCACCAACCCCGGCGCCACGTTGACCACGCTCACACCGTCAACGGGGCAGAGCTTCACGATTCGCGGCACCGACACCACCAAAGGCACGTGGCTGCTGAATGCCTGGGCATTTTGCGCGACGGCCGGCGAGCTGCGCATCACCTCTCCGCGGCTGCACGATCAGGTGCAGGGCATCCGCAACCGCGTGACGGCGGCGGCAACCTTTCCGCTGATCGCGGGACCGACCAATGACGCCTTTACGCAACGGCTCTATGCGCAAGACAACCTCACCGTGCAGATCACGGGCGGCGGCGGCGAGCTGGACAATGCGTGCCTCCTGATCGGCTACGATGACCTGGCTGGCGTGGCGGGGCGCTTCATCGATCAGCCAACGCTGATTAAGAATGGCCTGAACGTGGTGACCGCCGAAGTGACGGTGACGGCCGTGGCAACCGGGCTGTGGGGCGGCGGCGTGGCCATCAACTCGAGCTTCGACAACCTGATCGCCAACACCGATTACGCGATCTTGGGCGGCATGACGGATACGCGCGGCTGTGGCGTGGGCGTGACGGGCGTGGATCTCGGCAACCTGCGTGTCGGCTTCCCCTGCGAACCGGCGATCCGCCACCTGACGCAAAACTGGTTTGAGCAGTTGGCGGTGGCCTACTCGACGGCCTACATCCCCGTGTTCAACTCGGCCAACAAAACGCAGACCATCATTGACGTGAACACCAACGGCGCGGGTGGCACGTTCACGATCAACCTGCAACTGGTGCAGCTCGCGGCTGGCGCGGTGGGCATGGGCTCGACCGGCGCGGCCACGGCGGCAAGCAGCCAGCCCGCCTAAGACGGGCAGCGCAACATCTCACAGGGCGGGCGGTGGGTTGTGACGGCCCACCGCCCCTTTTTTCGAGGGACGATCATGGCAAGCGCGACGACACCGACGACACCCGGACAGCCGGGCCCGATGCAGGTCGGCGATTATGCGGGCGGATCGCTGCCGAATGTGGTTAGCTTCGCCTTCGACAAGATTCCGCCGCCTTCGCAGGTGTACGTGCAACGCGACGATTTGCTCGTGGTCACGGTGCAAAATCTGGGTAATTTGCCCGACAGCGTGACCGTAACCGTACGCATCCTTGAACCCGTGGGTGCGGCGGCGGGACAACCTAGTGCACCGCACGGCCCCGGCGCACCCTCGCCATTTACTACCCGGCCCGGGTACGTGCAGGTGATTCAGCGTGTCCTGCGGACGGGCGCGCTGGCGGCGGACGCGCAGCTCGTGATCCCACTGATGGAGGGCTACCTGCTCTCGATTGGCGCGATAGCCACAAACGCGCAGACGCCGGGCGTGATGTTTGTCACCGGCTATATTGGGCGATTTGCGAATGCACCATTTCTGCCCACTCCATCGCTCCCACTCTTTGCCGATTACTGCACTAGCGACATTCCCTGTGGCTGGCCGATCATCCCTCAGAGGCAGCGCACGCCGAATCAGGGCTCCTTTGGAGAGTTCACGGTTGCAGCGCCGGCGGCGGGCGCGGACTGGACGTACTCTTCGCCGGCGAATTGCCGGATGCGCGTAGACAGTGTGATCGCCACGCTGACCACGGCTGTAGCGGTGGCCAACCGCGATGTCACAATCCAAGTCACCGATCTTGTAGGCAACGTGGTGTCGCAGGTGGACGCGGGGATTGCTCACGCGGCATCGCTGGCGTGGACCTACGCGGCGGCGCGCGGTGTGCAGGTGTTGAATGACACGGCGCTGGCGGCAACCGTGGTGCTGGCGCTGCCCGCCGTAGACTTGTGGCAAGGCGCGCACCTGCGAAGCCACACTGTGGGCTTGGCCGCCGCCGACCAATGGAGTTCGGTACGGCTCGTTGGCGAGCAGTGGATGAGATAGCGGGAGCGGCGATGGAGAACAGCAACGGCAACTCGGCAGGGATGGTTCCACAGCGGGTCTCGACGCTGACCCTGAGCTTCGATCCGTTCACGTCGCTCTTGAACGTGACCGGCGAAACGGCGTCTCTCGACGAGGCGCTGAATATGCTGGCGCAGGCCACGCGCACCTTTGAGGACCGGCGCCGCATGGCGACGTTGGCGGCAATGCAGCAACAGCAAGCGCAGGCGGCGGTGGAGCAACGTATCCGCGCCGATTTGCAGAGGAGGAATTGAGCCATGGGCATGAGGTGGGCTTTTACTGGCAACCAAAACGTGAACGCGCAGGCCATGGCCGCAGGCGTGGAAATGGAACTGATCCGTAGCACGCCCATCAGCACCGTTTTCGATGACGGTGGCATTCTGATCCTGTGGAGCACTAATATCATCGCGGGCGGCGACATCACAGCCATCGCCTACAGGCTCTACCGTGGCGACATGAACACGGGCACGCAGCTAGGCGTAACCGCCACCCTCGCGCTCGCCAACCAAGACACGGGCTTTCAAGGGAGCATGTTCTTCGACTACAACGGCGGGCAGGCTCACAGTTTCTACACCGTGACCGCCGCACCGTCTGGCGGTGTGGTCGACAGCACTTGCCATCTCGCAGCCATCGCAGTGATGGCGCTGTAACTTAAGTTACAATTCTCTCGAAGCAACGGCGCGCGGGGCGCGCGGAAAGGAGACTCCATGGCAAGCTTTCTGGAACAGCTTGGCCTGTCTGTCGTGCTCGCGCTCTTGAGTAAACTCAAGAAGACGCCGGCGGACGTGCCCGGATTCAAGACAGTGCTGGAACACATCATCACCGACGCCTGCGAAGTGCTGGGCGTTGCGCCGCCAACGATGCCGTAGCATGTGGCGATCGATTCACGGGCATGCGCCCGATGCCCCGTAAGGCGCAGCCGATAACACGGGGCAGCTCTCGAAACGGTGACCCAGTGGAATGGATTGACGCGCACGCGGTGACGGTGGGCTTGATGGTGGCCGGTCTCGGCTGGCTTTGGCGTCTCGACCGCATGGTGACTAAGCTCGGCACCGACGTCTCATGGCTGAAAGACAATCGCTGCCCCGGCTGCGATTTGAGGCGCACAAGTGAGCAGCCCTAGCGCGCCCCTGCTCCCCTTTCCGGTCGGTCCCGCGCCGGGCGTATCGAGTCCAGCCGCGCCCACTAACTTTGCGATCACTCCCCCGGACGCATCGCAGCTCGATTTGCACGTGACGAATTTCAACAGCGTGCAGATGTGGAACGACGGGCTGCAGGAGTTCGATGGACACATGGCCATCGCCGAGACTTCGGAGACCGCGGCGTACACGGCTGCGGCCGACCTGGCCGGCCAGAGTGCCGACCTGGCCACCAGCAGCGACGCGGCGGCGGCGGCAACGGACGCGAGCTCGAGTGACGTTTTCGCGCAAGGCGCGGCGGACGTGGACGCGAATCAGGCGGCGTCGGCGTCCACCATCTCGCAGGCGGGCGACGCGCTGACCAGCGCGAACCAACCGCTGACCACGCTGCAGGGAGAAGACACGCCGGCGCCGCCGCCCGCGCCGGAGAGCCTGCAGGACTACATCGATCAGTACCCCAACTGGAGTCAGATTCCGCCCGTGGGGCAGCAGCAGATTATTGTGCAGTGGTGCCAAGCCAACCCGAACATGGACGGCTGCGCGCCCTACGTGTAGAGGAGAAAATGCCATGCTGGCCAACATCGGAAACATCCGCGTAAGCCAATCCGCGCGGCTGAGCCTGAACGGGCAGGTGACGCCCACCCACGCGGTGATGTACTCGATCGGTGACCAGGGACCGTTCACCGACAACTTTTCCGACAGCAATTACTCGCCGGAAAATGTGATGATCGCCATGGCCGGGCGCATGGTGAAGCTGTATCAGCTCGGCGTGGTGCTGCCCTATCCACCGCAGCCGGTGCCCGGACAGGCGAACACGTGGAATATCCCCATCTTGCCTAACCCCGGCAACGTGGCTGCGGGCGGCGCCGCGCTCGCGCCCATCGGCAGCTTCCAATACACCGCGCCCGCCCCGTAGGTTGCCATGTTGTTATATATTCATATCTCGATTGTCTGGCTGCAGGCGCACGGCATTCTGCCGCCGCGCGGCGTGCAGCTCGACGGCTTCATCCTGGCCATTTGGGCAGTCATCAGCGTAATCATCTCGGCGGTGAGCAAGATTGCCACGCTGGTAGTGGACGCTGGGGAGCTGATCTTCCACACCGTGCTGGACGTGGCCAGCTTTGCGGCGCGCGGCGTGGTGTGGCTTACAGCGACGATCCGCGACGGCTTCGCGGCGCTCTTCTCCGCGGCCAAGAACCTTTTTGGGTGGGTGGCCGACAGCCTGAAAAAGCTGTGGAGCGCGGTGAATGACTTCTACACCAAGGTGCGCGCCTTCCTGCAGCCCTACGTGGACTTTCTAAAGAAAGTGCAGGCGATCTACGACCACTACTGGAACGAGTTTGTGAAACCCGTTCTCGACGCAATCAGTCGCGTGCGCAAGGCTCTGGGCATCTTTAAGTATTTCGGCCTGCAGTGGGCCTCGACGCTCGATGGGTGGCTCGCGGACATTCAGCAGCAGATCATCAAGAACACCCTGTGGATTCACCAGCAGCTAACGACGATAATCGGGTGGGTGAACTCCATCGGCGACCCGATGGGCTTTCTGAAATACGCACCCATGCTGGGCGGCTTCGTGAACGGCGTGGATCAATTCTGGCAAGCCATCTTTGGGATGAAGTTCTTCCCCACGGCAACATCGGACGGCGACCGCGGGACAACCAAGTCGGCTTTGCTGGAGTTTCAAGAACAGGCAGACGAAATGAGGGCTAAGACCGGCGACGCGGGCCAAATGTACGCACTCGCGCCCGGCCTGCGCGACGCGCTGCGCTCCGAGATGGGAGTTAACTAAATGGACAACGGAAGCGGCGGAAGCGGCGGCGGCGGCGCGGACACTCCCATCAGCATTCCTGGCCTGCCCGACTTCACCGTGCAGGTGACCGATATTGCCTGCCCCGTGAACGCGACAGACCTGCCCCGCGAGCACTTCAAGAAATACTTCGAGGACTGCTACTGCACGCTGCGCAGCTTCCACGTGCCCGGCTTTGTGGCCACGTTCATTGCCGCGCTGACCATCGCGCCGGCGGCGGCGATGCTGGTGTCGAAGGATTTGGTCATAATCGTGATGCGGCTGCTTCTACCCACGCTCGGTGCCGAAGTGCTCGACGGGCTAGACGACTTGCGGAAGGCGCTGGATAGTGAGTTTGCAAAGCTGGCCGTGGGCGTGCTCAACGAGCTGCTGGGCACGGCCATCGGCGTGGGAGACATGCCTAGCTCCGCGAGCTACACGGACCACCTTGCGCGCGCGGATAAGCTGGGCGGCATTTTGCACGACACGTTGCTCAAGGAATTTGGCGACGCGGCTTCGATCACGCCAGACAGCGGCCGCGCGGCCGCGCGGCGCTTCTCCGGACTGATGATAAACTTCGGGACCGCCACCGGAGTGTTGGCCACGCTCGGCGGGCTGGTGCCCGCGATCCACTTGGACGATATCAGAGAGATCGGCGAGCAGGTTGCCGGCAACCTTGGCTTGGGGCGCCTGGGAAGGCAGGTGCTTCGCCCGGTGGTGCAGATTTTGATGGAAGAGCCATACAAGTGGTGGATCAACGAGCGCTTCCGGCCAACGCAATTCACCGCGCTTGACGTGGTGAATCCGTACACCGCGCAGACCATGGATCCTAAGCTTGTCCATGACTCACTGGCCCTACAGGGCTACTCAGACGACAAGATCTCCGCGCTGATCCAGCTCCACCAGAAAAAAATATCGGAGTCTGATGCCTTTCTCCTGTTGGAACACGACCAGGGCACCGAAGATGACTTCCTTTTACGGATGAAGAATCTTGGCTACTCGCTGACCGACGCTGAGATGCAGAAGCACATTATGTTAATCAAAGAGGAAGTGGCCATCCAGACGCGTATCGTGGATGTGGCCATGGCCAGCTACCGGCACGGCGTCATCACGCGCGACGAGTTCTCAGCCGTGGTAAAACAGGCGATCAGCGAGCCGAGTTTGCAGGCGCTAACCATGACCCTGGCAGATTTCAATAGCAGGCTACCCCACCGCTCGCTGACCATCGGCGAGCTGACCCAGATGCTGACCCAGAACGTGATCACACTCGACGACTTCGATACGTATCTCGAGAATCTCGGCTACTCGCCCCAGGACACCGACAATCTCAGGATCCTGACTTTGCTCAACATCAACGCCAAGGAAGCGGCGGCGAAGGCGAAGGCGGCGGCGGCGGCGGCAAAGACGGCGGCGGCGGCGGCAAAGGCGGCGGGGAGCGGATCGACGACGACGACGGGCTGATCGCGATCGCAATAGCGAAACCTAGGCGAAGAAGTCGGTTTGGATCGCAAAATCAGATGACAACTTGCACCACTGGCGGCAAACGCCAACGGATTTGGCACCCAGGTTGGCCTAGGTGCTCGCCGGGCGCCATGGGACGGCCTGCCGGGTGCCTTTTTGGCGCGACGCGCCCTAGGGCATTCTGGTGCGTTGGCGGGGTGGGTGCGCTCGCCGGCGGTAAGTAGCCTGCCTGCCGGCCGCGGGAACCCTGCCTGCCGGCGGTGGGCGCCTTCAATGCCGGCCGATGGAACCTTGCCTGCCGACCTCGGAAGGCGTGCATCGCCCCCCCGGGTCAAGATCCCCATTTTGAAAAATTGGATCGCCACCGCTGACGCGGTGGCTCCGCTGTTGACTCGGCTTATGGTTTCAGGAATGGTGACGTTTTGAATGAGCGGAGCTTCGCGTCGATCGCGGCGGCGGCGTCACGGCCG
>Ga0209415_10016328_pt1 | contig 11940 bp, 11 predicted proteins | sample PeaSoiSIISIP2007_FD_187696 | JGI IMG/M metagenome (GOLD analysis project Ga0209415, IMG submission 187696) | Peat soil microbial communities from Weissenstadt, Germany - SII-SIP-2007 (SPAdes) (version 2) | ecosystem: Environmental > Terrestrial > Soil > Wetlands > Peat | place: Germany... | reverse complement strand
GCCTGGTAGCGCACCTGCCTTGGGCGCAGGGGGTCGGGCGTTCAAATCGCCCCGCCCCGACCAATAGAATCAATGAGCTCCGGCCATTTCTGAAGTGGCCGTAAAGCCCACTGTAGATAAAAATGAGGATGGGATTACTCACCGTTCCATCTGGCGGACTCACCAAAGACCGTAGGTTAGTCTGAGGATGCGCGGAGTCCTGCAGGATCTCCTGTTGCTATCCACAGGCCAGATTTGCCTATCGTCACCGGCAGCCGCGAGGAGGCGCGAATCGCTGAGCACGCCACCGCCTCTAAGCTCAAACCCGATTCTTCAGAGGCGAAGATTGATTCCAGACGATCGCAATCCCAAAGGCGCACGGCAAATGCGCACGTGTGATATGCTCCTCGAACGAAGCATGATCTACCACTACCAGCAACGAATCGGCGGCTCTTGGTGCGATGCCTCAAATGGCGGAACGTGGGACGTAATAAACCCCGCGAGCGAGGAAATCGTGCGAAGCGTACCCTTCGGATGCACCGAAGATTGTCGGCTGGCAATCGAGGCGGCCGCGGCTGCGTTTCCCGCGTGGTCGCGCAGGACGGCGTACGAGCGCGCGGCCGCACTGAGGAAAGCGGCGGATCTCATGCGCGAACGCTCCGCGGATCTCGCACGCACCACCGTTTTAGAGAGCGGGAAGCCCTTGGCGCAGGCAACCGGCGAATGGGGTGTCGCCGCGGACCTCTTCGAATGGTTCGCTGAAGAGGCGAAGCGCGCCTATGGCCGTTGGGTGCCTCCCCGAAATCCGGCTAAACGCCAGATCGTGATCCGGCAACCGCTCGGGGTTGTGGGAGTGATTACCGCTTGGAACTTTCCCGCCTACAATGTAGCGCGTGCCGCGGCGGCGGCGCTGGCGGCCGGGTGCGCGATCGTGATCCGCCCCTCTGAATACACGCCGCTGACCGCGATGGAGATGGCGAACGTTCTGGTCGAGGCCGGCATGGGCGACGGGACCGTTAATGTGATCAATGGCGAGCCAGAGAGCATGGGCCAGGAAATGCTGCGCAATCCGCTATGCGCGAAGATTCACTTCACCGGCAGCCAGAGAGTCGGCAAACTGCTGATGGATGGCGCGTCGAAAACAGTGACGCGCCTGTCCCTGGAACTTGGCGGGAATGCTCCGGTGTTGATCTTTTCGGACGCCGATGCGGAACAGGTAGCAGCTAGCGCCGTCATTGCCAAGTTCCGGAACGCCGGCCAAGTTTGCATCTCCCCGCAACGCTTCCTGGTCCAAAGCGCGATTGTGGACAAATTCACTGAGCTAGTGACTTCGCACGTTTCGAAGCTTCGGCTCGGCGAAGGCCTCGCGCCTGAAACGAACGTCGGTCCGCTGATCAATGCCCGTCAGCGGGATCGGGTTGAAGAAATGGTGCACCAGGCGGGCGCCTCCGGCGCCAGGATCGCGATTGGCGGCAAACGTCCCGCGGAACTGTCCCGAGGCTACTTCTACGAACCGACCGTGGTTACCGATGTCGGGTCGCACACACCGCTGTTCCAGGCCGAGATTTTCGGGCCAGTCCTGCCGATTGCGACCTTCCGCGATGCCGATGAAGCGATCGCACTGGCGAATCGCACGCGTTATGGACTGTCGGCCTATGTCTGGACGAAGGATGTACATACCGCAATCAGGACCGCTGAGCGGCTGGAATTCGGCATGGTTGGCGTGAATGAATGGGCGCCCCAAAGCCCCGAAGTTCCATTCGTGGGATGGAAGGAAAGCGGGATCGGGAGGGAAGCTGGCGCCGAGGGATTGGACGAATACCTCGAGAGCAAAGTGATTTCGTTGGGAGGGTTCGGTTAGAATTCGCATGCCGGGGCCAAGGCATGACGGTGGCTTATCGCTTTAGATGAAATTGAGGCCGGGACTTGAGTACACTGGATCGAACAATAGTTTCAATAACTTAGATAGATCGCTTGGCCCAAGACACATAAACTCTGTTCGGTCTTCGAATGGAGTCCACCCAAGCCCGCCTGTGTAATCCCGGGACCATCGCTCCGCCCCCCTTCAGGCCGGATACAATTTGGGAAGATGTTCGAAAGAGTTGAGTTTAAATACAATCGCTTCTGATACCAGCTCTCGCGAGACAGTTTCTTGTCAAACGTCATCTTATTGAAATAAAGGTTGTTAGCATCCCCACGAGCTTCCCGCGTGAGCGGAGCTCGCAGTTGCGGCCGATGGCCAACGGCCGGATGGCTAATGCGCCAATCGCGAAGGCTCCCATGGCTGCCACGAGTGCTTCGTACTGAACAGGTTCTTCGGGTCACTCACGGACGCACACGAACGGAGGCGGTGAAGCGCCGACGGTTCCAATAGACTCGCCTTGCAGCGCAAAGTTTTTCTGTCCTCGATAGGCTCTCCGTGGCGACCGGCGGTCACCATGTCGACGCCATTCGACACCCGGAAATCTGCGATGATCGAATTGCGTCAGCGGACTAGGTCTGATCCTCGATGCGATCAATCGCTCTGTAGGGACCACAAGGCGATGAAATCGAAAACGCCAATTCGCATTCTCAGCGTGGAAGACCATCCGGTTTTCCGCGAAGGGCTGTGCACAATCATCAGCTCCCAGCAGGACATGCTGATGATCGCGCAAGCCGCGACGGCGACGGAGGCGATGAAAGAGTTCCGCAACCATCGCCCGGACGTCACGCTCATGGATCTTCGGCTGCCCGGAGCAAGCGGCACCGACGCGATTATCGCGATTCGAGGCGAGTTTCCGCAGGCGCGCATCATCGTTCTGACGACTTCGGACGGAGATGCCGAGATTCAACGTGCCCTTCGTGCGGGCGCTTCCGCGTACATTCTGAAAAGCACGCGCAAAGACGAGCTGTTGTCGATAATCCGGTCGGTGCACGCCGGCAATCGGCACGTCCCGTCGGAGGTCGCGGCTCGTCTTGCGGAACATATCGGCGACGATACCCTGACACCCAGGGAACTGGAGGTGCTGCGGCTCATCCGGGATGGGTCCAAGAACAAGGAGATCGCCGCCCGGTTGAGCATTTCAGAAACCACAGTTAATTTCCACATCAAGAACCTGGTCGGCAAGCTGCAGGCGAACGACCGCACTCATGCGGTGACGATCGCGATCCGGCGGGGGGTGCTCCAAGTCTGACCGGGGCCCGCTGAGCTGCTGATGAAAGAAATGAAGATGCGCCGCTCGATTCCGGTCGGTTTACTCGCGCTCTCTGCCGCGTCGAACGCCGCTTACGCCCTTGACCCCGGCGTGCGAATTTCTCAGTACGCCCATACGGTCTGGCGGATGCAAGAAGGTGCGTTCAGCGGAACCCCTCATGCGGTCGCCCAAACCGCGGACGGCTACCTATGGATTGGAACCGATTCGGGGCTCTTCAAGTTCGACGGCGTCCGATTCGTTCCCTGGGAGCCGCTGGACGGCAAGCGCCTGGCCGGACCGAGCATCTATTCGCTGCTCGGCGGAAGCGACGGGACGCTGTGGATCGGGTCTTCCGCCGGCCTGGCGAGCTTAAGAAACAACAATCTTTTTAACTTCGAAAATGCGCACGGTCGAATCAATGCCATCTTGCAGGACCATGCCGGTCAGATATGGGCGACGCGTTCGCGGCCTCGAGAATCGCCTGGGGGACTTTGCCAAGCGGCGGGCCAGGAACTTCAATGTTTCGGAACCGCTAACGGCATGGACCTCGCATTTGGCGGCCCTCTGCTCGAGGACAACCTGGGCAACCTCTGGGTCGGTAGTTCTCGCGAGCTTCTACGCTGGAAATCAACCGATTGGAACGCATACTTTCAGAAACAGCTGAAGCAGTACGCGGCGTTGTCGGGCGTGGAGGCGCTGGCGCCCGACGAGAATGGAACTCTGTGGGTCGGCTTTGGAAAGAAAGGCTTGGGGCTGCAAAAGCTGGTTCAAGGAGTCCCGAAAGCCGCGGTCTTGCCGGGAGTGGACGCTTCCAATCTGCAAGTGACCACGCTGTTTGTCGACCGGGATCAGGCCCTCTGGATCGGCACATTTGATGATGGCGTGTACCGTTTTCACGGCGACTCCGTGGATCATTTTCGCAGCGAAGACGGGCTCTCCGGCAACACCGTGGATGGCTTCTTTGAAGATCGCGAGGGCAACCTTTGGGTTCTCACGACAAAAGGCGTGGACATTTTTCGAGCGAATCGCGTCGCCAGCTTTTCGGTTCGCGAAGGGTTAGCCGCGGACCTGGTGGATTCGGTTCTGGCCTCGCGCGACGGAACCATATGGATCGGTAACCACGAAGCCCTGGATGTTCTTCGCGGGGAGCGGGTCTCGTCAATTCGCGAGCGCGAGGGCTTGCCCGGACACCGGGTGACGTCGCTCTTCGAAGATCACGCGGGCCGGATCTGGGTTGGCGTGGACGATTTGCTTACGATCTATCAGCAGGGACGTTTTCACCGCGTTGATCGGCCGGATGGTAGTCCACTTGGAATCGTAAGGACGATGACGGAGGATACCGATCAAAACATTTGGGCCGTCGACGTCCGGGACAGGCTGCTTTTTCGCATCCGGGACCAGCACGTTTCGCAAGCGTTCACGCCGTCGCAGATTCCATACACCAAGGTGCTTGCGGCCGACCCAACGGGCGGAATTTGGTTAGGCCTGATTAATGGGAATCTGGCTCGTTACCGAAACGGCAAACTGGAGATCTTCCCGCTGAATCAGAGCTCGCCGGATTTCTCGATCAATGGTCTCCTGGTCGACGAGGAGAGTTCGGTCTGGGTGGCCACGAACAGTGGACTACTTCGATGGAAGGCGGGTACGCTGAACACCCTTTCAAAAAACAGTTTGCCGTGCCAGGAAATCTTCGCCGCGGTACGGGACAACGACAAAAAGCTTTGGCTCTATACCAGGTGTGGGTTGATTGCGATATCCGAATCCGAACTGAAGCGCTGGTGGCAACAGCCGGAGAGGTTAGTCCGGACGCGGATCTTGGATGTGTTCGATGGCGCCCAGCCTTCGATCAGCACCTTTCAGCCGCAGGTTTCCAAATCTCCCGATGGACGGCTGTGGTTCGCCAACGATACTGTGCTTCAAGTGGTGGATCCGGCCCGCCTGCATGAAAATTCCATCGCTCCGCCGGTGGATATTGAAGAGGTGGTCGCGGACCGGAAGAATTACCCGCCCAAACTGGATCTGGTCCTTTCCCGCGCGCACTCGAGACATCGAAATCGATTACACGGCGCTGAGTTTTTCGATTCCGCAGAAGGTCCGGTTCCGCTACAAACTGGATGGACGCGATCAGGAATGGCAGGACGCGGGGACGCGCCGGCAAGCCTTCTACAGCGATTTGCCGCCTGGTCCGTACCAGTTCCACGTGATCGCCTGCAACGAAGACGGCTTATGGAATGAGGCTGGCGCGAACCTGAACTTCAGCGTCACGCCGGCGTATTATCAGTCCCTGTGGTTTCGGCTCGCGTGCGCGGGCTTGGTCCTGGCACTGCTATCGGCTCTTTATCGGCTGCGCGTCAGGCAAATCGCGGAGCAAATGAATGTGCGCTTCGATGAGCGTCTGGCGGAGCGCACGCGCCTGGCTCGCGATTTCCACGATACTCTGCTTCAGACCATTCAAGGAAGCAAGATGGTGGCTGACGACGCACTGGAAGATAACGCCGATCCGATCCGCATGCGTAGCGCACTGGAGCGGCTGTCGAAATGGCTTGGGCAGGCCATGGAGGAAGGCCGGTCCGCGCTCAACTCCCTGCGAAGTTCCACTACGCAGCGGAACGACCTGGCGGAGGCCTTCCAGCGTGCAGGAGAAGAATGCCAGTTCCAACGGTCTATGGAATTTGGCCTGTCGGTGGCGGGCGCCGGACGGGAAATGCATCCGATCGTGCGGGACGAAATATATCGCATCGGTTACGAAGCCATCCGGAACGCCTGCGTTCACTCCGAGGCGACCCGCCTGAGCGTGGAGTTGGATTACCTGGAAAACCTGATTCTCCGTATTCGCGACAACGGCAAAGGAATCGACCCGGACGTAGCCACAGAAGGCAAGGGCGGGCACTTCGGGTTGATTGGCATGTATGAGCGCGCCTCCCGGATTCGAGGCAGACTCACGCTTTCGAGCACTCCGGGAGCCGGCACCGAAGTAGAACTAGTGGTTCCATCCCAGATCGCTTTCCAGCATCCAAGTCCCGGACGTAACCGGTTTGAAAAATTCAGGCGCGTCTTAACTAAGCTCGGCCTGTAGAAAAATGTAGTACTGCCCCTACCCTTTCCGGGGTGTCGGAAAACTTCGAACTGACTTATTCTTGGGCATGCGATTTGTCTCGGATTCCCAGCACGCGGGCCACACCCGCAATTCTTCGTTTCGTATTTGTAACCGAATTTGTGTTACCGCACCTAGAAAGGAAAGAGGAGCATATGGCCGCTAACCCGCTCAACATCATCGCGATCCACCCCTCTAGCGCCAGAAATGAGTTAGTCGGTTCCGCGCAAGGGCTTCGCGACGTTTGGAACTCCATAGAAATGGTCGCCAGAACCGATTCAGCCGTATTGATTCAGGGCGAGACTGGTACAGGAAAGGAACTGGTCGCCAAGGCGATTCATCAGGAAAGCCGCCGGCGGCATGCTCCCTACGTAAAAGTGAACTGCGCAGCCATGCCGGCCGGACTGCTCGAAAGCGAGCTGTTTGGGCACGAGCGTGGCGCGTTTACGGGAGCGTTGACTCAGACCACCGGCCGTTTCCAGATGGCCCACACAGGAACGCTTTTTCTGGATGAGATCGGCGATCTGCCGCTCGAATTGCAGCCGAAGCTGTTACGAGCGCTTCAGGAACAGGAATTTGAAAGGCTCGGCAGCACGCGTACCATTCGAGTCGACGTCCGAATCATCGCCGCGACCAATCAGAATCTCCTGCAAATGGTGGAGGAGCGCCGGTTCCGGGCGGACTTGTATTACCGGCTGAACGTGTTTCCAATCGACCTTCCTCCGCTGCGTGAGCGTCCGGAGGATATTCCACTGTTGGTGCGGCATTTTGTGCGCGGGTTCGCGTCTCGCATGAACAGGGACATCAGCGAAGTTACAGAGGAGTCGATGGCTCTCCTGCAACAGCACGACTGGCCCGGCAACATCCGCGAATTGCAGAATTTTATCGAGCGGGCGGTGATCAAGTCTTCCGGCCGGACCTTGGAATTCCCTTGTGGAGAGCTGCGCCGCGTGGTGAAATGCAACACGCCAGTGCGAAACCGCACGCTCGCGGAGGCGGAACGCGACCACATCCTGGATGTGTTGCGGCAGGTTGGAGGGGTGGTGGGAGGGCGCCACGGAGCAGCCGCGCGCCTCGGCTTGGCCCGCACCACGCTGATTCATCGCATGCGCAGGCTCGGAATCACGCAGGAGAAAGCTGCGGCAGCCGGCGCAGGCGGCGACGGATGGTCCAGTCCTGCAAGTCCAGCTCATACGGCCGATGCGGGACTTCGAAATCCCCTCGAGCCTGCCTGGCTCTAGTTCAATCGGACGGGCTCAAAACCTGGTTCGTCAATTGGTAATATGAACCGATTCGAGCAGTCCTCCGGTCCGGTTGACTGGGTTTTCCGGATCCTCGAACAAGTCCGATTCGACCTCTTGGGCCAGGGAGAAAATGCCAGACCGGTTCAGCAGTAGCCCTTCCGACTATCTCGCGGCGGAACGAACTTTTCTGGCATGGATCCGAACGGGCCTCGCGCTCATGGGATTTGGGTTCGTGGTGTCGCGTTTCGGTTTGTTTCTTGCGGCGCTACGTGTCGGCACAGCGGATCTGCCCCAGACATATGGCCTTTCCTTCTGGTTCGGTACGGCGCTGATCCTGCTTGGAGTTATCGTTAATGTGGTGTGCGCGTGGAGCCACATCCGGCCGATCGGCGAGTTGAATCGCGGAGAATTTTCGCGAACGGGGCCATCCCGCGGCGGCATAATCGTCGCCCTGGTCTTAGCTGTCCTGGGACTCGCGATGGCAGGCTATCTGATAACGGTTCGCGAACCGCCAAAACAGGCAGGCGCTGAAAGACTTCTGGAGCGATCCATGACTTCAAATTCAAACCACGGCATCGTGACCATACCCGGCCATCTAACGGTGGACCAGACCGTTCAGAAACTGGAGGCGATTCTCGAAGCCAAGGGAGTGAAACTCTTCACTCTGGTGGATCACAGCGGCGAAGCGGAAAAGGCGGGGATGCAGATGCGCCCCACCAAGCTTCTGATCTTCGGCAATCCGAAAGCGGGAACGCCGCTGATGATCGCCGCTCCCGGCATCGCCATCGATCTGCCTCTGAAAGTGCTGGTTTGGGAGGGCGGCGATGGTAAAGTGTGGGTTTCCTACAACGATCCGGCGCCTACCTTCAGGCGCGGCATGGATTGCCGCCCGAACTGGTCCAGAATATCGCCGTGGTGGAAACGCTGGCAAAAAAAGCGGCCGAATGATCAGCCGGGAGCACTGTGACGGAAAGCGCTTCTATAATCCGAATGGCCGGCAGGCGCCCGGTCTTCTTGACGCCCTGCGATGGAAACTGACCAGCCGCGCGGAACGCTCGCCCGCTTTCATTTCAGATGTTGAGCAATCCGTTCCGCCGCGCGCAGTCGAAGGCAGCGCAGTCCGAGCGACTCTGGTGAACCATTCCACGGTGCTGCTTCAGCAGCGGGGCTGCACCATTTTAACGGACCCGATTTGGTCTGAACGAACCAGTCCACTGTCGTGGATCGGACCACGGCGCAGGAGACAGCCGGGCGTTTCATTTGACCATCTGCCGCCCATCGACGCAGTGCTCATCAGTCACAATCACTACGACCATTTGGATCTGCCGACATTGCACCGGCTGGCGGGGCGTGGAACCTCCGCTTTTGTCGTTCCGGCGCGCGGAGCCCGACTGCTTCGTTCGGAGAATATCGGGACTGTCCACGAGTTGGACTGGGGCGAATCCTTGCCGCTGCCGGGTTTCACGGTTCACTGCGTCCCGGCTTTTCATTTCTCGAGCCGCGGAATTTTCGACCGCAACAAGACCTTATGGTCCGGGTATGTGATCGAGTGCCAGGAACGGCTGGTATATTTCGCCGGAGACACCGGGTTCGGGGAACATTTCGCTCAGATTCGCGAAAATTTCGGAGCGCCTCGCCTCGCGCTGCTGCCTATCGGAGCGTACGAGCCGCGCTGGTTCATGGCGCCGATCCATATGGCTCCCGAGGACGCCATCCGAGCGCATGAAATCCTGGCCGCCAAGACCAGCATCGCGATCCATCACGGCACGTTCCAGCTGGCTGATGACGGCATCGACACTCCGAAAAAACGGCTCATGGCCCGCGCGCAGCCCGAGTCGTTTCTGATTCTTAACAACGGCGAGTTCGCCGAGATTCCATGACCATCGACAAACACACGCTGGCGTTGATCAGCATTGTCGGCAGTTCCCTGGACGTGCTCGGAGCGTTGTACCTCGCTTACGATCTGCTGGGCGGGGAACACGGCCCGTTGCGCACTCTCACCCGTGGTGTTACGTACGGAGCGCTCTTCGGAACTGGATACGGCCTCGCCCTGGGGCCGGTTTTCGGAATCGCGAGCGGTTTGGCGCACGGTATCACGCTGGCGTGGGAGTTTTCGCGAGCGGCGAGGCACAGACCGAAGCCGGGATTCTGGTATGACGTGGCGATGAGCTCCATTCGCGGGGCCGGCTTCGCTCTCGGCGCGGGATATTTATTCGGAGGCGCATTTGGGGCCACGTTCGGGGCGCTGAGTACAGTGGGACAAGTAATTGCGTATCGCGTCGGCATTCGCCCGACTATCGATTATCAGCCGGCCGCCCGCGCTCGTTTGACGAAGCCCCAAATTCTCGCCGGGGTGAATCGCGCGGTTGGCTATACCGCCGCGGGATATTTCAGCGCCTTGACCGGTCATCTGCGGGCGAACGCGTGGGGCGTGGGGTTGAAGACCGGATTAGTGATCGGAGTGGTTACGGTGATCGCGAATGCATGCACTTCGTTCGTCGAATGGGGAGCGGATCACGTGCCCCAGAAGCGCATGGGTGTTTTCGGAGTTGGCCTGATCCTGATCGGCTTCACGCTGCAATCGATTCAATATTGGGTGGCTTTGCTCGACGTTAGCGTTCGTCCCTAAGGTGATTGGGGCCGAAGCGCCAGAAACACCAACGGTCGTCCTGACAGCATCGGGTTTTTCGCTTTGCCTCAACGTTTAGGAAACGAATTATTTGCCGTCAGGGCTCACTTCGCTTGGATTTTCGCTCCGCGCTCTTCGAGAAGTTCCTTCAGGACCGACCGGTGGCAGCGGGTTTCATCCTCGCAGTAACATCCCAGGGAAAAATCGGTTTGATGGGACAACGCGGCGAGCAGATCGAGAGTGCGCGAGGCGTCGGGGTGATTCATTTCCGCGCGGAAGCTGCGTTTGAATTTGTTCCAGGTCTTGGCGTCTTGGGAGGCCTGCGCCATCGCGACCAGCTCCGGGCTGGGCGAGAGAATCGGCAGCCAGACGTCGTAGAAGTTGCGTTTGGCGAATTCGGATTTCGGGACTCCGCGCGGCGGCCGGCGAACCGTGCCCAGACGCAGACCTTCGCCAGACGTGCGGGGAGATCCGAGTCTGAGCACCGTGATCGCCAAAGCACCTCCTACAATAAACGATTCGCTTCGCGGGTGATGTCCTTGTTTCCCGAAAGCATCCGGCGTAAGCTCTGTGCATGGGAAGAGCGGGCAGGGTGATTTTCGCCGTGGCTCTTTCGTTCAGCGCCGTTTCCGGGCAGCAGATTTTTTCCTTTATGTCGCTGTCGGAAAACGGCGGGGTAATGGACGCGACTTTTCGGGGATGGCGCGGATTTGATCCGCCAGACACTGGAATCCCGTATTCGGCGGACCGGATTTCCGAAAATGTGAGGACTCTCGCGGATGGCACGCACGTCAAGCATAGCGATGGCACGGAGCATTGGGCGCGAGATTCGCAAGGCCGGACCCGAATCGAGCGTCCGATCAATTCGGGTCCCACGCTGACTGAAATTGTCGATCCCGTGACGGGATTCGGTTACATTGTGGACGAACAAAATCAAGTGACGCACCGGATCGCGATGCAAGGGCAGCGCCCGCGGCCGCGGAAAAAGATTCAGAAAGCTGAAGGCTGCGTCGACGCCACTGCGCCGGCAAGCAATGGGCCCGTTACGGTAAATACGTCCGAGATCCAAATATCGTTCGAAACGCTGTGTCCTCAATCGATCGACGGTTTGATGGCGGAAGGAACGCGGCAAATTACCGTGCGGCCGGTGGGTTCAAACGGGAATGACCGGCCTATCACCATAATCACCGAGACCTGGTACTCGCCGGAGTTGAAGCTGACGGTGCTGCTGAAGAACTCCAGTCCCACGACGGGCGAGACAGTGATAAGGATGACGAACATCAGCAGGAGTGAGCCGAATCCCGCCCTGTTTCAGCCGCCGTCAGCATACAAAATTGTCGACGAGCAGGATTCTTTCACGATCTCGCTCAAGGCGCGCTAGGGGTTTCCAGCGGCGCCCACCGCTTCCTGCGGTCGCGGCTCGTTGGCGTCGCGAGCCGCGACCAGAGGAAGCGGTTGATCCCGCGAGTTTTTCACAGAAATTCTACGATCACAGCGAGTGGGTGCGATTCAGCGGCTCTTGCCGAGGGCCGCGCCTCGCGTCTTCACCAGCGTATCTTCCAGCGATTCGCGAGCTCTGCTCTTCACCAGGTCGCGCGTCCCCGGCAGCGGCTTCCGCGATAGCGAGATCACCCGCAGTTCCGCATACACCGCAGATCCCGCCTGGCGCAGCCGCCAGTACGAATTCAGTCGCCACAAAATTCCATGATCGTTGCCCACCGGCAGCAGGTCCGTGTACGGAGCCTTCCCGCTGTTGCTCTCGCGAATCAGATAGGATCGCGAATCGACCGTGGCATCCCCGCCCGCATCGTGAAAAACAAC
>Ga0209415_10016327_pt1 | contig 11940 bp, 9 predicted proteins | sample PeaSoiSIISIP2007_FD_187696 | JGI IMG/M metagenome (GOLD analysis project Ga0209415, IMG submission 187696) | Peat soil microbial communities from Weissenstadt, Germany - SII-SIP-2007 (SPAdes) (version 2) | ecosystem: Environmental > Terrestrial > Soil > Wetlands > Peat | place: Germany... | reverse complement strand
CCCAAAGCGCCGGCGCCATCATCGCCAAGCTCCGGGGACCGCTCGCCGCCGTGCCGGGGGCGATCGTGTTTCCCTTCAACCTGCCGCCCATCCTCGGGCTCGGCAGCACCGGCGGGTTCCAATATGTGCTCGAAGCGCTTCAGGGCCAGCCGCCCGCCGATCTCGCCGCGGCGATGCGGGGCCTGTTGGTGGCGGCCAACGGCCAGCCGGCGCTCGCCGGGGTCTTCGGCACCTTCGCCGCCGACACGCCCCAGATCTACCTCAACATCGATCGCGACAAGGTCCAGGTGCTGGGCATCCACATCTCGGACATCTTCAATGCGTTGCAGGCTACCCTCGGCGGCTTCTACGTCAACGACCTGAACCTTTTCGGCCGAACCTGGCAGGTCAATGTCCAGGCGGAGACGCCGTTCCGCAAATCCGTGGACGACATATATCGCATCTACGTCCGCAATGCCCAGGGCGGCATGGTGCCGATCCGCGAGATCGCCGATGTCCAAATGGTCCAGGGGCCGCAGGCCATCACCCGCTACAACGGCTTCCGCGGCGCCATCATCAACGGCGCGGCCAAGCCGGGCTATAGCTCGGGCCAGGCGCTGGCTGCCATGGAGCAGCTCTCGGAAACCCTGCCCGCTGGCTACGGCTTCGAATGGACCGGAACCGCCCTTCAGGAAGCCGGCGCCAGCGGCCAGACTCCCATCGTGCTCGCGCTCGCCCTGCTCTTCGCTTATCTGTTCCTGGTCGCCCTCTATGAGAGCTGGAACATCCCCATCCCCGTGCTGCTCTCGGTCAGCGTCGGGGGGCTGGGCGCCATCGCCGCGGTGTGGGTCGCCGGCCTCAGCTTCGATGTCTATGCCCAGATCGGCCTGGTGGTGCTGATCGCGCTGGCGGCCAAGAACGGGATCCTGATCGTCGAATTCGCCGTCGCGCAGCGCCGGCAGGGCAAGAGCATCGGCGATTCGGCCATCGAGGGCGCGCGGCTCAGGTTCCGGCCCGTGATGATGACGAGCTTCGCCTTCATCCTGGGCCTGCTGCCCCTGGTCATCGCTCACGGTGCCGGCATGATCAGCCGCCGCGCCGTCGGCACGCCGGTGTTCGGCGGCATGATCGCGGCTTCGTTGTTCGGCATATTCGTCATCCCCATGCTCTATGTCGTGTTCCAATGGATGCGCGAGCGCGTGAGCGGACCGATCCGCGAACAGCCGCCGCAATCCCAGTCTTTGAAGTGAGGAGGCTACAAATGGCCATGGATGGATTCCTCGAGACCTGGGCCCCTCGGATCCGCAGCGTCTTTCGCATCGTCCTGGGGCTGCTTTTCATCGAACATGGATCGGCCAAGCTGTTCCATTTTCCCGAGGTCGCGTCGTTCGACAGTCTGCAGCTCTTCTCTCTGGTCGGCCTGTCCGCCGTGCTCGAATTGGTTGGCGGGGTCCTGCTCCTGCTCGGGCTCTTCACCCGGGCCACCGCCTTCATCCTGTCGGGAGAGATGGCGGTCGCCTATTTCATGGTGCATGCCCCGCGGGGGTTCTTTCCCTTGCTGAGTGGGGGCGAGGCCGCGGTCTTCTATTGTTTCGCGTTCCTCTACCTGTCCGTAGCCGGCGGCGGGACCTGGAGCCTGGACAACGCCTGGCGTCGGCACACCGTCGGCTGATCCCTCGCAAGCGCCGCAATAAGGTCAGCGGGGCGCGACCGGCCGCGTCTCCACGACAAAATCCATCAGATCCGGCACCGAGCCTTGGATGGCGATTTCCGCCGGCGGATGAGTGCGCGCCCGCGCCGGACGGCCCTGCGGGGCCTCGGATTCCCATCGCGTCTTGAGCCAGGCATCGAGGCGCACGAAGGTCCGGCGGCCCCGAGAGGCCGGCCGGCGCCTAGCGTTGCCCACGTTGAACGGCGTCACGAAGGCCGACTGTCCATGACGCGCCAGCATCCGGCGCAGGTCGACAGCGACGACGATCTGCGGCCGCGCGCGGCAGGCGGCGAGGTGCCGATCCAACCGCTCGACCTGGAGCCAGAAGAATACCTTTGCGTTGACCAGATCGTACCAGGCCTGGGGCGCGAGCCCGGCGTCCAGGCAGCGCGTCAGCGCGGAGGGCGGCATCGGGCGCTGATCGCGGATCACGGCGCCGGAGGGAAGCCGCATGCTTTGGTTACGGTAGCCAGCGAAGGGCCGTGCTTCCTCGGCGCTGAGCCCATTGCGCGCGATCAGGGCCGTCGTGCTGTGCAGGCCCATCCGCTCAATCGCGCTCCAGTTCTCGGCGTCGGCGATATGGAATGCAAGGCTTGGCAGGGGCCAATCGTCATGGCTCATCCGACCGGCTCCATTTCCAGCCCGCCTTTGCCGCACGCAATCCCGCTTCGGCGAATCAGACTATGATGGCCGATGTCGCACATCGATCGCTCGCCCGCCGGAATGCCTTCATGACCTCTCGCAAGGACGCCAGATCTCCCCTCGACATCCTGCGCGCGTCCTTCGGCCACAGGGAATTCCGCGGTCATCAGGCGGAGATCATTTCTCATGTCATCGCCGGCGGCGACGCCATCGTGCTGATGCCGACCGGCGGCGGCAAGTCCCTGTGCTATCAGATTCCCGCCCTCTGCCGCGAAGGCGTCGGAGTCGTCGTCTCGCCGCTCATCGCGCTGATGCGCGATCAGGTGGAGAATCTGCGCCAGGTCGGCATCCGCGCCGCGGCGCTCAACTCCAGCCTCTCCGACGAGGAGCGGGCGAGCGTGCGCGCCGATCTGCGGGCGAACCGTCTCGATCTCATTTACGTCGCTCCGGAACGGCTCGTCCTGCCGTCCTTCCTGGAGCATCTCGATGGGATGAAGATCGCCCTCTTCGCCATCGACGAGGCCCATTGTGTCAGCCAGTGGGGCCACGATTTTCGGCCCGAATACTTGAAGCTCACGGTGCTTGCCGAGCGCTTTTCCGGCGTGCCGCGTCTCGCGTTGACCGCGACGGCGGATCCCCAGACCCGCGAGGATATCCGCCGGCGCCTCAAGCTCGACCGCGCCCGGCTGTTCCTCGCCGGTTTCGACCGGCCGAACATCCGCTACGCCATCGCCCAGAAGGACGATCCCAGGCGCCAGCTCCTCGCCTTCATCCGCGACCGGCACAAGGGCGAAAGCGGGATCGTCTATTGCCTCAGCCGGGCCAAGGTCGAGGCGACGGCCGCCTGGCTCTTGACCCAGAGGATCGAAGCCCTGCCCTATCACGCCCGGCTCGATCCCGCCGTCAGGCGCCAAAACCAAGAAGCCTTCCTCAGGACCGAGGGCCTCGTTCTGGTGGCGACGATCGCCTTTGGCATGGGCATCGACAAGCCGGACGTGCGCTTCGTCGCTCATCTCGATCTGCCGGGAAGCCTGGAGGCCTATTACCAGGAGACGGGCCGCGCCGGGCGCGACGGGCTGCCGGCCGAGACGCTGCTGCTCTATGGCATGCAGGATCTGGTGCTGCGCCGACGGATGATCGAGGAGGGCGAGGCGCCCGACGAGGTCAAGCGGGTGGAACGCGCCAAGCTGGACGCCCTGCTGGGCGTTTGCGAAACGACGGGCTGCCGGCGCCGGGCGCTGCTGTCCCATTTCGGCGAGACGTTGGAGGCGCCTTGTGGCAACTGCGATGGATGCCTCGATCCCGCCCAGTCCTGGGATGGGACCGAGGCCGCTCAGAAGGCGCTCTCCGCGGCGCTACGCACCGGCCAGCGCTTCGGCGTCGGGCATCTGGTCGACCTGCTCCAGGGCGTCGAGAGCGAGAAGATCCAGCGCCTCGGCCATGACCGGCTACCGACCTTCGGCGTCGGCAAGGATCTGGATCGCAAGGCATGGAGCTCCGTGTTCCGCCAGCTGGTCGCTCTCGGAGTCCTCGAAGTCGCCCATGACGCCTATGGCGCGCTGCGATTGACCCCGGCGGCGAGGCCCATCCTGCGCGGCGAGCGCCAGGTGGCGCTGCGACGGGACCAGCCGTCCACGGCCAAACGGAAATCCAGGCGGCTCGTCGACACGCCGCCGGGGGCCGAAGCGGCAGCGGGCAGTGCGGTTCTGTTCCAGGCTCTGCGCGCCGAACGCAGCCGGCTCGCCCGCGAACAGGGTGTGCCGCCCTACATCATCTTTCACGATTCGACCCTGATGGCCTTGGCGAGCCGACGGCCGCGAAACCTCGCCGATCTGGCCGACGTCCCCGGCATGGGCCAGAGGAAAATCGAACGCTACGGCGCGAACTTGCTCGCCCTCATCGCGGCGGCCCCGGATTGATCCACCGAACCCATGGGTCCGCCTGAATCAGGACGTCCTAGCCCGCACCAGGCCCGACCGGCGGATAGGCAATGACGGCGCCTTCGACGGACACGTAAACCTCGTCGCCGCGATGCGGGCTCATATGGCCCGGCACCCGGGCGACAAGCGAAAATCGCAGGCTGGCCGCCGCCAGGCTGAGGGCCACGCTCGCGTCGTGACCGTAAAACGTGACCTCCCCAACTTTGGCCCGAATGTGCGGCGTTCCGGGGACCTGAATTGCCGTCAAGCGGATCTGTTCCGGCCGCACCAGCACCTCGACGGGACCGTCGCGGACGCTACTGGCAAGAGCCAACCGCCCGAGTTCGCAGACCACGCTGCCGCCTTCGGCGATCCCCGGCAGCAGGACGGCCTCGCCCACGAATTGCGCAAGCTCGCGATCCACCGGGCGCCGGTAGAGGGTCTCGGGGCTCGCTATCTGGACCAATCGCCCCTCCCGCAATACGGCGACGCATTGGCCCATGGACATGGCCTCGGGCTGGTCGTGAGTGACCAGCACCGCCGTGGCGCCGACCGCCGTCAGGGCGGTGGCGACGGCCTCTCGGGTCGCTACGCGAAGACCGGCATCCAGGGAAGAAAACGGCTCATCCAGCAGGACGAGCGCCGGCGCCGGCGCCAAGGCCCGAGCCAGGGCGACGCGCTGCTGCTCCCCACCCGACAGTTCCTGCGGCGGGCGCGAGGCATAAGAGGGCGGCAGACCGACCAGCTCCAACAATTCGCCCACGCGACAGCCGGCCCGCCGCTGCCGGCGGGGCAAACCGAAGACGATATTGTCGGCGACCGAGAGATGCGGGAACAGGGCGCCGTCCTGGGCGACATATCCGATCTGGCGCTGCTCGGGCGGAACATGCAGGTCCGGCCCGGAGACAACGCTATCGCCGATGCTGATCGTGCCCTCGTCGACCCGCTCGAAGCCGCAGATCAACCGCAGCAGCGTGGTCTTGCCGCTGCCCGAGGGACCGAGGATCGCGACCAGGCTTCCCGTGGCCACGCTGAGATCGATACCGCGCAACACGGGGTTGGGCCCGAACGCCTTGCTTAGTCCCACGATGCTGAGTTCGGTCATCCTGCCGGCCGTCTTCCGCTAGAGCAAGATCCGATTAGGTTGAATCAACCTAATCGGTGAATCCTGCTCTAATTCATAAATGTAGCGACTGATTCACGTCTCAAGCCGATTTGGCTTGAGACGATCAGGCGCTAGGTCGATTCGAGCACCTTCGAGGCCCCGAACAGGAAGGTCAACAGCCAGGAAGACGCAAGCGAGATCGACACGAGCAGGGCCGCATAGGGGGCGGCCGCCGCGAAGGCCAGCGTGGAAGTGTCGGCCCAGATCTGGGTGGCCAGAGTCCGCGTGCCGATGGGCACGAGCAGCAGGGTCGTTGTGAGTTCGCCGATGACCGAAACGAAGACCATCGCGGCCGCGGCGCCGAGGCCGGGGGCGGCGAGCGGCAGCGTCACGCGGCTGGCCACTCTGACCCAATTCAATCCCAGCGCGCGAGCGCTCTCTTCGAGCCCGGGCTGGGCCTGCGCGAAGGCCGCGCGAACGCTGACCAAGGCGAGCGGCAGGAACAGGATGGCATAGGCCACGACCAGGAGTATGGCGCTCTGGTACAATGGATGCAGCGCGTGGACGGCCAATGAGACGATCGCTAGCGCGATGACGATTCCCGGCATGCCCTGGGCCAGATAGGCGGAGCGCTCGAGCAAGGTGATCAGGCTGCCCCGGTAGCGTACCGCCAGAAAGCCGAGCGGCAAGGCGAGCAGCGAGGTGAGCACGGCGCTGGCCACTCCGAAACTGAGCGAGGCCACGGTGGCGCTGGTCAGCAGCCCAAAGGAAACCTGGGCGGGAGTAATCGCGCTCGCACCTTCCTGGCCCAGCCAGTAGACGATCATGGACAGCGGCACGCCCAAGGTAACCGCCGTCAGGATGAAGAACCCGACGAGAACGGGAAACGTCGCCCGCCCCAACGCGTAACGCGACGGCCGGCGTCTGGTGCCGCGACCGATTCGGCCGTACCAGGCGCCGCCGCGCACCTTGAGCTCGCCCGCAAGGCAGACGAGGCAGAGCAGGATCAGCACGCCCGCCAGCAGCGAGGCGGCGGGACCGTTGAAGCTCGTCCTGTATTCGGCATAGATCTCCGTGGTGAAGGTGCGGTAGCCCAAGAGGCCGAACGCGCCGAACTCGGCGAGCACATCGAGCGCCACCAGAAGCATGCCGCCGAAAAGCGCCGGACGAAGCTGCGGCAGGATCACCCGGAAGAACCGGTCCCAGGGGCCGCATCCAAGGGTCCGGGCCGTTTCCTCGAGCGCCGGGTCCATGCCGCGTAACGCCGCAGCGACCGGGAGATAGATGAGCGGATAATAGGCGCTGGTAACCACGAGCAGCGCGCCCCCGAAACCCTGGAACATCGGCGCGAGGGAGACCCAGGCATAACTGGTGATGAAGGCGGGAATCGCGAGCGGCACCACGGCCAGAACGGACCAGACATGCCGCCCCGGAAGACGGGTCCGTTCGATGAACCACGCGGCCAGCGTGCCGATGACCGCGCTACACAGCGTCGTCACGACCACAATGGCGAGCGTATGGACCAGCAGCTCGCCGACCAGCGGCCGAAAAAGCAGATGAACCGCCGGCTTCAGGCCGACGCCGAAGGCCTGGAAGGCCGTGAAGGCGAGAGGCATCAGCACCAGCAGAACGCCGAGACTGGCGCCGGCCACCAGAGCGACCGGCGGCCGGCGAGGCTGGGACCCGTAGACCCGGCGGGCGAGGCCCAGGCTCGCCACCCGGTCGCTCACAGCAGGCCTGCCTCCTGGAGGAGTGCCGCGACGTTGCCGTCATCGCCGAGCTTGGCAGGGTCGAGGGACGGCGGCTGAAGCTCGTCGAACGGCTTCAGCATCGGGTCCGGCTTCACGCCGGGCCGCAGCGGATATTCGAAATTCACTTTGCTCCCGGCGAGTAATTCCTGGGCTCGTTGGCTGACAAGATAGAGGAGGAAACGCTGGGCCGCCGCCGGATAGGGTGCCGATTTCAACACGGCGGCGCCCGAGACGTTCACCACCGCGCCGGGGTCGCCGTGGCCGAAGTGGTAGAGCTTGCTGTGAGTGGCGGCCGCGCCCTGCTGGATCTCCAGCCGGTCCCAATAGTAGTTGTTGATCAGCCCCGTCGCCACGGCGCCGCGGTCGACCGCCGCGACGACGGCCTCGTCGTCATCGAAGATCTCGGCATTGCGTTTCAACCCCTGCAGCCACTGCAGCGCCGCGTCATTGCCCTTCAAGGCCACGACCGCCGCGACCACGGGCAGGAAGTCGGCGTCGCTGGGCGCGATCGCAATCTTGCCCTTCCAGGCCGGGTCCGCGAAGTCGAGCAGCGAGGGCGGAAGCTGGTCTGCGCTTACCATCGGCGGGTTGTACGCGACCACGCACTCCCTGGCCAATACGGCAAGCCAATATCCGCCCGGCGAATTGTATCGGGCGGGGACGCTCGCCAATGCCGCGGCGGAAACCTTGGCCAAGAGCCCTTTTTCTTCCAGCAGCATCAGCTCGGGCGAGTTCTCGGTGAAGTACACATCCGCCGGCGAATCGGCTCCTTCGGCCAGAATCTGGTTGGCCACCTCCGGCCCTTCACCCGAATGCACCCGGACCTTGATCCCCGTCTCCTTCTCGAAGTCGGCAACCAGCAGGTCGACCGTTTGCTCGTGCTGGCCGCTGTAGAGGGTGAGGGTCTCGGCCTCGGCGCTGGCGACAGGTGAGCGGCCGGCGAGGCCCGAGAGACCGAGGACACATAGAAGACCGAACAGAACTGCTCGCGATCGACGCTGCGGACGCATGGGATACTCCAACAATCGAGGGAAAACACTTGGCAAGGATTGCGGCCGGGATCATCCCAGTCGCGAGTCACTATCAATCACACTGATTCCTAGCAGCTTCGCCACCTGCGGTCAATGCGAATGATAATTTGTCGCAACATGGCCTCCTCTGCGGCGGCATCGATGCAGCCGGACAGAACGGAACATTTATTCCACGGAAAAAGGATTTCGGTTGACGAGTGCCGCGGGTTTGCATTCAATCCCCGACATTGGATCTTTCCGATCAGGGGGGCTCAAGATGCGGCGGCTGCGGGCAGGTTTGCTCGGAGCGGGGCTGGTGGGGCAGGCCGAGCACGCCTTCTACCTCTGGGAGGAACGCGAGCGCTTCGCCTTCGTCGCCCTCGCCGATGCCTCCGCCACGGTTCGCGCTAGCGTCGGGGCCCGCTACGGCCTCGCCGGACTTTATCCCGATATCCAGGGCCTCCTGACCGCCAAGCTCGATGCGGTGGTGATCGCGGCACCCGATGCCTTCCACCCGGCGCTTGTCATCGCCGCCCTGGAAGCAGGCCTGCATGTGATGTGCGAAAAGCCTCTCGCGCTTACCGTTGACGGTTGCGACCGGATCGCGGCCGCTCGGGATCGCGCCGGCCGGGTCGTCCAGGTCGCCTACATGAAGCGCTACGATCCCGCCTACCGGCGTGCGCTCGAGCTTCTGCCGGCCCGCATCGAGGACGTGAAGCTGATTTCGGTCGAGGTCAACGATCCCGACCAGGATCCCTTCGTCGCCCATCTGCCCATGGTCCTGCCGAATGATCTTCCGGCCGCGCTGCGCGAACAGGCCCGTGCGGAAACGGCAGCACAGCTTCGCGAGGCCGCGGGGCGTCCGCTCGACGAGGCGGCTGCCCGGGCGCTTGGCGGCGGGTTTCTTTCCTCCCTGGTCCATGACGTCGCCGTCGTCCACGGCATCTTCGCGCATTTCGGCGCCGAGCTTCCGCGCGAGGCCGAACGCGGCGCGCTGTTCGACGGCGGGCGCGGCGTAGAGCTCGCCTTCCCGCTTCCCGGCGGCGGCAGGGTCTGCATGGCCCATCTCAACCTGCCGGGCGTGCCGGACTACACCGAGCGGGTCGTCATCTACTGCAGCGACCGGATCGTCGAGCTAACCTTCCCTTCACCCTATCTGCGCCACCTTCCCACTCGCCTTACGCTTCGCCAGCGCGGTGAAGGCCAGGCCCTCGAGACGATCGAATACCGGGCGAGCTATGAAGAAGCGTTCCGCGAGGAATTGCGCGCGTTTCATGCCGCCGCCACCGGCGAGGCACAGGTCGAAACGCCGGTCGAACAGGCCCGCGGCGATGTCGAGCTCCTGATTTCCGCATTCAGAAAGGCCATGCGATGAGAATCGGCGTTTTTTCGGATTCCCTCCCCAAGCTCGGCCGGCGCGAGATGTTCGCCTGGTGCGCCGAGCGCGGCATCGCCGACGTCGAGCTCGGCGTCGGCGCCTGGGGTCCCTGGCCGCGCCCTCATCTCGATCTCAACACCATCGGCGAGCGCCAGGAGCGCGAGCGCCTGGCCGGCGAGCTGAAGGAGCATGGCCTCAGGCTCGCGGCCGTCAACGCCGCCGGCAACCTGCTCCATCCCGATCCGGCCAAGCGCAAGGATGCGCAAGACCGCTTCCGCGCCGCAGTCGATCTCGCGGTAGCGCTCGGCGTCAAACGGGTGGTGACCATGAGCGGCTGCCCCGCCGGCCCCGGCGGCGGCAGCCTCGGCGTGTTTCCTTGCTGGGCCACCTCGGCCGACGACGAGAAGCTGTTCGCCTGGCAGATGGAAAACGAGGTGGGCCCTTTCTGGCGGGCGACGAGCGATTGGCTCGCCAAGGCGGCGCCGGACGTGATGGTCTGCCTGGAGATGCATCCGGGCGTGACGGTGTTCAACGCCGCCGGCTTCGAGGCGCTGACGGCCTATGTCGGGCGCAACGTCGGCCTCAATCTCGACCCGAGCCATTTCTGGTGGCAGGGCATCGACCCGGTGAGCGTGGTCGAGGCCTTCGGGGATCGCATCGGCTGGATGCATGGCAAGGATACCCTGCTCTATCCGGACCGGATTCGCCGGCACGGCGTGCTGCACTACATGCCGCCCAGCGACCCGTCCAAGGCGCCCTGGCATTTCGCGCCCGTGGGCGAAGGCCGGGACGACGCGGCCTGGGCAGCGCTTTTCCGCGCCGTGCGCGCGGCAGGCTACGACGACGTGATATCCATTGAGCATGAAGACCCGCGCTATGACGGGCCCGAGGGCACGGCGCGTTCGCTTGCGGGATTGCGCCGAGCGCTGGGCCAACTTCAGAAGGCTGCGTGACGTCGCCGCGATGGACATGGTGGAATGGGCCGCGGCCTCGTCGGGTGCCCATGTCCACGGCGACGGTGCCGGCGGTGACCAGGGAGCGCCGCAGTCGAGCAAAGCCTGGATGGCCGACTGGCTCGTGAGGGACAGAGTCTGAATGGACGTTCGCTACCAGCAGGTCTCGAAGGCGTTCGGGCCGATCCAGGCCTTGGCGCCGCTCGACCTGCATGTCCCAGACGGAAGCTTCCTGGCGTTCCTCGGCCCCTCGGGCTGCGGCAAGACCACCGCGCTCAGGCTGCTCGCCGGGCTCGAGCGGCCGACGGGCGGGCAGATCTTCATCGGCCAGCGCGACGTGACCTATGCGCCGACGAAGAACCGGGACGTCGCCATGGTATTCCAGAGCTACGCCCTCTATCCGCATCTGAAGGTGGCCGACAACATCGGCTATCCGCTCAGGGTCCGTAAGGTCGAGCGTGCCGAGCGCATGCGCCAAGTGCGCAAAGTGGCCGAGCTTCTCGGTCTCGAGGACTACCTGGAGCGGCGTCCGGGGCAGCTCTCGGGCGGCCAGCGGCAGCGGGTCGCTCTTGCCCGCGCCATCATCCGGCGGCCGCAGGCCTTTTTGATGGACGAACCGCTGTCGAACCTGGACGCGCAGCTCCGGCTTCAGATGCGCATCGAGATCAAGAGGCTGCAGCGTGAGCTCGCGGCGACGATGCTGTATGTCACCCACGATCAGGTCGAAGCGATGACCATGGCCGACCGCATCGCGGTGATGCACCGGGGCAGGCTTCAGCAGCTTGCATCCCCGGCGGTGGTGTACGCGCGGCCGGCGAACCTGTTCGTCGCTACGTTCTGCGGTTCGCCACCGATGAACATTCTCTCGGGCGAGATCGCCGACGGCGCGTTTCGCAGAGCGACCGCGAGCGTGCCGATGCCGGCGGCAAGGCACCGCGGCCCGGTCAAGCTCGGCTTCCGTCCCGAGCACGCCGACCTGGCCGAGCCGGCATCGGATGGATCATTCGCCGGCGAGATCTATGTCGTCGAGCCGCTCGGCAATGAAACCCTGGTTACGATCGACGTCGGCGCTGGGCTGGTGAACATCCGGCAGCCTGCCGACTTCGCGATGCCGATCGGCAGCCCCTGCGCCGTCCGGCCCGTGGCAAGACACCTGCATTTGTTCGACGTGGAGACCGGGGAAGCACTCGAGACCGGAATAGCCAACTCTGTCTGATCGGCTGAAGAAGGTTCAATCGGCGTACAGCAAAGGGAGGAGACGAAGAATGAGCGACAAGACCAAGAATACCGGCAAGAGCAAACTGCTGAAGCGGCGGATGCGCCGGCGTGACTTCATCAAAGGCGGCATTGCGGGCTCGGCCCTGCTTGCCGGGAGCGGCATCTTTGCCCCGCGGATCGTCCGCGCGGATACCGCTTCGATCACCATCGGCAGCTTCCAGGACAACGCGATGGTGCCGTTCCACGAGTACTTCTGCAAGCAGTTCACGGTCGA
>Ga0209415_10016326_pt1 | contig 11940 bp, 6 predicted proteins | sample PeaSoiSIISIP2007_FD_187696 | JGI IMG/M metagenome (GOLD analysis project Ga0209415, IMG submission 187696) | Peat soil microbial communities from Weissenstadt, Germany - SII-SIP-2007 (SPAdes) (version 2) | ecosystem: Environmental > Terrestrial > Soil > Wetlands > Peat | place: Germany... | reverse complement strand
TCCATGAACCCGTCGTTGTTGTAGTCGCAATGGATCATGTTGAGCCCGCCCGTGAGGCCGAGGAGGCCGGCCTCCTCGGTCCGCTCGGTGAACGTGCCGTCGCCGTTGTTGTGGAACAGCCGCATCTGGTCCCTGAGTCCCCACGCCGAGACCATCACGTCGAGGAACCCGTCGTTGTCGAAATCCTCCAGCACGACGCCCCCCGAGAGGCCATGGACGTCGAGGCCCACCTCCGCCGCGATGTCGGGGAAGCGCTTGATGTCGTATTCCGGCGCAAAGAGCTTGGGCTCGATCAGCCATTTCGGCGGAACCTTGTCGGGATACTCGCCAAGGGTCATGAAGGCGATGTTCAGCATCCAGCGCGCGCGCAGGCAGCCGGGGTACTTCTCGAGCAGCTCGGTCAGCACCTCGACCGCGCCCCGCGAGCCGCGCTGCAGCATGTGCACCCCCCGGCCGCTGATCGGGAAGAGGCACGACTCCGCGTTGCTGTTGTCGAGGCAGTTCTCGTTCTCGCCCATCCGCAGGTAGCACACCGCCTTGAATGTCAGCCACTCCACCTCCCCCCGCTGCTCCGGGGGGACCCTGTTTTCCTCCATGAACCGCTGTATCGCGTCGTACTCCTTGAGAGCCCCGTGGGCGTCTCCGGCGTCCAGAAGCTGCAGCGCAAGCCGGATCCTGATCATCACGAGCTGCTGGGGATCGGAGGTCTTCTCCTTCAGCGCGCTTAAGATCGCCGCCTGCTCCTTGTTCCGGAAGGGATTGCTCAGCGGATCCGCCTCGCGCGTGATCTTCTCAAGGAGCGCGGCCATCCTGCGCGTGCTTTCCGGCTGGCTCGCGCGGGCGGCCTTCGCCGTGGCCGCGCCCGACCCACCCAATCCCGGATCGGCAGCCCCCGCGGAACCGGCCGTCAGCCTCATGGGCCACGCCAGGGCCGCGGCCAGCCCAAGCGATCCCCCGAATGCCGACCTGAGGAACGAGCGGCGGCCGATGGCGCCCCGCGCGCCTGCGCCGGCCGGCCCCGGCGGCCCCGGGAGCCCGTTCCCGGCGCCGGCGGATGCCGCGCCCCTGGCGGGCACCCCGGACCGTGGAAGGGAACGCTCAGACGTCGCCATGGCGCCCTTCATCTTGGGTCGTTGAGCGCGCGTAATAAACAATTATCTGTCGCTCGCCATCGGACGGGGGCGCCCGAGTCGCCCCCCGGCAAGGCGCATCCGCCGGCGCCGCGGGCACGGGCAGCCGGCCGCGGGGTGCCCGGACTTTGCTTGCCCCTAGCTTCGTTGTCCGATTGCGTGCGTGATTCCGAATATTGCGCCAAGTCCAACGACTCAGGTGAGCCTTCCAAGCCGGCGCCCGTCCCGCGCGTGGTTTGTAATACCCCTCTGCGCGTTCGGGTTCCTGGTCTGGACGGACACGCTGCGGGTCCGGCGTGTCGATTACGTGTCGGGAACCGCCGGGTGGTCGCCGGCGGCGCCAGGGGCGGACAGGACCGCCGGAGACCCGGGGTGGCAGCCCCGGCTGATCGTGCCCGAACATGACAACGAGAGTTACGAGTGGCTCGACCAGACCCGGCAGATGTTCGCGCGCGGGGAATGGCGCGTGCGCCACGTCGACTACGAGAACGCGCCGTTCGGACGCGAGGAGTATGCGGCCTCCGCCTACCGGTGGTGGCTGGGGCTGTTGGCATGGGCCGATCGCGCGGCGTCCAGCCGACCGCTCGCGATGTCCGTGGAGCGTGCGGCGCTCTTCGCCGACCCGCTGCTGCACATGCTCCTGCTTGCGGGCACCACGATTCTTGTCGCGTGGCAGTTCGGCGTCTTCCCCGCAGCCCTTGTTTCAATCGGCCTCGTGGCCCTTTTCCCGTTCGCCGCGGAATACCTTCCGGGGGCGCCCTCCGACCACGGCCTCGCCCAGGCCCTCGCTATCTGGAGCGTGCTCCCGCTGCTGGCCGGGATCAAGGCGCTCCACTCGGGCGGGGCACGCGGGCGCGTGCACGCCCACCGGTGGTTCCTGCTGGCCGGAGTCGCGGGCGGTGTCGGATTGTGGATCAGCGTGGCCCACCAGGTGCCCCTGCTTCTCGGGATCGGGCTGGGCGCGTTGATGGCGGCGGGGCTTGAGGGGGGCGGCTCTGCAGGGAAACCGGCGGATGGCTCCGGGACCGCGCCGTGGCGCACCTGGGCGCTCGGCGGTGCCGCGGCCAGCCTCGGGGCGTACCTGGTCGAATATTTTCCGGCGCACATGGGATCGCTGCAGCTTCGGGCCGTCCATCCCCTGTACGGGCTGGCGTGGCTGGGAGGCGGGGAGCTGCTGGCGCAGGTGTCGGCGCGGCTCCGCCAGCGCAAACCCGATCCCGGGCCCCCCAATGTCGGCGGCGTGCTTGCCGCCGACGCCATCGCGGCGGCATGGATCGAGCGCAGGAGACCGGTCCGCAGCGGGCGCGAAACGGTCGCCGGCGTGCTGGCAGCGGCCGCGATCGCGGCAGTGCCCGTGGTTATGTGGCGGGCGCGCGACCTCGGGTTCATGGAGCTGGAGCTGCCTGCGCTGCGGCTGACAAGGCTGCCGGATGGCCCCATGGCGACGAACCTTTCGGCGTGGATCTCCCGCGACGGGCCGTCCGCAATGGCCTGGGCGACTCTCCTGCCCCTGCTGCTTATCGGGCCGGCGATATGGCTGCTCGGGCACCGCGCCACGGGCCTCGGGGCGCGCGCGACGATCGCCGTCGCGCTGGGCCCGGTCCTGGTCGCCCTCGGCTTCGCGTGCCGCGAGCTGAGCTGGTGGAACGGGATGGACGGGGCGCTCCTGGCCCTGCTCGCCGCGGCAGCGGCCTCGGCACCCCTGGCGGTCAACCGCACCGCGGGCCGCTGGGCGTGGTGCGGACTGGTCGCGCTGGTCACGCTGCCGGGGGCGCTTCAGATCCTTCCGCGGGCGGGCGCCGACGCGAGGTATGCGCTCAACGGGGCCGAGATGGTAGGGCTGGTCGAGCGGGACCTGGCCGATTGGCTGGCGCTGCACGCGGGCGGGCGGGCGGCGGTCGTTCTGGCGCCCTCTAACGAGACGGTCACCCTGTATTACTACGGCGGACTGCGCGGGCTCGCGACCCTTGGCTGGGAGAACCGGGAGGGATTCGGGGCCGCAGTCCGGATCGCCGGCGCGTCCACGCCCGAGGAGGCGCGGGAATGGATCGAACGGCGCCAGGTCAGCCACATCGTCGTCCCATCGTGGGACTCCCATCTCGACGTCTATGCGCGCCCCGAGGCGGGGCAGCCCGAGGACACGTTCATGGGCCGGCTCCAGCGCTGGGAACTGCCGCCCTGGCTCCGGCCGGTGGCCTACCCGATCCCGAGAATAGCCGGCCTCGAGGGGCAGTCGGTCGCGGTCTTCGAGGTCGTCGAGGACCAGGACGAGGCGACCGCGGAGAGCCGGCTCGCGGAGTACTTCGCCGAAACGGAGCAGGCGGAGCTCGCGGCCTCGGCGGAAGCGGCGCTGCGGCGCTTTCCCGCCGACCTAGGCGCCCTGGTGGGCCGGGCGCAGGTCGAGATCGCCCGGGCCGACATGGACGGCTTCGGCCAGACGATGGACCCGCTGCTGCACTGCCTCTCCGGGGGAGCCGATCGGGCCTTGCCGTGGGACCGGCGGGTCAGCCTGGCGGTCGTCCTGGCCCAGGGCCAGCAGGTCGGCCTGGCGCGCATGGAGTTGATGCAGTGCCTCGCGGACGTCGACGGCGCAAAACTGCGCGCGCTCACCGCCGGCTCGCTTTACCGGATGCAGGTCCTGAGCAAGGCGCTTGGCCTGGGGATAACGGACCCCCGGCTGCACGAGCTCGCCCTGGGCCTATTGCCGCCCGAGCTTCGCGGGCGCCTCGCGCACTGAACTCAGGATGGCGGCCGGCCGGTCCCGTTTCCGGCTGGGGCCGCCTGTGCGCAATCGCGGGGTCTTCCCGGCGATCCCGGTGCCGCTGCCCCCCGCGCCCGTGACGGTCAGTAGATCTTCACCGATTCCCGGCGGGAAACCTTCTGGGTGACGAAGTGGCCGTTGAACATCAGCAGCTCGACCACCTCGGTGGTAATGTGATGCTCCTCCCGATTGTCCAGCTTCTCGCCCGTCTGCGCAATGCGGGTCGTTCCGTTCCCGTTCGGGACGGCCCCCATGACCGGCGTGGAAACCTGCACGAAGTCGACCCTCTCGGCGACCTGCCGGGCGTACACCCAGACCTCGGCCTTCCCGGCCGGCACCTTCATGGGTTTGACGCTTTCGGGCTTGCCCATGATCTTGATCACCGCATCGGCGGGCATCTCGGGAAACAGGGCCGCCTCGGGTCCCTTGGGCGCCGCCGCGGCGGCCTTGGATTCGGTGCCCGCCGAATCGGGAGGCGGCACCGAGGCGTCGGCCGCCCGGACCAGGAGACCGACCAGCACCGCCGTCAGGAACTGGCTTCGGGTATGCATGGCTGATAAGAATAACAGCGGGGACAGGGCTATTCCTTCACATTTTCACGATCGGACCAATCGAGAATGCGCAAATCTTCAATTGTCGCTAGCCCCATTCGGGATGGGTCGCGAGCAAACAGTGGCCTGCCGCCTTTTCTTATTACGATGTCTTGCGTCGGGCATCAGGGGACGAACCGGTATGGGTTCAACATAGCCGAGCCCCGGAATGAAGCCGCCAGCCAAACGCTTCCGCCCGACGAGGGCGGCGGAATCGCCCCCCCAAAGAAGATGCGCTTGCCGGCTGAATGCGCCTGAACGATCATAGGGGAGTGCGGCGCAGAACCCCTTCTCCATCGATGTGCAGACCGTCATGGGCTTGAAATCCAAAATCTCCGGTATCCTTCTTCGGCCCGGCGCCATGGCCGTGTCCGCGCTGGTGGTCTGGTGCGCCGGGCTTCCGACCGTGCCTCGCGCCCTTGCCGACGAGGCCTCGGCGAGGCCTGCCGAGCGTGTGGCGCCCCGGCGCGACGGACTTCCCCGGAAGGTTCTGTTGGGGACGGTCGTCAGCGGCTATGACGCCATCTTCAAGTTTCCCCTTGAGAAGCGTCTCCAGCGCATGGATGAGCTCGTCGGCGCGATGGAGACCCAGGCCAGGGCCAAATATCCCGGCAGGCGCCTGGACCTCGCCGTGCTGACGGAATGGTTCATGTCGCGGCCGGGCGCCACGTTGGAGCAGCAGGCGGTGCGCCTCGGGGATGTGAGCCAGCGGATCGAGGCCTGCGCAAGGCAGCATGAATGCTACCTCGTCGTGCCCCTGGTCCTCAGGGAGGAGGGTGAGCCCTTGCGCTACAGCAACGTCGCCGTGCTGGTCGACCGCGAGGGGCGCCTGATCGGGGCATATCGCAAGGTGCATCCGACCACCGACCACCTTTCGTACGCGCTCCTGGAGGGCGGCATCACTCCCGGCCGGGACTACCCTGTCTTCGACTGCGACTTCGGGCGCGTCGGCATACAGATCTGCTACGATGTCATGTATCCCGAGGGATGGCAGATGCTGGCCAAGGAGGGCGCAGAGATCGTTGCGTTTCCCTCCGAGACGTCGGTGACCGCCCGCCCCTCGATGTACGCGCTGCAGCACCGGTACTATATCGTGAGCGCCACGCCCAAGGACCATGCGGCGATCTACAACCCGCTCGGCATGATCGATGCCGAGGCCACCCAGGAGGGTGTATTGGTCCATCAGATCGACCTGTCCTACGCAATCACGGGCTGGGCGCCGGGGCTGGACGGCGGAGGATCCCTGAGGCGCAAGTACGGGGACGGAGTGGGCTTCACCTATTACCAGGGCGAGGATGCCGGGATCTTCTGGTCCAACGACCCGAGGATATCGATCGGGCAGATGTTCAAGGCATTCGGGTATCACGAGCCGGACGATGACGCCGAGCGCTCGCGGCTGGTGCAGGACAGGGCCCGGGGTGGTCCGCCCATGTTTCCCTGAGGCCGTTCCCGCACGCGGACGGATCGTCGGGATTTGCCAGGCGGTGGGAAAACCCGGCGCGCCGCCCCTATTTTCCGCCCGCCCACCGCGCCCGCCCGCCGGTGTCGACAAGATACTTCATCGCCCCCTCCTGGATCAACAGCTCTGCGTCCAGCAGTCGATCGGCCGAATGCCGGACCGCATCGCCGCGGCGATTCCTGCCGGCATACCCATGCGACGGGGCCTCCACGACGACCGAGAGGGCGCCGCAATGGAAGGCGAGCGCGGTGTCGAGGTTGTACGCGTCGGCGGCCGCGCGAGCCGGATCCGCCTCCACGGCGGGATCGCTTGAACTCTGCAATCCGGCATGAGCCAGGGCCGTGTGAACGGCCCGGAAGAGCCCGTTGAACGCGGGCGTGAGCGCCGCATCCATGACCGGCCTGTGCATCAGGGGATAGTAGTCTTCCGCCCAGACCCCGGTGTGCAGATTGAGAATCAGGTCCGGCCGCTCGCGGGCGGCCAGGTCAAGCAAGGCCTGGGTCTCAGGCTGGCGCGAGCCGAAGAAGTCGTCGTGCTGGATGTTGACCCCGTTGTCGTTCGGGTAGCCGCCCGGGAACTGCGTGCGGGAGAAATCCAGCGGAATGAATGTCTTGCAGGCTGGCCAGCCGATCAGCTTCCCGTCGCTCCACGCCCCGGTGTTGAAGTATTCCGAGATCCAGCTGTCATTCCCGCGAAACGCCTCCATCCGCAACGGCACGCGCGCCCGGCCGTCCACATTGACGATCGGTATCACGATGAGCCGGTCGATGCTCCCTGCTGCCGCGACAATCTCCGGCCACGGCCGCCCGCGCAGGTCATTTCCCGTCTCGAGGACGGACAGCAGATTCACGAGGCCCACGATGCCCTCCAATTCTCCGCCATGGACCGCCGCCATCGCCACGTACACCTTCCGGTCAAAGTCGGGCCCGAAATACGCGCGCATCACGCGGGCGCCGCTCGCTCCGGAAAACGTCGTCGTACCCTTCCCGTTCCGGGCGCTGCCGTAGAATACCGCCCGGATCGGCCGGCCGCCTGCGCTCGTGCCAATGACCGCGACGGTGCCCCGGTGCACGCGCCCGCCGAGAAAGCTCGTCACGCCGTCGACGGTGCTCACCCAGAAATCCGGCGGATTCTCGGCCTCGCGCAGGTAGTCCTGGGGGACATTCGGAAACACCCTCGGAGGCGAATCCGAGGCCCCGGCGCGGGCCAGCCGCGTCCCGATCCCGCCGGCGAGAAGAAGAACCGCGAGGCCCCTGCGCAAGGCCCGCAAATCTGATGCCTTCATGGCGTGCAGGGGCTGCTTGCAGGAGACCGATTCTCCTGACGGTCAACCGGAGTCCGCCTTCGCGGCCATTTGACGGGCGCGGGCCTTGAATCGTTGTCCATATTCCGCAAAGGGATCGTGTACCGGGTCAGCCGATCCCGGCCTTCCTGCGCACTGGAAAAGCCGGGAAACGGCGGTGCGCCATTATTCGCCACTGACAATTTGACCGGGTCGGGGGCCATATCGCGCGCTATCCCATATCGGTGGGGTTGTGCGTAGGCTTTGGCACCCGTTTGCTCACACAAGGATATTGGCGGTATCCACCCGCATTTCAAGCTCCCGACTGGGTCGGTGCCACCAGCTCCCGCCCGAGTCCCGGTAATCCAAGTCCCGCATCCGGTCCCCGGCCTCCGGGCCGCCCGCTCCAGATCCGGCGCCCGTACGAGGGCGTGGGGATCCTCCTGGTGCGGCCAACGGCAGGCGAACCCCGCACCACGGAAAGTTACATTGAGAAGTCGGGCCACCCCCTCTATGGGTTCCATGTCTCGGCGGATCCGCCCGAACGGAGAGTCTGCATTCGTCCTTGGCTCCAGGTCTGGCCGGTCGGGCCCGGTCTCCTCTCCGACAGGGATGGACAACCGGCGTCAGCCGCAACAACACCAAGCACCAGGCCGGCTCCGAGGGCGGCCCGAAGAGACGCTTTCAGAATCGCAACCCCAGGAAACACCCGTCCCCTCGCCTCCCATGAATGTCCGCTCCGCCAAAACCGTCCCCAATGCCATCAGGGCGGCATTGACCTTCGTGTTTCTCTCCCCTGCGGCAGCCAGCTTGGCGCGGGGCGCGCCGCCGCCAGCTGAATCCAAATCCCGGCCGATAACCGTTCCCTTAAGGGCCCTCTCTACCAATCCCCACTACTTCACCGACGGCAGCGGCAAGGCGGTCTATCTGACGGGTTCCCAAACCTGGAACACGTTCCAGGATTGGGGCACGCATGGTTCCGTGCAGCCCATCGACTTCACGGCGTTCGTGGACATGCTTGTCGCCCACAACCACAACTTCACGCTGTTATGGGCGGCGGAACTGCCGACGTTCCATGGCTTCCTGACCACGGCGACTTCACCGCCGGATATCACCGTCTCTCCGCAACCGTGGCCGCGGACCGGCCCGGGAACCGCATCGGACGGCAAGCTGAAATTTGACCTCACGAAATTCAACCAGGGGTACTTTGATCGCCTTCAAGTCCGCGTCCGGCAGCTGGGCGCGGCTGGAATCTATGCCGGGTGCTATTTCTTCACCGGCGAAAGGCTCAACAAATACCGATTCCCTGGCGACGGATATCCGCTTTCGGGCTCAAACAACGTGAACGGCGTCGACGACGGCGGCGGAACCGGGGCCGTGACCATGACCGCGCCCAACGCGGTCACGGCGGTTCAGGATGCCTATGTCAGGAAGGTCATCGACACCCTTAACGCCCTGCCGAACGTCCTCTGGATCGTCTCCGAGGAGGCCCCGGCAAATTCAATCTGGTGGAACAGCCACGTGATAGCAGTCGCACGTTCCTATGAGGCCGGGAAGCCTTTCCAGCACCCCATCGGCTACGCTGCGACCGTGGGCTCCAATGACGCCGATCTTCTCGATAGCGACGCCGATTGGATCGCGCCCAGCGCGAGAATCTCCCCAACGACGAGCTGCGGCAGCGGCCATCCGGCCTGCAAGGTCAACGTCAACGATTCGGACCACAGTTACTGGGAGATGTGGAACGATCCGCCGCAAACGAACCGGAACTACTTCTGGATCAACTTTACCAACGGCAATCAGACGCTCTTCATGGACCCATACGTGGTCTATTACCCACGACAGAATCGCAATCTGAGCCCGTCCCCGACCAACGGGATCAGCCCAGGGCCGGATACGCGCTGGAACAATGTGCGCGACACAATGGGATACATTCGCGGCTATGCCGACCGCATGAACCTCGCTGCCATGACTCCGCGGGGAGACCTCGCCTCCACCGGGCACGCTCTTGCCAACACGAGTCCTGGCAGCGCGGAGATTCTTGTCTATGCGCCCTCCGGGGGCGCACTAGACGTGAACCTGTCCGGCGCCGACGTCTTGTTCGCCGCCGAATGGATGAACCCGGAGACCGGCGTGAAGACGCCTGGCGGGCCCGTGCATGGCGGGGGCACCGTAACGCTCGTCCCGCCTTTTTCCTTCGGCAAGGATGCGGTCTTGTATCTGAGGGAGGCGAGCGGCCCGCCTCCGTAAAGCGCGGGCGGCGCCATCGTTTTCTCCGCAGACGCCAAGGCGGGGGCCGACATCCTCGGCTTCACCGTGGTGGGGCCGATAGGTGGTCGCCTGCCAGGGCGCTTGCACACCTTTGCGAAGGTCTCGGTTGCTTGACCGCCAAGTCTGCAATCGAGTAGCCTTGTGGGCCGCGCCGTCCCCATTGCCCATGCTCAGAGCTGGATAATCTGCGTTGGGGCGCTGCACGGTTGGTCGTCGGACCCGCCCCCAACAGGAATCAAACTCGCCATGAACGCCCCCAAGTCCACCTCCGCAGGACCCCTACCGCTACGAGCCCTGCGTGTCGTGGCTCTCGGATTGCAGGCTGTCCTGGTCACGCTGCTCTTGCTGCTGGGCCTGGCAGCGGCGCCAACCCCCGTACGCGATCAGCTCCTATTGCTGCTGGGCTGGAGCTGGAATCAATACAGCTCCCCTGTCCCGAGCTGGATCCTATTCCTTGGCGTGGGTCTCGCGCTGATCCTCGCTGCCGTCGGCATCCTTCTGGCCTCGTGGCGGCTGCAAGGACGCTCGTGGTGCCGGATCGCCCTCGGATTTGTCGCGCTGGGGGTCGTGCTCGCGTACTTGGCTCACGACGAGCCGACGATACGACACCCGCTTAGGATGGAGGAGATCTCGCCGGTGTTTCCCGGCGCCGAGGCGAGCTTCAACGTGCTGATGCGTTATGGAAGGGCTCACCCGCTGGGGCAGAACTTCAAGCCGCCCACCTTCAAGAACCCCTATCCCAATTTCGCCCCCGATCCGCCCGGCCCGTGGCGCGATACCTTGACGGTGCACCGGGCCGAGCTCGAGGCGCACTGGGCCGAACTTGCCCCTGAGCGCGCCTGGTTGGCCGAGCTCAACGCGTCCGATCGCATCGGCGACCTGACACCGATGCGTACGGACGCTGAGATCATCGCGTTCCAGCCTTTCCGCTCCGTGTCGCAGCACGGAATCGCCATCGCCAGCCTTAAGGCGCTGGACGGCCGCGGCGACGACGCCATCGACACCCTCCTGCCCATCCTCCAGCTCGGCCGCAAGCTTCAGCCGTACTCGCGCACCTTGGTGCGCTCTATGATTGGCGTCGTGATTGAGCGCATCAGCCTTCAGACAGCCGCCTTCATCCTCGACAACTCGGCCGTTTCCCCAAGCGCCCAGGCCCAGCTTGCGGCCGAGTTGCAGGGCGGCGACCCCGAGGCCGGCGGCCGCTATCTCCTGTCCACGGAGTATGCGTTCCAACTGGGTGCGTTCGACGGCAAGAGGCTCGGCGACATCTACGCTGGCTATGGCCCGGGCGATAAGCGCCCGTGGCTGCATCGAGCATACAATGCCGTCAGCCCGTTCGTCTACAACCAGCGCGCGACCTTTAACATCTACGGCGACTTGTACGTCGACTTGCAGGACATCATCGGGCGCCGTCACCTCGAGCAGATGGATCCCCGCATGAAGAAATTCATCGCGCAAGACGCGCGCCCGGGCTTCAAGAATCTTTTCGGCAAGCTGCTGGCGCAAATGATGGTTCCCGCTTATTCAAAGGTATCGGAGAACTATTGGAGGACCCAGGACCTGCGCGCGGCCCTCATCGCCCGCGTGACGAAGCAGTGAGTGAGTATTCGGCCGCCCGCCAGAACGGATGCCGGTGGGCGTTCCCGGCGCCGAGGTCCAGCCGCCGACCACCGCGCCCTCGGTCAGCTCCTACCCCAAGAGCGAGCCGCCAGAAGGACAAGGACCCATGGCAGGACTTGCCCATTGACCTTTCACCGACCCGCCATTCCGAATTTCGGGTTTCATCATTTGACTCTTGTAACACATCGCGTGTGCTGACTCATGTCAGCACTGGAAAGTAGCAACACAATGATTAGCAATACTATGAGTGAATCCATGCTCGGCGGCCGGTTCACATTCCCCGGTACTTCACTGACAGTCCAACGGATAGGCTACGGCGCGATGCAGCTGGCGGGACCCGCCGTGTGGGGGCCGCCCAAGGACCCGGACGGTGCCGTCGCCGTCCTCCGCGAGGCTGTCGCGACCGGCGTGAACCATATCGACACCAGCGACTTCTACGGCCCGCACGTCACCAACCAGATCATTCGCCAGGCCCTGCACCCGTACCCGACAGGACTGGTGATCGTCACCAAGCTGGGGGCCCGCCGCCCGGCTGACCAGTCGTGGCAGCCAGCCATCTCGCCCCACGACCTGACCTCCGGCGTCCACGACAACCTCCGCAATCTGGGCTTGGACGCGCTCGACATCGTCAACTACCGCGTGATGGGTTCAGGCCATGGCCCCGAGGAGGGGTCCGTTACCGGGCAGGTGGCGGTGCTGGCCGACCTACAGCGCAAGGGCCTGATCCGCCACATCGGCCTGAGCAACGTCACGGCCGCACAGGTGGCCGAGGCGCAGGCGATCACCGACATCGTGTGCGTGCAGAACAACTACAACCTGGCCTACCGCCA
>Ga0209415_10016325_pt1 | contig 11941 bp, 25 predicted proteins | sample PeaSoiSIISIP2007_FD_187696 | JGI IMG/M metagenome (GOLD analysis project Ga0209415, IMG submission 187696) | Peat soil microbial communities from Weissenstadt, Germany - SII-SIP-2007 (SPAdes) (version 2) | ecosystem: Environmental > Terrestrial > Soil > Wetlands > Peat | place: Germany... | reverse complement strand
CCACTGGCTGATCGCGACGACGCCGCGGTATATCTTGCGGTGGCACTTCACGCACCTCCTCTTCGCCTTGAAGTTCTGACGACGCCAGCCGAAGGTCGGCGGGCTCACGAGTCATCCCGCAGCCGGTTCACTCGTCGGGCGAGCGTCGCGGCCTTGTTGCGTCGCCGGTTCACCCGCCGCCTCGTCGCGAGGGGCACCGCGGTCGCCTTCGTGTCACTGGCGAAGCGGAGCGACTTCGAGGAACGAGCTCGCGGGGTCCAGGTCGACGTGACGGTGACCGTCTTGTTCCGGCGATCCTTCAGCCACCAGTCTCGCAAGCGGTCGATTATCACGTCGTCACCAGCGTCGGTCCGTAGACGACGCGCAGCAGCTCGCGGTGGGCGTAGTCGTAGCGGTGGAGCTGCTCGGCGTCGAGGTCGCCCTCGGGCAGCACCGAGTCGAGGCCGCTGAAGGATATCTGGAAGCCGGGGTGCGTGTCGAAGAGCTCGTGCGCGAAGCGGCCGGGCACCCCGCTCGCGACGTAGTGCCAGTCCAGATGGTCGACCCCGCACGACTCGCCGCAGCGGTAGCGGTAGAGCTGGGGGGCTCGCACCTCCAGCACGCTCATCTCGGTCTTCAGCCGCCACTCGCCGGGCGACGTCCCGAGCCGTCGGTTCGCGACCGACTCGCGAGGGACCAGGATGCCGTCGGTGTCGACGTGCGCGGGCTCGTAGAGCGGGTCGCCGTAGAGGCCCTCCAGCAGCATCCGAACGCGCACCCTCGACGTCGTCTCGGCCGCGATATGGACGCTCGCGGCCTGCGGGAGCCTGCGACGGGGCCGCGGCACCCTCAGCACGGTCTCGCCCAGCTCGTCGAGCCACTGGACGCGGGCACTGTCGACGTCGTCGAGGGCGAAGGTCCCCCAGAGGGCGTTGATGAGGTTCTTGAAGAGCCGCTGGGCCGCTTCGGAGAGCTCCGCGAGGGCGCGCTGGCAGAGCAACCACCAGTCGGCGAAAGGCTCCAGGATGGTCGCGGGAGCCCAGCAGCGGGCCACCTGAACCTCGCAGCCGAGCGAGCTGGCGGCGGCGAGCTCGCTCCAGCTCCAGGTGCCGTTGAGCAGCCCCCTAGGGAACTGGATCATGTCCTTGGCGACCCGCTTCGGCAGGGGGCCGTAGGCGAGGTCGTCGGGCACGATGACCCTCGCCGTGGCGAGGCCGGGCGTCGACTCGTCGAGGCGCGTCGAGCGGTTCACCTCGCGCAGCAGTCCGGCGTAGGGACGGCCCGACATCGTCGAGCCGTAGGCCTTGCTGATATCGAGGGCGACGTAGTCGCGGTAGGCGTGCACGCCGAGGCTCGCCTGGCGGCCGCCGAAGAACGCGGAGCGGCCGACTCTCGGGTTAAAGCTGACTTCAACTTCAGCTCTCAGGGTCGAACGCCAGAGGGCGGTCGCCATGGCACTCACGCTACCGGCGCGAACGCCCTGGCCCTCCAACCACTCGATCACCTCGACGAGGGCCTCGTACTGCGTGGCGACGTCGGGCAGCGCTGAGAGGGTGCGACGGAGCGACGTCACCTTCACCTTCGAGCCGAGGAGCTCCATCGTCACGGCGCGGCCGCGCCAGATGTCAGCGGCCCAGCACAGCGCCCCCGTCGCGAGGATGAGGCTGCGCAGATTCGACGTGACGTAGACGGTATGACCTTCGAGCTTCTTCAGCGCGTCGTAGCACCGCTGGGGACCGCGCACGTCACGGCTTCCCTCGATCGTCACGACCTGGAGGCTCCGCCAGCCGGGCACCACGAGAGCGACTGGTCGAGACCTCTGGGGCCTCAATGGCTTCACTATCACGTTGGTCCTTTCGTATTAGTTCGGTGGCGCAGGCGAGACAGTGGACGACGATGACGTGGCCGGTCAGCTTCTCGCCGAGCTCGATCATCAGCTCGCCGAAGTCGCTCACCTCGACGGGCGTGCCGCACTTTGCGCAGACGTGGAGACTCACCCGCCCACCAGCCGCTCGCAGTTCCGGCACCGCGGGTGCCCGATGAGATCGGGTGCGCGGAGCTCGGCCTCGGGCTTGAAGACGTCGAGGGTGATGCGCGGGTTGTCGAGGGCGGTCGCGTGGTCGGCGGTGTAGTGCCACCGGCTGCCCGGTGCGTGCTTGCGGCCGACTTCCCTCTCCAGCGTGGCGTCGTCGGTGCCGAGCACCTCGAAGAAGATCGCCTCCTCCTCTTCGACGCGGCGCCGTCGACGCTGGCCGGGCGTCATGTTGACCTGGAGCTCGGTGAGGAGCTGGAGCACGTCCTTCGCCCCGCTGCCCGGTCCCCCGCCGCCGGGGATCAGCGTCTCGCGGTCGTAGGCGTTGCCCTTGCGGTGCACGATCATCGTCCAGGCCTCGTCGTCGGGCCGCGGGATCAGCTCGACCGACTCCCAGCTCTTCGGGTTCGGGAGCTGGCTGAGGGCGGCCGCCGCGTCGACCGCGACGTAGTCGGGCACCCAGCTCGGCCGCGTGAACTCCTTCGCGAGGTTCTTCAGCGCCTCGTAGGGGGGCGGCTCGCGCAGGTAGGTGTCGATGTAGGAGGGGTTGATCGAGCCGGGCGGGAGGGTCTCGACGTGGCCGCGGGCTCGGATGAGGTTCGCCTCGCGGTGGCTCTTCGCGTCGAAGCCCTGACGCTGGAGCCGTCGGCGGTAGGCCGGGGTGAGGTCGCGCCATGGCTTGCGGGCCATCAGTCACGCTTCTCTCGGTCGCGGACCCGGTGCGACTGGTAGCCGTGGCCGATCAGTTCGGCGCAGCCGACGCAGTAGAAGCCGCGGGCGTTCGCTCGGTGCAGCACCTTGGAGGCGGCGACCATCGCCGTCTCGACGTCGACGATGTCGCAGCGGCGACAGGGCGACCATCGAGTCGGCGACGGCGTCGCCATTACAGCTCAGCCCGTGCGCGCTCGATCATCCGCGAGACCTGCGTGAAGGAGGTGTCCCAGAGCACGGCGAGCTGGCTGCGGGTGGCCCCCGCGTCGAGGGCCTTCAGCATCTCGCGGCACGCCTGGACCTGGAGGTCGTCGCGCTGCTGGAGGCAGAGCCGGACCTTGTCCTTCGTGACGGCGAGGCGGTCGAGGGCCGCTTGGCGGGCGTTCTTCGGCATCAGAATCGATCGAGCTGGCGGGTCTCCAGGTTGATCGGCCGGAACCCAGCGCGGGTTGCCTTCTCGGCCTGGACGAAGGCGACGTCGTAGGGAAAGGCCCCCAACTCATTGAGCTTCAGCAGCTTCGCCATCGGGTCGGCCGCGCCAACGCCCAGGTTGAACACCTCGCCGTTCGTGTCGACGACCGTGATCACGATGTAGATGCCGAGGCCCTCGGCGAAGTCGCTGTTGTTCACGCTGGCGATCCCGAGCACCCGCAGCGTCTCGTCGAGGTGGTTCTTCACCGCCGCGAGCTCCGCGGTGCCGAAGAGGTCCTCGGCCTTCTCGGCGTGCTCGATGATGCCCGGCAGGATCGAGGCCCCGCGCTCGGTGTCGTCGACGTCGACGTAGAGCTTCTCGCCCGAGGCGATCGCCTCGGCGACCTGCTGGCTCGTCGGGATGCCCGTCACGATCACCGAGGGGGTTGCCTTTCGCTTGGTGATCGCCGTGCCGGGCTTCTTCGTGGCCGCCTTGCGGGGTCGCCCCGCTGTTTTCTTGACTGCTGTCATGTTATTCTCCCTCGTTGGTGGGCGGCGAGTCTGACTCGTCGCCCTCTCTCTCGTCCGCGACGTTCGCGGGCGACTCTGGCGCGTCGAGGTCGACACGTCGCACGACCTCCCACCACGTCTTCTTCAGTTCCGTGTTGCCGGGCAGCGCGGTCATCGTCATCGGGTCCCACTCGGCGAAGTCGGGGTCGGAAAAGACCATGACGCCGTTCGGGTCCTCGTAGTTGAACGGGATCGTCAGCCAGCGGATCAGCCGCTCCAGCCGGGCACCGCGCTCGGCGAGCTCGGTGACGGCGAGGGCGAGTTCGCCGTTGAGCGCGTGGAGGGACTTGATCGTGTTGCGCAGCTCCACGGTGGGCGAGGCGAACTCCTTCGGGTCGTAGTCGAGCGGCCGTGCAACGTCGGGGTCAGTTGCCATACTTGGCCCCCATCGGGTCGGGGGCCACGCCGTAGCGCGCTAGGTGGTGGTCGCGGATGCGCTGGGCCTGCCGCTCGCCGAACGGGGCCGGGGCCTCGAAGCCGCAGACGCAGACGACCTTGAAGTGACGCCAGCCCATGTCCTCCACGATGGCGACGTGCTTGGCCCGCTTCATCAGCCGCTCGTGGAGCTCGAAGATCGACATCGGCGTCGTGTTGGGGAAGAGCTGGCGGTACCCCTTCGGCCGCTTGGCCCGGTTGCTCACCGCTCGCCGCCCGAGAGACGCCAGACGATCGTCGTCACCACTGCGACCGCGGTGAGGATCACCAGCCAGCCGACGAGCGGGCTCACAGCTGCTCTCCGCAGTCGGGGCAGTAGAGGAGTCGACGCTGGCTGACGCCGAGCGGGATGCGCCAGCTGACGCCGTTCTCGAACTCGTGCGGGCACTCCTTCGGCACGCTCACGAGACGGCTCTCGGCGATCTTGTAGACCTGGAGCTGGCCGGGCAGCAGGCACGAGTAGAGCGGCTCAATGGACGTCACGGTCATCACGACCGGGCTGCCGAGTTGGGCGACGTTGTCGCCGACTTCGTAGAGCGTGTCCAGCTTCATCGCCAGAGCGCGTTCAGCCAGTCGAGGCCGACGAAGAGGACGACGACGACGAGGACGATCTCGGTGAACTTGACCGCGTGCTTGAAGAACCGCCAGAGCATCACGGCGCGGCCTTCTTCGCCGACTCGTGGAAGAGCGTCGGCTCGTCGAGCACGCTCGCCTTCAACCGGGCCACGTACCGCTCGGCGCGGCCCTCGGCGTCGGGTCCCTTGTAGCCGATGAGGACGAAGCTCGGGCTGCGCCAGCGGCCGACGATGGCCGAGGCCTTCACGACGACGACGGCGTCGACCGCGAGGCCGATGGTGAGCTCGGCCTTGTGGCCGCTGACGGTCTCGATGAGAACTGCGTCGTGATGCTTCACGGGTGCTCCTTTGACAGTCCGACGTTCACTTGGTCGAACAGACGACGAGCGTACCTCGCCCGCTCGCCGAGCTCCAGGCGAAAGAAGGGCGTCATGGTGCCGTGGCGAGCGCGCTCCTCGCAGTCGTCGGCGTAGGTGGCGATCATCTCCATGAGGTCGAACCACTCGCGGCGGTCGAGCTCGATCGAGTGCGGCCACTTCACCGAGCTCGGCGGGTCGGCCGACCGCCATTCGATCGGCGACGTCATCACTCGCCCGCGCAGTGGTCGTCGTGCGTGCAGTAGTGGGCGACGGTGCCCGAGCGGTCGCCGTTGACGCACGAGAACATTCCGTCGGTGTGAATCCAGTCGAGACCGTGGCGGGTGATGATCGCCAGCACGATCTCCTCGCAGTTGTCGCAGTGCGGCAAGCCGATCGGATCGACTCCGCCGGATAGCTGCCCGGCTAGTACGGAGCGGATCGCCCGCTCCAGCCGCGTCGAGCCCTCGACCGTCTTGGTGGTGGTTCCCATAACTGCCTCCTTGGTTAGGGTCGGTCCCTAGTCACCTCAGACTCTACCAGCCCGGTTAGTCGCCTGTCAAGCACCACCTCGGTCAGCTCGCCGAGGGTGCTGCTACAGTGTGCCCGATGGCTGAGACGACAGTCGTGACGACGGGCGACGAGCCCGACCCGACGACGTCGGCGGCCGCCATCGCCGGGGCCATCGCCGGGGCCGCGGGCCAGAAGGCCGAGACCGCCGCCGAGGATGCCGAGAAGGCCCGCCTGGGGGCCGAGGCCGCGCAGGGCACCGCCGACGCGGCCCTGCGCGAGGGCTTCGACAAGGTCAGCCGCGAGGAGGCCGCCCGCATCGCCGACGAGCGCTTCGACGCGAAGCTGGCCGAGCTCGTAGCGAAGGCTAAGACCGCCGAGGAGACCAAGCCGAAGAGCGACCCCGAGCCCGCGACGACCGAGGTGCCGAAGGAGGTGCTGCCGCCGTCGGTGAAGAAGGCGAACCGGGAGAGCCAGCGCCGCACGTTCGCCGACTGGTGGCACAACAAGGAGCGAGAGCTGTGACCGACACGCTGCCGCCGATGGCCGAGGGGTTCACGATGGGCGACGGTCCCGCGCAGGAGTCGGTGGCCTTCGCTCCCGAGAAGGACGACATCGCCGGGCTGAGCGTGGTGAAGCACGAGCCGGGCCGCAACGGCGAGCCGGTCGCGACGATGTGCGTCACCTGCGGGGTCAACCCGCTCCCGAAGAAGGGCGAGAAGGGCTACCACCCGCAGCGGAAATACTGCGGCAACCCGTGCGGGCCACCGACCCAGAAGAAGCGCCGCGTGAAGGTCACGCCGTCGGGTGCCGACGAGCTGCCGCCGTCGATTCAGAACACCTTTAACGTCACTATCCCGAAGCCGTCGAGCTCGAAGCTCGACGCTCGCCAGTCAGCGGTCGAGCAGGGCTTCATCGACATGATGGGGCTGATCCCGATGGCCATGGCCGCCTTCGGCGACGAGGTCTGTCCGCCAACGATAAAGGCCGCGCTGCCGGGCATCGCCCACCAGGTCGCGATCCTCAGCAAGTATCACCCGGTGCTGGCGAAGATATTCGCCGACGGCGAGCTGCCCGGCGAGCTCGTCGCGTGGTTCGGGCTGATCCTCGCCACGAGTCCCGCCGTGATCGCGGTGCTGGCCCACCACGAGCTCGTGCCGCCGTCGGTCGCCGAGCGCGTCGCCTACGCCGCGGCGATGGGGCCATCAGTCGTCGAGGCCGCCATGACCAACGCAGCCGCCAGTGCCGACGCCGGTTCGTGAGGTCCCTCCCCTAGTCGGGTGGGATCACTTCATCACCGAGCAGGCCGGGCAGAACGCCCGCGACAGTGTCGGCAAGAAGGGCGAGCTGCTCGGCATCCACCGGCTCTTCGTCGGCAAGAACGGCTCGGGCAAGTCGACGCTCAACAAGATCATGCTGCGGATGAAGAAGGCGAGTCTGGTCTTCGGCACCAAGCCGGGCCGCGACGCCACGCTGGAGGAGTACGTCGAGCGCGAGGGGTACCTGCGCATCGAGCACTGGCCGCCGAAGGAGAAGGAGCTGCGCGTGCGCGGCCCGTTTCAGCAGGTGAAGCTGCTGCTGTGGCCGAAGATCACGCACTACGCCCAGCTGCGCAACTACGCGCCGATGTTCCGCCAGGCCGCGGGCGACATCTCGGCCGAGGGCCGCTGGACGCTCTCGATCGACGAGGGCCTCTGGGTCTGCTCGAACAAGGGCCTCAACCTCGGCGACATCATCAGCGAGATCGCCTTCGGCGGGAGGAGCAACGGCGTCTCACTGCATATCGTCGTCCAGCGACCCTCGGGCATCCCGGTCATCATCCACGACCAGTGTCGCGAGGGCTACATCTTCAAGATCGGCGACCCGAACGACATTCGGACCTTGGCGGGCGGCACCAACTACTCCAGCCGCGAGGTCAGTGACGCCATCGGCGAGCTCGACGTGCACGAGTTCCTCCACCTGCCGATGGGGGCCGAGGGCGGCTGGGAGGTCAGCGAGGTTCCGAAGTCATGGGCGTAGGGCTGGGCCTGACGAACGATCGTTCGATGGGGGAGTGGGGGAGTGGTCAGTTATCCACAACCGGCTCCACAGCCGGTCACTTTCCTGTGGAGAAAGTTGTGCGGACCCCTGATTCAGCGGCGAGACTTCTTCCATGGCAGAGGGAAGAGTGCCGGAGGTCCGAGCCGACGTCGCGACGGCGTTGTTCGCGGGCTTCTCGGCTATTGCACTGATCGGCTTCGGCAAGCTCCTCGCGATCAAGTTCAACAAGCACCCGCTCGCCAAGGCGTTCAATCTACTGTTCTAGGAGACCAGATGACCCAGCACCTCTTCCACGACCCGCGGCTCGACGAGGTCGCGAAGATCGCCCGACGCTACGGCATGAAGCTGAGCAATGTGCCGCTCTCCTCGGGCATCGGTGCCCCGGCCCCCGGCGAGGCCCCCGGCTCGCTGGTCAACTCCCCCATCAGCGCCACGCCGAGCAAGCAGACCGCGGCCGCGATCCCCTTCACGCGGGGCTCGACGCTCGCCACGATGCAGGACGCCCAGCTGAACAACATGACGCCGGGCCAGCCGATCGAGATCAACCTCCAGACGAACGCCTACCTGGAGTACATCACGCTCGACACCTCGATCGTCGCGGTGAACACCGACGCCAACGAGGTCAGCTGGCAGGCCGACGGCCCCTTCAACATCTGGGGCATTTCGGGCATCCAGCTCGTCGACTCGGCCAACCTGCCCCTCATCACGCCGATCAGCGGCTTCAAGCTGGCCCAGCTGAACAAGTTCCTCTGCGACACCGACCAGTTCTTCGATCCCGCTTCGGACTCGGGCTTCTTCATGGACCCGCTGCCCGGCGCGGCGAGCGAGACCCTCGTCGCGGGCTCGGCCAACTTCCGGCTGGTGATCCCGGTCGAGGTCCGTCGGCGCGACGCCCTCGGGGCGATCACCAACTCCGACGCGGGCAAGCCGGTGCGCCTGACCCTGACGCCCGCGGCCTCCTTCGCCGCGGGGGCCGACACGCAGAACAACGTCTACGTCACGAACGCCCCGGCGACCTCGGTCACGCTGAACGTCCAGGTCTTCCAGACCTACTGGACCCAGCCGCCGCAGGTCATCGTCTCGGGCAGCCAGTCGACGGCGACGGTCGCCTCGCCCGCGGGCCTCGGGACCCTCGGCTTCATCCGCTCCGAGCTCCACAAGGAGATCTTGGGCGGCGGCGACGGCCCCTTCCAGCTCACGTCCGTCGGGCTGATCATCAGCAACCTCATCTGGACGCTGCGCCTGTCGACCGACAACGAGCGCGACGCCTACACGAACGGCTCGGCGATCAACGGCGGCTACGCCAACTGGCCCGCGGTGTTTCACTTCAACGTGAACGACTTCAACACCCTCAGCCTCGGCCAGGACAACTGGCTCTACGAGATGAGCCGCTTCTACGGCCTGCGCAACGGCGTCAGCGCGGTCGCGGGCACGCCGGGCACGCTCGACGCGGGCGTCTTCACGTTCGGGCCGTGGTGGAGCGGCATGTTCAACGCGGCCGACAACTTCTCGACGGCGAACCAGTTCCTCGCTACCGAGAGCGGCACCAAGCTCCAGAGCGTCAACAACATCTGGGGCACCGACTCGGCCTCGGTGTCGGTCGACGTGCGCACGATCCGGCCCATCAGCGGGGCGACCCTCTACGCCTGATGCCAGCCAACCCTTCGACCGCGGGGGCGTCCGGCCCCGGTAGCACGATGACGACGAGCCACGCCGCGGCTCTCATCATCCTCACCTCGGTCGCCGCCCTCTTCGCGATGGGCGTCCTCTTCCGCAAGCCTCGACGATAGGAGACAAGATGAAGAAAGTCAGCTGGGGCCACGTCCTCGCCGCCGCCGTTGTGTTCGGGGGCCTCGGGTACTGGTATCGCGGCAAGAAAAGGGGCTAGGTGGCCGCGGTCGGTGCCGCGCTGATCTTCGTCGGCCTCTACCTCTGCGTCGAGTCCTATAAGGCGATCCACGCGGGCAACACCGCCGCCGCCACTCCTCTCACCACGGCGAGCACCGCCCTGAAAGGATCGTGATGGACCACAGTCGGAAAATTGTTTCCTTTCTCGCCTTCGCGGTGGCGTTCGCGGTCGTTGGCAACACCCTAAAGGGCGGCAGCGCGTCGACCGACGTGAAGATATTCCTCGGGGGCGGCCTCGGGGCGGTCTTCCTCTCGCTGCTGGCCGAGGCCGGTGACACGGCGGGCGAGTTCGCCGTCGGCGTCGCCTTCATCACGCTCCTCGCTTCGGTGCTCGCCAACGGCGAGCCTGTCTTCAACGCGGTCTCGAACCTCACCGGCAAGCTGAAGACGACCCCGGCCCCGGCGAAGGCCGCGGCACCATCTACCACCACCATCGCCGGGAGGGCAGCATGAGCTCAATAGAAAAAGCGGTCACGATTTTCGTCACCGGGATCATCGTCATCACGGTCCTGCGCGTCGCCTTCACCGACAAGAACACCGCGGGCGTCATCAACGCCGCGGGCGACTCGACGAGCCACGTCCTCCAGGCGGCCAGTGCGTAGATGTCCGGCCTCCTCCTCCTCAGCCACCCGGTCGTCCCGCAGGCCCCGCCGCTTGTCGACGCGGTCGGCCCCGTCTACGAGGTGTTCGACGGCTTCGAGCTGCCCGACGACCCCTACGCCGAGGGCTTCCAGGCTGACGGCCTCGTCGCGACGGCCCTCGGCTGGTCCTACGGCAGCGACGTCGCCAAGCCCGGCGGCCTGCCGAGCCGCGGCCCGAGCCAGGGCGGCATCACCGGCAAGGTCGGCGCGGTCGGAGCCCAGCCGCTCCCGGTCGCCGAGTGCGTGCACAAGGACCCGAGCCAGTTCCAGGCGGTGAAGGCCCCGCTACTCACGACGCAGTTCTTCTTCGGCCCCGGTGGCGTCGCGCCGGGCATCGCCGAGACGCTCTCGCTCCAGAACGTCCAGGACAACCCGCCCGAGCCCGGCTCGCTGGAGTCGATCCTGCTGGGGGCCTCGTGAGCAGCGTCCTGCTCCAGGCGAGGAACCTCATCAAGCCGGTCGAGGCGGCCCAGCACGTCGTCGAGCCCGCCGCGACCACGACCGAGCAGGTCGCGTCAGTCCTGAAGAGCGACGTCGGCGAGCTCGGCTTCCTCTTCGGCCACGCCCTCGGCCAGCAGGCCGCGCCGACGCCCCTCGCCTCGCCCCCCGAGTCCTTCGTCACGTCCGAGCAGTCGGCGGCCATGGCGGCGGGGATGCGCGTCGCCGCCAACAGTGCCGCCGCCCCCGACAACCCGAGCAACCCGGCCTTCACCAACGAGACCACGGTCGCGGTGAACGCCCCGCCGTCGGCGGCCAGCGTGTCGGGCGTCCAGTGGACCTTCGCCGACACGCTGCGCGGTGAGCTCGGCAAGTACCGCCAGCGGGTGCGCAACTACCGCGAGCGGTTCAGCGCCAACCAGGTCGCCTGATGCCCGGCGAGGGGGCGGTGCTCGCGGGCGCGCACACTGGCGGCAGCGCGGGCGGAAAGAAGAAGCCGAGCGGCACCAAGATCGTCCTCTACTCGATCGGCGGGGCCATCGTCGCCTACCTCGCCTACTACCTCTACGAGCAGCACGTCGCCAACGCCGCCGCCAACACGGCCGCCACCACGCCCTCGACGGTCGACACGACGCCGAGCTCCACGACCGACACCGGGGGCACGACGGGCACCACCACGACGGGCGCGGCGACGACCGGGCTCGGCTCGATCGACCCGCTGGCCGCGATCGACCCCGCTACCGGCCTCGCCTACGCCGACGAGCCGGGCGGCACGGCCTACGTCGACCCCTCGACCGGGCTCTCCGTCGAGCAGGAGCTCCAGGACCTCGGCCTCAACATCAACCCCTTCACCGGCCAGCCGATCGTCCCGGTGACCGGCTCGCTGGTCTCGCCGGGCTCGACCGTCGCCACGGCCCCCCTCAACGTCGCGCAGTGGCGGGCGAAGGTGCTCGCGGCCCTGGAGAGCGACAGGGTCCCCGCCGCCGCCGCCGAGTCGGCCGTCAGCAACTACCTCAACGGCAACCCGATCACCAGCGGCACCGCCGCGCAGGGCATCGCGAACCAGCTCTCGATCATCGGGGGCGTCCCCGGCCGGGGCGCGGCTTCGCTGCCGATCATCGTCGCCAAGGGCGTGAAGCTCCCGACCGCGAAGCCGGTCGCCCAGCCCTACCCGACCGGCTCGACGCCGACGCCGGGACCGACCGAGGTCGTCGAGTCAACCCCGCCCGCCCTCGCCGCGGCCGAGGCCACGCTCGCCAGGGAGACCAAGGCGGGCAACAAGGCGGGCATCAAGAACGCGACGGCCAACGTCGCCACGGTGAAGAAGAACCTCGC
>Ga0209415_10016324_pt1 | contig 11941 bp, 12 predicted proteins | sample PeaSoiSIISIP2007_FD_187696 | JGI IMG/M metagenome (GOLD analysis project Ga0209415, IMG submission 187696) | Peat soil microbial communities from Weissenstadt, Germany - SII-SIP-2007 (SPAdes) (version 2) | ecosystem: Environmental > Terrestrial > Soil > Wetlands > Peat | place: Germany... | reverse complement strand
TCAACCGCACCGGCGAGCGCGCCCGCCGGGCCGCCGGCCTCGCCGGGGCCCGGGGCCGGGTGGGGACCCCCGCCGACGTCGCAGCCGCCGACCTGGTCGTCAACGCCACGCCGATCGGGATGGCGGGCACGCCCGGCGCGGGCGGGATGCCCGTCGACGCCGACCTGGTGCGGGCCGGCCAGGTCGTGGTCGACCTGGTGTACCACCCCGTCCGCACGCCGCTCCTCGAGGCGGCCGACGAGCGGGGGGCGGTGGCGCGCGACGGCATCGGCATGCTGGTCCACCAGGCCGGGCGGGCGTTCCGGGCCTGGACCGGGCAGGAGCCACCGCTCGGGGCGATGGAGCGCGCCGCCCGCAGGGCGGGCGAGGGCTGACTAGTCCCAACCGCTCAATCCGGCCGGTAGCCCTGCCGATCACTCCAGCACTGCCCACTGGTCCGCTGGAGGTCCACCGTGTCACTGCAAGGCTCCCTCGACACCTTCGCCTTGCCGGACGTGCTCGTCCTGCTGGCGAGCACCAAGAAGAGCGGCGAGCTCCACGTCGCCGGGAGCCGGGTGGCGGGTCTCGGCCACCACCCCGACACCGAGGGCCGGCTCTGGTTCGACGCCGGCGGGCTCGTCGGTCACGACGTCGGGCAGGCGCTCGAGCCGTCCGACGCCGTGTTCGAGCTGCTGCGCCTGGCTCAGGGCACCTTCTCGTTCCTGGCCGGCACGCCGTCGGGGGGCGGACCCCGCGTCGAGATCGAGGGCATCCTCGGCGAGGCCCAGGCCCGGCTGGAGGAGTGGCGCGAGATCGAGGCCGTCGTCCCGTCACTCGACGCCTGGCTCCAGCTGTGCCCGGAGCCGCCGCTCGCGCACGTGTCGATGCGCGGCGAGCAGTGGCGCCTGGTCGTGGCCGTCGGTGCGGGGGGCGCGGTCGGCGGCGTCCTCGGCCAGCTCGGCCTGGCGGAGCTCCCGGGCTGCCGGGCGGTGAAGGAGCTGGTCGAGGCCGGTCTGGTCAACCTCGTCGCCCAGGCGCCGGGGCCGCTCCCGTCGTTCTGGAAGGACGTGGAGCCGACGACGACCAGTGCCGCGTTCGACGAGCCGGCGCGCGAGCCCGAGGTCGTGTTCCACGCCACGGACGAGGCCGGCGCCGGTGTCGAGCCCGTCTACAGCGAGCCGTCCGACCACTACGAGGGCTACGAACTGGACACGCCGGCCGAGCCGCCGGCGGCTTGGACCGTCCCGGCCCCGGCGGAGGCATGGACGGAGCCGGAGCAGCCGGCGCTCGCGCCCGAGCCGGCCGACGAACGGGTCCCGGCCATGACCACCGGCGTGCCCGACTGGCGGACCGAGCTCGGCGACCTGCCCGACCTCGACGCCATCGCCAGCCTCCCGCCCAAGCGACGCCGGGCCGACCTCGAGCCCGAAGAGGCCGGGACGGTGGCCGCCACGCTCGACGACACCGACGAGGGCGTCGAGGGCGACGAGCAGCTCAACCGGGGCCTGCTCCTCAAGTTCCTCTCCTCCGTCCGCAACTGAGCCGTCCCCCCGGGGACGGCGGCCGGTGGCGCCGGGAGCCCGCGGCTTGCGGGCTCAAGTGGTTGACCGCGCCAGGCGACGTGCCGATGGGACAGGTTGCCCATGTCTGAGGACAATCAGCTCGGCTCACTGCTCATCGCCCGGGGCCTCCTGACCCCGGAGCAGCTCGATGCCGCCCTCGAGGAGCAGCGCGAGACCCACCGCTCGCTCGGGCGGATCCTCATCGACCAGGGCCTGGTCACCGAAGCCGGACTGGTCTCGACCCTGGCCAGCCAGCTCGGCCTCGACTACGTCGACGTGGCCGACTACGCCGTCGACGCCTCGGCGACCACCCTGATCAGCGACGCCCTCGCCCGTCGCTACCAGGCGCTCCCCATCGGCTGGCAGGACGGGCGACTCGTCGTGGCGATGGCGGATCCGAGCAACGTCTTCGCCGTCGACGACATCCGGACCATCACCGGCGCCGAGGTGCGCATGGTCGTGTCGACGCGCGCCTCGATCGTGGCCGCCATCGACAAGTACCACCGCCTCGACGGTGACGCGGAATCGATCACCGCCCAGGCCTCGAGCAGCTTCGAGGCCGAGGAGGACCTGACCTCGGTCCGGGAGGTCACCGAGGACGCCCCGATCGTCAAGCTCGTCAACCTGCTGATCACCCAGGCCGTCCAGGACCGGGCATCGGACATCCACATCGAGCCGGGCGAACACGACCTGCGGGTCCGCTACCGCATCGACGGCGTGCTCCACGAGGTGATGCGGCCGCCGAAGAACATCCAGTCCGGCATCATCAGCCGCCTGAAGATCATGGCCGACATCAACATCGCCGAGCGGCGCGTGCCCCAGGACGGTCGCATCAGCGCCACGATCGGTGGACGCGGCGTCGACCTGCGTGTCGCCACCCTGCCCACGGTCTACGGCGAGAAGGTCGTCATGCGGATCCTGGACAAGTCGACCGCCCTGCTCCGTCTCGACGACCTCGGCTTCCTCGCCACCAACCGGGCCCGGTTCGAGTCGGCCTACCGCCAGCCCTACGGAACGATCCTCGTCACGGGTCCGACCGGGTCGGGCAAGTCGACGACGCTCTACGCCACCTTGAACATCGTCAACGACGAGTCGAAGAACGTGATCACCGTCGAGGACCCGGTCGAGTACCGCCTGCCCGGGATCAACCAGGTGCAGGTGAACACCAAGGCCGGCCTGACGTTCGCCGCCGCACTCCGCTCGATCCTGCGTTCGGACCCCGACATCGTCCTCGTCGGCGAGATCCGTGACAGGGAGACGGCGACGATCGCGGTCGAGGCGGCCCTGACCGGGCACCTCGTGCTCTCCACGCTCCACACCAACGACGCCGCGTCGACCCCGACGCGGCTGGTCGAGATGGGGGTCGAGCCGTTCCTCGTCGCCTCCGCCCTCGACTGCATCGTCGCCCAACGGCTCGCCCGGCGGCTGTGCCCGAAGTGCCGCCAGGGGTACCAACCGACGACCTCGGAGCTGGTCGCCGCCGGGTGGGGGGAGGACGAGGTCGACGACCTCCCCGAGGTGTTCCGGCCCGTCGGCTGCCAGGCGTGCGGCAAGACCGGCTTCCACGGCCGCTTCGCCCTCCATGAGGTGCTGCTCGTGACCGAGGACATCGAACGGCTGATCGTCGAGCGCGGCCACTCGGAGGATCTGAAGAAGGTGGCGATCGCCCAGGGCATGCTCACGCTGCGCCAGGCCGGCCTCAGCCAGGTGCGGGCGGGCCTCACCTCGGTCGAGGAGATCCTGCGGGTGGTGGCGTGACGATAGCTTCGCCCGCCGTGACCTCCGTCGCGGCCGTGCTGTGCGGCGTGATCGGGCTCTGCGTCGGCTCGTTCCTGAACGTGGTCATCTACCGCGTGCCGCGACGGGAGTCCGTCGTGCGCCCCCGCTCGCACTGCCCGTCCTGCGACGCGCCCATCGCCGACCGGGACAACATCCCCGTCGTCTCCTGGCTGCTCCTGCGCGGGCGCTGCCGCTCGTGCCGGGCCCGCATCGCGGTTCGCTACCCGCTCGTGGAGCTGGGCACCGCGGCGCTGTTCGTCGCCGCCGCCGTCCGGCTCGGCGCCACGTGGCAGCTGCCCGCGTTCTGCGTCTTCTTCGCGTCGCTCATGGCCATCTCGGTGATCGACCTCGACCACTTCATCATCCCCAACCGCGTCGTCTACCCGACCCTCGCGGTGACGGCGCCGCTGCTCGTGCTGGCGGCGGCCGCCGACGGCTCCTGGGGTTACCTGCGGAACGCGGCGATCGGTGGGGTGGCGGGGTTCGTCGCGCTCTTCGTCATCCACTTCATCTCGCCGCGGGGGATGGGGTTCGGCGACGTGCGCCTCGCCGGCGTGATCGGGATGATGCTGGGTTGGCTCGGCCTGCGCTACATCGTGCTGGGGCTGTTCCTCGGGTTCCTCCTCGCTGCGGTGATCGGCATCGTGCTGATCGCCGCCCGGCTGAAGACCCGCAAGGACGCCGTGCCGTTCGGCCCGTTCATGGCGATGGGCGCGGTCCTCGCCGTGCTGTGGGGCCATCCGATCCTGCAGGCATATCGGGGAGGGTAGGGCCGCCGAGCCGTACCATGGCCGGCGATGCTGCGTCTGTTGACCGCCGGCGAGAGCCACGGCCGGAGCCTGCTCGTGATCGTCGAGGGCCTCCCCGCGGGGCTGTCGATCACGGTCGAGGACCTGCAGGCCGAGCTGGCGAGGCGCCGCCTCGGCTTCGGTCGGGGCCCGCGGATGCGCTTCGAGCAGGACGAGGTCACGCTCGTGTCGGGTGTGCTCCACGGCCTCACGATCGGCTCGCCCGTCGGGATCGAGATCGCCAACACCGAGTGGCCCAAGTGGGAGGAGCAGATGAGCCCCGCGCCCGGCGGGACGGGGCGGCGTCTGACCCAGCCGCGGCCCGGTCACGCCGATCTCGCCGGCATGCAGAAGTACGGCTTCGACGACGTCTCGAACGTGCTGGAGCGGGCATCGGCCCGCGAGACCGCGGCCCGGGTCGCGGCGGGCACGTGCGCCAAGGCGCTCCTCGCCGCCCTCGGCATGGAGGTGATCAGCCACGTCGTGGCGCTCGGCCCGGTCGCGTCGAAGGGCGTCGCCCGCCCGCTCCCGGCCGATCGCGACCGTGTCGACGCCTCCGAGGTGCGCTGCTTCGACCCGGACGCGGAGCAGGCGATGGTCGCGGAGATCAGGGCGGCGATGAAGGACGGCGACAGCCTGGGCGGAGCGGTGGAGGTGCTCGCCTACGGCGTGCCGGTCGGGCTGGGCAGCCACGTCCACTGGGACCGCAAGATCGACGGGCTCCTCGCCCAGGCCCTGATGAGCATCCAGGCGGTCAAGGCGGTCGAGATCGGCGAGGGCGTCGACGTCGCCGCCCGCCGCGGGTCCGAGGCCCACGACCCGATCGCGTGGGACCCGTCGGCCGAGGCCTACCGCCGCGGTTCCGACCTCGCCGGCGGCGTCGAGGGCGGCATCACGACCGGTGGCCTCCTCTGGGCGCGGGTCTACATGAAGCCGCTCGCGACGCTGGCCCGGCCGACGCTCGCGACGGTGGACGTCGAGACCAAGGCGGAGACCGTGTCGTTCAAGGAGCGCACCGACGCCACCGCGGTCCCTGCCATGGGTGTGGTCGCCGAGGCGATGATGAGCCTGGTCCTGGCCGGCGAGGCCCAGCGCAAGTTCGGCGGCGACTCCGTCGCCGAGCTGGTCCGCAACCGCGATGGCTTCCTCGACTCCCTGTGAGCCGGCCGGCCCGCCGCGCGTCGCCGGCCCGCCGGGGCCCGTCGTGCTGGTCGGCATGATGGCGACAGGCAAGACGAGCGTCGCCCGGCAGCTGGCCAAGCGGCTCGGCCGGAAGGTCTACGACTCCGACGCGATGATCGTCGCCCGGACGGGCCGGACCGTCGCCCAGCTGTTCGCGGAAGGGGGCGAGCCCGCCTTCCGCCAGCTCGAGACCACCGTCCTCGACGAGGCCCTCGCCGCCGACCCGCCCGGGGTCGTGGCCGCGGCGGGCGGCGTCATCCTCAGCCCGGTCAACCGGGACCGGCTCCGGCGGGTCTCCGCGGACGGGGGGGTCGTGGTCTGGCTGACCGCGGATCCGGCCGTGCTGGCGCGGCGCGTCCGCCCGGGCGACCACCGGCCGCTGCTGGCCGAGGACCCGTCGGGGACACTCGCCCGCCTCTCGGCCGAGCGGGCCGCGCTCTACGCGTCGGTCGCCGACGCGACCGTCGACACCGGTGCGGGCCAGTTCGGCCGGGTGGTCGACGAGGTCGCGGCCGCCGTCGGCCGGGCCGCGGGGGCACCGCGGTGATCACCGTCGCGGTGCCGCTCGGGGAGCGCTCCTACGACGTGCTCGTCGGGTGGGGCACCCGCCACCGCCTGACCGAGGTGATCCCGGTCGGCGTGCGCCGCGCCGCGGTCGTCACCCAGGCCGCGGTCGGCGTCGAGGTCGACCCGGGTGTCGAGCACCAGGTGTGGACGATGGGGGAGGGGGAGGACGCCAAGTCGCTGGCGACCGTCGAGGAGCTCTGTCGGGCGTGGGCCCGGTGGGGTCTCACGCGCACCGACGTGGTGGTTGCGGTGGGCGGCGGGGTCGTCACCGACACGGCCGGGTTCGCCGCCGCCGTCTACCACCGCGGCGTGCCGCTGGTGCACGTCCCGACGACCCTGCTGGCGCAGGTCGACGCGGCGATCGGCGGCAAGACCGGCGTCAACCTGCCCGAGGGCAAGAACCTCGTCGGCGCGTTCTGGCAGCCGTCGGCGGTGTTGTGCGACACCGAGGTGCTCGACCGGCTGCCGCCGCGTGAGTACCTCTCGGGCTGCGGGGAGGTGGCCAAGTACCACTTCCTCGGCGGCACGGACCTCCTCGACCTGCCGCTCGACGAGCGCATCGCCCGCTGCGTGGCGATCAAAGCCGAGATCGTCGGTAGCGACGAGCGCGAGAGCGGCCGGCGGGCGGTGCTCAACTACGGCCACACGCTCGCCCATGCGCTCGAGACGGCCGGGCACTACGACCTGCGCCACGGTGAGGCGGTCGCGATCGGGCTGGTGTACGCGGCCCGGCTTGCCCGCCGCCTCGGCCGGATCGACGACGCCCGCGTCGACGAGCACCGGAAGGTCGTCGGCGGCTACGACCTGCCGACCTCCCTGCCCCGCGGCCTCGACCACGGCCAGCTGGTCGGGCTCATGGCCCGCGACAAGAAGGCCACCTCGGGCCTGACCTTCGTGCTCGACGGCCCCCGCGGCGTCGAGACGGTCGCCGGCGTCGACGAGCGCCATGTGCGCGACGTGCTCGACGAGATGGTCGCGCCATGATCGTCCTCCTGCTCTCGGGCCCCAACCTGAACCTGCTCGGGGAACGTGAGCCCTCTGTGTACGGGACCGATCGTCTCGTCGACCACCTCGCCACCGCGGAACGGGCGGCGGCGGCCAGAGGACTCACGATCGAGCACCACCAGTCCAACCACGAGGGCGCGATCATCGACCTGATCCACGGCGCCCGGGGCCGGTGCGCGGCGATCATCATCAACCCCGGCGCCTTCACCCACTACGCGTGGGGCATCCACGACGCCCTCGCCGCGTTCGACGGGCCGGTGGTCGAGCTGCACCTGTCCAATCCCGACGCCCGCGAGCCCTGGCGGCGGACGTCGGTCGTCGGGCCGGTGGCCACCGGGTCCATCGTCGGTTTCGGCGGTGACGGCTACCGGCTGGCGGTCGAGGCGGTCGCGGCCCGGCTCGGAGCCCCCTGACGTCCTTGGTACCGTGGTCGGCCGGCCCACCCCCCATCCCGCGCCGGAAAGACCCCGATGACCGTCTCGACCAATGACCTGAAGAACGGCATGACCCTCGACCTGCCCGAAGGGCTCTTCAACGTGGTCGAGTTCCAGCACGTCAAGCCCGGGAAAGGTGGTGCGTTCGTGCGCACCAAGCTCAAGAACGTGCGCACCGGCGCCGTCCTGGAGCGGACCTACCGCGCCGACGAGAAGCTCGAGCAGGCCATCATCGACAAGCGCGAGATGCAGTACCTCTACACCGAGGGCTCCGACTACGTGTTCATGGACAACACCACCTACGACCAGCGCCAGGTCAGCGGCGCGTCGCTCGGTGAGGCCACCCGGTACCTGAAGGAGGGCGACTCGGCCGTCCTCCAGATCTACGGCGACGAGATCGTCGGGGTGGACCTGCCGGCGGCCGTCGAGCTCACCGTCACCGAGACCGAGCCGGGCGTGCAGGGCGACCGGGTGTCGGGCGCCCGCAAGCCGGCGACGGTCGAGACCGGCCACGTGATCCAGGTCCCGCTGTTCGTCAACACCGGGGACCGGGTCAAGGTCGACACCCGCACCGGCGACTACCTCACCCGGGTCTGAGCGGAGCACGGCGGTGGCGTCCGGGTCCCGGCGGGAGTCCCGGGAGCGGGCGCTGTCGCTGCTCTACGAGGCCGACGCCAAGAGCATCAGCCCGGCCGCGGTGCTCGAGGAGCTCCCCGTCCCGGCCGATCCGTTCGCGGCCGAGGAGGTGGAGGGAGTCGGGAGCTGCCTCACCCGCCTCGACGAGCTGATCGGGCGCTACGCGCTCGACTGGGCCGTGGACCGCATGCCTGTGATCGACCGCACGCTGCTGCGGATGGCCGTCTGGGAGCTGCTCGAGCGGCCCGACATCCCGACCGGCGTCGTGATCAGCGAGGCGGTCGAGCTGGCCAAGACCTACTCCACCGAGGAGTCCGGGCGGTTCGTCAACGGGGTGCTCGGCACGATCGCGGCCGCGGTGCGTGCCGACGGAGTCGGGTCGGCGTCGTGAGCCTCGCCCCTGCGGCCGCGGCCGGCACGGTCACCCTCGGCGGTGACCTCACCGTCCGGCGGATGGGCTTCGGTGCGATGCGCGTCACCGGCGACGGCGTCTGGGGCGATCCCCCCGACCGCGCCGCGGCGCGCACCGTGCTCCGCCGGGCCGTCGACCTGGGCGTGAACCTGATCGACACCGCCGATTCCTACGGCCCCTTCGTGAGCGAGGACCTGATCGCCGAAGCCTTCCGTCCGTATCCGGCCGATCTCGTGATCGCCACCAAGGGCGGCCTGGTGCGCACCGGCCCGGAGCAGTGGCACACGGTCGGCCGGCCGGAGTACCTCACCCAGTGCGTCCACATGTCGTTGCGGCGCCTGGGGATCGAGCGCATCGACCTCTACCAGTTCCACGAGATCGACCCGCTGGTGCCACTGGAGGACAGCCTCGGCGCGCTCCGCGACCTCCAGGACGCGGGGAAGATCCGTCACATCGGCGTGTCCAACTTCAGCGTCGCGGAGCTGGCGCGGGCCCGTCGCGTCGTCGAGGTCGTCTCCGTCCAGAACGAGTACAACATCGTCGACCGCCGCAGCGAGCCGGTCGTGTCCGCATGCGAGCACGACGGGATCGGGTTCCTCCCGTGGGCCCCGATCGCCGACGGCCGCCTGGCCCGGAGGGGGAGCGCGCTCGACCGGGCGGCCGCCCGGCACGGCGTCGGTGTGGCGCAGATCGGCCTGGCGTGGCTGTTGCACCGCACGCCCGTGATGATCCCGATCCCCGGGACGTCACGTGTCGCCCATCTCGAGGAGAACGTCGCGGCCGCGTCACTGTCGCTGACCGCCGACGAATGGGCGACGATCGAGGCCGAGGTACCTGCTAAGTTCGAGGTCTGACCGTGAAGCGGGTCCTGTGAGGCCCGCACGGACAGGAGGAGCTGGCCGATGGCCGAGCGCGAACGCCACGCGACGCCCCCGAGAGGGGGCGTTTTCGTCGCCCGCACGATGGTGATGGATGCCGCCGACCTGCGGCGGGCGGTGACCCGGATCGCCCACGAGATCGTCGAACGCAACCACGGCGTCGACGGGGTGGCGCTGATCGGTCTCCAGACCGGGGGCGTGCCGCTCGCGCGGCGCCTGGGCGCGGCCCTCGCGGACGTCGAGGGGTCGGTCCCGCTCGGCACGCTCGACGTGGCGTTCTACCGCGACGACATCGGCCTGCGCCCTGTCGTCCCGGAGGCGGTGACCGACATCACCTTCGACCTGTCGGGTCGAACCGTCGTGCTGGTCGATGACGTCCTGTTCACCGGGCGGACCGTCCGGGCCGCGTTGAACGCCCTGAACGACTACGGGCGGCCGCGCGCCGTACAGCTCGCGGTCATGGTCGACCGCGGCCATCGCCAGCTGCCGATCCGCCCCGACTACGTCGGCAAGAACCTGCCGACGCGGTTCGACGAGCAGGTCGACGTCAGCGAGGAGGGCGTCGCCATCGGCGACGTGGTGCGGCCGTGAAGCACCTCCTCGAGGTCGCCGACCTCGGCGCGGACGGGATCGACCAGGTGCTGCGACTCACCGACAGCTTCGTCGAGGTGAGCGGCCGGACCATCCCAAAGGTGCCCGCGCTGCGAGGGAAGACCGTCGTGTCGCTGTTCTACGAGGACTCGACCCGCACCCGTCTCTCGTTCGAGACGGCAGCCAAGCGCCTCTCCGCCGACACCATGTCGTTCAGTGTGTCGAGCTCGTCGGTCAGCAAGGGCGAGGGCCTGCGCGACACCGTCGAGACGATCGATGCGATGGGCGTTGACGCGATTGTCGTGCGCCACAAGTCCTCGGGGGTGCCGTGGCGGATCGCCTCGTGGGTGCGGGCCAGTGTGGTCAATGCTGGGGACGGGTGGCACGAGCACCCCACACAGGCACTGCTCGACTGCTACACGATCCGATCGCGTCGCGGCAGCCTCGACGGCCTCCGGATCGCGATCGTGGGTGACATCGCGCACAGCCGGGTGGCCCGTTCGGACGTGACCGCCTTCGCTGCCCTCGGCGCGTCGGTGACGCTGGTCGCGCCCCCGACGCTGCTGCCCCCGTCCCTCGAAGGTTGGCCCGTGCAGGTCTGCCACCGCCTCGACGAGGTGCTCGGTGGGCTCGACGTCGTCTACCTCCTGCGACTCCAGCGTGAGCGCATGACCGAGGCGTTGATCCCGTCGCTCCGCGAGTACCGCACCCTCTACGGACTCACCGCGGAGCGCGCCGGCCGTCTCCGCCCTGACGCGCTGATCATGCACCCGGGCCCGATGAACCGGGGCGTCGAGATCGACGCCGAGGCCGCCGGCGACGCCCGGTCGGTGATAACCGCCCAGGTGGCCAACGGGGTCGCGGTCCGGATGGCCGTGCTCTACCTGCTCCTCGGCTCGGGTGCCGACCTCGTCGCACCGCTGCCCGAGCTGGCGGCCCAGGCGTGACGGCCGACCACGCGCTGGTCATCCGCGGCGGAGAGGTCGTCGACGCGAGCGGGCGCCGACCGGCCGACGTGGGTGTGCGCGGCGGCGTGATCACCGCGGTCGAGGCGCGCATCGACGCCGCCCCCGGTGTGCTCGTGCTCGACGCCTCCGGGTGTGTCGTCTGCCCGGGACTGGTCGACCTCCACGCCCATCTGCGCGAGCCCGGCGGAGAGGCGGCCGAGACGGTGGAGACCGGAAGCCGGGCCGCGGCGCTCGGCGGGTACACCGCGGTGGTGGCGATGCCCAACACCGACCCGGCCATCGACTCCGCGGCGGTCGCCCGGCAGGTCCTCGATCTGGGTCGGTCGGCGCTCTGCGACGTGCATGTGGCGGGCGCCATCACCGTCGGGCGGAAGGGCGCGCAGCTGGCGCCGATGGCGGAGCTGTCCGAGATGGGGGTGCGCCTGTTCACCGATGACGGCGCCGGAGTGCAGGACACGCGGCTCATGCGCCGCGCCTTCGAGTACGCACTCGCCCTCGGCGCCACCCTCGCGCAGCACTGCGAGGACGCCGCCCTCGCCGCCGGCGGGCAGATGCACGAGGGGGAGTGGTCGAGCCGGCTCGGTCTGGCCGGTATCCCGGCCGAGGCCGAGGAGCTGATGGTGGTGCGCGACCTGGCGCTCGTCCGCCTGACCGGCGCGCGCGTGCACTTCCTGCACCTGTCGACCGCCGGGTCGATCGCCATGGTGCGTGCCGCCAAGGAGCAGGGTCTGCCCGTCACCGCCGAGGCCGCGCCCCACCACTTCACGCTCACCGACGCCTGCGCCCAGACATTCGACCCGGTGTTCAAGGTCAACCCACCGTTGCGCAGCGGCGCCGATGTCGACGCGGTCCGACGAGGTCTGGGCGACGGGGCGATCGATGCGATCGCCACCGACCACGCGCCCCACACCCAGGAGGCCAAGGAGGAGCCCTGGGACGAGGCGCCGCCGGGCATGCTCGGCCTCGAGACCTCGCTCGGCCTGGCCATCAGCGAGCTGGCGCTCCCTCTCGAGCAGGTGCTCGCCCTGCTGTCGTGGCAGCCGGCCCGCGTCGCGGGCATCACCGACGCGCACGGCGGGCCGATCGCTCCCGGCCGCCCGGCCAACCTGGCGGTCATCGATCCGACCCTGCAGTGGACGGTGTCGGCCGAGCGGCTGGCC
>Ga0209415_10016322_pt1 | contig 11941 bp, 8 predicted proteins | sample PeaSoiSIISIP2007_FD_187696 | JGI IMG/M metagenome (GOLD analysis project Ga0209415, IMG submission 187696) | Peat soil microbial communities from Weissenstadt, Germany - SII-SIP-2007 (SPAdes) (version 2) | ecosystem: Environmental > Terrestrial > Soil > Wetlands > Peat | place: Germany... | reverse complement strand
ATGGCGAGGATCTCGTGCTCGCGGATGGCGAGGCTGACCTCGCTCAGCGCCTGGATGCCGCCAAAGGAAAGGCTGATCGTGTCGGCGTCGAGGATCGTCTCACCGATCTGCCGATCCGGCATCAGGCGACGGCTTCCGCGCGGCGCGCCGGCTCGGGCGCCGGGCTCGGCACCGGCACGGTCGCGGCCTCGCGAATGGCGATTTCGGCGCGCATCGTGCCGCGACGGCCGTCCTCGAAGGTTACCTCGGTCTCGATATGCCCGGTCTCGGCGCCGGCATAGAGCGCCTCGACAAGGCTCTGGTAGCGTTCGGCGATGATGCGGCGCCGCACCTTCCTGGTGCGCGTCAATTCGCCGTCATCGGCGTCGAGCTCCTTGTGCAGGATCAGAAACCGCCGGATCTGCGAAGGGGCGAGGTGGGGCTCGGCGGCGAGGTCGCAGTTGACCGCCGCGATGCAGCCCTCGATCAGATCGTAGACCAGCTCATTGGCCGCCAGCTCTTGATAGGAGGCGTAGGCGAGGCTGCGCCGCTCGGCCCAGTTGCCGACCGCGTCGAGGTCGATGTTGATGAACGCGGCGACAAACTCGCGCCCGTCGCCGAACGCCACGGCCTCCTTGATGTACGGGAAGAATTTGAGCTTGTTCTCGATGAATTTGGGTGCGAACAGCGCGCCGCCCTCAAGATGGCCGACATCGCGGGCGCGATCGACGATCGTCAGCTGCCGGTCGGCGTCGAAAAACCCGGCGTCGCCGGTATGCACCCAATCGTCCGCGCCCTTCATTTCCGCGGTTGCCGCCGGGTTCTTGTAGTAGGATTGAAAGGCGCCCGGGCTGCGGAATTGCACTTCGCCCCCCTCGGCAATTCTGATCTCGACCCCTGGGATCGGCACGCCGACCGTGTCCGGTCGCGCTGCCCCATCCTTCTGGATGCACAGGAAGACCGAACTCTCGGTCATCCCGTAAAGCTGCTTCAGATTGACCCCGAGCGCGCGATAAAACAGGAAGAGATCGGGCCCGATAGCCTCGCCCGCGGTATAGGCCACCCGGACGCGGCTCAGCCCGAGGGTGTTCTTGAGGGGGCCGTAGACCAGAAGATTGCCGAGCCGATAGAGCGCACGGTCCCGCCATCCAACCGGGCGGCGATCCAAGAGGGCGGGCCCGGCGCGCCGGGCGACGCCGAGAAAATAATTGAAGATCCGGCGCTTCAGCCAGGCGGCATCCTCCATGCGGATCATCACCTGGGTCAGAATGGTTTCGAAGATCCGCGGCGGCGCGAACAGGTAGCTCGGGCCTAATTCGCGCAAATCGGCCATCGCGGTCGCCCCCGATTCCGGGCAGGACACGCAGAACCCGGTGCAGTAGGCTTGGACATAGGAGAAAATATGCTCGCCGATCCACGCCATCGGCAGATAGGCGAGAACCTCCTCCCTGTCCGTCAGCCCCTCGAATGCAATGGCCGCGCGGGCGGTGGCGATCAGATTGTCGAAAGTCAGCACCACCCCTTTAGGCCGGCCGGTGGTGCCCGACGTGTAGAGGATGATCGCGGTGTCGACGCCGCTGCCCTGGGCGATCTCGCGGGCGACGAAATCGGAGCGTTCGCGCAATAGCGCGCGGCCCGCATCGAGCAACCGGTCATAAGCGTGGAGATAGGCCTCGGTGTAATGGCGCATCCCGCGCGGGTCGCAGAAAATCACGTGCTCCAGCAGCGGGCAGCGCTCCTTGACGAGGACCAGCTTGTCGACCTGCTCCTGGTCTCCGACGATGGCGAAACGCACCTCGGCGTGGTCGAGGACAAAGGCCATCTCATCGGCGATCGAATCCTGATAGACCGGCACGGGCACTCCGCCCAGCGCCTGAGTTGCGGCGATCGCCCAATAGAGCCGGGGGCGGTTGTCGCCGATGATTCCCAGCTTGTCGCCGCGTTTGAAGCCGAGGGCGGAGAGCCCGCCGGCGAGCGCGGCGACCTCGGCGGCGACCTCCGCCCAGCTCCAGCTTTGCCAGATGCCGTAATCCTTTTCCCGCATCGCCGGCCGATCGGGGCGCAGCCGGGCATGCGCCATCAGCATCTTCGGAAAGGTGTCGAGAGCCTCGGCGCCGCGCGCGGCCACCGCGGCGGGCTCGGTCGTCGCATCGGCAACGATGGGCGTCATCCGGCGTTCCCCAACGGCCGGGGACTGTTTCGTCCGCGCGGCACGCCGCGGGTAGGTAGGGGAGAGAAGGCGACGGGTCAAGCTGCTCTGCGGGCCGCGGTCGGCCTCCGCTGTTGCCTCGCGCCGCGACATCGACGAGCGTTCGGGTTCGCGCAGCCTTGGAGTCGGTGAATGCAAACCTCTGGCGGCGTCCCCATCCGCTCGCGCACGGCGCAGGACTGGCTCGCGGCGGCGCGGCGAAGCGAGCGCGAGGGCGAGCTGTTCCAGGCCTACGATATTGCTCGCCAGGGTTTGGCGCGATTTCCGCGCGATCTGAGGCTGCAGCACTGCGCGGTCTTATGCCTGGCCTCGATCCCTGCGACCGGGCAGGCGACCGAGTTGTTCGACACACTCGGGCTCGACCTATCGGATCTCGAGCTCACCGGCTTGCCACCGGCGCTGCGGCTGGACATTCCGAGCCTGAAGGCGCGGCTGAAGAAGGACGCGGCGCTCGCTACCGTCGGAGATCTAAGGCGCGGCCCTCTCCGCGAGGCGGCCACCCTGTATGAGCGCTGCTATCTGCGAGAGGCGGCGGCCGGCAATCCCGAGGCCTATTACCCGGCGATCAATGCGGCCACGCTGTGGCTGCTTGCTGAGGATCGCGAGGCTGCCGGCCGGCTGGCGCGCGACGTCCTCGCGCGGCTCGACGCCCGACCCGGAGCGCCCGGGTATTACGAACTGGTCAGCGCCGCCGAGGCCCGCCTCGTCCTCGGCGAGGCCGCCGCCGCCCGCGCTCTAATGGTTCGCGCCCGTGCCGCGGTGACCGGCACGGCCGACGCCGATTACCGGGCGCTGGCCAGCACGATCCGGCAATTGCGCCTGGTCGTCGCGGCCAATCGGCTCGACCCTTCGGTCCTGACGGTCCTCGCTCCGCCGCTGGTGTTGCACTATTGCGGCTACATGATCGCCGCGCCGGGAACCCGGGGCCGCCTGCCGGCCGATCAGGCGGGACGGGTCCAGCGGGAAATCGAGCGAAAAATTGCGGCCGCCGATACCGGCTTTGCTTTTGGCTCGCTGGCGGCTGGCGTCGATATCCTGTTCGCCGAAGCGCTGTTGGCGGGTGGCGCCCGTCTTCACGTCGTCCTGCCGTTCGGGCGGCGCGAATTTGTCGGCGTGTCGGTTCGGCCGTTCGGAGCGGACTGGGTCGGCCGCTTCAACCGCTGCTTCGCCGCGGCGACCAGTGTTCGCTATGCCACCCGCGACCGCTACCTCGGTGACGACCAGCTCTTTGCCTATTGCAGCCAGCTGGCGATGGGGCTGGCGCTGCTTGCCGCGCGTCACCTCGAGACCCAGGCGGAGCAGGTCGCGGTGTGGGACGGCAAAGCCGCGGCCGGCCTGGGCGGAACCGCGATCGATGTCGCGGCCTGGCGGCGCAGTTTGTATCCCTCGACCCGGATCGATCCCGGCCGCGCGCCCCCCGGCCGGGCTGCCTTGCCGCTGCCGGGCGGTAGCGGGCGGCGCACCCGCGCCATGCTGTTCGGCGATATCAGCGGCTTCAGCAGATTGGCCGATAGCCAACTGCCCCCCTTCGTCGAACGCGTGCTTGGCGCCCTTGCCGGGGTCGTCGAGCGCTACCGCAAGGACATCCTCCTCGCCAACACCTGGGGCGACGGCCTGTTTCTGGTGTTCGACGATCCCGGAAAGGCGGCGAGTTGTGCGCTCGACCTGCAGGACGCCGTCGCCGCGGTCGATTTCGCGGCGGCTGGCCTGCCCGCCGACATGGCATTGCGCCTCGGCGGCCATTTGGGGCCGGTCTACACCGCGCACGACCCGATCCTCCAACGCGACAATTTCTTTGGCGCCCATGTCAGCCGCGCCGCCCGGATCGAGCCGGTGACGCCGGCGCGCTGCATCTACGTCACCGAGACGCTGGCCGCCGTGCTCGCGCTCCACAACGCCGATCGGTTCGAGTGCGATTACGTCGGCATGACCCAGGCCGCCAAGAATTACGGCAAGATGCGCATGTTCCTGCTGCGCCGCCGCGCCGCCCCAACCCAACCGTGCTAAGCTGAACCCAGCGCCCGACCGGGGCGCGCAATGGCAGGAGCACCGGGGCAGAACCCGACCGATGCCACGGATCACGATCTCCTATCGCCGCGATGATTCGGGGGTGATCACCGGGCGCATTTTCGACCGGCTGGCCGCGCATTACGGCCGCGAGGCGGTATTCCGCGACATCGACGACATCCCGCCCGGCGTCGATTTCCGCAAGCACATCAGTGGTATCCTCGACGACAGCGACATCGTGCTCGCGATCGTCGGGCCGCGCTGGATCGGCCCGCGCGCCGGGCAGAGCCGGCTCGCCAACGCCGCCGACCCGGTGCGCGTCGAGATCGAGACCGCCCTGCGCAAGGACCGCCCGCTGATCCCGGTCCTGGTCTTGCGCGGCACCATGCCGCGGGTCGAGCAATTGCCGGAGAGCCTGCAGGATTTTGCCTACCGCAACGCCGTCTCGATCGATGCCGGCCAGGATTTCGACGTCCACATGGCCCGCCTGATCCGCGCGATGGACCGCTCCCTGGTAGGTATCGCGGAGCGTGGTGCGCAGGGCGATGTCGATGGTGCGCCGCCGCAGCCTGCGGCAATCGATCATCGGCATAAGCAATTCCTGCCGCCAACCCGCAGAAGGTTGTACCTGGGCGTGGCAATTGGTGCGCCGATTGGCATCTTGGTAATCATCGCGGCGGCTTGGTTCTGGTTCGGCAGTCTCCGAACCAGAGACCTGTCCGTGGCGGTTGTTCCCGCTACTGCGCCGACGCCCGCCCTGACACCCCCGCCCGCCCCGAGCCCCGTTCCCAACCCTGCTCCCGTCTCGCCGTCGCGAGTTAGGGTCGCGAATGCGCTGCAAAAGGGCAAGGCGGCGCTCGACCGCAAAGACTATGCCGACGCGATGCGCTGGTACCGCCAGGCCGCAGACCAGGGAGAAGCTGTCGCCCAATCCAACGTGGGGGATCTCTACGAGTACGGCTTGGGCGTAGCGCGGGACTATGCCGAGGCGATGCGCTGGTTCCGCAAGGCCGCCGACCAGGGAGACGCCGATGCGCAGAACAGTATCGGGTTTCTGTACAGTCGCGGCTGGGGCGTCGCGCAGGATAATGCCGAGGCGATGCACTGGTTTCGTCGGGCCGCCGATCAGGGAAACGCCGTTGCACAGAACAATATTGGGTTTAATTACCAGAACGGCCAGGGCGTGACGCAGGATTATGCCGAGGCGATGCGCTGGTACCGCAAGGCCGCCGACCAGGGAAACGCTCTCGCGCAGAACAGCATCGGGTGGCTCTACCAGAACGGCCAGGGCGTGGCGCAGGATTATGCCGAGGCGATGCGGTGGTACCACAAGGCGGCGGACCAGGGAAACGCCGATGCGCAGACCAGTGTCGGGTTTCTGTTCGGAAGCGGCCAGGGCGTGGCGCAGGATTATGCTGCGGCGATGCGCTGGTACCGCAAGGCCGCCGACCAGGGAAACGCTGTTGCACAGGGCAATATTGGGTTTCTTTACCAGAACGGTCAGGGCGTCACTCAGGATTACGCCGAAGCGATGCGCTGGTACCGCAAGGCCGCTGATCAGGGATACGCCGATGCGCAAAACAGTATCGGTATTCTGTACCATAACGGCTGGGGCGTCGCTCTGGATTACGTCGAAGCGATGCGGTGGTACCGTAAGGCCGCGGATCAGGGAAACGCCACCGCGCAACGCAATGTCGGATTTCTTTACGCGAACGGCTATGGTGTGGCGCGTGATTTGGACCAGGCACGGACATGGATGCGGAAGGCAGCGGCCGGCGGTAACGAAGACGCGAAACAATGGCTCGCCGACCATCGGGAATGACGACGACGTGATCGCGTCGATAAAAACGGGCCCGATTCTCGGTAGCGCGTTCCGCACATCATCCGACCTTCCCGAGACATAGATCGCGGCTCGATTGTGATCCGTGTCCCGGCGACAGGGCTGCGCTAACTCCGCGGTTGCCTCAGGCCGCGACATGACGGACGCTACGCCGCCCCTGAGCCCACCCGAAGGTAACCCTCATGAAAATCACCGCTACCCGTACCCAGCTCGTCGAATTGCCGGCGGATGAGCCATTGGCCGGCGCCGCCGATAACCCGCAGGGCAAGCGCCCGATCGTGACGTTGCGGGTGGAGACCGATGCCGGGGTCGAGGGGCTGGGCGTCAGCTATTTCGGCGGGGCACTGACGCGGACGCTCGCCCACGCGATCGACGAATTGGGCGCGCTCGCCGTCGGCGAGGACCCGGTGCGGGTCGAGGCCGTGCAACAAAAGCTGAAGAATGCCGCCGGCGGATCGGCCGGGCCCGGCGGGATCTATAACCTCGCGCTGTCGGCCATCGACATCGCGCTGTGGGACATCCGCGCCAAGTCGATGGGCTTGCCGCTGTGGAAGCTCCTGGGCGGGGCGCGCGAGCGGGTGCCGACCTATGCCTCCGGGGCCTTGATGCGCGGGCTCTCGCTCGACCGCGTGGTCCGCGCCGCCGCCACCTTGAAGGACAAGGGCTGGCGCGAGATGAAGACGCAGATGGCGCTCCCCGGCGAAACCACACCGGCGATCGAGGTCGAGCGGATGGTCAAGATCCGCGAAGCGATCGGCCCCGACATCAGGCTGATGTGCGACATCAACCAGCGCTGGCGGCCCGAACAGGCGATCGATATCGCCCGCCGGGTCGAGGATGCCGGGGTCGGCCTCTTCTGGCTCGAAGACGTGACGACGGCCGACGACTATCCCGGCCTCGCCCGCATCGCCGATGCGCTCTCGACCCCGGTCGCCGGCGGCGAATATGTCTGGGGCATCGTGCCGTTCCGCCACATGCTGGAAGCCCGCTCGGTCGATATCCCGATGATCGATCTGGTGCGAGTCGGCGGCATCACCCAATGGCTCAAGGTCGCCGGCATGGCCGAAGCTTTCAACCTGCCGGTCGTCAGCCACCTGATCCCCGAAGTCCACGTCCACCTGATCGCAGCGGTTCCCAACGGGCTGACGGTCGAATACATGCCGTGGCTGGTGCCGCTGTTCAAAGAAGTGCCGGTGCAAGTTGGGGGCGAACTCCAGATGCCGAGCACACCCGGCCTCGGCCTCGAATTCGAGCAGAAGACGCTCGACCGCTATAAGGCCTGAAACCGGCATCGGAGCGAGCATTCGGGTGAGCGACTGGACCGACGGCTATGTCGCCGAGATCGGCTATACGTTCGGCTATTACGCCGAGCTGAACCCGCTGCGGATCGCAATGCCGTTTCTGAACGCGGCCTTGGCCCCGCCGCGGATCGCCACCGCCTGCGAGCTCGGCTTTGGCCAGGGCATCAGCGTCAACATCCATGCCGCCGCCTCGAGCGTGTCCTGGTACGGCACCGATTTCAACCCGGCGCACGCCGCGTTTGCGCAATCGCTCGTGCAAGCGGCGGGATCGGGCGCGCAGCTGTTCGATCAATCCTTCGCCGAATTCTGCCTGCGCCCGGACCTACCCGATTTCGATTACATTGCGCTCCACGGGATCTGGAGCTGGGTGTCGCCGGAGAACCGGCGGGTTATCGTCGACTTCGTCCGCAAGAAGCTGAGGGTCGGCGGCCTCCTCTACATCAGCTACAATTGCCAGCCCGGCTTTGCCGCCATGGTGCCGTTGCGCCACCTGTTGACCGAGCATGCCGGGATGATGGCGGCGCCCAGCCTTGGCATCGTCGCCCGGATCGATGCAGCGGTCGAGTTTGCCGAGCGGCTGTTGGCGCTCGGCCCCGGCTTCGCCGCCGCCAACCCGACGATCGGCGAACGGCTCAACCTCATCAAGTCGCACGACCGGCATTACCTGGCGCACGAATATTTCAATCGCGATTGGACGGCGATGCTGTTCCGCGAGCTCGCCGAAAACCTGGCGCCGGCCAAACTGAGCTATGCCTGCTCGGCGCATTACCTGGACCATATCGATGCGCTGAATATGACGGAGGGTCAGCACGCGTTCCTCGGCGAGATCCCCGACCCGATGTTCCGCCAGTCGGTGCTCGATTTCATCGTCAACCAGCAATTTCGCCGCGACTATTGGGTCAAGGGCGCGCGACGGCTGTTGCCGCTCGAACAGACCGAGGCGCTCCGCCCACTCAGGGTCATCATGCTGACCCGCCCGCGCAGCGCCGTTGCCAACACCGTCCAGGGAGCCCTTGGCGAGCGCGAATTGAACCCGAGCGTCTACGATCCGATCCTCGATGCGCTCGACGATCACCAGCCCACGACACTCGGCGAGATCGAGCAGGCGGTGAGCGGCCCCGAGCTCACGCTCGCAGGGATTTTCGAAGCCATCATGGTGCTGGCCGGCAAGGGCGATCTCGCACTGGTGCAGGATGACGCCGCCCAGGCGGCCGCCCGGGTGCACACCGATAAGCTCAATCGCTGGATGTTCGACAAGGCGCGCAGCAGCGACGAGTTGGGAACACTCGCGAGCCCGGTGACCGGGGGCGGCATCCCCGTGTCGCGTTTCCATCAGCTGTTCCTGCTCGCGCGAACGCAAGGCCACGCGACACCCGACGAGATGGCGCGCTTTGCGTGGGACTTGCTGGCGGCACAGGGGCACCAGGTGCTCAAGGACGGTAAACCGCTCGAGACCCCCGAGGAGAGCCGCGAGGCGCTGGCCGCGGGGGCGCGCGAGTTCATCGACACGCGGCTGCCGGTCTTGCAGTCACTGCAAATCGCCTGAGCGAAGGCCGGATAATCGAGGGAGCCTGTGAGATGAAGATCGCATCGATCGAGACCGGCATCGTCCTGTTGCCCAACGACGAGCCGCTCGCCGGGTTCTCGGAAAACCCCAACGCGAAGAACCCGATCGTCTGGCTGAAATTGCGCAGCGATGACGGGTTGGAGGGGCTGGGCGTCTCGTATTTCGGGGGTGCGCTGACCCGCACTTTGCGCCATGCGGTCGACGAATTGGGCGCGCTGGCGATCGGCGAAGATCCGCTGCGCGTCGAGGCCGTCGCCAAGAAGCTGCGTGACGCGGCCGGCCAGTCGGGTCCGGCCGGCATCTTGACGATGGCGATGTCGGCGATCGACGTCGCGCTGTGGGATCTGAAGGGAAAGGCGCTGGGCCTCCCGCTGTGGAAGCTCCTTGGCGGCGGGCGCGACAAAATCGCGACCTATGCGAGCGGTGCGTTGCGGCGCGGCCTCAAGCTCGACGAGGCGGTGACCGCCGCCGGCCGGCTGCGCGAGAAGGGCCATTGCCAGGCCAAGATGCAATTGGGGCTGCCCGGTGTGACCTCGCCGGCCCGCGAAGTCGAGCAGGCCCGACTCATCCGCCAGGCATGCGGCCCCGACATGGATCTGATGTGCGACATCAACCAGCGCTGGCGGCCCGAGCAGGCGATCGATATCGGGCGACGGGTGGAAGACGCCGGGGTCGGCCTCTTCTGGCTCGAAGACGTGACGGCGCACGACGATTACGCCGGGCTCGCGCGGGTGACCGCAGCGCTCTCGACCCCGATCGCCGGCGGCGAATACCTCTACGGCATCACCCCCTTCCGCCACATGGTGGAAGCCCGCTCGGTCGATATCGTGATGATCGACCAGGTGCGCTCGGGCGGGATCACGCCATGGCTCAAGATCGCCGCGATGGCCGAAGCCTTCAACCTGCCGGTCGTCAGCCACGGCGTCCCGGAAATCCACGTCCATCTGGTTGGCGCGGTGCCGAACGGCCTCACCGTCGAATACATGCCGCGCCTCTTCTCCTTGTGGAAAGCGGTGCCGCAGCCCGTCCAAGGCATGCTGGACATGCCGGCCGCGCCGGGCCTCGGCCTCGAATTCGACCCGGCCGCGATCGACAAATACCGGCCCTGAGCCGGCGCCGGCGGGGCACCAGGCGCTTCGTGCGGCTGCTGTTCGCACTGGTTAATGCTGGCCTAATTCGGCCACTGTTGCCTCACTTATACCGCGTGGCGCTGATCAGGTCCGCGCGCTCGCCAGGTCACTGGCACGCCTTCGCATCGGCGACCGCGTCGGCAAAATCGTCGTGGGCATCGTCGAGCACCCGCATCTGGGTCGCGCAGTCGTCGCGCTGGGAGCTCGCGGAGACGCATTTTGCGTAGTTCGAAAGCGCGTCCACGACCTCGGCGACGGCGGCCGTGTAGCGATCGGCGACGGTGCCGCAATCGACCTTCTCGGCCTCCGGGGCTGCCAACAGCGCGAGCGCAATGAGGCCGGCAGAGATATTATGCAACCGGCTGTTCCCCCCGGTCAGAAGCGTCAACGTGGGATCATGCGGTTGACGCCTGACCCCGGCATCGATATAAGCCCGCTCTTCCCGTTGGCAACGATCCAGCATGCCGCATCATAAATCCGCCGAGAAACGGCTTCGCCAGACCGAAAAGCGCACGGTCATCAACCGCGCCCGATTGAGCCGGGTGCGTACCTTTGTCAAGAAGGTCGAGACCGCGATCGAGACCGGCGACAAGGCGGCGGCCCAGTCGGCCTTCCAGCTCGCCCAACCCGAACTGCATCGGGCGACGACCAAGGGCGTCCTCCACAAGAACACGGTAGCGCGCAAGTTGTCGCGGCTCGCACTGCGGATCAACGCTCTCTAACTCACTTCCGAGCTCGCGCGAGGGTTTCCAGGGGGTTAGGTGAGAGTGCCATAAATTTGTCTTCGTTCCTGTTTCGGTCTCGTTGCCACCGCCCCGACATCTGGCTAAAGTTTGCAGCAACGAGGCCACGAACTCCGCAGCTTCCGTGTAGATCTCGGTAGTCGTCACGACGTCGGCATGTATTAGGCAAGCCATCCACGAGATGGCTTGGCCAAATGGGGAAGGCGTGCCCGGCATTTACCACAACATCCGAGACCTAATATTGAATTAGCTGAGAACGTCGCAGCAGAGTCTTAGGCTATGTCAAACCAAGAAACGGTTTTTGCCTGGGGGACAGAGTGGCGGGGGAACCAGTTAGAAGCAGCAGAATCGATGGTGTCGTAGGGGCGGGCATCGAGGCGTGGGGCCGGGTACTGGGCCACCTCAAGGACGAGGTCGGTGAGACCGCGTACCGGTCCTGGCTCCAATCGTTGCGTGTCGAGCGGATCGACGAGGGCGAGGCGGTGGTCGTGGCGCCGACCCGTTTTTTGCGCAACTGGGTGGCGACCCACTACGCCGACCGGCTGCTCGCACTGTGGCGTCTTGAAAACCCGCGGGTCGACCGGATATCGCTGATCGTCGATCCGCAGGTTGCCACCCCAGTGCGTGAACCGGGAGGGGATGCCGAGCCTTCGGGCGCGCCGCCGGCCATGGACGATCCGGCGAGCCCCGGCGAGATCGCGGATGACAGGGGCTATCTGTCGGCGCCGCTCGACCCGCGCTCGACGTTTGAGAACTTCGTCGTCGGCAAGCCGAACGAGTTGGCGCACGCCGCCGCCCGGCGGGTGGCCGAGGCCTGCGCCAGCCCGGTCCATGCCGTGCCGTTCAACCCGCTCTTCCTCTATGGCGGCGTCGGCCTCGGCAAGACCCATTTGATGCATGCCATCGCCTGGCATGTCCGCATGAATGCCCCGCGCCGCAAGGTGATCTACCTCTCGGCCGAGAAATTCATGTATCAATTCATTCGAGCACTGCGCTTTCGCTCGACGATGGACTTCAAGGATCAGTTTCGCTCTGTCGATCTGTTGATGATCGACGACGTACAATTCATCAGCGGCAAGGATTCGACCCAGGAGGAGTTTTTTCATACCTTCAACGCCCTGGTCGATCAGAACCGCCAGATCGTTATTTCCGCCGACAAATCGCC
>Ga0209415_10016321_pt1 | contig 11941 bp, 10 predicted proteins | sample PeaSoiSIISIP2007_FD_187696 | JGI IMG/M metagenome (GOLD analysis project Ga0209415, IMG submission 187696) | Peat soil microbial communities from Weissenstadt, Germany - SII-SIP-2007 (SPAdes) (version 2) | ecosystem: Environmental > Terrestrial > Soil > Wetlands > Peat | place: Germany... | reverse complement strand
TGACCGTCCCGGCGGGCGAGCTCCGAGCCTGCCCTCCGCCCGAGCCCGCTCCAGCGCGGACTCTGCCGCGCGGCGTCGCTGACCGGCGCTCGTCCGAGGACGTTCCCGTGCAGTCCGGGGACAACACGTGCGATCTGCGCGGCCTCCGCGTCGACGACGGCGTGGCGATGGCCACCAGCTTTCTCGACCGTGCCATCAACCAGGGGCAGGACGTCGTCTTCCTCTTGCACGGACACGGGACGGGCGCCCTGCGCGACGCCATCCGGCGGGAGCTCGAGCGCTCGCCTTACGTGGCGCGCTCGCGCGGCGGCGCATCGAGCGAGGGCGGCGAAGCCGTCACGGTCGTGTGGCTTGCGTGAGGTACAATCGAAACCGAAAGTGGGATCCGAATCCGTTCGCGTCGAGCCGGGCACCGCCGTCGGACCTTACGTCGTGGAGCGACGTCTGGGTGACCAGGCAACGAGCGTGACCTGCGTTGCACGCTCGGGCGACGGCGGGCGCGTCGTCCTCAAGATGCTGCCTGCCGACGCGGCCTCGCAAACCGTGCGGGCTCGCCTCCTGCGGGACATGCGCGCGCTGGCCGCCGTGGAGCAGCGCAACGTGGTGCGCATCGACGCGACCGGGGAGCACGAGGGGATGGCGTGGATCGCCATGGAATACGTGCAGGGCACGGACCTCGCGCGCCTGTTGGCGGAGCGCGGGGCGCTACCGGTCGAGGTCGCGCTTCGCTACGCGATCCAGGCCGGGGAGGGGCTCGCGGCCGCCCACGGCGCCGGGCTCGTGCACGGCGCGCTGCGACCATCCAAGCTGCTCTTGGCGCCGGACGGGCGCGTCGTTCTCGTCGGCTTCGGGTTTACCGGTCAGGAGGGCTCCGCAGCCTATCTCTCGCCCGAGCAGATCGAGCACGGGATGGTCGACGGCCGCAGCGACGTGTGGGCGCTCGGCTGCCTGCTCTACGAGATGTCGGTCGGCGAGCCCCCGTTCGGGAGGGGCGGCTCGGCGACGTCTCTGGCGATCCTTCGCGAAGAGCCCAAGTTCCCGCCGCACGTCGCAGGCGCCGTCGTGCACATTGTCTCGGCGTGTCTGCGCAAGAGTTCGTTCGCGAGGATCGGGTCTCCGCGGGAGCTCGTTGGCCTCATGCGCGACGCGCTCGACGATCCGGACTCCGCGCTTCGGCCGAGCCCTTCGCGCGTCCCCGCCGCGCCTCGCATCTCGACCGCACCCTCGCGGCCGCCATCGATTCCCCCTCCGATCCCGTCGCGGGCGCCCAACGGGATGCGCGTCCCGGCCGCACGCGGCCGCATCAAAGGCACGGCCGTGAGAGCCGGTCTCTCGTGGTTCATCGATGCTTACGGCGCCGTCGCCGCGGCGCGTGTCAGCGAGCTCGCGTCGCCGGAGCTCCACGCGGCGTTGCGCTTCGGCGACGCCGCGCTCGGCGTCATGCCCTCCGGCTGGTACGACACCCAGCTCATCGGCGAGCTCTTGGTCGCGATGGAGCGCGCCGTCTCGCCGGCCGAGCCGGACCTGTTCGTGTCGCGTCTCGCCGAGGCCATCGCCCGCGACAACGTCAATGGCGTCTATCGTTCGCTCTTCCGGCTCGTCGCGTCGCCGGGCCTGCTCGAAGCGAACGCGCAGCGCGTGTGGAGGACGTACGTCGACGAGGGAACCCTCACGGTGCGCGTGCGCGCTCCAGGGTCGTTCGACGCGCGAGTGCGCGGCTGGTCGCGCCACAGCGCCCCGGTGTGCCGGTTGCTGCGGCCCATGCTCGAGCACCTCCTGCGGGCGGTCGGCTACACCGGGCTGGTCGTCGATCGCACCGAGTGCGTGTCGGAGGGGGCCTCGCAGTGCAGCTTCGAGGGCAGCTGGCTGGCCTGACATGGTGAAGACCGAGCCCTTCGGCGTCGGCGCGGGCGACCTCCGGACGACCGCCATCCTGTACCGGGCGGCGGACGCGCGCGCGGCGATCGTGATTGCGCACGGGGCCGGCGCGCCCCAGACGCACCCGTGGATGGTCACGGCCGCCCGGACGCTGGCCGAGCGAGCGCTCGACGTCGTGACTTTCAATTTCCCGTACTCGGAGGCCAAGCGTCGAGCCCCCGACAGGAACGACGTCCTGGAGGCCACGTGGCGCGCGGTCGTGAGCGCGGTTCGAGCTCGGAACGACGTGGCGCACCGGCGCCTGTACATCGGCGGGAAGTCGATGGGCGGGCGCATCGCCACGCACGTGGCGGCCGACGGAAGCGTCGACGATCTGGCCGGGCTGGTGCTGCTCGGCTATCCGCTCCACCGCCCAGGGAAGCCGAACCAGCTCCGCGCGTCTCACCTGCCGCGCGTACGCGCGCCGATGCTCTTCGTCCAGGGCTCGCGCGATCCGTTCGGCACGCCCGAGGAGCTGGGTCCCATAGTGTCGCGACTCTCGCGCGGCAGCCGTCTCTTCGTCGTCGAAGGGGCGGACCACTCGCTTGCCCTGCCCAAGAGCCGCGGCCAGACTATCGAGCAGGTCTTGGCCCGCGTCGCCGCGGAGGTCGAGCGATTCACCGAGATACGATGATCCGGATGTGGACGCGCGCGGCCTGGAAGAAGGCGCTCTCGGCGGCGCGCAAACGTTCCGCCACGAGCCATCGCCGGAGCGCCGGGCGAGCCTGCTCGAAGGGCTGGCCGCGAAACGGGTGCGCCGAGGAGCGGAATACCTCGCGAAGATGCTCCTCCGAAGGCTCGAGGATCGGCGTCACTGCGCGGTCGAGGTACCAGGCCGCCATCGCCCGCCGCTTGAGGAGCGTGTCCACGACCGACGGGTCCAGCTGCTCGGCGGCGGCCGCCGCCTCCACGCGCGCGCGTCCTCCGAGCTCATCGAACTCGGTGGCGCCCAGGTCTTGCTCGATGCGGGCGAGGTCTGCTTCCGTCGGCTTCCTGGCCGGAGGCGACTCCACGATGAGCTTTCCGGCCAGGCTCGCGAGGATGTCCTCGCCGACGTGGCGCTCGAGGGCGTCGCGCACGTGGCGCTCCTGGTACGCGTCGCCGGTTCCCTCCGCCTTCTCCGCCATGACCTCGAGTCGCGCCTCGAACGCGAGCGTCCGCTCCTCGACGAAGTGAGGGCGGGCCGCGCCTCCGATCTCGGGGGCCGAGAAGCGCGCGACCGTTCGTTCGACCACCGGGCGCGGCTCGGCGGGCGCCTGGCGTGACAAGAGCACGGCGGCCACCGACAGGCCCCAGGCGGCGCGCTTCTTCACGAGGACGGCTCGTCCTCCTTCTTCGGCGGTGGGACGGGGCCGCCGGTCCGTTCTTGGAGCATGTGCTCGTGGTGGTGCGCGAAGCCGCGCGCCGCCCGTCGCGCCTTCAGGAACTCGGCGAAGGTCGCGACCATGTCGAGGTCTCGCGGGCCGAGGGTCTCCGCGACCTCCTTCAGCTGCTGCCGGAGGGCTTCCGCGTTTCGCACGCGGCGACCGCCTCCCTGCGACTTGGGAACTCCGTCCTCGCTCGACTCCGGGGAGGCTTCGCTCTCCGGCGCCGGCGGGACGTCGGCCCAGACCGGGCGCGCGACAGGCGCGATCGCGTGCGCGGTCAACCATGCCTCCATGAAGGTGCGCAGCCGTTCGCTGCGGAAGGTGAACCATCGTTCGCGCTCCGTCGCGAAGGACATGAGCGCATCCTTGAAGCGGCGGAAGGCTCCCTTGCCGTCGATGGCCTGGATAAGCTTCTCGCGCAGGCCGGCTTCCTCCACGAGCGGGATGAACCGCTCCATCCACCGGTACTGCTCGCGCGAGCTCACCGGATCGATGCGGACGTAGTTGCCGTCCGAGGCGATGCGGACGTGCATCTGCGGGTCCGCCACGCCGTCCACGACGCGCAGGACTTCTCCCGTCGTCAGGTGCAGGTAGCTGTGGACCTCCGGCGCGTTGTTCTCGAAAGCGTCCTCGAGCGCCTCCCAGTCCACGGGCACCTCGCGGACCGGCCCGGGTGCGCCTGCGGCGCCCGGATGTTCGGCGACGTTATTGCTGGACATGGCTCCCTTCCTCCAAGCTCGCTCAAGGGCCGGCCGACTCGGCCGACCTTCCACTGTTCTCGAATCCGCCGCCGACCGCCTGGGCTGAGGCGGCCGCCGGCTTCTTTCCCGGAACGTAAGGCTTAGTCTCTAGAATCGCACGGCAAGGTCACTTCCGCGAGGGGGTCGAGCGCGCCCGCCGGACGGCGTCCGACCACCTCGTGAGGTGGCCATCTCGCTCGTCCGGCGCCATGCGGGGCTCGAAACGAACGCCGAGCTCTACCATGCGCGCGGCCTCGTCCAGCCCGCGGAACATGCCGGCGCCGATGCCCGCGAGCATCGCGGCGCCGCGCCCGGTCGATTCGATGTCCGCCGGCCTTTCCACGACGACGCCCGCGACGTCCGCCTGAAACTGCATGAGCAGGTCGTTGGCGGCCGCACCTCCGTCGACGCGCAGGCGGCCGAGGCTGCGCCCGGCGTCCTTGGCCATCGCGTCGAGCAGGTCACGCACCTCGAGCGCGATGCCTTCCAGCGTGGCGCGGGCGAGGTGGGCGGCGGTCGTCCCGCGCGTGAGCCCGGTGATGGCGCCGCGGGCGTCCTGGTCCCAGTGAGGGGCGCCCAGCCCGGCCAGCGCGGGCACGAAGACGACTCCGTCGCTCGACGGGACCTTGCGCGCGAGCGCCTCGATTTCGCCGGCGCTCTTGATGATGCCGAGGCCGTCGCGGAGCCACTGGACCGCGGCTCCGGCGATGAACGCGCTGCCCTCGAGCGCGTAGGTGGTCTTCCCGTCCACCCGCCACGCCGCCGTGGTCACGAGGCCGTGCTCGCTCAGAAGGGGGCGAGCTCCGATGTTCATCAGGGCGAACGCTCCGGTTCCGAAGGTGCACTTCGCATCCCCCTCTGCAAAGCACGCCTGACCGAAGAGCGCGGCTTGCTGGTCGCCCGCCATCCCGGCGATCGGCACGCCGTCGGGCAACAAGCTCAGCCCCCTGGTTTGCCCGACGATCTCCGCGTTGCCGACGATGCGCGGCAGCATCGACGCCGGTACGCGAAAGAGGGTCAAGAGCTCCGCATCCCATTCGGCGCGAGCGAGGTTCATGAGCAGCGTTCGCGAGGCGTTGGTCACGTCGGTCGCGTGCACGGCGCCGCCGGTGAGCTCGTGCACGAGAAAGGAGTCGATGGTGCCGAACGCGAGCCCGCCGCGCTCGGCAAGCTCGCGTGCTCCGGCGACGTGGTCGAGGAGCCATGCGATCTTCGTCGCGCTGAAGTAGGCGTCGATCACGAGCCCCGTCTTCTCGCGCACGCGAGACACCGTGCGCGGGTCCTTCTTGAGCTCGTCGCAGACGTCGGCCGTCCGACGGCACTGCCACACGATCGCGAGATCGATCGGCCGCCCGGTCGCACGATCCCAGACCACGGTGGTTTCCCGCTGGTTGGTGATGCCGATGGCCGCGATGTCCTCGGGGCGTGCGCCCGCCGACCTGAGCGCGCCGCCGACGCTCTCCTGGACGCTCTGCCAGATCTGCCGGGCGTCGTGCGACACCCATCCGGGCTTCGGATAGTGCTGAGGGAACTCGACGGTGGAGCGTCCCAGGGTCCTGCCGGCCGTCGCCCTGGCCCCGCCCGCCGAGGCGATCTCGACGACGAGCGCGGTCGATCCCGTGGTCCCCTGGTCGATCGCCAGCAAGTGGTTGGCCATGAAGCGAGGGTCGGAAGAGGACGCCTCGCAGTCAAGCCCCCGGGTGACGGGACGCGCCGGGTGCCGCACAATGGTCCGGGCGAATGGATGACAAGCCGCGACCGAAGGCGCCCACGCTCGCGGGCATCGGACCTCCAGGGGCGGCGGTGGTCGTCGGAGCGGTCGGGAGGCTGAAGGTCTCGCCGTCTCACTCGGTGGAAACGCAGCGGATGATCTTCGAGCCGGGGAACGCACCCGAACCGGGACGCGAGATCGAGCCCGCTTCCTCGACCGCGGAGAACGCGATCGGCGGGGATGAAGGCATGCACTCGCCGGCCCCCTCGCCCGCGCCGGTGCTCGGATCCACGGCGAGCGTTCGCAGGCCGTCGCCGTCGCCGCGACGGCTGGCCGCGGTCGGTGTTCTCGTGCTCGCGGCGGTCGTCGCGGCGGTCGCCTCGGTCCGGCACGTAGCGGCGACCGCGACCGCGACCGCGACCGCGACCACGACCGCGACCACGACCGCGACCGCGACCACGACCGCGACCGCGACCGAGACCGCGACCACGACCGCGACCGCGACCACGACCGCGACCGAGACCGAGACCCCACCCCAGGAACGAGTCGCGACTCCCCCGACGGCCTGGTTCAACGCCTACGCCGCGCGACGCTCTCTCGACGCGACCTCGCGCGAGGTGGCCAAGTGCCGCCGTGGCAAGGCGTTCGGTATCGCGCTGGCCAGCGTGACCTTCGCCAACGACGGCTCGGTGAGCGACGCCGTGGTGAACCCGCCGTTCGGCGGGACGCCGGCCGGCGTCTGCGTTGCCGACGCGCTCGCGCAGGCGCACGTGCCGCCCTTCGCCGGCAAGCCGGGCGTCATCGTCTACCGCTTCTACGTCGCGCCCAACTGAGTCAGCGCCTGCGCGGCCGCGCGAAGAGGCTCGACAGAAGGAGCAGCGCCGCGGCGCCGATGGCCGCCGCGCCCAGCCCCCGCGCCATCTCCCACTCGTGCCGGCGCCACGACTCGAGCGCTTCGTAGCCGGCCGCCAGCCCGATGGCCGTGTAGATGATCTGCCGCCCGGCCACGTAGACGGCCTGCGCCCCTTCCTGCACGCCACGCACGCGGACCTCGAGCTCGCCGCGGTTTGCCTTGACGAGGTAGCGGCGCATGTCTTCGGGAAGAGTCATCGCGCTCATCGCGACGTCGCGGACGGCCTCCATCGCTATCTGCGTGAAGTCGCGGTTGCCGAAGACGAAGTCTTGAAGATACGGCTGGATGATGGCGACGGGGTTCAGCTCCGGATCGAGCAGCGAGCAGCAGCCGTAGAGCAGCAAGATCGTCCGCTCGAGCAGGACCCAGTCCTTCGGAACGTGGAACGCGCCCGAGAGCTCGCGCAGGCCGATGTTCATCTTGCGCAGGTCGAGGAGGTTCTCGAAGCCGCGCTGCGGATCGATCCGGATGTCCTTCAGGTTGAAGCTGTCGAGCCGGACCTCCTCCTGGAAGCGGCGGTGGAAGTACTCGATGATTCTCTCGCTCACTCCTTCGTCGGTCGTCCGCGAGATGAACCCCATCTTCCTCATCGACTTCACGAGGCGATCGGTGTCGCGGCGGAGCACCCCTTCGAGGAACTCCGGGATGCCCTCGCGCATCTGCGGGCTGAGCTCTGCGACGGCTCCGAAGTCCAGCAAGACGATGGCCCCGTTGCGCTGCACGAGCACGTTCCCGGGGTGAGGATCGGCGTGGTAGACGCCGTCGACGAAGATCATCTGGCAGTACACGCGCACCAGGCGCTGCGCCACGTCCTTTCTGTCGACGCCGAGGGCGCGGAGAGCCGCGACGTCGCTCGCCTTCACCCCCTCGACGAAGGTCGTCGTGAGCACGCGTCGGGTGCAGAGCTCTCGCACCGGCTTCGGAAAGACGACGCTGTCGTCCGCCGCGAAATTGCGGGCGATGCGCTCGATGTTGTTCGCTTCGAGCGCGAAGTCGAGCTCCTGGCTCAAGAGCTCTCTTATCTGGTGGTAGTACGCCCCGAGGCCCTGCACCGGGACGAACCACTGGACGATACCCATGATGCGGCGGATGGTCCTGAGGTCCAGGCGGACGATGCGGTCGATGTCCTTGTGCTGCACCTTGACGCACACCCGGCGCCCGTCGACGAGCCGCGCCGAGTGCACTTGACCGAGCGACGCGCTCGCGATGGGCTCGTGATCCAGCTCCGCGAAGAGCGTCATCCCCTCGCCGATCTCGCTCCGCAGCCGCTCGGCGATCTCGTCGTACGGGCGAGGAGGCACCTGGTCCTGCAGAGCCTCGAGCTCCCCGCGAAACTCGGGCGGGAGGAAATTCGCCATGATCGACAGGAGCTGTCCGACCTTGATGAACAGCCCCTGGAGGCGCAGGATCGTCCTGTAGACGCGCTTCGCGTTTCGCGTGTGAACGCCGCCGACGTGCGCGTCGCGCCACGAACGACCGAAGAAGCGCGCCCGCGTCGAGAGCCAGAGGTAGCTCGCGATGACGAGGAACGTCGTCGAGTACGCACGCAGGAAGCGCCATCCGTCCGCCGTGGCGTCGCGGTGCACGGCGGCAGGCGAGCCGGTCGGGACGGGGGCTGCGAGCGACTGCGCGGGTTTCGACTGGGTGGCCACGTGGGGAGGTCAGGTCTCGAGGGGTTTTGCCGGCGGCGGCGCGTGAGACTCCCAGAATGCCCGGGCCCGCCCGACGCGGGACCGCGAGATTTCGACGTTGGGCAGGCAGCGGCCGGTGGCGTAGGCGCTCAGCCGGTCCTCGACGGAGAGCTTGTGGCACGCGCCGAAGGACCCGCGAAGCATGTGCAGCGCCGCCCGGAAGCACCACTGGCGGTTCTCGACGAGGTCGGGGCCGCTCCAGCCCTCGCTCGTCGTGCCGGCTCCCACGTGGATCTGCATGAGGCAATACGAACGCCCCTTGTCTCCGCGCCCCCTGCCCTCGTCGACGGACTTCCTGAACGAGCTCTCGAACGAGGCGACCGAGAGCATCAGGATCGCCGTCTCCGAGCGACCGCTCGATCCCCCGAACAATGGCTCCTCGCCCCCATCGAGCACGACCGCCGCGACGTCTCGCGCGATGCTCTCGTAGCGCCCCCGTGCGTCATCGGCCGACTCGACGGGCGCGTGCGCGTGCAGGGGAACCCACGAAAGCATTGCCGTGACGAGATAGGTGACGAGGTTCTGCATGCCTGTACCTCCAGGTAAAGTGGGGGCGTGTTGTTACACGACCTGGGCTCAACGCAACCCCCGCGCTCCCCACGCGGCACGCATATTGCTTTGCGATCACTCGACGACCTCGAACTCCGTGCGCCCGACGAGCTGCCCGTCGTCGGTCTCGACGTCGACGCACCACGCGCCCAGGAGGTTGAGCGGAAGGTCGCGGCCGGTGAGCGACGAGCGAAGCCGCACGGTCCCCTTCGGGCCCTCGACGCGCGACGTCTCCTCGGTGGTCCGGTGCACCTCCTTTCCCACGTGGCGCCAGACGTGGCGAAGACGGTCGCCCTTTCCGCCCGGGACGACGACGTCCGTCACGGCGACGAGCTCCTGGATCACCGACGGGTGCAGCGTCTTGACCTCCATCGCGAGCCGCCCGTCGGGCAGCTGCTTCGGCCCGACGCCCGCCGACGAGACGTACATCGGCACGGGCGGGATCGCCACGCGGGCGCCGTACGCGACGCCGACGCCGCCGACGAGGCTCAAGGCGAACAGCGCGATCGTGATCCTCTTTTTGAGCTGGCGCACCGTGACGTGCAGCGTCCAGAAGCTCACCACCGCGAAGCTCGCGGCTCCGAGGAGAGACCACAGGGTGCGCGTGTCCGGGAAGATGGCCGGGATGACCAGGTTCAGGCAGGCGAAGAGCGCGATGCCGTGGAAGATCGACGCGAGCCAGCGCCATCGCATCAGGACGCGATCGAACACGATGTCGAGCGTCGACACGACGGCGCACGCGGCGAGGAGCACCACGAACCAGCCGTTTTGCGCGCTCATCGTGGTCGACTTCCAATAGAAGGGGAGCAGAAAGAAGAGCATCCCCTGGTAAAGGTTCTTGAGCGCGTAGGTCATCACGTAGAAGCGGACCCGTTTCCGGGGGTCTGACGCGTCGAAGGCCCGCGCCTCGCCGTCCGAACCGCGCACGCGGAAGAGCATGACCACGAGCAGCCACGCGAGCCCGAGGGTCACCGCCAGCCATCGCGCGTGTCCGAACCCCTCCCGCGCGAACGCCACCACCCCGGCCCCCAGCGCGAGCGCGTACGCCGAATGGAGCCACCAGAGCTTGCGTCCGTGATCCTCGAGGAAGCGGCGCGTGCGGGTGGTCGCCCGCGGCCCGGCCTCGCCGGGCGCGTCCACGCTGCCCGAGGCCTGGCGGCCGAGCTTGACGTTGGAGGGGTTCTGCACGCGCGGGTGGCTGCCTTCCAGGCTGCTCCTATAGCGCACGCGAAGTCTCTCGACGCCCCGGCTGCCCATACTATCGTTCTCGGTCGTGCAAGGCCCCTGTCGCCTCTGGCCCCTGCTCGCGGTCGCTTGCGGCTGCGAGGGGCCGCCCCCTGCCTCGGCCCCGCACGCCGCGCCACCGGCGCCGCCCGTCGCCGCGCCGGTCACCGCGGCCGCGGCCGCGCCGTCCCCGTACCCCGCCGCGCGGCGGGTGGACGAGGTCGACGTGCTCCACGGAGTGTCGGTCGCGGATCCTTACAGGTGGCTCGAGGACGGCGCGAGCGAGGAGGTGAAGAAGTGGACTCTGGACGAAGACGCGCTGGCGCGCGCGCGCCTCGCGCGGCTGCCGGATCGGGAGGCGATCGCCGCGAGGTTCAAGGAGCTCTTCTACATCGAGAGCGTCGGGACGCCGCACCGCTCCGGGACGCGGCTCTTCTTCCCGAGGCGTGACGCCGGCAAGGAGAAGTTCGCGGTCTACTGGCGCGAGGGCGCGGCGGGACCGGACACCGTCCTTCTCGATCCGAACACGTGGTCCACCGACGGCAGCGTGTCGCTGGGCCTCTGGGTGGCGTCGCACGACGGCAAGCGGGTGGCCTACACGGTCAAGAGCAACAACTCCGACGAGGCGACGCTCCACGTGATCGACGTGGCCACCGGAAAGAAGAGCGACGTCGACGTGATCGAGGGAGCGAAGTACGCGTGGCCTTCATGGGTCCCGTCGGGCAAGGGGTTTTATTACACGCGCCTGCCGCCCGTCGACAGCGTGCCGACGGCGGATCGGCCCGGCTACGCGGACGTGCGCTTTCACGAGCTCGGCAGCGATCCGAAGAACGATCCGGTCGTCCGCGAGAGGACGGGGGACCCGAAGACCTTCGTCAGCGCGGCGGTGAGCACGGATGGCCGCTGGCTGGTCGCCACGATCGAGCACGGGTGGACGAGCACGGACGAGTACTTCGAGGACCTGCGCGAGCCCAGGCCCGCGTGGAGGCCGCTCGTGGTCGGCAAGGACGCCCGCTACGACGTCAGCGCCGACCGCGGTCAGTTCTTCGTGTGGACCAACGACGGCGCGCCCCACTACCGGGTCTTTCGCGTCGATCCGGGGCATCCCGAGCGCGAGCGCTGGAGGGAGATCGTCGCGGAGAGGAGCGACGCCACGCTCGAGGGAGTGAACGTCGTGGGGCACCGCCTGTCGCTCTCGTACCTCAAGGACGTGGTCAGCCACGTCGAGGTGCATGACGAGGACGGCAAGCTCGTGCGGGAGCTCGCCTTGCCCACGCTCGGCTCCGCGTCGGGGCTGAGCGGCGAGACCGACGACGACGTCGCGTACTACTCGTTCCAGTCGTTCACCTATCCGACCGAGATATTCCAGACGAGCGTCGCCGGCGGCAAGACGTCGACCTTCTACACGCTGAAGGTGCCGGTCGATCCGGCGAAATACGCGGTCGAGCAGCTCTTCGCGACGAGCAGGGACGGCACGCGCGTCCCATTCTTCGTCGTCCGCGCGAAGGACCTGCGAAAGAGCGGGGACACGCCGACGATCCTCTACGGCTACGCTGCGGCGCCGGAAACCACTGCGGCGCGCAGCTTCGCCGAGGGCATGGTCGAGGCTGCGCCGCTTCGACACGGCGCGCACCTGGTGGGTCGCGTCGTCATCCGCGTCTTCTCGCGCGCGGTACCGCCGGCCGTGCACGCCGCCATCCGGGAGCTCGAGCGCCTCGGCATTTGCGGCCTGGTCTTCGATCTGCGCGACAACCCGGGTGGTGAGGTGCTCTCGGCGGTCGAGCTCCTCCGCGATCTCTTGCCCGAAGACAGCGAGGTCGCCACGTTGG
>Ga0209415_10016316_pt1 | contig 11945 bp, 10 predicted proteins | sample PeaSoiSIISIP2007_FD_187696 | JGI IMG/M metagenome (GOLD analysis project Ga0209415, IMG submission 187696) | Peat soil microbial communities from Weissenstadt, Germany - SII-SIP-2007 (SPAdes) (version 2) | ecosystem: Environmental > Terrestrial > Soil > Wetlands > Peat | place: Germany... | reverse complement strand
CGCAGGGTGACCCGCTCGATGCGCGAGGACAGCCCGAGCTCGTGGGCGGCGATCGAGACCTTGCGGACGAACGGTGACGTGTCTGTGGCAAACAGCTTCATGGGCGACCAGTCTACTCGCGCCGAGGCCGCCGGGGGACTGCGGGACCCCCTGGCGACGGCCTCGCCCCCGCGGCTAGACTCCGGCCCCTTCCCCGATGCCGGTCGAAAGCCCCGCCCCGAGCTCGCACGAACCGCATACGCAGGGCGGGCCCCCGCAGACGCGGACCAGCGCCGACCTCGAGCGCCTGGGCCACCTCTACAGCCAGATGCTGCTCATCCGTCGCGTCGAGGAGGAAAGCGCTCGCGGGTACGCCGAGGGCAAGATCGGCGGATTCCTCCACCTTTACATCGGCCAGGAAGCCGTCGCGGTGGGCGCGCTCGCCGCGCTCAAGCCCGACGACTACGTCGTCACGACCTACCGCGACCACGGCATCGCCATCGCGAAGGGGATGGCTCCGGGCGCCCTCATGGCCGAGCTATGGGGGAGGCAGACGGGATGCTCCCGGGGCCTCGGCGGATCGATGCACATGTTCGACAAAGCGCACGGCATGCTCGGCGGATACGGGATCGTGGGCGGCCACATCCCGCTGGCTTCGGGCGTCGCCTTCGCGTCGAAGTACCGGGGCGACGGGAGGGTCACACTCTGCTTCTTCGGCGAAGGGGCCGTTTCGATCGCGGGGTTCCACGAAGGGGTGTCGCTCGCTGCGCTCTGGAAGCTGCCGATCGTGTTCATCTGCGAGAACAACGAGTACTCGATGGGGACGCCGCTCTCGCGCTCGATGTCCGTGGAGGATGTGTCGATGAAGGCGCTCGGGTACGGCATCGATCGCGACCGGCTATTCGTCACCGACGTCCTCGAGGTCGAACAGCGCGTCGGCGAGGCCGTGAAGCGCGCGCGTGAGTCGTCGCTCCCCACGCTCATCGAGGTGCGGACGTACCGCTTCCGCGGTCACTCGATGAGCGATCCCGCGAAGTATCGGACGCAGGCCGAGCTCGACGAGCACAAGACCCGCGACCCGGTCCACCGCGCGCGCACGACCCTTGCGACGATGGGGCTGAACGAGGCGCAGCTCAAGCTCCTCGAAGACGGCGTCGAGCACGAAGTCGCCGAGGCCGTCCTCTTCGCCGACGACAGCCCGGATCCTGACCCCTCGATCCTCGCCGCCACGACCTACGAAGGCCCCTTCGCCTCCTGAGACGACGAGCGCGACCTTTGACCATGCGAACGATCCGGTACCGCGAAGCGCTGCGCGAGGCGATGGCCGAGGAGATGGATCGGGACGAACGCATCTTCCTCATGGGTGAGGAGGTGGGGCACTACCAGGGGGCCTACAAAGTGTCCGAGGGGCTGCTCGAGCGCTTCGGCGAGCGGCGCGTGATCGATACGCCCATCGCCGAAGGAGGCTTCGCAGGGGTCGGCATCGGGGCCGCGATGGTCGGGCTCCGGCCGATCATCGAGTTCATGACGTGGAATTTCTCGGCAGTGGCGTTCGACCAAATCCTGAACAACGCGGCGAAGCTGCGGCAGATGTCGGGCGGCCAGTTCACGTGCCCCATCGTGTTCCGGGGCCCGAACGGGAGCGCGAAGCAGGTCGGGAGCCAGCACTCCCACTCGATGGAGCACTTCTACGCGACGATCCCGGGCGTGAAGGTCGTCGCGCCCGCCTTCCCCGCCGACGCCAAGGGGCTGCTGAAGGCGGCCATCCGGGACGAGAACCCCGTGCTCGTGATGGAGTCGGAGACGCTCTACGGCGTGAAGGGGGACGTGCCCGACGGCGAGCACGTCGTCCCGCTCGGCAGGGCCGCGATCGTCCGTGAAGGGTCCGACGCGACGCTCGTCGCCTACTCGCGAATGAGCCACCTGGCGCTCGAGGCGGCAGCGGAGCTAGCCAAGGAGCACATCGACGTCGAGGTCGTTGACCTCCGTTCGCTCCGGCCGCTGGACGAGGAGACCGTGGTGCGGTCCGTGCAGAAGACGCACCGCTGCGTCGTCGTCCACGAGGGCTGGCCTTACGGTGGCGTCGGCGCCGAGATCTCCGATCGCGTGCAGAGGCTAGCGTGGGACGACCTCGACGCGCCCGTCCTCCGCGTCACGACGCTCGACGTCCCCATGCCCTACAACGCGAAGCTCGAACAGTACTGCCTCCCGCAGGTCGACCGGATCGTGCGCGCGACCAAGCGCGTCCTACCGCACGGCCGGGGCTGAGAGGACTCCGCCACGATGTCCAAGATCCTCGACATGCCGAAGCTGTCCCCGACCATGGAGGAGGGGGTCCTCTCTGCGTGGCACAAGCAGGAGGGGGACGCGATCGCCGTGGACGATCTGCTGGCCGACGTCGAGACGGACAAGGCGACGATGGAGTTTCGCTCGTTCGACCGGGGCACGCTCCTCAAGCTGCTAGTGCGTGCGGGCGCGACCGTGAGGCTCGGCCAGCCCGTCGCGGTGCTCGGCGAGCCTGGGGAGGACATTTCGGCGACGCTCGCACAGCTCCGCAGCCGTCCGGACGCGGAGGCCGCCCGCACGGTCCACGAGCCTGAGCCGCAGCTCGCCGTGACGCGCGATGCCGACGGAAACGACGCGGACGCCCTCGAATCGACGAAGACCGTGCTCCTGCCACCGCGCATGCCAGCGGCGGCCCCCGCTCCCGCCACGCCTTCGCTCGACCGAACGGAGCACCTCGCCCCCGCGCGAGCTTCGGGCGAGCCGGCGTCGCGCTCGAGCGAGCGCGTGCTGGCCTCGCCCTACGTCCGCAAGGCCGCGCGAGAGATGGGGGTCGACCTCGCAGGCGCGCACGGCTCGGGGCCCTTTGGACGCGTCGTGGCCGGCGACCTCGCGGCCTTGAAGAACGGCGGCACATCGCGCACGGAATCTCGCCCCGACGGCCTCACCATGAGCGCGCTCGCCGTCTTGCCCGGTCTCGCCGAACCAGCCGTCCACCCGCTCTCGCCGATGCGCAAGACGATCGCACGACGCCTCACGGAAGCGAAGCAGACGGTCCCGCACTTCTACCTCACCGTGGATGTCGACGCCGGCCCGCTCGTCATCCTGCGCGAGGACATCAACGCCGAGCTCGCCGCGTCCGCCGGAGCGGGGCCGGCACGGGACGGCGGTACGCCTGCGCCCAAGGTGTCCTTGAACGACATCCTCGTGAAGGCATGCGCCCTCGCCCTCGTCCGCGTCCCGGCGTGCAACGCCCAGTTCACGCCCGACGCTCTCCTCTACCACCGGCGCGTCGACATCTCCGTCGCGGTCGCGGTCCCGGACGGGCTCGTCACGCCGGTCGTTCGCAACGCGGACCACAAGAGCATCGTCGCCATCGCCGCCGAGGTGCGCGACCTCGCCGCTCGCGCGCGTTCGAAAAAACTCCGCCCCGAGGAGATGACGAGCGGGACCTTCTCGATCTCCAACCTCGGGATGTTCGGGATCGACGCGTTCGCGGCGGTCATCAACCCACCCGAGGGGGCCATCCTCGCCGTCGGCCAGGTGCGCGATGCCGTCGTCGTGAAGGACGGTGCGCCCGCGATCGGCAAGCGGATGACGCTGACCCTGTCGTGCGACCACCGCGTGGTCGACGGGGCCGTGGGTGCGGCGTTCCTCGCCGAGCTCCGCGCGCTGCTCGAGCGACCGATGCGCATCCTCACCGGGTGAGGGGACGGCTGCACACCGGGTGCTAGAGTCTCGCGCGACATGGAGACGACGCCTCTCCCGCGTGCCGCCGTCGCCGCGCTCGTCCTCGTCGTCACCGGCTCGAACTCCGCGTGCGCGCCGCGCGTCCCGACGAGCGGTCCGGAAGGGCGGGCGCCCATCCCCCGGGAGACGTTCTGGGCTGGGCTCTCGGCGCCGGCCTCCCGAGCCGAGGCGCGAGGAGTGCTCGCCATGCGACCCCCGCTCACGGAGCGCGTGCTGGTACCTGGCGGCTCGTTCGTGATGGGGGCCACGGCGCTCGACCTCAAGCGCGCCGCTCTCTCGTGCCAGCGCGAGCTCCTGGGCGCGCTGTGCGACGAGGAGGGGCTCCGGGCGATCTTCGTCGCCGAGGCCCCCGCCCACGACGTCACGCTCTCTCCCTACGCGATCGACCGAACGGAGGTCTCCGTGGGCGCGTACACGCGATGCGTCGACGCCGGCGCTTGCCCGCCACCGGAGACCGAGAGACACGACCCACGCTTCGACGCGCCCGACCTCCCCGCGACGAACGTCGACTGGAGCGCGGCGGTGGCGTTCTGCACGTGGAACGGCGGGAGGTTGCCGACCGAGGCGGAGTGGGAGTTCGCCGCCCGCGGGCCAGAAGGGCGGACCTATCCATGGGGAAACGTCTACAGTCCGTACCTCTGCAACCACGGCGCGTTCGCGCGCGACGCGACCGACGCGACGGATGGGTTCGCCGGCCTCGCGCCGGTAGGGTCGTTCCCCGACGGCGCGACCCCGCTCGGCATTCTCGACCTCGCGGGTAACGCCGGGGAATGGGTTGCTGACTACTACGATACCGACCCGCAAGGGTTCGGGTACGACGCGAGCTCGCAGGTGGACCCTAAGGGGAAGAAGTTTGGGGTCGCGCACGTCGTGCGCGGAGGGAGCTTCGCCGACGGAGCTGCGTGGCAGCGGGGCACGGCGCGCGCGAAGTCGCTCGGCGCGTCACCCACCGTCGGTTTTCGCTGCGCCGCTGACGTATGGTGACGGTCGATGCGAATCGCCCACTTCTCCGACCTCCACGTGCTGTCTCTCGCCGGCGTAGCTCCGCACCGGTTCCTGAACAAGCGACTCACCGGCTACGCCAACCTGAGGCTCAAGCGCGAGCGCATCCACAGGTCTTCGTACGTGCGCGCGATCGCGAAGGAGATCAGGGCGAAGGCCGTCGACCACGTCGTCATCACCGGCGACCTCACCAACCTGGCGCTCGAGTCCGAGTTCGAGCTCGCGCGGGAGGTGCTCCACGACGATCTGGGCCTCGACACGAACAACGTGTCGGTCATCCCCGGCAATCACGATCTCTACACGGCCGGCTCCGAGCGCAAGCTGCGGTTCTCCTCGTATTTCGCCGACTACCTCGCCAGCGACCTCCCGCTCCTGACGGCGCAGGTTCCCGCCGGGCGCTTCCCGTTCGTGAAACTCCGCGGCCCCGTCGCGATCATCGGCCTCTCGAGCGCCGTGACGCGCCCCCCCTTCATCGCCGCGGGGGTCATCGGCCCGTCGCAGCTCCACGCGCTCGCGCGAATCCTCGAGGACGACGAGGTTCGCAAGCGCACGCCCGTCTTGCTCGTGCACCACCCGATCCACAACCCGCGCTCGCGGTTGAAGAGCCTCATGGAGGGGCTTCATGACGCGAAGGACCTGATCGCGCTCCTCCAGGGCTTGCCGCGCGGCCTTGTCCTCCACGGCCACCTTCACCGGCGGGTCCAGCAAGAGCTCGCGACGGCAACGGGCTCCCTGACGTCCGTCGGCGCGACGAGCGCGTCGCTCCACCACGAGCACGACGCGCGCAGCGCGGGGTACAACCTCTACGAGATCGACGCCGTGGGCCTCGTGCGGCACATCGACGCCCACGTCTTCCAGCCGGAGGACGCGACGTTCCGCGTCCAGGCGATCCCGCGCGCAGCCTGACCTTCAGAAGGTCTTGCGGAACGCCCACCAGCCCCCGACCACCACGATGGTCAGGACGCACCCCAGGATCGAAATCTCCGCGCTGTAACCCTTGTGATCGAGCACGTACGCGACGAGCGCCGACAGCGCGAACACGAGGAAGAAGCTCCACTTCCGGTTCACCGCCGACTCACGCTGCTGGCGATGCGTTCGCATGATCTCGAGCTTCGATTCCATCATCTGCTGCTCGAGCCGCATCTGGCGTCGCGCGACTTCGGCAGGATCGTTCGGCTGCTCTCGGGGCGGTTCGTTCATGGGCGTCGTCCGGCTGGGGTCAAGGGGGCGGGGTTCCGTGCTCGAGCGCGTCGAGCTCGCTCAGGTTCGCCTTTACGCGTGGGTCGGCAGGGTCGAGCTTCTGCGCTTCCGCGAGCGCACGACGCGCCTCCGCCCTCGTCGCGACGTCCTTCGCGAGCACGGTGGCGAGGTTGATCCACGCGCTCGCGAGCCGGGGATCGAGCGAGAGCGCGCGGCGGTACTCCGCGATCGCAAGATCCGGCGATCCCTGCAGCTGAAACGCGTAGCCGAGGTTCGAGTGGAACGTCGCGCGCGACGGATCCAGAGCGAGCGCCCGCTTGAGCTCCGTGATGGCGCGCGGCACGTCCCGATCCCTCCCCGCGAGCAGCGCCGTCCCCAGATCGGAGTGCGCGCGCGCGTCGTCGTCGGCGATGCGCACCTGTAGCTCGTACTCCTTCACCGCATCCGCGACCCGACCGTTCATCAGGCACGCGGTGCCGAGGTTGCCGTGTCGAGCGGCGCTGCCGCGATCGAGACCGGCCGCTCTCTCGAGCTCTCCGAGCGCGTCCTCCGCGTGGCCCGTGGCGAGCAGCGCGACCCCGAGCACCGAGTGCGCCTCGGCTTCTCCGGGCACGAGTCGAACCGCGTGGCGAAGGCTCTCCATCGCGCCGTCGGCGTCCCCGAGGAGCAGCAGCGCGCGACCGAGCTCGACTTCCGCCGGCGCGTACTCGGGATCGACAGCGACGGCGCGTCGAAGCATGCCCCGCGCCGCGAGAATCTCTGCGCTCCCCTTCCCCGCGGCATAGTCCATCGGAAGGTCCGCCTTCGCGATGCGCACACGCGCGAGCCCAACGAGCGGCGCCGGTGCTTTCGGCGCGAGGGCGCGTGCCGACTCGTACGAGCGCAGCGCGATGACCAGATCGCCCGCGTCGAGGGCGTGATCGCCGGCGGCGAGCGCGCGGTCCTCCGCCGAGTCCGTCCCCTGCGACAGGGGCATCGTCGCGGGCTGGGCCGGCGGGAGCACCTCCTCGGGCCGCACCGGCGGCGGGGGAGCGGGGGTCACGACGACGGCGGCCGACGCGGGCGACGGCGAGGCGAGCGGAGCGGGCGCGGCGACGGGAGCGGACGGTGGCGGCGCGACGGCGGGCGCGCAGGCAGCGATCCCGCACGCGACGATTCCACACGCGAAGCTCGCGCACGCGAGGATCGCGAACACGCGGGCAGGGTCACGCCGACTCATGCCGCATCACCACCGCGAGCGCGTGGGCCATGATGTCGCGGGCGGCCTCGACCGCTCGCTCGTTCGAGTGGGGGCCCCGCAGCGTGAGCAGGTGGGGGTTAGGCGGGCGGAGCTCGAGCAGGAGCGCGCAGGCATCGCGGACCGCTGGAGGGACGGCTTCGTCGCCGCCGAGCGCCTTCACGTGCTCCACGTACGACCGCCCCCAGCGAGGGTCCGGCTCGACGAGGAGCGCGCCGTTCAACGCCATCCCCGCCGCGCGCTTGCAGCCCGCGAGGCCCGCGCCGACGTCGCGCGCCTCGAACGCGCCGATCGCCCGTCGAAGCTCGGCCAGCCCGGTCTGGATCCACTCGCGCGGCGCTCGACGGTGAAGCCAGTCCTCGGGATCGCACTGAGACTCGGCCATGGGAGACCCATCCATTCGCGGTGTCACGGCCGCGCGTGGCGGGTCGTCTGCTCCCGACCGTCGAACCTCAGGATCACGGGCTTGCTCTCGCTCATCGACGTGACGCTGACGGGACGCTTCCAGATCCGGACGAGGCTTCGGAGAACCTCCCTCGCGTAGTCCGTGCGCAGATCCATCCCCTGATGATCGTGCGTGAGGAGGAGCTCGCCGCGATTCTCGAAGTTCGCGTCCTCCACGTAGATGAATGGGTTGCCGGCGTTCGTGAGCTGGAAGAGCAGCTTGTCCTTGACCGCCTTGAACTCTCGCGACTCGATCTCGTAGCGCTCGTTCCGGGTCGACCACGAGAAGGAGAAGAGCTTGTGGTCGCGGCAGAAGTCAGCGGTCAAGAACTCGTCGATGAACGTGACGTCGTTGTAGAGCGACCGGACCTCGAAAATCTTCTCCCTTCCCAGGCCGAGGCGTAGGTCCCAGTTCTTCTTCGCGCCGAGGTCGTCGCACTCCTCCCACTCCTTGCCGAACTGCCCCTTGTCCCAGCGCTCCTCGACATGCCGGTAGAGCTCCACTCCCAGCTTGTACGGGTTGAGCTGGCCCTTCGACGTCGCGAGTACGCCCGCGGCGTGGTCGGCGTAGTCGATGATCTCGGAGGCATCGAGGATCTTCGTCGTCATGAGCTTCGAGTGCCAGTACGTCGCCCAGCCCTCGTTCATGATCTTCGTTTGCATCTGCGGAACGAAGTAGAACGCCTCCTCGGTGATGACCTCGAGCACGTCGCGCTCCCAGCGCTCGAGCGGCGCGTGTTCCATCAGGAACCGGAGCACGTCGCGCTCGCGACGCTCCGGGAACTTTCGCGCCTTCTCCTTCTCTTTTTCGATCTTGAGGCGCTGTTCCTCGATGTATTCGGCGGGGTTGATGAAGGACTCCATGTAGTCCTTCGACCTCAACCGCGGGATCTCGGCCGCTTTGACCTCCTGATCGGGGTCGGCCTGCGATCTTCGGCCGGTGAACGGGGAGTGCGGATCGATCAGGTTCTCGAGGGAGAGGCAGTGATCGATGAACTCCTCGACCTTGTTGATCCCCTGCCGCGCGACGTGCTTGCGGACGCGCGACCCGTGGTTCGCCATCTTGTCGATCCATCGACGATTCGGGTCGTAGCCCTTCCGTCGAACGGCCGGATCGAGGGTGCGACCGCCCGTGTCGAGGTCGGTCGACCGGAAGCAGAAGTTGTTCTTGAAGAAGTCGACGTGCGCACACACGTGGGCCATGACGAGCTTCTGGTCGACCAGCGAGTTTCCCTCGAGCAGGTACGCGTACGAAGGGTTGTTGTTGATCACCATCTCGTAGATCTTCGACAGGCCGTACTCGTAGCTCTTCGCGAGCTGCTCGTACTCCATGCCGAAGCGCCAGTGCGGGTAGCGGTTCGGAAAGCCGCCGTACGCCGCGATCTCGTTCATCTGGTCGTACGTGAGGATCTCGAACACGATGGGGAAGAAATCGAGCCCCTCCGCCGACGCGATCGACTCGATGCGCTCCTGCTCGACGCGCAGGTAGTGAGGCAGCGCGGTCTTCAGGGCGAACTCGCTCATGGGTCGATCCTACTTTCCTTCCCGTCCGACGAGCTTAGAGCATGCGCACGAGCGTGTCAGGCAAGGGATTCGGGACTTCCGGCCTCCCCGCGGGAGCCTGCTAGTATCGAACGTCTTCGATGAGCGCTCCGCCCTGCCTTCGACCCTTCGCTCTCCTCGCGCTGATCCTCTCCGCTTGCTCCAGCGGCCCGTCATCGCCCATCACTCCAACCCCCGACGCGGGAACCACCCCCCACGACGCATCCGTGAAGAAGGACGGCGATCACGCGGACGCGAGGGCCGCGGACGCCGCGCCCGACGTCTTCGTCCCGAACCGCGCCGCGGGTGTGCGAAAGCCCATGTCCGCGGACTGTGATCCGGTCGACCCGATCCGCTGCCTCCTCCCCTGGCCGTCGAACACGTTCACGGTGGTCGCACCGTCCACCGCCACGGGGCTCCAGCTCTCCGTCAGCTCGACGGGCATCGGACCGACGGATGACGCTACCTCGATCAACCGCGCGGACGGCTTCTCGCGCGTCACCTCCATCGAGACCGCGTTCGAAGGCACGCTCGACCCCACCACCTTCGGAGACCTGACGACGGGTGGCATTCGCCTCATCGTCGAGCAGCCGGGGCCGACGCTCGGGCAGGTGGTCCCCGTCCGCTTCGGCATGACGACCAACGGCGACATGACGAACCCCGAGTCGCTCCTCGTCGCCTATCCGCGCGTGCCGCTGGCGCCCGCGACCGACTACGCGGTCGTCGTGATGAATAGCGTGAAGACCATGGCCGGCACGCCGCTCGCGCCCGACCGCAACGGTCAGGTCGCGCTCGGGCTCGCGCCGCCGAAGACCGAGTACGAAGGTCAGCTCTACGCGTACGACGCCCCCGTCCGCGCCGCGATGAAGGGAGCGGGGATCTCCGTCAACGATGCCGTGCGGATCTGGGATTTCACCACGCGCTCCCTCTCGCAGCCCGGCACTGACCTCCTCGCGATGCGCGCGGCAGAGCTCGCCGCGTTCGACGCGATGCCGGTTGCCGACGCGGGGGGTGTTGCGTCGCTCGCCGACGCCGCCGTTCCCTGGGACGGGAGCGTCTCGCCCAATCCACCGCAAAGCGTCGGGTACGTGATCGACAGCGTGAGCACCGCCGCGGACGGGACGGTCGCCGTCGCCGTCGTCGGCCGACTCACCGGGATTCCGTACTACCTGACAGCGTCCGGAGCATTGAGCCGCGCGAGCGACGGGACCCCGCTCGCCGTCGGCGTCCACGACGTCCCGTTCCGAGCGGCGATCCCGGCGGGGACGGGGAACTACCACATCGTCATGTACGGCCACGGCCTTGGCGGCACCTTCGACGAGACGTCGTTCGACCAGGAGATCACGGGCGCCGGCGCCGTCAAGATCGGCACGCCGTTCATCGGCTTCACGGCGTCGTCGACGCTCGACACCTTCGCGCTCCTCAACCAGTTCCTCATCGGAGCGAACATCGCCAGCGCAGGCCTCACTCAGTCGCTCGCCGACACGATGGTGGTCCAGCATGCGCTCGGGTCGTCGCTCGGAGCGCTCCTCGGTGCGCCCGCGCTCGCCGGCGCCACGAACCCGGCGGCCGGTCGCTTCCCCAGCACGGCCCAGCCGGTGTGGGCCGGAGGCTCGCTGGGTGGGACGATGGGATTCGTCTACTCCGCCGTCGAGCCGACGATCGGGGCGGCCGTGCTCAACGTGCCCGGGGCGGCGTGGACGCAGTTCGTCACGGGCTCCACGTTCTTCGACTACATCACCATCATCATGCACGCGCACTACCCCACCGACCTCGACCAGTGGCTCGCCGTGGCCACGGGGCAAACCGACTTCGACGGAGTGGACGGCGCGACGTGGTACGACGCCGTGGGCGCCCATCACCCCGTGCTGCTCGAACAGGAGAGCATCGGTGACCCGGTGCTCCCGAACATCGGAAACGAGATGGTCGCCGCGGCGTCGCACGCCGACCAGGTCGGCGTCGTGCTCTCGCCGATCGTGACGTGCCCCAACGTCCAAGAGGCCACGAGCCACTCGGGCATGACGCAGTTCAAGGTCCCAGCGTCCGTCACCCAACCCCTGCAAATCCATGGATTCGCAGCCGGCACGACCATCGCCGGCGTGGCCGCGCAGCAGCAGATCGAGGCGTTCATCGAGTCCGTGTGGGCAGGGAGCCCAACGATCACGATCCCGCCGAACTGCGCGTCGAACACTCCCGCGAACAGCTGCGACTTCACCGCGTCGCCGTAGGGCGCCGCGCGTCAACGCGGACGCGCGACCTTCGCGAACTCGTCACCGGCGCGCCAGCTCGGGAGCGCCGTCGCGTTCGCGATCGCGAAGCCCGCCCGCAGAAGGAGATCCACGTCGAGCACCGCGCCGTTCCAGTCCCAGCGCGGGTCGAACTCGTCGGAGGGTTGGTGGTAGCGGTGCGTCTCGAAGTCCACCACCTGTGCTTCGCCCCAGCCCGCGGGCCTCCCTTCGTACCCGGGCCCTCCGTGGACGTAGATGGAAGGGACGCCGATCTTCGCGAAGCTGAACTGATCCGACCGGTAGAACGCGCCGCGGTCAGGGAACGCGTCTCCGTGGAGGGCGCGCCCCTGGCCGGCGACGATCGCGGCGACGACCCCGTCGAGCGAGGACTTGCCGAGGCCCACGTATCCTACATCGGTCGTACGCCCCTTGACGTTGACGCCGTCGATGTTGAGATCCGCTGCGATGCGCCCGGGCGCGAACGTCGGGTGCTCGCAGTAGTACTCCGAGCCGAGGAGCCCCTGCTCCTCCGCGGTGACCGCGCCGAAGAGGAGGGACCG